>Ga0316218_1000797_pt1 | contig 39437 bp, 33 predicted proteins | sample TBH18003metaG_FD_203634 | JGI IMG/M metagenome (GOLD analysis project Ga0316218, IMG submission 203634) | Freshwater microbial communities from Trout Bog Lake, Wisconsin, USA - TBH18003 | ecosystem: Environmental > Aquatic > Freshwater > Lake > Hypolimnion/Profundal zone | place: USA: Wisconsin...
TCTGCACCGAATTTGCGTCTACTTTTCTTTGTCATATATGGTAATTTAAGATGAAAAATGCAATCTTAAATACCTGACCTATTTTCGGGGTACATCATACATCTACGAAAAACATATCTCACTTGGACACACCAAGCTCTTGGCGAAAGTACTGGTAAGGTTTCGTCTCACGCAGGAACTAAAGTCTTAAAAGACTATTATCTTGATCCGCAAGTACTAAATACACTTGAATTAGCAGCTCTAAAAGTGAAAATATTTGGCTGATTTCTAGCGCCAAATCATAGCGCCAGAATAAAAAAACCATTTATAAATTTCTAAATGGTTACCTATAAAGAGTTCTAAAAAATCAATAATATTAGAGATAAATCTTATGAGCCCGACGAGCTACCGCTGCTCTACCTCGCGATGTATTGGGGTGCAAAAGTAGTGCCGGGAGGGTAAGCTTCCAAATCTTATTTTAAAACAGGAAAAGAGGGGGTCTAATTAATTATTAATTGTCTTCCGCTCTATGTTTTATCGTAGCTCCGCCACTCGTACTGATCTCTCTGATTAATCCTGTGCCTTTATAAAAAATACTGCTTCCGCCACTGGCACCTGCATTGAGTTCTTTATTAACGGTGATATTGATATTGGATGCGCCACTGGCATCAATCTTGGCTTGATCCGTTTTGAGATCGTAACATTTCATGGTGCAGGCACCGCTGGCATCAATGGTTGCTTCTTTGGCTGTTCCATTGATTCTCATATTAGATGCTCCGGCGGCTTCCAGATGTAGTCGGGTTACATTCACAGTTCCGGAAAAATCACTCGCACCGGATAATTCGATTTTCAAGTCCTCCACCTTAATCGCCGATGTTGTTTTTAGATTACAGGCACCGGATGCCTCAACTCGGTTCAGACTTTTGAAAGTCACATAAGCTTTCATCTTATTATTTCCCCATATTTTCCAGTTCAATCCTTTCCCATCCAAATAGATATGCAGGGTATTGCCTTTTACTTCTGTACGGATCCTTGTACGGATATCATCAGAGGAGGCACTTATGGCAACTGCTTCTTCATTACCCTGGGACAGATACAGATCGATAGCACCGGAAACCTCTATGGCTGAAAAAGAACTGATTTGGCGCACTTCGGCATTGGCATCCACCACTATATTCTTTTCATTCTGGGCATAAATAGCGGGTAAACTGAATAAGAGTACCAGGACTATATAAAATCTCTTCATGATAAATGCTTTATACTGTAACGGTTGCAAAGAAATAAAGTTACAGTTGTGTTGCTTATTCTGAATGCCTATTTTTGCAAAAGATTTTTCCTCGGGGTGCTCTACCGCTATTAGCGGAAAGGCTGAGATAATACCCGTTGAACCTGAACAGGGTAATTCCTGCGAAGGGAAGGTGTACATTTTTGTAGTCCCTCTCCATTAGCTATTCCCTGTTCCCATTTGTAAACTTTTAAAACGTAAAAAATGAAAAAGTTTTTGGGAACAACCCTGCTTTTATTAGCAGTCACCTATGCTTTCACACAAAACAAGGTTCAGGGTATCATTACCGAACCGGATGCAAAAACCCCTGTGGCCGGGGCTATTGTAAAATTGAATGGCCGACAAACCATCGCCGACGACAAAGGTGAGTTTCGTTTTGATAGGATACTTGCCGGCAGCTATGAGATTACGGTAAGCAGTCTGGGTTTTAAAACTTACCAGCAAACCGTTTCTATTGGCAGTAATGCAAACCTGATGATGATTTCATTAACCCCGATATCACTGTTTTTGCAGCCATTAGAATTAAAATCAGTGAGAGCATCCGACAGGGCTCCTTTTGCTAAAACCAATATTGGTAAAGAAGAAATCAGCCGGAATAATCTTGGCCAGGATATCCCCTATCTTTTAGACCAGACTCCTTCGGTAGTAGTGAATTCAGATGCGGGGAATGGTGTAGGATATACCTACCTGCATATTCGTGGAAGTGATGCCACCCGAATCAATGTAACCCTGAACGGGATTCCGTATAATGATGCAGAAAGTATGGGCACGTATTTTGTTGACCTGCCCGATTTTCTTTCATCGGTAAATAGTATACAGGTACAGAGGGGCGTAGGCACTTCTTCAAATGGTGCCGGTGCTTTCGGGGCAAGCTTAAACCTTTCTACCAATGAGTTTATAGAGAAAGCCGGTGGTGAAGTCAACAATAGTTTCGGATCATTTAATACCTGGAAAAATACTGTTAAAGCTTCCAGTGGATTGATTAATGATCATTTTACGTTTGATCTGCGTTTGAGCAGGATTTCCAGCGATGGTTATATCGACAGGGCTACCAGTAACCTCCAATCCTTTTATTTTAGTACCGCTTATCTGAATAAAAATTCTTCATTACGACTCAATATATTTTCAGGCAAAGAAAAAACGTATCAGGCCTGGTATGGGGTACCTGATTATGAACTGGCTACTGATAGAACCTATAACCCCGCAGGAATGGAGAAACCGGGCAGTCCCTATGCAAATCAAACCGACAATTATACCCAAACCCATTACCAGCTTTTTTTCAACCACTCATTCAATACAAAATGGTCGTTCAATACTGCTTCCTTCTTAAGCAGGGGTAAAGGGTATTATGAAGAATATAAAGCGGCACAGGCGTTTGCAGATTATGGATTACCTAATTATACGCAAGGGGCAACTACCATCGACACAACTGATCTGGTAAGACAAAGATGGCTGGATAATTATTTCTATGGGCAGATTGCATCACTGCAGTATAAAGACAGTAAAGATGAATTGAGTTTTGGTGGTGGAATAACCAAATACGATGGTAAGCATTATGGAAATATTACCTGGTTACAATATGGCAGTCCCCCGCCCGGTTATCGGTATTATGATTACCCGGCTACCAAAACGGATGGTAATTTTTATACCAAATGGCAACATAAACTCAGTACCCATTGGTTAAGTTTTATTGACCTGCAATATCGCCATGTATATCATGACATGAATGGGTTTGAAGGCAACCCTACACTACATATCACCCGCAGTTTCGATTTTGTAAATCCAAAAGCAGGTATTACCTATACCAAAAACGGGTTACAGGCATTTTTGAGTTATGCCATCGGAAATAAAGAACCTAATCGTGATGATTTCCAGGCAAGTCTTGCTTCTCAACCCAAACAGGAAACCTTGCAGGATCTGGAACTGGGGATTGAGAAAAAAACAAACAACTGGCATTATGGGGTAACCGCCTATTATATGTACTATCATAACCAGCTGGTATTAACCGGACAGATCAATGATGTAGGATCTTATACACGCACCAATGTTCCCAATAGCTATCGTACCGGACTAGAATTTCAAGCAGGTACAGTTATTACCAAATGGATGAATATAGCGGCTAACCTCACATTGAGTAAGAATAAGATTTCTTCTTTTACAGAATACATCGACAATTATGATAACGGTTTACAAAATCCGGTAGCACATACCAATACGGATATTTCTTTTTCTCCATCCGTAATCGGAGGAGGAAGTATTAATTTTTTACCCTTGCCCAATATGGAATTAGGTTTGATCAGTAAATATGTAAGCAAACAATACATGGACAATAGCCAGAATGAAGCCAGAAAACTGAATGATTATTTTGTAGAAAATCTACGAATAGGCTATACCCTAAAGGGTAAATTCATAAAGGAATGGCATATTGTGGGACAGGTATACAATCTCTTTAACAGAAAGTATGAGCCGAATGGCTATACGTATGAATTTATCAATAATAATACCCTGAATACCCAAAACTGGTATTATCCAATGGCAGGCACCAATTTCATGCTCGCATTGAATCTTGTGCTATAAACACAGGTATTCTGGAATGTAAAAAGGCCAACATCTGCCGAATGAATTTGTCTCTTAGTAAATCACCAGTATCTCCTTATATTATTGATATAACAGAGATACTGGTGAACTATAAGATGTGAAAAATATCTGAAGAATAAACTTGAACGCGGGAATCAAATACTACGTAACAAATAATTCAATTTGTTTTATTTGGCAATTTTCTCCTGCCATGCCAGCATTCCGCCGGTAACATTGATGGTGTTTTTAAAACCCATGGTATCCAGTATCAAACAAGCCTGGCCGCTTCGGTTACCACTCCTGCAATATACATACACAGGTTCCTCTTTAAAATCCTCGATCTCATCCACCTGCATGGTTTGTACTTTCCCAAGGGGCAGCAATAATCCCCCAATATTAAAATCCGCATGCTCGTGCGGTTCTCTCACATCCACCAGATGAATCGATTCACCCGAATCCAATTTCGCTTTCAGTTCCTCAACAGTAATGGTTTGCATAGTTATTCTTTATTATTTTACTGAATACTTACTACTTATTATTTGCTCCCGGAATCGAATCCCTCACCGGCGCCGTGCTACTGATATAGACATCCATGACCTGTCCCTGTTTGATCTTATTCGGTATTCGCAAGCCATCTACACCTAAAGAATCTGAAAGAACAGCAGGTGTTTGTCTGATTACAAATGAAGTTGCTGAATCTTTGATTGCACCTACCGGAACAATAGAGCCAATGCTGACACTGATACCGGATAAATAATTTCTGGCTTCATCCAAAGTCATACCCACTACATCCGGAACGTTCATATCCGATCCACCAATCCCATTCCCCAAAACAAAACTAATCACAGTACCGATAGGTATTTTTGTACCGGGTTTGATAGGTTCATTATTATACAATTGCTCCAATACCGAATTACGGGCAATATCCGGACGATAGCTGATTTCTCCCATTTTCAAACCCAGACTAATCAGGTACATTTCTGCGCTTTTTACTGAGAAACCTGCCAGGTTAGGCATTTCAACTTGTGGTGGAATCGTGCGATTGATGGTAAGATAAATGGTGCGCCCGGATTTTACGGTTGCATCTGCTTCGGGTGTCTGGCGCAAAACTGCCTGTTTGGCTACACTATCTACATATAAGGAATCCTGTATTACTACATCAAAACCTTTATCCTCCAATATCTTTTTGGCCGCAACCATATTTTGCCCCATCACAGAAGGTACTTTCTCCGTTTTTCCATAGCCTGTTAACCAGGATAAAGAACCAAAAAATAATAACATCAGAATGACCACCAGCCCTAACCCTGCCAGCATATTTACCCAAAGTGGTTTGTCTGTTATGAATTTAAACACGAAATAGTTTTTTATTATTTAGTTCAGTTGATTTTGTAATTGGCTTTGCTTTTAGCTATTAGCAGTTGGCTATTGGCTTTTTAGACTGATTTCTCTGCTAATATACTCTAATTTCAAACCTAATGAAAAGCCTGTTCAATCACTGCAGAATAAAAGTCTTTCAGTAACCAACCCATGGCCCGAACCTGTTGTGGGATTACACTATGTTCGCTTTGTCCGGGTACCGTATTCACTTCCAGCATAAATGGCTGTTGGGTAGCAGTGTCATAAATAAAATCAATTCTTACTACCCCTCTGCAATTCAGAACTTCATATACTCTTTTCGCAGCAGATTCCAGTTTTTCTTTCATGGAAGCATCTATCTGTGAAGGCGTTTGTTCCTCACTCTTTCCCTGGTATTTGGCTTCAAAATCAAAGAATTCATTATGGGTAATGATTTCAGTAATTGGCAATACCATAATCTCGCCTTTGTTTTTAAATACACCTATTGTAAATTCTCTACCGCTGATAAATTCTTCAATCAATATCTGATTATCCTCTTTAAAAGCTTTCTCAAGTGCTGCTGCTAATTCTTCTGTTTTGTTTACTTTACTCATCCCAATACTACTACCCCCATTATTAGGCTTTACAAATACAGGCAATTGTAATTGTTTCAAAATATCAGCAGGCGAAACAGGTGTATGTTTAAAAAGATGCAATGATTTGGCTACATGAATACCTGCAAAAGCTGCAACCGCTACAGTATATCTTTTATTAAAAGTAAGTGCAGAAGTAGCTGCATCGCAACTTGTATATGGCAGGTTAAGCATATCAAAATATCCCTGCAGTTTTCCATCTTCACCCGGGGTACCATGAATGCATAGTAATACAGCGTCAAAATGAACAGGATTTCCATTATCCAGTACAGAAAAATCATCCCTGTTCACTTTTGTTTTCTCGCCTTGTACCGGTTCATACCACCAACCGCTAGCATTAATATCTATTCGATACACAGAATATTTATCTGTATCAATATTATTCCCAACAGTAACCGCACTTTTATAACTAATCTGGGCTTCCCCACTCAATCCTCCGGTAACCAGGGCAATTCTTTTTTTCATGATTTTTTATTGATTAGCAAATATAGGGAGAGAAATCTTTGGGGGCGGGGTTTGGCTGATAGCTATTGGCTGCTGGCTATTGGCTTTTAGCTTTGTTTGGATATTATAGAGAATGATCGGTAATAATTATTTTTTGACTTTCTTTTATGTTACACCTATCAAAGCCAACAGCCAACAGCTAGCAACCAATTGCCAGTCGACAGTAGCCAAAAAAAAGGTGAAGACACGCCCGTATCTTCACCCAATTCTTAGCAGGAAATATCACCCGCTGTTGTAAATTTTGCCTTGAAGGCAAGAATTATGAAAACTTCCGTTTTACAGTATAAAGATAAACTCTATTACTATTTTTTGCAAGCTTTTGACAGGATATTTTTTTATCCTTCAGGCGTTCTAAATCAGATATGCATTCTGTCTTTTTTGGCCAGCAGTTGGTCAACTGTTTCGTGATACATTTCATCAGGTACACAACAATCTACCGGACAAACTGCTGCACACTGGGGTTCTTCATGAAAACCCTGGCATTCTGTACATTTATTGGGGGTTATGTAATAAGTGTCTACGCTTACAGGTGCAAAACGCTGATCGGTAGTAACTACGGTTCCGTCTAAAAGGGTAAAACTTCCTTTTACAGTGGTTCCATCTGAAATTGACCATTCAACGCCACCCTCATAAATAGCGTTATTTGGACATTCGGGCTCGCATGCGCCACAGTTGATACATTCTTCTGTAATTTTAATTGCCATACAATATGGTTTTGATGGGTTAGTGAATCTACATTTGCTGATCCAAAAATACGACTGACAAATGATTTTACAAGAACGAATTACATTAATAAATCAATTAGGCCAATATATGCTCGGGAATGAGGAAAACTGGCTGGCCATCCAGGATAGGGCTTACCGGGAAAATCAATGGTTTATTCCCGATTTTATCCATCAATCCGTTCAGAATATTGCTAACCACTTCCTGCAAAATGACCTGTTAGCTGATTGGGCCGCTGGGTATAGGGTTCCGGACAGTCCTTTACACCCAAAAAAGGTAGGATTGGTGATGGCGGGGAATATACCCCTGGTAGGTTTCCATGATTTTCTGTGTGTATTTATTAGCGGACATTCGGTGCTGGTCAAAACATCCTCAAAAGATGAACTGTTGATCAAACACCTTATACAAAAACTAACCGAATGGGATGCACGGGTGCAGGACAAGATTGCTTTTGCTGAGAGATTAAATGGATGTGATGCTTATATTGCTACCGGCAGCAATAATTCCGGCAGGTATTTCGATTACTATTTTGGCAAATACCCTCATATCATAAGGCGTAACCGTACTTCTGTTGCCGTATTAGATGGGAAGGAAAACCCTGAAGAATTGGAGGCACTTGCTTCCGATATCCAACTCTATTTTGGACTGGGCTGCCGGAATATTACGCAACTCTATGTTCCCGAAGGGTATGATTTTATTCCATTGCTGGATGTGTTAAAGTCTTATGACTATTTTATGGACTACCATAAATACAAACACAATTTCGATTATCATCTTGCGCTGCTGATTATGGGCAACAAGTATTATATGACAAATGAGTCCATCATCCTGACTGAAAATATTTCAGCTTTTTCTCCTGTTAGCCAGGTGCATTACCAGTTTTACAAAGACAAAGCGTCAGTATTGGAAAGTTTACGTGGAAACTCAGATATACAATGCATTGTAAGTCGCGAAAACACCCCATTCGGAACAGCCCAAAGTCCATCCTTAACCGATTACGCCGATGGAGTAGACACCATGGAGTTCCTCAGAAACCTTTAGTAATCTAACAATAGAGCCATTTAACAATGCAACCCTATTTGCCTAGCCTCTTTTAACAGTTATTAGCAGTACCGCCTATATAACTCCCCAAAAATCCACGTATATTACATACCCTTTCAACTCCCATCTACGAGGATTGCCGTAAATTATTTGTTAAATGGTGATGGAGGGTGAACTGTCAATTAAACAGGTTCGTTTATTTGCTATCAGAAAGGCATATAATTTGAACTCACCGTATTAAATTCTTAAAAGAAATGACAATGAATCTGAAAAACGTAATTGCCGTTGTGGCCATCAGCGCTACCACCGCCGTTTTTAGTGTGTGGGGCTATGGCAAATATATTCAGCATCAAACGGCTGGCATACAGGAATCGGGTAAATTACCAGTTAACTATGCAGGTTTCTTTGGAAAAGATATTGCTCCCGGTGGTCCGGTAGATTTTACACCTGCTGCCACCAGTGCTACTCCTGCTGTAGTGCATATCAAAACTCGTACAAAAGCTCGTCAGGTTAGTAATTCCCAGTATCAGCAACGTCAGCGTAATCCATTTTCGGATCTTTTCGGAGATGATTTTGATGGTTTCTTTGGCGGTCCAAGGGTAATACCCGAACAACGCGCAAGCGGTAGTGGGGTAATTATTACGGAAGATGGCTATATCGTAACCAATAACCATGTGGTGGATGGTGCCGATGAGATCAATGTTACCCTTGCTAATAAAAAATCTTACAAAGCAACTGTAGTGGGTACCGATCCCAATTCTGATATAGCCGTTATCAAGATAGAAGGCAAGAGCCTGCCCTATCTGGTGTATGGCAATAGTGATGATGCCAAACTGGGTCAGTGGGTATTGGCCATCGGATATCCATTGAGCCTCGATGTAACGGTTACAGCAGGTATCGTTAGTGCCAAATCCAGATCTATCGGTGTTAACGACAGGGCCAGTGGTGCTGCTATCGAATCCTTTATTCAAACTGATGCTGCCGTTAATCCGGGTAATAGCGGTGGTGCCCTTATCAATACCAGCGGAGAACTGATTGGTATCAATTCAGCCATTGCCTCTCCTACCGGTTCTTATGCAGGATATTCTTATGCTATCCCTGTAAACATCGTTAAGAAAGTAGTAACCGATATCGTAAAATTCGGTACTGTTCAAAGAGCGTATATCGGTATTCAATATCCCCGTGAAAATTTATCCGATGAGCAGAAAAAAGACCTGGGTCCGGGTTATAAAGAAGGTGAAGGTGTATATGTATTAGATGCCCCTGCCGAAGGTGCAGCCGCTGTTGCAGGAATTAAAAAAGGAGATATTGTTACCAAATTAAATGGGGTAAGTATTTCAGGCGGACCAGAATTACAAGAACAGGTAGCCCGTTATAAACCAGGTGATAAAATTTCATTAACCTATGTGCGTGATAGTAAAGAATCTACTGTTAACCTTGTTCTGAAAAATAAAGCAGGGAATACCGCAGTTGTAAAATCAACCGGTATTATCGATAAATTAGGTGCAGAGCTGGCTGCTATTGACAGCAAAACTGCCAGCGCCAATAATATTGCCGGTGGGATACTGGTGAAAAAAATCGGGGAAGGTCTTCTCAAGAAAACCAGAATGCAGGAAGGTTTTATCATTACCAGTGTTAACGACCAGGAAATCAAAACCATCGCCGATCTCGATAAAATACTTTCTATCAACAAAGGAAGAAAAGTGAAAATTGAAGGTATCTATCCAGGCTTCGAAAGCACGTATCCTTATCCTTTGGATTTGAGCGACGTGGAGTAGGGCAATTGATAATTAACAATTAAGAATTAATAATTAATAATTAATAATTGTTGGTCATCTGTAAAATAGAAGCGTGTCATTATAAATAATGACACGCTTCTATTTTATTACCCATCCAACCCGAGCCTTTGTGCCTTGGTGTGCATTCCAAATTCATTACGTTTAATCGCCCTACCCAATAATTATTAATTGTTAATTATTAATAATTAATTGCTTTTCAAACTGTACACAACCCACTCCCCTCCCTGCAACTCAAATACCTGTTTCCCCGAGAAATTAAACTGTAACCCGGAGAAGATATTTTGAAATGTTCCGCTTAACCATGGGTTATCTATTTCAATATGAATACGATCGTCTTTAGAAATATTTAGCAGAACCAGTACACAATCTTTTCCTTTCTTTCTGATAAATGCAATTAATCGATTGGCATGTTCGCCGGTGGGAAGGATAAAAGTTTCTCCTTCCATGATTGCAAGATTGGATTTTCGGAAAGAGAGTAAGGTTTCATAAAAACGGGCCATTTCCAGTGGCTGGTTCCATTGAATCGGGTCTTTATCAAAAAATTTCAGCCGCTTTAGATTCGGACTTTCCTGTCCGCTGTAAATTAATGGCATACCCTGCCAGGTGCAGGTAAACACAGCCCATGCTTTGGCAGCGATCCCATATTTTTCATATTCAGTACCATTCCAACTATTCTCATCATGGTTGGCAGTAAAAAATAATTTTTGTGCGCCTTCAGGGTATTGTGTATAGCCGTGTAAAACATTCCAAACATCCTGTAAACTATTACTGCCTTTTACCTGGCTTTCGGTGGCGTGCATCCATGCCCAGGCATAACTGGTATCAAATACCGTATGGTAGTCCACCACTTCGCATTCTGCCAGCCAGAACAGGGGTTTCAATGTATCACAGGATTCCCTTGCCTGCTTCCAGAAATCAAGGGTAACCAGGTGAGCCATATCGCAACGAAATCCATCGATATCACATTCAGTGATCCAGTAACGCATGGCAGCTATCATAGCCTGGCGCATATCCTGGTTAGTGTAATTAAGATCGATCACATCTTTCCATCCATTCTTTTCAGTAAAATTCCCCGCCTCATCATGAATATACCAGTCGGGATGTTCGGTTGTCCAATGATGATCCCATCCCGTATGATTAGCCACCCAGTCGATAATCAGCTTGAGTCCCAATGCATGAGCCTGTTTCACCAAAGCTTTCAAATCATCCAATGAACCATATTCTGGATTAATAGTAGTATAGCTGCTGCAGGCATAATAACTACCCAGACTGCCCAATCGTTCTTTCACACTAATCGGTGTGATGGGCATCAGCCAGATGATATCAATACCCATTTCTTTTAAACGGGGTAAATGGTGGGCAAAACTGTTGAAACTGCCTTCCAATGTGTATTGCCGGATATTCACTTCATAAATACTGGCGGCTTTTGCCCATGCTACTGTAGAAAATTGTTTGCTCATATTGGTTAGTATCCTTACAAATAAATAGATTTATAAAATATGCACATGAACGGTGAACCCAAACTGGAAAGAAAGATAAGTCTTTTACAGGCCACAGCCATCAATATGACCGATATGGTAGGCATTGGTCCCTTCGTTGTGCTGAGTGTGGTGGCGCAAACATTAAATGGTCCCTGGTTTTTATATGCCTGGATAGCCGGTGCCATATTATCTTTTATTGATGCCATGATCTGGAGTCAATTGGGAGCTACCTATCCATTAGCCGGGGGCAGTTATAATTTTTTAAAAGAAGGGTTCGGGCCAAAATGGGGGAAGCTGATGAGTTTCCTGTTTGTGTGGCAGACTATGATACAGGCACCCCTGGTCATTGCTTCTGCAGCCATCGGGTTTGCGCATTATTTCGGATTCCTGTTACCCCTTAGTAACTGGGAGAGTAAAGCGATTAGCGGAGCCCTGGTGATCCTGATTGTTTTGTTATTGTACAGAAAAATAGAAGCCATTGGAAAGATCAGTGTGTTTTTATGGATGGGTGTTTTGTTAACCATGACATGGATTATTGGCGGAGGTATTTTTCATGGAAATTTTTTACATCCGATACAACATATTAATGATGGGTTACAATTAAACGGGGCATTTGTAGCAGCATTGGGTTTTGCAAGCGTAAAAAGTGTATATAGTTATTTGGGATATTATAATGTTTGTCATTTAGGCGGGGAGATCATTAACCCGAAAAAGAATATTCCCCGTAGTATGTTCATCTCCATAGCCGGTATTGCTGCATTATACCTGATGATGAATATCAGTGTGGCATCGGTTTTACCCATGGACCATATTCAGAACAGCAATTTTGTGGTAAGCGAATTTGTGCAAACCCTATCCGGACCCATTGCAGCCAATATAGTAACCCTGCTGATACTTTGGGTAGCATTTGCTTCTGTGTTCTCAGCTACCTTAGGATACAGCAGAATTCCTTACGCGGCATCTGCCGATGGGGCTTTCTTTAAAGTATTTGCGAAACTGCATCCCACCAAACATTTTCCGCATATATCTCTGTTGGTATTGGGTAGCCTGGCTTTTGTATTCAGCCTGATGTTGAAACTGGAAGATGTGATCAAAGCCATATTAGCCATGCGCATACTGATCCAGTTTATTGGACAGGGTATTGGCTTATTATTACTCGTAAAACGAAAAGGGAAAGCACATTTTGCCTGGCATATGCCCGCCTATCCCCTGCCTGTATATTTGGCCATCGCTATCTGGGGGTATATCTTTTTTTCTACGGGAGAGAAGATGATGATGGGGGGAGTAACGGTAATTTTATTAGGAATTATCGCTTATTTGATTAAGTCGAGGAGGAATAAAGAGTGGCCTTTTTCGAATTAATACGCAATTAATTTTCTTAGATTACTATTTACCGGATAATTGATTCCTGCCAAACTACTCTTCATTAATCAGTGGCAAAGTATTCAACTACCTTATGCCGCTTTTTAGAGTAAGTTATCGCCTTGAAGCCCTCATCAAAATAACTATACATAAATCCGATGGCAGATTTGTCAATACTAATTTCATCCCAAATGGCTTTATCACCATTTTCTGAATCGAACCGATCAGTTATAGAAGTGGCTGGCCGAATAAAAGCTTTTTTACTAAAAAATCGCATCAACCTTGCTCGAATTTTTTCTTCCTTTTGTTTAGGTGTAAGTGCAACATAATTGCCCCATAACATACCATTAGCAGGAAACTTTTCATGATAAATGAGTTCGTGTTTACTGTTATAAATTGTAAAATGTACTGTGCCTTTATATACACTAACCCCTGACAGTCTTATTGCAAAACTATCCCGGTGGAGGGTATTTGAAAATAAATGCCAGGAATGCACTGCTAAAAGATTACTGGTATCTATTAAATAAAAGTTGTCCTTTCTGGATGTATTACCAGGACTAATTTCAACAGTATCAGCAAACAGTTCTGGCGTGGTAATAAAAGTGCCTATATAAATAATAATAAATGCGAGGGGCATGATACACTTTTTTTTCATATTGCTCTTACTAACGTGTTGTGCTTTTTAAATAGATTGAAATGTAATGAATTCCAGAGATTTTTCTTAGCGTTCACTGCGGTTCACTGCGTCCTTTGCGTTACAGCTTCTAATGGTAACCTTTAAAAGCAGGAGCGTAAGGGACGCCCGCCTGAACAGCATAGTCGGGCAGGCAGTGAACCGCAATGGCCGCTAAGATTGTAGAAAAATACTAGCACTTAACGTATTTTGCTATGTAAACTATTTTTCAATACTCCCCTACCTCAAACACCCCAATCCTCAAACTTTCCATCACTCCCAGAGTCCCTCGCTCATTACCAGCTTCTAACTTCATCACCAGCAGAAATACACCATTTCCATAAGGTTTGTCAAAACAAAAATCATAGGCATTCTCATACGATATATAGGGCATCCACTCAGTATAGGCTGTATCGTATTGCCATTGGTTTTCAGATTCTGGGAGAAAATAAGCAGTTAGATGATAACGATACACATTTGTTCTCAATTTTTTTGAAAAAGAAGGCGCAGAACAAGCTTGCATACCAACATTGAGTTGTTTTGCCCCTACTTGAATCTGAGGACTGGGAATATACGGCCAAACCCTACTCATTAGGTACTTCTCATGCATATCTATACCCTTGAGTTGTTGTAACAGATCATATCGGTTATCTGACTTTGCTTTACGCAAGGCACTCAACATTCTTGCCCAGGCACTTCCATCTCTATAATAGGCAGAATGCATACAAAGTAACTGATACAAAGGACTGGCCAGTCCATTCAACATAGCCGATCTATTGGCATTGGCTTTCAGGGTTTCATTAATGGTTACAGGCTTATAGGTGCCTCTTTTTGCCCTTACATCATCGCCATATTTACCGCGGGTAAATACCATTTTACCCAAAGTGCCACGAAACGGAAAAATGCTTTCGTTTTTTGCCATTACAAAAAAGATTTTATCTTTGTAATATATCAGGGGGATGATTAAAAATAATCATTTTCTTTTCAGGTTTTTCTTCCCCACCTACCGTGTTTTAACGGTATTTTTTACAAATACTCTCCCCACAAACATTACAGAGACTTTATAGAGACCTTATAGAGACTTTATAGGAAGTCAACCTTTAATCAAAGCTGTATATACCCTGAGTATACTTCGGGTATACAGTAATCCTAAGGTAATCCAGGGGTAATAGACAAGTATTCTTACTATCTATCACAACCTATCTCATTACATGCGACAGGGCCCCAAATACGAAGCAGACAAAAAGAAAGTAAGACGGAAATAAGAACCAAATACGAATCAACTAAAAAGAAATGCCGAAGCGGGGTAGAATTGCAGTCAAAGATGGGCGAATAAATAGAAGAAGTCAGTTGACTTCTTGTAAATAATAAATACAACCAAGTAATCTGACCAATAATCAATCCTACACTAGTTTCCCGGCAATCGTATATGAGTTTTCCACTCTGTATCAATAGTAGAAGATTGGTAAAAAATAAATTTAATTATGCAGGGTTTGCAAACAAAGATAACTGAAACTCGTGCTTCTTTTTAGTGGGTCTGGTTTTGGCTATCAGATAATGCCCATCCGATTTTACATAAAAAAGATCGGTTTCATGGTATCTGGAGGCAATAATAATCTGTGTATTACCTGAATATTCCTTAAATACTTTTTCAACCAACTCAGGAGTATTGTTATTTTTAGATAAATGCGAAAGCAGGAGATGACTCATATAAGAGGGCCGATGCTGTCTGAATAATTGTAAGGCTTCCTCATTCGATAAATGCCCCTCTCCTCCGCGTATCCTGTTTTTAAGATGTACCGGATAATTGCCGTTTTCCAGCATATCAATATCATAATTGGCTTCCAGAAATGCGGCATGGCATTTCGAAAAATATTGCACCAGGCGCTCGCATACTTTACCGATATCTGTAAAAACCCCGACAGTTACCTGCGCATGTTCTATAATAAAGCTGTGTGGATCTATGGCATCATGGTATTTTCGAAATGGGGTAATGGTAAGTGACCCGATTGTAACCGGTAAACCATCGGTAAAGGCAAAGGTTTGAGGAATCTCCGCCCTAAATAGTGTATGCTTTTTCGTTTGCTGCGTAATATAAACCGGCAGCCTAAATTTTTTGGCCAATACAGATAAACCTGAAATATGATCTCCATGCTCATGAGAAATAAAAATAGCCCTTACCCTGTCCATAACCAGCCCCAGTTTTTTCATCCGCTTCTCTGTCTCCCTACAGGATATGCCCGCATCTACCAGAATGGCATCCGTATCATTGCCAATATAATAGCAATTGCCATTACTGCCTGAGTTAAGTGAACAAAAATATAATCCCATAAGTCTTCAAAATTAAGGCAATCGCAGGCAACTCAAGAATATCTGTTTATACAGTTTTTCATTTCATATTCAAGTCCAAAATCAGGTATAAACACTCTTTCTAAAGATTCAAAAAGCAAATAAGTTTGGCAGAGTTTAATCAATACTCCTTACCAAAATGTAAATTCTCATGGCAAAACAACTATACCCAATTATATATTCAAACAGTATTTGTGGTTAAATACCGTCAGGCTCTTATTGAAGCGGTTTGGGAAGAGAGATTAAAATCTTACATAACTGCTATTCTTCAAAACAATGGCCATACAATGATCGCTATTAATAATATGCCTGATCATATGCACATGTTATTTGGACTGAATCCTGCTCAATCGATTGCACAAATTATGAAATCAGTAAAAGGCGATTCTTCTGAATGGATTAACAAAGAAAAACTCACACCCCGAAAATTCAACTGGCAGAATGGCTATGGCGCTTTCAGTTATTCGAAATCTCAAATTCATCGGGTTGCAAACTATATAGATAAACAAAAAGAGCACCATCAAAAGAAAAGCTTTTTAGAAGAATATAAATCGATGTTGGATAAGTTATCTATTCCCTATGAGGATAAATATCTTTTTGTGGAATTGGAGGACTAGTCTTTACAATATAAACTGGTATATGCAGTGTACAAATCCTTACTTTATAATTATTATCCCGCATGTATCTCCTGAATATGCAACACCATAAGGGTTGCCCCTATGGGGCATAGGGATCCATTAGGTTGGGTCATATGGGTTACAGGGCGGTTGCCCCGATGGGGCATAGGAAGGATTAAATGTATGTGATGATGTCTAACACAAAACCTGTCCCGTTAGGGACAAAAGCCCTGTAACCCACCCCACCCTCAAGTATCCCTATGCCCCATAGGGGCTACCCATCAGCGTGTCTGCTTGCCAGAGTGTATAAGGGTATCAACATGTTAGGCAACAATGTCTGCTAGTAATAATATAAACATCTCAAAAACAGATACTCAATATCATTAGTCCTCGCATCTACATTACCCCTGTCCCGTTAGGGACAAAAGCCCTGTAACCCACCCCACCCCCAAGTATCCCTATGCCCCATAGGGGCTACCCATCAGCATGTCTGCTTGCCAGAGTGTATAAGGGTATCAACATGTTAGGCAACAATGTCTGCCAGTATCAATATATACATCTCAAAAGCAGATACTCAATATCATTAGTCCTAGCATCTACATTACCCCTGTCCCGTTAGGGACAAAAGCCCTGTAACCCACCCCACCCTCAAGTATCCCCATGCCCCATAGGGGCTACCCATCAGCGTGTCTGCTTGCCAGAGAGTATAAAGAGTATAAACATATACATCTCAAAAACAGATACTCAAAATCATTAGCACTCGCATCTACACTACTCATGTCCCATCGGGACAAAAGCCCTGTACCCTCAGGAAGTGATTGGTTTATCTTTACCACCAATAAACAACTGAAGCACCAAAGCCAATAATACTACCACTACTGCCCCCAACACATTCAGCCAGAGAAAGCCGAGACCGATAATATTATACTTATCCAGCAAAAAGAAAAGTACTACAATAGCTTCGCCTATAATAGCAGCAATAAACACCGCATTGCCTGTCACTTTTTTGCAATAGAATGCCACTAAAAATATACCCAGTATCACGCCATAGAACAAAGAACCCAATACGTTTACGGCTTCTATCAAACTGCCCATACCCGTTGCGAATTCTGCCGTGATAATTGAAAAAATACCCCATGCCAAAGTATAATACCTCGACACTTTATATTCCTGTTCACACTGCAACTGGTTGGTATGATCATATTTTTTCCCTAAAAACCGTACATGAAAATCAATCATTGTGCAGGAGGCAAGTGAATTGAGCGCTGCTGCAATGGATCCCCAGGCAGCAAGAAAAATAATAGCGATCAATAAGCCTACTAGCCCTTTTGGTAAAAAATCCACCACAAACCGAAGAAAGATATAATTAGTATCATTGGTATCATCCCCAGGTAAAGCTTTTTTAAGCACTGCTTTATACTGACCCTGCATTCCTGCCAGCTTTGCAGAACCTGCTTTCAGACTATCCTTATAATTTTCTTTGCTCTGGAGTATATACGTCTTGCTGAGTGCTTGTTGTTTTGCCTGCTGCGTGTTGAAATCCTTTTCTATTCTGGAAAGTGAATCCCTATAGGGTGTGTTCATGCCTTTTACAGCCACTGCATTATTAAAAAATACGGGTGAATTATTAAATTGATAAAAAGTGAAAAGCATGGCACCCAATAATAATATCAGGAACTGCATAGGTACTTTTACCAGGCCGTTCATTAATAAACCTATCCTGCTTTCTTTGTTTCCTTTTGCCGTAAGATAGCGCCCTACCTGCGACTGATCAGTACCAAAATAGGACAGCGCCAGGAAGAACCCTCCAATCACTCCGCTGATCATATTATACTTATCCTTCCAGTCGAATCCTTTTGCTGAAATACCGGTAGTAATCACATTTAATTTCCCGGAAGCGCCACTTACTTTTAATGCATCCATAAAACCAACCCCTTCCGGCAGGTAATGCACAATGCAATAACCGGCAATAAACATACCCACAAAAATAATTACCAGTTGCAGTTGTTGCGTATATGCAACCGCCTTAGCACCACCACTAACCGTATACACAATCAGCAATCCGCCCATCACAATATTTGTCCAGAAAATATCCCAACCCAATAAAGAAGATAGAATAATAGATGGTGCATAAATACTGATGCCGGTAGATAACCCCCTCGACACCAAAAAGAGGAATGAAGTGAAGGTTCTTGTTTTAAGATCAAATCTTTGTTCTAAAAATTCATAGGCGGTAAATACTTTCACTTTATGAAAAAGCGGAACAAACGTAACACTCAGTATCACCATAGCGATAGGCAACCCAAAATAATATTGCACAAAACGCATTCCATCAGTGAATGCCTGTCCGGGTGCTGATAAAAAAGTAATGGCACTGGCCTGTGTACCCATGATACTCAACAATACAATATACCAGGGCATGCTTCTTCCACTCAAAAAATAGCCTTCGAGATTTTTAGCCGTACGGCTTTTGTACAGTCCATACGCAATAATGGCTGTCAGTGTTATCACTAATACGATCCAATCCGGCCTGCTCATGCGAAATAATTAGTGAACCAGGTGAAAAAAAGAATGAGTATTCCCAATACTACCAATACCAGTATATACCAGCGCCGCCAGTAAATACGTTCAGAAGTATCTTTTTGATGGGTCATGCGATTGTATTTAATTTCTGCAGCTATATGAACTCTTTATCTATCACGTCTGATCAATCCACCAGCTAATAATCCGAGTACCACCCCAATAACCAGACCGGTTTTCACATTCTTTAAAAAATATCCTATAATCAGTCCTATGAACAGGATAACAATAATCCCTATTTTCCGTCTCGGGTGCATAGCATCATTTGGTTTTGGGTAAAGCGATCAGATTGGCCATAATGCGATAGGCCCCGGGAATACCCGCAGGTAATTCCCTGAATAATACCAGACTTACATACGCAATATTACCCTTACCGTATTTGGCAGTTACCAGGCTGCCATTACTTTCTTTTTCGCCGGTATCATGCATCGAAAGCGGAGCCTCGAAATGACTATCGAGTTGTTCAGCCTGGTAGGTGCTTCTTTCCTGTATCCAGCCTTCAAAATCTTTTTCAGTGATCTTATTTGGGTAATTTAATACCGGATGTTCCGGAAGCAGAAAACTTACTTTGGCATCTTCTTCTGTTACCCTTGATCCTGAGTTAACAGAAAAAGGGTAAGGACCCACTTTTACTTTTTTCAATCCTACCTGGTTACTTTTCAGGTATTGAATAATCAGGTTACCCCCGTTGTTCACATACCTTGACAGGATCTCATTTTTATTAGTCAGGTATTCAAAAATATTATACGCACGGATTCCGGTAACGATCGCATCAAACTGTTTCAGGTTTTCATCGGTAATATCGGGTTCGCCCAATATTTTCACTTCATATCCCAACTGTTCGAGTGCAGGAACCACTTTATCACCTGCTCCGGGTATATAACCAATTTTTTTTCCAACTGTTTTAATAGTAAGCCTGATCAGGTTGGTTTTGGCAGGAGGAAAATAAGTGATTGTAGGAATATGGTCATAGCTGATGATGCGGGTGCTTCCGGCAAATACATCTTTACTAGAAGATATCAATCCCAATTCCTCTTTATAATTTGCCTCTTTTAATATAGGCGAATAAATCTGATTAGGTTCCAATGTTGCATCAATTGTTGAACCTGTAGTAATATTTTTATTTTTAAAACCTTTCAAGTCAGTAAAATTGAAGCTCCCTTCTTTAACGGCTGAATTATTTTTTATATGAACCCCCACCTTTATATCCGCACCATTCATTGATACATTATTCTCTTTAGTAAAATTTACTTCTATCTTTGGCAATACAGCAAGGGGCTGGTACAATTCTCCTTTAGCCGGATCAACTACTTTATATTGAACCGGTCTCTTAATAATAAAAGATTCACCTTCTATGCTAACATCATACTCAGCCAGAAAGGATGGATCATTCTCTGCTTTGCCAATCAATAACTGATCACGTACATCAAAGCTCCCTTCATTTTTAGGATATTCGAGCCAATAAGGTTGTGATATTTTTTTAGTATCACTGATATGCAGGGTTTTATTGATCTGCACATTCACATTAAATGCCAATGGTATATTCAGCGAACTATCAAAATTTTCCAGGTGAATGGATCGTAAAGAAGCATTTACATTCTTTCTTTTATTCAGAAAAAAACTAACATTGAGTACATCGCCCTGCACTACATTTTCCTGTGAAGTAGTGGCATCTGTAAACAAAGCGCTGCAGGCTTCTATTAATTGCTGGGTTTCTGCTAATTTTTTATCACGCCAGTTACCGGCAGGTAATTTTTTTATCGCGGTGTATAATTTTACCAAGGCAGGTACAGATTTTTCTGGTTCCTCAAAACGATATTCTTTGATAATTTCATTCACCATTGCCTGTATAGGCTCACCGCCTTCAATTCGTTTCCAGTCATACACTACACCATCCAGCAGATCATTTTTGGGTGCTTCCCCTCCTGTGGTTAGAAAATACTCAATAGAAGGGCCCCTTCTTCTAGGTCGGCCCTCACCCTGACTTTTATGCATGCTTCTGGCTTCTCCGCCAATTTCTCCATAGCTTTTCCCTAATAAAGGGTTATACCCGCTCACATCCAGTTTAAACTGATCATTGGAGGTTGTATTGGCTCCGCCAAAATTGAATGTATTCCATACAATCCTTTTTGCCTGCCAGGGTTTTACACTATAGGAAAATTGTTCAGGAAATCTTTTGGGATCTGCAGCAGCAGTATAAGCTTCATTGGCCAGAATAGAAGATGCGGAATGATGTCCATGTCCAGCCCTTGCATCACCCGGAAATCGGGCAATAATTACATCGGGTTGGTATTGTCTTATTACCCAAACCACATCGCTTAATATTTTCTCCTTATCCCATATCCGTAAAGCTTCTTCCGGATTTTTACTAAACCCAAACTCATATGCCCTGCTAAAAAACTGTTCAGCCCCATCCTGTCTCCTGGCAGCCAATAACTCCTGTGTACGTATCAGTCCCAGTTCAATCCCCTGTTCACTACCTATCAGGTTTTGTCCACCATCACCCCTTGTCAAACTCAGGTAACCGGTACGATAAAGTTTTTCTTTGGCCAGGTAAGGTAAAAAGCCATTATTCTCATCATCTGGATGGGCTGCTATATACAATACACTTCCCAATACATTCAGCTTTTTTAGCTGCATATAAATTTCTGCGCTATTATAGGTTACCGGTATCTGGGACCGGGTATAGATCGAAAAAAACTGTACGGATACAAATAACAGTAAGAGGGCTTTTTTGGAGATAGTCATATGCTGATACTTTGTTCTTATTACCGAAGATAGAGTATGTTACTTGATTGGATGAACCGTTGAACAAAAATTGGTTGGACAGATTAATTGTTTACTGGTCTTATCGCTAAATTGCCAGGGGAGCACCTGATTTGGGGCCCCACTGGCAATTTAAGTAGTATATTAATTAATTATTGACCAACCAGAAAAACGGCATTACTGAATAATAATTTGCCGTTTTCCCAGAAATTACGGAACAGGGGATCTTCTCCCAGGTAAACAACCGTTCCGCTACCCATATTCTGGACGCCAAATACGAGTCCATCTTTCAACTTGGGTTTTACTTTTACCCCGGTAAATCCGGCTATATACGCATCCTTTTTCATGACGCCCACATTCCATCCATCTTTTAAAAACTCAAATAAATCGGCATCTTTTTTCAGGGTAAAATAATAATTAGGGAATCCGAATGCCAATGGGTGGGTATTATCTAACTCCAGTTTAAAGATGGAGCCCGCCACTGATGAAGCCAGTGATTGCCCTTCCCTATCCGCATATTTCTTTAGACTTGCGTACTCGGATTTATCTTCCGATTTATCTTCTTTGGCTTTAATACCCCAATCTGCAGAAGCCAAACTATTTACTGCATTATCAATTGCAATAAGCTTTCCGCCACCTCGTACAAAATCTTTCAGTTTATCAGAACTGGATTTATCTGCAAGCGTTCTGTAATTACCATCGGGAACAATCAACACATTAAAGTTTTTCAAGTTGGCCCTGGCAAGGTCTGCCACATTGATCAGGGTGATTGGGTAGTCGAGTTGTTTCTCAAAGAAATGCCATACTTCCCCGGCACCTAATGAAGAAGTTTGCTCTCCGGATAGCATAGCCACTTTATAATCGGTTCGAATGATCTTCACATCAGGTGATCCGAAATCTGATCCTTTATCCATAAATCCTGTTTCCACTGTCACAGGCTGAATATTGAATTTTTTACATGCGGCATTGGTAATATGGTTCCAGTTATCGGGATTACTGATTCGGAGTATGATCAGTGTTCCCCGGTCATAGTTTTTACCTTCATACACAAAGGGCTTTTCTGCAAACCTTACTTTTATTCCATTCTTCAACAAATGGGTCATGAGTTGTGCTGCATTAAAGGACTGGTAAGGCACGATTAATCCATAGTTTGAACTCACTTCAGTAATCGAAGAAGGGTCTTTCCATCCACTACTTACTTCCAGTTTTTCTTTTACAGCAAAGCCTTGTACACCATATACATAAGGCAGTGACCAGGCCGTAATATCATAGGTATTGGAATCTGTTACCACTGTTTTGGGCTCCAGCAGTACTTTGGCCATAACCGCTTTTGATTGGTAAGCACTTACGGCAATATGGTAACCTTCATCGGTATAGGCATCATCCTTACCGGTTGTATAATTAAATCCACGGAAATTTTTATTGGATATGGAACCATATTCAATACCGTTCCGATCCAACAATTTACAAACAGCCTTAATACGGTTCAGGTTAGAAGAAGTTAACACATAGGTTTTATATTCTCCCACTTTACCTGCTCTTCCATCTTCAAAGAATTTACGATATTCTTCAAGCAATTTATCATGATTGCGTGATGCCGTTTCTACAGTAGATAAACCTGTGGTAAAATGGTGTGTGGCCCTGTCTAACAGGGTTAGTGTATCTTCATCCGCCTTAATAATACCCAATCCTGCCCTTCCTCCGCCGGCCTGTTCATAGGTCATACCAATGGCACCATTATAAATCGGGTATGTATCTCCGTAGGACGGGTATAACAGATCATATCTTTCTTTGGTATAAAACAGCCACCCATTTTTATCAAAATAGCTGGCATTGTTCTTACCAATCATTAATTGAAAATCTTTCTGCCATTGGGTAATCACTTCATGAAATGGATCTGCTGCCGGGGCAAAATAATATGGACCATTGATACCCTGCTCATGAAAATCCACATGTACCTGCGGTAACCATTGGTTATATTTTTTCATTCGCTGCTGGGTTTCCAACTGTGTTTGCCAGGCCCAGTCGCGATTGAGATCAAAATTATAATGATTGGACCTTCCTCCAGGCCAGGGTTCTGAATGCTCTCTCGCAACCGGATCAGGATTCATTTCTTTACCCACCATAGAATTGAACCAGTTCACATATCTATCTCTTCCGTCAGGGTTAATACATGGATCCAACACGACAACCGTATTCTTTAACCACTCTTTGGTTTGTGTATTAGATGGATCCACTAATGCATATAAAGTGAGTAAAGCTGCCTCAGAAGAAGAAGTTTCATTTCCATGTACATTATAACTTAACCAGACAATGGTTGGTAACTCATGGATGGAAGTGTTTGACTTGTTTTTTTGTAAGCCGGCTAACCCTAGATTATTATTGCGGATAGTTTCCAGTTTTTGCAGATTCTCTGGAGAAGCTATAAAAGCAAGAATCAATTCACGGCCTTCATTGGTTTCTCCATATTTTTCAATTTTCACCATTTCCGGTTTTGCCTGGGCAACTGCACGATAGTACTCTACGATTTTATGGTGCCGGGTATAACGGGTGCCGATTTTATAGCCAAGGTATTGTTCGGGGCTCTGCAAACCTTGCGCAATAGAGGCCACTGAAAGAAACAAAACAAAGATTACAAATATTATTTTTTTCATATACATATAAATGATTTGTGAATGTAGGCAAGAAACAAAGCACTCCCACCGAATTGAGTGTTTTTTATTTTACACCTGGCAATTCACATTATTTTGTTCTAAAAAACTGTAATTTTCTGCCATGAGAAAAATTGTTATTCTGCTATTGGCAGCTGTCTGTACTCAGTCAGTTAACAGCCAGTCGGTCCTTTCTATTGTAGGTGCAGGCAAGACCGTTGATCCGTATAAATATTCCATTGTAAAAAAAGCCGAATTCAGTAAAGCGGCCGTTAGCTGTGCCCATCCGCTGGCCAGTGAAATAGGTGCTGCCATGATGAAAAAAGGAGGTAATGCTTTTGACGCTTCTATTGCAATGCAATTAGCCTTGGCAGTAGTATACCCGGGTGCGGGAAATATTGGCGGGGGCGGTTTTTTACTCGCACGCAAATCAAATGGTGAATTGATTGGCATCGATTACCGCGAAGCAGCTCCTTCCAAAGCCAGCAGGGATATGTACCTGGATAAAAATGGAAACGTACAAATGGCCTTATCACAAACTGGTCATCTTGCATCTGGTATTCCGGGTACCATCGCCGGATTGTTTGCCACACTCGACTATGCCAAACTCCCTTTTAAACAACTGATACAACCGGCAATTGATCTGGCCGAAAAAGGATTTGTGATTTCAGAAAGAGAAGCAGCCGGATTAAACAGTACCCGTGAATCATTTATCAAATACAGTACCCGTCCAACCGCTTTTGTAAAAGAGAACAAATGGAAAGCAGGTGATACACTTGTTCAGAAAGAATTGGCAGCTACTTTAAAAAGAGTACAAAAAGAAGGTGCCAAAGGTTTTTATGAAGGAGAAACTGCCAAATTGATTGTAGAAGAAATGCAAAGAGGTAATGGGATTATTACGCTGGATGACCTGAAAGATTATACAGCTAAATTGCGCAGTCCGCTTGAATTTGATTATCGTGGTCACCATATTATCAGTTTTGCCCCACCCAGCAGCGGGGGTATCCTTATTGCGCAAATGTTGAAGATGATTGAAAAATATCCCGTTGGCAGTTATGGTTTTCAGACAGTAAAAAGTGTACAATTAATGATTGAAGCAGAACGACGTGCGTATGCCGACAGAGCAGAACATATGGGTGATCCTGATTTTTATAATGTGCCTGTTAAGACTCTGATAGATGAAACTTATCTCGCCAAAAGAATGAGTGATTATACTCCGGATAAAGCAGGTAGTAGCACATCAGTAAAAGCGGGTATAATCAAAGAAAGTGAAGAAACCACCCATATCAGCATATTGGATGAAGATGGTAATATGGTATCTGTTACGTATACACTCAATGGTGGATATGGAAGCAGGACTGTTGTTGGCGGCGCAGGTTTTATTATGAATAATGAGATGGATGATTTTAGCGTAAAACCAGGAGCACCCAATATGTATGGAGCGGTAGGCGGCGAAGCCAATTGTATTCAGCCGGGAAAAAGAATGCTGAGTTCGATGGTTCCAACCCTTATCCTGAAAAATAATAAACCTTATGTAGTGGTGGGAACTCCGGGTGGTACTACCATTCCTACATCTGTTTACCAGGCGATAGTAAATATCATTGATTTTTCCATGAATGCAGACGATGCCATTAATAAACCCAAATTCCATCATCAATGGTTACCGGATGAAGTAATGGTTGAAAAAGATTTTGATGCAGATGTAAAAAAACAATTACAGGCTATGGGATATAAGATCTCAGAAAGAGCTGCTATCGGAAGAACAGAAGCCATTCGCATTCTACCCAATGGGAAGAGAGAGACTGCAGCTGATAAGCGCGGAGATGATTCAGTTGCCGGTTTTTAAATAGTTTTCTGACTCCTTTCAACAAAGCAACGGATTGTTGCTTTGCTTTTTTACTGATTGCGAATCTCGAAAGGATTATTCTCGACTCTGTGCCAGGATGCTACTCAGTTTTCAAAAAGTAGTTTACTAAATAAAAAATATTATTTCATGTCATTCGAACAAGAGTTTTTAAAAGACGCTATTAAACGGTTCAAATACTATAAAGAACTGGGTGATAAAACATTTGAACAGATTACGGATGATGCTTTATTCTACCAACCTTCTTCAGAAAGTAACAGCATTGCTGTGATCGTGCAACATATGTATGGGAATATGTTGAGCAGGTGGACAAACTTTTTAACCGAAGACGGAGAAAAAGAATGGAGAAAAAGAGATGCCGAATTTGAACAGATAACATGCAGCAAACAGGATATAGTATCATTCTGGAATGAAGGATGGAACTGTTTATTGAAAACATTGGAAAGTCTGACTCCCGAAGACCTCAGCAAAACCATCACGATCAGAACTGAGCCTTTACTGGTGTACGATGCTATATTGCGACAACTGGCACATTATCCTTATCATGTTGGACAGATTGTTTACCTGGGAAGACTTTCAAAAAACGAAGAATGGGTATCATTAAGTATTCCAAAGGGAGATAGTGCAGTGTATTTGGAATCGGTTAAGAAGGCGCAGAAATAAGGGAAAGGTTACGTATTGAGGATTATGGGTTGGCGAAAATTAGTAAGTTATGTGGATCAGTTTATTTATCATTATTGTTATTGTCTTATCAATAGTTGCTTTTTTGAGGCATCCAAAATTTGGAAAAATCGGGAAGGGATCAGAAGCCGAAAAAATTTTGGCCTCCCCTAATTTCAGGGAAGGTAAATTTCAAAATCAGCATCATACTCCAGACCTTACTGAGGGAGTAAGTTATTATGCCGTGATGATGGAATTCTTTTTTCAAAAAAGCAAAAGAGGTAAGCCTTCTGGTAATATCCCTTCCCAAAAAACCAATCTGCATACCCTTGATCCAGAAAAAAACATACTGGTATGGTTTGGACATTCTTCTTATTTTATGCAGGTAGATGGCAAGAAAATCCTGGTTGACCCTGTATTTAGTGGAGCAGCTTCTCCGGTAAAATTTACTACCCGTAGTTTTGCGGGCAGTGATGTGTATACCAGCGATGATATTCCCGAGATCGACTATCTTTTTATTTCTCATGATCACTGGGATCATTTAGATTATGAAACTATCTTAGCCATACAACCCAAAATTAAACAGGTGATTACCGGTCTGGGTACCGGCACCCACCTGATGTATTGGGGATATCCGTCAAGCAGGGTTATTGAAAAAGATTGGAACGAAGAAATTCAATTGGAGCCAGGGTTTTCGGTAATTACTGCGCCTGGCCGACATTTCTCGGGAAGGGGATTAAAGCGAAACCAGTCGCTCTGGACCTCATTTATTTTCATTACCCCAGCACATACATTATTTCTGGGTGGCGATTCAGGCTATGATACGCATTTTAAAGAAATCGGAAATACCTATGGCCCCTTTGACCTGGTTATATTGGAATGTGGTCAGTATGATAAAAGTTGGAAATATATTCACATGATGCCTGAAGAAGTGATACAAGCTGCAGAAGATCTCCGGGCGAAAAAATTAATGCCCGTACACTGGGCTAAATTCGCTTTAGCTAACCATGATTGGGATGCGCCTATTATTAGCATTATTGCAGCTAATAAAGGAATACCCTTACTAACACCCATGATTGGCCAGGAAGTTGTATTTGATTCACCTACTACTTTCTCCAATTGGTGGCTTCAACTTTGACCTGCACAATACTTCTTTAAGTAAAATCTGCTTCGGGCTATATTACGGTAAAACTTTTATCTACTTATCTTTCTCCAATAGAAAAATTGTATTTTACTGCCCATTTAAATTTTATATAAAATGCCAACTCCTTTATTGATACAAAACAGTATTCCCATCAAAGCACCTAACGCTCAGGTATGGAATGCATTGACCAACCCGGAAGAAACCAAAAAGTATATGTTTGGGTGTGAAACCGTTTCTGACTGGCAACCCGGAAGCCCTTTACTTTGGAAAGGCAGTTATGAAGGAAAAGAAATGATTTTTGTAAAGGGAAATATTGTTAGCATCCAACCAGGCAAATCTCTTGTGTATACAGTTTTTGATCCGAATTCCACCATGGAAGATATTCCGGAAAACTACCTGACCGTAACCTACGAAATATCAGAAGAAAATGGTCAAACCCTATTGGTAGTTACACAGGGAGACTATAGCATTGTTGCCGATGGAGAAAGAAGGTATGCAGAATCTTATAATGGCGGACAGGGTTGGAACCCTATTCTATTGGAGATAAAAAAAATATTGGAAAAAATATGATCCAATTCCAGCTTACTCAATCCCATAAACTGATCATTGAAAATAATGATCACCGAATTCGATTGATCATTATGGAGAATGAAAAAGAATTGGTTTGTCGTAAAGAATCCATACGTAAACTGGAGCAGTGTATCTTACTGACAGAAACAAGTATTTTCAAAGGGAGACTTCAATTATTCAAGCAGGGCAACCGTATTGATATACTAATGAAAAATACCCATATCGGAAGCATACAGGCTTTGGATTTACAGAATGGACTATCGATTCTACACGCTGAAAAAATGGCAGGTCTGACCAAATAAAGAGGCTCCAAAACCCACAATGCGATTACTAAAGCCCCTGATTAAATATTGTATTTACCAGTTAGGTCTGGCCGGAAAGCTTGACCGGTTCCTTTTTCGGTTTACACAATTTCAACAAAAAAGGGCTAATGAATTATACAGGAAAAAAAATCCTTCTATTAGCCTTCCTTCAGATTATGATCTTTATGAGACTTATCAACTCAGGTATCAGCAATTTATAGAAGATGGGGTTTTGGCAGCAAGCGAGATAAGGGAATGGACAAAAGATTACCTGCCTGATCCAATGCCCGTAATTTTGGATTGGGGTTGTGGAGCAGGAAGAATCATTAGGCATTTACCAATTGTATATCCGGGTGCTGTATTATATGGATGTGATAGTAATGAAGATCGTATTCAATGGAACAAATCACATATTCCAGGTATCAGTTTTACAACAGTTAACAGTTTTATCCCTACACCCTATTCTGATTCTATATTTGACCTGGTTTATGGAATATCTGTACTTACCCATATTGACGCAGATCAACAAGGTGACTGGCTGAATGAACTTGCCCGTATCCTAAAGAAAGATGGCATATTACTCATAAGCACCCAGGGGGATTTTTATCTTCCGGATTTGTTACCTGGTGAAAAAAGAATACTTGCCAGGGAGGGAATTTTTACCAAATCATATCCCCGTCATGGGCATCGAATGATGTCCACCTACCACAATCAAAACCATTTCAAAAAACTGGTTAGTCCATTGTTTACTATTCTGGACTATTATCCCGGCAATGCAAACCTACACAAGCTGGGAGGCCAGGATCTATGGATACTTAAAAAAAAGACCTGATGACCAATGACCTAATGACCTCTCACTAATCCCTAAAATATCGGTAAATTCGTATTATCAATTCAATCGTTATGCGATACAGGATTTTCATATTGCTCATGTTATTAGGTTATTTTGGCGATAGCCAATGTGTAACGTATAAAATTGGCATTTTCAAGGATACCCTGAATTGTACAGATGTGAAGGGATTGAAACAGGGGAAATGGATTGTACACGTTGACCCACTCAGGGGTAACCCGGGTTTTGAGGAAGAAGGCGTTTTCATAAATGATAAGAAAGAAGGGTTATGGAGAAAATTTAACCTGATGGGGGATAAACTGGCTGAAGAAAATTTTAAATGGGGTAATAAAAGCGGCAGATGCCTCTATTTTACCCTGGCAGGTTTGGAACGCGAAGAATCCTGGAGACCACCTTCGAACCCCGATAAAGCATATGATACGATAATCGTACAGGATCCTGTCAACGCAGATCATTTTGAAAAAGTGGTTGTAAAAACAGAGGGCCAGTCAATTAAAAACGGCCCATGGAAGTATTATAATCCTGATTATGGCAACCTGATCAAGGTTGAAAATTATGTATTGGATATTTTGCAGGACCCAGGAGATGATCCCATGAAAAAATTAAACAAAGTATCCGACACAACCACTACGAATCGTAATGCGGGGCCTTTACTGCCCAAAATTGTACCTGCACCAACTTTTGGTCAGAAAGCAGCGAAGAAAAAATCCGTTATTCAATAACCACTATCTACTCTCCCATCCGATGGCTTTATGAAAATATTTGTAAAAATAGAAAAGCTGGTAATCCACTGAGTTGTTCCAGTATTTCCAATTGTGTTCACCCGGCCGCTCGATATAGTCATGCGGAATTTTCAGTTTCAGCATTTTTTCATGCACCATCCTGTTCATCATCAATACACTGTCTTCAGTGCCGCAATCCATTATAATGGCGAGTGAGTCTTTTGGATACTGATCAATTACATTCAATACACTCCAGTCATGCCAGTATTTCCGGTTAACTGCTGTATCCCCTAACCTCAATTCAACTCCATATCCCTTTGTTATAACGGATACATGCAAAGCGCCACTAGTGCTTCCACAGGCACTAAAGATATCGGAATGGCGGAATCCTAAAAATAAACTGCCATGGCCACCCATACTCAATCCCATAATCGCCCGGGCCTTTCTGTCTGCAATGGTTCTGTAATTCGCGTCTATATATTGAGGTACTTCTGTACCCACAAATGTTTCATACCGAAAACTGCTATCTATCGGGCTATCAAAATACCAACTGGTGGAAGCCCCATCCGGGCAAACCAAGATCATCTGAAAATCATCTGCCAGTTTCTGAATATGTGGAACATATTTTATCCAGCCAGAATAACTCCCTCCTGCCCCATGCAGCATATAGACTACAGGGAAATTCTTTGTTTTTTCTTTAGAATAATTGGAAGGTGTGATTACCACAGTTTTAATGGTATGATGCATGCTATTGCTAAATATAGCAATCGAATCAACATGGGCAGCCCTGGAAGAAGTAGCTATTACAATCCAAAAAAGCAAGGATACGAATCGTTTCATTGTGTAGGTTTTATTTTGTAAAGGTTGAGTTAAGCAGGTTTGTTGATAATAGAAAAAATTACATCATACTACTTATTTCTCAGTAAAATATTTTTTAAAAAACAATAACTGGTAATCGATACTATTCCCCCAATACCCTTTATTATGCTGCCCAGGTCGTTCGGCATAGTCATGGTCTATGTTTTTGTCGAGTAATTTTTGGTGAAGGTTTCGGTTAACCACCAGAAAAAAATCAGCCGTTCCACAATCAAAAGTGATTTTTTGTTCACCGTTTTTTAATTGATCTGCCAGGTTGATCACCGTATTCTTTTCCCAATTCTCTTTATGCTCTTCCTGATTACCCAATACTTTGTCTAATTGCCAGCTTTTTGGAAAAGGGCGTATATCTACCCCGCCAGAAATACTTCCCGCTGCCCCAAACAGGTCTTTATGACGAAAAGCCAGATAAAAAGCACCATGGCCCCCCATGCTTAGTCCCGTAATAGCCCGAAATTTTCTATCCGGTATCGTTGGATATTTTTGGTCGATATAAGGTATTAACTCAGTGGTAATATAGGTTTCATACCGAAATGTACTATCAATTGGACTATCAAAATACCAACTGCTATAGCCGCCATCAGGACAAACCAGGATCATATTCAGCTCATCTGATTTAGCAATCAATTGGGGTGCATCATGCAACCAACTGCTATAGTTACCACTGTACCCATGAAGCAGGTAAACTACTGGCAAATGGTCGGTTTTTTCTTTTAGGCCTGATGGTGTTATGATTACTAAACGGGTTTCCTTTTTCAATGCCTTGCTATAGATAGATACCGTATCTACCCTACCCGCAAAAGCAGAAACGACTACCAGAAGCCAAAAGCTAACCAGAAATATTTTCTTCATAAATATTCATTTAAAAAGCCACCTGAAATTAATCAAGTGTCTTTATATTTTGTTTTGCTAGCCTATTTTTTTTGTGCAGCCTGCATCGGGTTTAAACCCTGGGCACCACCGCCCCCACCACGTCCGCCGGCAACCCTGCCTTTGAACAATGAAAATCTATCAGTAACATCTGTTTTTGGCCAGCTGTTATTGCTTTCATCAATATCTGCTGTTTCTTTCATAGGATCAAGCTGGATACTTACGGCTTTTTGTTTTGTCATAAACAATTTGGTCACGTTTTTCTCATTCTTTCTCCATATCTGAGCAGGGATCCTTTCTGTTTCTTTGGTTCCATCTGCAAATGTAAATTCTACAATAATGGGCATCACCAGACCACCTTTATTGCTGAAACTAATCTCATACAAATGCACGTTACCGTATTTTTCTTTTTCAGCATCCGTCAGTGGCTCAGGGGCAGTTGCTGCTCCCGGAGTTGGTGCAGGTAGTTTAGTTACAGAATCATAAGGCTCCAAACCTCTGTCATATTTCCAATAAAAATCACGAAGGCTGGTATCTGCATCTGTTAAGAATACAATATTTTTATCTGTACGGTTACGAACTTTTGAAATGTCTTCGAAAGGATTCACCAATGGTTTGGCAATTCCGCGTGGGCCATTGCCACCAAATCCACCGGGTCTTGCACCACCTCTTCCGCCAAAACCACCACCTCCTGCCGAAGGAGTTGCATTGGGATCATATACAGCATGACGAACGCTATCAATAGAAATGTCACAAGGTTCAATCCCAAAAAACCAACCTCTAAAAAACCAATCCAGGTTCTCACCACTTGCATCACCCATGGTTCTGAAAAAATCTGCAGGTGTCGGGTGTTTGAAAGCCCATCTTCTTGCATATTCTTTAAATGCGTAATCAAACAGCTCACGACCCATAATGGTTTCACGTAAAATATTCAGACCCGCTGATGGTTTCGCATAGGCATTCGAACCCAGGCTGATAATATTTTCACTATTACTCATGATCGGTTCCAGTTGTTCCTTTGGCGACTTCATATAATCTACGATTCCCCAGGCTGGCCCCCTACGTGAAGGAAATTTATTATCATACAGTTCTTCTGTGAGGTATTCTACAAAACTATTCAAACCCTCATCCATCCAGGTCCATTGGCGTTCATCACTATTCACAATCATTGGGAAGAAATTATGCCCTACTTCATGAATGATTACGCCTACCATTCCATTTTTTGTATTCTCGCTATACGTACCATCTTTTTCGGTACGTCCGTTATTAAAACAAATCATTGGATATTCCATCCCATTATTGGCTTCAATACTTTGTGCCACTGGGTAGGGATAAGGAATAGAAAATTTAGAATAGGTTTTAATCGTATGTGCTACCAGTTTAGTAGAGTATTTACGATACAGGCCATATGCTTCTTTTGCATATGCACTCATACACATTACTTTCTTTCCCTCTATATAGGCAGGCATTGCATCCCAAACAAATTTGCGGCTGGCTGCCCATGCAAAATCTCTTACATTCTGGGCTTTGAATATCCAGGTTTTCTTTTGCTTACTTTTTTGCTTTTCTGCTGCCACTGCTTCGGCCAGGGTAACCACTTCTGTAGGTTCTTTGGCTACCTGCGCTTTTGCCCAGCGAGCCTGTTGGGCAGGCGATAATACCTGTGCATAATTCTGGCACTCTCCGGTACCCATGATTACATGGTCAGCAGGAACTGTAATTGCAACAGTATAATTACCAAATGCCAATGCAAACTCTCCTGTTCCGGCAAACTGGTGATTCTGCCATCCCTGAAAATCACTATACACACATAGTCTTGGGAACCATTGTGTCATAGTAAAAAGAGCATTACCATCTTCAGAGAATATCTCATATCCACCTCTTCCTCCCATCACTGATTTATTGGATACTTTATAAGACCAGTCAATATTGAACACGATTTTTTGTCCGGGTTTCAACTGCGTAGGAAGATCAATGCGCATCATGGTTTTATTAATGATATATTTCAAAGGCTTCCCGGTAATATCCGTGATTTTTGAAATGATCTCACCATATCCATTATCCACTTTCTGCGATTCTAACTGATCAATCATACCCGTACTAACTGAACGGGGCAGCGTACTGGAACTTTGATAATTTGCGTTATTCACCGTACTATGCTGGTTTTCATCTAACTGAAGCCATAAATAGGTTAACACATCGGGAGAATTATTATAGTAAGTAACCGTTTCGCTTCCTTTCAATTTGAAATTTGGCTCATCCAGTTCACACTTGATATCATAATCGGCCCTTTGCTGCCAGTATTTTGTTCCTGGGGCACCACTGGCTGTTCGATACTCATTGGGAGTAGGCAGTATGGTACCCAGTTGTTCAAACTTATTACCATGGTTCGAAGTTGGGTTATTCATGATGTTTTGTGCAGATAACTGCAATACAAAACCCAATACCATACCCAGAAAAGCGATTTTTCTCATTGTTATTTTGGTTTATTATGGAATTCTTTCAATAGCCATTTGCAACGCAACTGCAAAAATGCCGCCTGAAAAATACAAAATATATTCTCTCCGGCTGCATCTGAGTATGCGGGTAAACACTAAAGATATTAACAATACACAAAGAACGATGATGAGCTGTCCGGCTTCCAGCCCAATATTAAATGCCAGCAATTGCCAAACAACACTATGATCAGTACCCAACAGGCTTTTCAGGTAATTACTAAACCCCAAACCATGCACCAGACCAAAAAAAAGCGCTAAAAAATAAATAAGCGGGAATTTTGATTTAAAAACAAACTTCTTCACAAATACATTACTGATGGTAGTCAGCACGATAGTAACCGGTATCAGAAACTCGATCCATTTAACAGAATAAGATACCAGGTTAAATACGCTCAATGCCAGTGTAATAGAATGACCGATGGTAAATGCCGTTACCAGAATGAGTAATTTTCGCCAGTCGGTAAATTCATAGCGCAAACAGAGCGCCATTACAAAAAGGATATGGTCATAGCCCTTCAGGTCGGCTATATGCCTGAACCCTATCTCAAAATATAAATTGAAATCATTCATGTGCGATAAGTCAAATTAATGATGACATTTGTAATGGAAAAAAAATCATGGTTGAATGGTAAATATAATGGTTCAATGGATAACCACAGGACTAATTGCCCTGTTACACCCTTTTTTTGTATCCGTGATTGAAATCAATCATAATGCAAAAGCGGAAACCGTTGAAATCAGTGTAAGGGTATTTACTGAAGACCTGGAAAAGACACTTCGAAAATATACCCCCGGTAAAATAGATATCAATACCCCAATAGATAAAGCATTTATTGATAAACAGATCAGTAATTATATTAGTCAGAAATTACATATCAAGATCAATGGGAAACCGGTTTCTTTTTCCTTTATTGGCTATGAGATACAAAAAGAAAGTGCCTGGAGTTATTTTGAAATAGCAAAAATACCGGAAGTCAAAAAGATGGAAGTGGATTGCAGTATGTTATATGATTATGAGAGTAGTCAGACCAATATTTTCCATGTTAAAAGCAAGGGGACTGAGAAAAGCTGGAAACTGGATTATCCGAAAACAATCGCAGTATTTGATTTTTAAGCATGACCCAGGTCTAAAGGTTCTTCAGTCGATACCAGTACTTTGTCAATTCGGTGATTATCCATATCAACGATTTCAAAGGTAAATACTTTCCATTCCAGTTTATCGCCGGTAGCGGGTATTCGCTCCAACTGATGAATAATGAATCCGGCGAGGGTATCAAAATCCTGATCGCCTTCCAGCATCCATTCCGTTTTATCAAAATGAGATAAAAAATCATAGAAGGGCATCTGGGCATCAATCAGGTAGCTGCCATCTGCTCTTTTGGTAATACCAAAATCCTCATCTTCTTCCTGAGGTATATCTCCTACTATGGCTTCGAGAATATCATTTAAGGTCATTAACCCCAATACAGTTCCATATTCATCCACAATAAAACATTGGTGGATTTTGGTTTGTCTGAATTTTTCCAATACCTGGTAAGCGGTATTGTTTTCAGGAACATACATCGCCGGCTTCATAATGGAAAACACAGTTGCCCCATCTGGTGCAGAAAAAAGGTCCTTGATCGAAACCACACCCTTGATCTGGTCAATCGTACGCTCACATACGGGGTATACAGAATGGATCATATCAGACAATTCCTCTTTTAGTTCTTCTACGGTTTTATTACCATTCAGCCAGATAATATCTGTGCGATGCGTCATCAATGAGGTGATATTCCTGTCGCTCAGATGAAATACCCTTTCAATAATCTCCTGTTCTGCTTCTTCTATCGCACCCTGCTCCGTTCCTTCGCTGATGATGGCTTTAATCTCTTCTTCGGTTACTTGGTTCTCATTATCTTTTATTTTCAGTAAACTGACAATGAAATGGGCAGACTTGCTTAATAACCAGATAAAGGGGTGCATGATCCAACTGATAAAACGCATAGGACCGGCAACGGCTTTTGCTATTTTTTCAGGGTCACTTAATCCGATCCTTTTAGGAACCAACTCTCCTAAAACGAGGGATAAATAAGTAAGTATGATTACAATACATACTGTTGCAATGGTGGCACTATATTGTCTGGTAAGTTCAAAACCAGACAGCCATTGTTGAAGGGGTTGCTTAAACCTGTCGCCGGAATAAATCCCCGTGAATACCCCGATTACGGTAATCCCTATTTGTACAGTTGATAAAAAAGTATCGGGGTGATTAGCCAGGTTGAGTGCTCTTTTAGCATCCGGGTCGCCCTTTAAGGCCTGGGCTTCGAGTCTTGCTTTTCTGGCAGAAATCAAAGCGATCTCGGCCATAGAGAATAATCCATTAATGATGACCAGTACTAATATGATAAGGATTTCTGTCATGGATTTTGCCAAATCTAATCAAATAGGCTCCAATTACCTCATCGATTCCCGCTAAGGTCGATGATCAGGTATTTGGGCAATTCCTTTTCCCTTGTTTCGGGATTCAGAAAAGGCAAAGTTAGCTGTGAAACCCCAAAATGGTTTCCCTCATGCATTATTTTAAGTTTAGGAAATAGTTGCTGAAATACCGGTAAACTGTCTTTCGCCGTTAACACGATTTCATTTTCCTGAAAATCATGGGGGCTTTTTTTGGTGTTGAACAGGTAATCATTATAAAAATAAAAGGAACCACCCGCACCTATTCCATAGATACTGAGATCCTGTTTGGGTATATGCTGATCTTTAATAAATGCAGCAGCGTCATTACCCAACTGGTATTTTAATAAGGATGGATAAAAAGCAGTATTCAGAAAAACATTCACTCCAATAATTGTAAAAAAAGCCAGTTCAAGATGCATAGGAAAGCTTTTTTTATGGGAACCCATCAATAACAGAAAAAATACAAAACAAAAACCGGCTATACCAGCCACATATTTAGGCACCTGTTCAAAAGGCCAGGCCATTAATACGATCACAGCTGCCCAAAGCAAAGAGAAGACTACGGCATGTAGTATTAACAAAGGCCGTTTCCACCTCAGCAATTCCCCAGTATAAAATAACCGATATAAAAACCGTGCTGTTACAATCGCTGCCAAAGGAAATACAACAAAAATATAATGTGGCAATTGTGCCTGGCTTCTTGCCAGAATACAATAAGTTACTATAAAACCACCGGTACTGATCCACTCCTCTTTTGCCTCGATGCGAAATTTCTTTTTGACCAGTTCTATCAAGGAAAATACAAGTCCCAACAAAAAACAAAATATCCAGGGCAAAAAACTCCAAAGCATATTTTCCAGAAGAAAAGTGAAATAGCTCATTTCATGAAATACATTTTCACCTGTATATCTTCCAAAACTTTGTGTCCAGTAATAAAAACGAAGCCCCGATTTGATCGGAACACCATTAATGAGTTTCCCCGGATGCAGATCAAATTGCTGGTACAATCCAATACTCATGGGTATCAGCAATATGCCAATAATTAATAAGCCCAGTATATACTCCCAACGAAACAATTGTTTCCAGTTTCTTTGCAGTATAAAATGTGGCACGAATGCAAAAGCCGGAACCATTAAGGCAATGGGACCTTTTGTCATCATTCCACCGGCAATACCAATAAATGCGAGCAGAAAATGCTTCCATCCCCCATTCTTATACCATTCAGCCATTTGCCAGATACTGAAAATTACCCAGCCCATTAACATCGTATCACAACGAACATCATGTGTAATCAGGAACATCGCCTGAGAGCTGGCCAATACAAGTGCACTTAACTGAGCAATCTCTTTACGGTAAAATACCTTTGCCAATTGATAGGTACTATACACGGATAATATGGCAAACAGTAAAGAAGGCAAGCGGTAGGCCCAATCGTGTACCCCGAATAATTTCATGCTGATAACAGATAACCAGAACAGCATAGGTGGTTTATCCAGATAATCTATTCCCAGATCATATATTTTCAGGTAGCTCTTGTTTGCCAGCATTTCCCGGCTGATAGAAGCATACTGTGAAGCGTCAATATCCATAAGAGGAACCAGGGTCATACCCAATAAATAGGTAATCACGCAAAGGGCAAGAATCATTAAAACTGAACGTTGGCTAATCATGTCCGTAAATTAAAGCGTATCCGTATTCAATACCCCGATCTTTTTATTAAAAATAGTTGCCATCATATACCCAAGTAAACATCCCAATATACTACCACATAATATATCAATGGGATAATGAACACCCACATATACCTGACCATACACGATGCTCCCTGCCCAGAAAAACAAAAGATACCCCCATTTTTTAAATATGGGGCGTAATGTGAGAAAAACAAACATGGCAAACCCAAAATGATTGACAGCATGTGAAGATGGGAAGCTAAAGCCCCCTGAACAATTATTTAACAAAAGCCTGACATGCCCCATAAAATTGGGGTCACTACAGGGACGTAACCTGCCTACCCAGTTTTTGATATAAGTGCTATTCAACTGATCGGTCAGCACTAACGTAAGCACTGCAAATAGTATCCAGGGGAATGCTTTCTTTTTAAAATTCATGATGGCAAAAAGCAGCAGAAATAAATAAAGAGGAATCCAGGCATTAGCATCCCGCCACCAGGGATAAATACTGTCGAGAACAGGATTGGTCCATACTGTATTGATTTTCAAAAACAGATAGGCATCCCATCGCTCCAGCCATTGTAGGCATTC
>Ga0316218_1000804_pt1 | contig 39198 bp, 28 predicted proteins | sample TBH18003metaG_FD_203634 | JGI IMG/M metagenome (GOLD analysis project Ga0316218, IMG submission 203634) | Freshwater microbial communities from Trout Bog Lake, Wisconsin, USA - TBH18003 | ecosystem: Environmental > Aquatic > Freshwater > Lake > Hypolimnion/Profundal zone | place: USA: Wisconsin...
TGCATTCGTGCCAGCCGGGGCGTTCGCCGCACTCAGCGCCACCGACGAGCCCAGCACGGCCGAGCCGTCATAGAACTGCACCGAGCCCGTCGGCGCCGTGCCCGCCACTCCCGTAATGATCGCCGTAATCGCCGCGCTGGTGCCGAAGGTCAGCGACGAGGGTGCCACCGTTACCGCCGCCGCGCTGGGCGTGGTGCCCACCAGCACCACATTCACCGCCACCGAGCCGAAGTTCAGCGTGGCGTAGTTTGCGTCCGCCGGATACTGCGCCGTGTAGGTGTGTGTGCCGGTTGTCGTCGGTTTGATGCTGACCGTGGCCAGCGTGCCGTTCGCGCCCAGCGTGCCCGTTCCCACCACCGTGCCGCCCTCCAGAAAATTAACTGGGTTAGTCAGCGCCGCGGCTGCGGCTGAACCCGCATAGCTTATCTGCGGAACCGCTGGCTCCACCACCGCTGCCAGCGCCAGCGTGCTGCCCAGCCCGATGGTCGCCGTCTGCCTGTTGTTGGCGCTGCCGCCCAGGAACAGGTCGCCCACAACGTAGGGGAACGTCCCCGCTCCGCAAGCCGACCACGGCGTGTTGGTCGCCGCAGCCGTGCCAGTCACCGTCACGCCCGTACCACTCAGCGTTTGCAGCGCAGACGGATACACCACGCCCGGTCCCAACGCAATCGTCGCGTACGAGGTCGTCGTGATGTCCTTGGATTGCAGGTTCTGGAAGGTCACGCCGTCGAATTGCACCGTGGTCAGGTGGCTGGAGTCGTAGCCCTGTATGCCGACCGAACCCTCGGTCAGAAAATTGATGTTGTGGAAGTAGATGTTCTGGAACAGCGGAATCTTGGTGCCGCTGTTGGTGTTGTAGAACGGCGTCAGTTGGATATTGGCTGCGGTGTTCTGGATGCACATGTTCTGGTAGGTGAAGTTCTGCACCACTCCGCCGCGATCCACGGCGCTCTTGATGCGCAGCGCATTCTCATTGGAGTCCGCGGCCATGCCCGCCATATTCACATGGTCCACCAGCACGTTTTGCAGCCCGCCATTGGTGTAGCTGCCCACCGACACGCCGTGCCCGCTGTACGTGTTGTTGTACTGGATCGTCATATTGCCCGCCTGTGCGCTCGACGATCCCATGGCGAACTCATCGTCGCCGTCGCTGACGGACGAGTACGCCACTGTTACGTTCGTGCCGCTGATGTCCAGCCCGTCCGTATTGCGCGCCGTCCACGGCGTGATGATCTTCGTGTCCCACACCGTGTAACCGTTCGGCCCGTTCCACTTCAGGTGGAACATGGGGCTGTTCTTGAAGGTCACGCCGTAGATTGTCAGGTTGCTGGCCTTGCTGGTGTACATGGTGATGAAATTATTTTGCGACTGTCCCGTGCCGTAGCTGGCCGCCACATCCCACCAACTCTGGTTGCTGGCCACCCCGTTCACCAGCAGCTTGTCCTCGCCGCGTCCATCTATCACCCCGTAGCCCATAATGCCCGAGCCCGTTGCGCCGCTGGCAAAGCCGATCAGCTGCGTGCAACCGTTGCCGTGCGTTCCCACCGTGCCGCAGGTGTCAACGCTGCTCGAAGGCGTGCCGGCCTGATAGTCCGCCGGATTGCGCGAGGCAAACACCGTCACGCCGCCGTCCACCAGCAACGTCACTCCACTGGGAATGGTGATGGGCTGCATCAGGAACGCGTAGTTCGATCCCGACGGCGCCAGTTCCACCGCCTCGCCCGACGGGCACGAGTTCAGCGCCGCCTGGATGCGCGCCGTGTCAAAGGCTGTCTCTGATGCCGGCTCGCCGCTGACGATGGCCGTCTGCGAGGTCAGCACCGTGCAACTCGCCGGAATGACCGGCTGCGTCACCGTGCGCGTGTCCTGCGCATGCAGCGCAATGGCGGCGGCGAACGAGAGAACAATAGCAGTGGCAATCTTGCGGAGCGTCATCATGGTGGGAACCTCGGCTACTCTTCCGGACACAGACCACGCCTCCCTAGCTTAGGAAGTCACAGGGAAAGCAGGCGCAAATCTTCCGAAAAAGCGATTTTTCGATGCCACTATCCTTCCTTGTTTACGGCACGGTTGTCAAGGTAAAGAAGCTAGGTGGTCCAACCACTTTGCCAGCAATAGCCTGCGACCTACAGAATTTTCCGCAAGAAGAAATCCGGGTCGCTAACACGCGCCCCGATTGGCTGGACCCTACACAAAGTACCTCCGGCTCTGTCGTCGGTGGCACCGTCCGCTGCTACTGCATCTGCACTACGACGGCGCTCAGCAGTGGCGCATAGCAGGTCACCTGCGTCCCTCCGCTGATGGTGCAAGTGTTGGCCACGCCCGGGGTAAAGCTGCCCACCGTGCTCACCGTTGCGCCCTGCAGGGTGACCCCAGTGGCTGCCGTGAGATCGGGCGTGCTGCTGCCGGTGGTCAACTGTGTCAGCTGCAGCAGCTTCGTCGAACTGACGCTCTGTGGCAGCGCGAAGGTCACTCGGAAGTTCGTAGCCGCCTCCTTGTTGACGATCACAAGATTGGTGCCGCCCGCCGTAGTCTTTACCGCGTATGCGCTCAGGTTGTACGTGCCCGCGTTCACCGTCGTGTTGAGCAGCGTACCCGAGCCGGCCTGTGCAAACAGCAGCATGCCGTAGTAGGCGGGGTTTACGCTCTGCACCGTGTTGGTGGTGCTGAACGAGATGGGCTGGTAGCCGGTGGCATCCGAGTTGATGCCGCTGATGTTCACGCCTACGGCGCCACCATAAGCCAGAGTGAACATGTGGTCCAGTATCCACAGCGCTGAGCCATATCCGTTGGACGTGCCCAAGGGGCCGGAGCTGCCTGCGCTGTTCAGCGAGTTGGTCTCCGTCATGCGCCACGGCACGCCAATGGCCGTCGCCGTGCAGGTCAGACCCGTCGAATTGGTGCAGGATCCCGGGGAACCAATGTATCCCCCGGTCACGCCCGTACCCGTGTTCGATGTATTGACGGTCAGAGAGTTGCTGGCCGGATTGCCCGTCGTTCCGTCGTTGGCGATGTTGTCCGGATAGCTGATGAGGTTCTGCGGCGTGGGATTTGTGCCGCCGCTGAAGCGGTAGTAGTGCTGTGTCAGCACCGAAATCTTGCTGCTGGTGGCCCACAGCGCAAAGGGCTCGGTCCAGGTGGTCTCGTTGTTTCCGCTGGCCGGTCCGGTGACGACCGCCGCCGGAACCGCGCTCAGGATGGCCGATCGATAAGTGCTCCACAAGGTCTCGAACGTGGGCAGGTCCCATGTCAGGCCGTTGTAAGGATGGCCGCTGTGCCCATAGTTGTCGCACTCGTTGCCAATCTCATACCACGGCGGCAGCGCGCCGACGCCCGCAAACTGGCTGGTGACGCTGCTGACCTCCTGCTGCGCCAGTGTCGTCGTCTGCGCGGGGCTGGAGCCGGGAGCGGTCGAGGCCAGATTGATGCCATAGAGGGTCTGCCAGCCCGTGGCGGCCACAAAGCCGGCCAGCGCGGCCACGTCCGGAGCCTCCACGTAGCTCGACACTCCTCCCGTGCCCGTCGCGCTCCACACCATCGAGTCCACTTGGCTGCCGCCGATGCGCAGCACCGGCGGGTTCGACGCGCCGTTCGCGGGTATGAGCAGCTTGAATAGATTGATGAGTCCTGTGTCCGTTGACGACAGTGCGTATGGCGTGGAGTTCACGAGGGACTTGCCGTAGGAGAAGCCCAGAAAGTTCGTTCCCAGTGTGCCGACCGCCGTCGAGCTGACCGTGACCGTCGCCGTGCTCACCGTACCTGTGGGTGTCGACTGCGGATTGAGAATCGCAATCGCAAGTGTCGCTGTCGCCACGTTCGAGCCGGAGTCCGTTACCTGCACGCCGAAGCTCACCGTGCCGATGTTCGTGGGCGTCCCCGATAACACTCCGGCAGAGCTCAGGCTCAGTCCCACTGCAGAAAGCGCGCTTGTGCCCGAGGTGGTCGCGCTCCAGGCGTAGTTCGTGCCCGTGCCGCCCGTGGCCGCCAGCGTCGCCGTATAAGCCACCTTGTAGGTGGCGCTCGATAGACTCGAGGACGACACCGTCAGCGGCGGGCCGGCGATGGTCACCGTCAGGCTCAGATTGGCCGTGTCACCGACCGAGTCCGTCACCACAGCCGTGAAGCTGGCCGTCCCCTGCACAGGGCTTGCGCCGCTCAGCACACCGGCAGAAGACAGTGCGAGCCCAACGGAAGACAGCGTGTTCGTGCCCGGTAGCACCGACCACGTGTAACCCGCACCCGATCCGCCCGTGGCCGTCAGCGTCTGGCTGTAGGCCGTGCCCTGCACGCCCTTGGTCAGGCTGTTCGTGGTGATATAGAGCGCGTTCGACTTCGGTGTGCTCGTTGTTGCGCCACTCCCGTTGCTGCATGCCGTCAGCAACACGGCGGAAAACAACAGGCTTATCGCAGAAATCCAGAGATGACGCGTCGAAGGAGTTGATTTGCGAACAGGGGTCATGGCTCCTGCACCTTTCGGTCTGGAATCTGTTTCAGGTTGGAATTATTGTGCGAAGAAATCCTAGCACGGCGATTCAAAGCCTGACCATCTTTCACTTTGCCAGTCTTCCCCCGTACCACTCCCCAGCCACCCGTTCGGCCGCCCTCCGCAGATTCTCGGCCGCTCCACGCAACGCATCCTCCAGCTTTGTGCCCGGAGGAGTAATGCTCCTCGCCATGCAGATGCCCATCTCCCGCAGCTTTGCCTCGGGCACCTCGCCCACGCTTCCAGCCAGAACCACCACGGGCTTGCCGTGCCGCCGCGCTATCTCCGCCACCACAGCCGGCAGCTTGCCGTGCAGGGTCTGCGCGTCGAACCTCCCCTCGCCAGTCAGCACCAAATCAGCATCGGCGATGGCCTCCTCCAGCCCGACCAGCTCCGCCACCAGCTTTCCGCCCGACTGCATCTCCGCTCTGCACGCAGCCATCAGCGCTCCGGACGCCCCTCCTGCCGCACCCGCGCCCGGAGCCTGTCGCACATCGCGGCCCGTCGCAGCCTCCAGCGCACTCGCCAGCCGCTCCAGTCCCCGCTCCAACTCCGCCACCATCTCTGGTGTTGCACCCTTCTGCGGCCCAAAGACCGCCGCCGCCCCCTGGGCCCCCAGCAGCGGATTGTCCACATCACAGGCCAGCTCCACCTGGCACTCTCCCTGAATCATCCGCAGCCCATCCATCTGGATTCTCTCCAGCGCCGCCAGCCCCGCGCCGCCCCGCGCAATCGCCTTGCCGTCTGCCTTCAGCAGCGCCGCACCCATCGCCTGCAAGATTCCCGCGCCCCCGTCCACCGTTGCCGTGCCGCCCAGCCCCACAATAATGCGCCGCGCCCCGCGCTTTGCCGCCGCTGCCATCAACTCGCCTGTGCCGTAGCTGGTCGTCAGCATTGGGTTGCGCTGCTCGGCCGCAACCAGTCCCAGCCCGCTGGCCGCAGCCATCTCAATCACTGCAATGCGTTGCCCGCGTACCCATGCGTACTGCGCCTGCACCGGTTCCCCAACAGGCCCGGTCACGGTAAGCGTTAACGTCTCTGCCCCAAGCGCTGCGGCTACTGCCTCCGTTGTGCCTTCGCCGCCGTCGGCCATCGGAACCAGCGAGCAGCTAGCCGCCGGAATGGCCGCGCACACGCCGTCGGCCATCGCCTCGGCCGCCTCCAGCGCTGACAGGCTCTCCTTGAACGAGTCCGGCACCAGCACCACTCGCGCCATTCCACGCTCACGCATCGCGCCCTCCTCCTGTGTCGCCTTTGTTATCCCAGCTTGGATCCGATGACCTCGACGAAGTGCCCCACGTTGCGCAGCGATTCAATCTCCGCCGTGTTGAACTTCACCTTGAACGCTGCCTCGGTCATCACAATCAGCTTGATGTTGGCGAACGAGTCCCACCCCGGCACGTCCATCGCCGTCATCCCCGGCGCCAACGTCAGAGCCTCGTCGTCCATGGCCTCGCGAAAGACCTCGGTCAGCTTGACGTATATCTCTTCAGTCGTCATCGCAAGACCTCTCCCTATGATGCTGCCGCTGCGGCTCAGTATATCGTCATGCCGTCAGCTTCTTCTTCAACTCGCCCAGGAACAGCGCCGCCTTGCGCCCGTCGCTCAGCTGATGGTCAAAGGTCAGCGTCAGCGCGTAGCGCTTGAACTCCTTGCCAAACGCACTCGCCTCGCCGCCAATCCCCAGAATCGCCCCCTGGTTCTCGCTGATCAGCGGAAAGAAGCTCGCCGCGCCCACGCCCGACAGATCCGTGACCGTGAACGTCGGATTGGCCATCATCGCTGGCGTCAGCTTGTCGACCATATAGGCCATCGTCAGATCGCGCAGCTTGCTTCCCATTTCGTCCAGGCTGAGCGTGTCGCTCTGGTGCAGCACCGCCACCTTCAACCCGCGCCCGTCGTCCATCGCAAAGCCGATGTTCACGTCGGCGTACTGCAACATCGCGCCATCCCTGTGAGTTGCGTTGAAGCTCGGATACTTCCGCAGCAGACGGCTCACCTCAAACAGCAGCCGCAGCGCAAACTGCTTGCCCGCGTCAACGTCGCAGGTCACGCTCACCGCGCTCGCCACCGCGTTCGCCATCCCCGCCGCCAGATTGCGGCCCATCGCCCGCTGCAGCTTGCTCAGCGCAACCTCGGTGTACGCCTGGGTGATAGCCGTGCGGGGCAGGGAAGCAGCCATCGTGCCCACCGCGCCCGCCCTTGCCGCCGCCCGCTGTGCAGCGCGCTCCGCCGCCGCCTGCGGCTCCAGCAACGCCAGCACGTCTTCCTTGCGCACCAGCACGCGCCCGGCAAACGCCGCCGCCGTCAGCCCGTGTTCCTCCATCATCTTCCGCGCTACGGGAGAAAACCTCTGCCGCCCGCCCGCCATCTGCGGTAACTGCGCTGCGTCTGCTCCAAATTCCTTCACTGCCCGCGCCGTCACTGCTCCACGTTCACCCGCACCTGCCGCGCTCTTCACCGGCTCCGGCTGCGGCGTTGTCACAGCCTCATCGTGGATGCTGCCGATGGCCTCCGTCACCGGAACCTCCTGCTTCTCGCAGTAGCTCCAGCACAAGTTGCCAGTCGCCGGCGCGTACACCTCCACGTTGGCCTTGCTGGTCTCAATCTCCGCCAGCAGTGTGTCCTTCTCCACGCGCGCGCCGTGCGCGGTGTGCCAGCGCACCAGCACCACCCGCTCGTCGTTCACGTTGTCGCGCTCCAGCAGTATCCGCGTCTCGCTCATCGCATCAGCTCCAGTGCCTCGGCCACCAGACGTTCCACACCCGGCAGCACCTCCATCTCCAGCGGCTTGGCCGAGGGTATATGCTGCTCCGCAGACGCCACCCGCCGCATTTTCCAGTTGCATCCCTGCTCCGCCATCCGCGCCATCATCTCTCCCATCAGCCCGCAGAACCCGTGTCCTTCTTCAACGAGCAGCAGCCGCCCGCTTCGCCCCATCACCGCCCCCAGCGTCTCCATCTGCAGCGGATAGAGTTGTATCGGCGCCACCACCTCGGCGATCAGGTCGTGCTCCTCAAACAGCACCTCCGCCGCGCGCTCCGCGTCCTGCACCATCCCGCCGTAGCACACCAGCGTCACGTCCGGCTCATCGGCGGCGCGCAGCCACGTCACCGGAAAATCATGTCCGCTCTCGAACCACTGGAATCCGTCCGCCGCCTCCGCTCCCGCGCGCTCGCCGTACAGAATCTTGTTCTCCACCACGAGCGTCGGCAGCGGACGCACCGTGTCACTCAGCAGCCGTTCGTACACACTGGCCGGATCGTACCGATGATGCAGCGCCAGTACCCGCGTCCCCGGCACACCCAGCAGGTGCTTCTCCAGCGATTGGCTGTGCGTCGGCCCGTAGCCGCGTTTGCCGCCCATCGGCGTACGCAGCACCATCGGCGCCGTCACCTGCCCGTTGTACATGTACTCGAACTTGGCTGCATGGTTCACCCACTGGTCCGCGGCCAGCATCGTGAAGTCGCCAAACATGATCTCCGCCACCGGACGCATGCCCGCCAACGCCATCCCGTTCGCCATCCCCGTTATGGCCAGCTCGCTGATGGGCGTGTTCCGCACGCGACCCGGAAAGTCGCGGCTCAGGTCCTTCGTCACCTTGAAGGCCCCGCCATATGGCCACTCGATATCCTCACCCAGCAATAAAACCTTCGCATTCGCCGCCAGCGCCGTGCGCAGACCTTCGTAGATGCGGTTCACCATCCGCTGCCCAGGCTCAAACTCCACCGCGCGCCACGCCGCCGGTTGCTCCGTGTGCGTCAATTCATCCAACCGCGCCACCGGCGAACGCTCCGCCATCTCCACCGAGGCGTCCAGTTCCGCCAGCAAATCCCGCTCCAGCGGATCCATCACCGCCGCGTGCTCCTTCATCGCCCGCTCCAGCACATCGCGCTCCCAGTAGCCGTCCACCTCGGTCGTCTCGCGGTTGTCGTCGCTCTTGGAGTGAGCCATCAGCCGGTAGGTGTCCACGCGCAGGAACAACGGACGAGAATGTTTGCGGACCCTCTCCACCGCCACGCCGGTCGTCTCGATGAGTTCCTGCGGATGCCACGTGTCGCCGCGCATTGTCTCAATTCCGAACGCCGAGGCCCGCGCCTCGATCTCTCCGCTCAGCGTCTCCCGCTGGTCCGTGCTCTGTGCGTACAGGTTGTTCTCCAGCACAATCAGCAGCGGCAGCTCCCACTTCGACGCCAGGTTCATGCTCTCGTACACCGCACCCTCGCCCAGCGTGCCGTCACCGATGAACACCACCACAATATCTCCCGTGCCGGCCTGCTTCTTCGCCATCGCAATGCCCGCCGCCACCGGCACAATCCCGCCCTGTATGCCGTTGCTGAACACGTTGGCGTCGCAAATGTGCTGGCTGCCTCCGCGCCCGCCGCAAATGCCCGCCGCGCGCCCCATAATTTCCGCGAACAGCCCCACGTAGTTGCCGGTGCGCGCCAAGTAGTGCCCATGGCAGCGATGGTTGCTGAACAGCACGTCGCCCGCGCGCACATGCTCGGCCACCGCCACACCGGTCCACTCCTGCCCAATGCACGTGTGTACCGTCCCGAACAGCCGCCCTTCGCCAAAGAGCTTCAACAGTCGCTGCTCGAACAGCCGTATGCCCAGCGCCTTGCCCAGCAGACGCTTCTCCGGCCACATTAAATCGGATTCGACGGTCAGGATTTCAGTATGGTGCACGTACCCGTTCCAATCTTGTCGGCAATCAGTCGACAAAATGGAGCCTGGGAGGCTTGGGTGGAAACAATCTTACTACTCGTGTCGCTGGATCGGGAGCGGTTGGTGTTTTCGTCCGGCGAACGCTGGCACATGGGGGAGCGCTTTCTCAATAACTCCAACCAGACGGCCATCTTCAGCGAACAGTATCCGCAGCATGGCAGCGCCACAACGAGTCATCCTCTCATCCACTCCGGTAAAATTCGGCTATCGTTACCGAGAGGACAATGCACGCCATGGGACTTGCCGTCTGGTTGGAGCGATACCGAATCCTGCTGCTGCTGGCCATTCTTCTGCCTACTGCCGTGATGGTTGTGCGCGATGCCCGTCTGCGGCCGGTATGGCACGACGAGATGTTCAGTTATTACACTGCTGGCCAACCGTCTGTAGGCGCTGTGGTGCGTATGCAAGCGGCTCATCCGGTGGTGCTGGAGCCACCGGTCTACGACGTGGTGCTCCATGGCGTTTTACGTTCAGGATGGCGCGGGCCAGTGGCACTGCGTTCGATCTCCATCGCTAGTTGGCTATGCCTGCAGGTGTGCTTGTTCGTTGTGGGCTGCCGATTGAGCGGATGGCTGGCAGGCGGTCTGGCAGCGCTGCTACCGCTGCTGGTTGGGTTCATTGGAATGAACTACGACTATGCCACCGAGGCGCGCTCCTATGCGTTTGTGCTGGCCTTATATGGTTTGTCTCTGCTGTGCTGGTTGCGCGCACTGGATGTGGGACGTAGGCGCGGGCTTTCACTGTGCGGCGTGGCTTTATGCCTCCTGTTGGCGATAGGTAGCCACTTCTACGCTGTATTCCTGCTGGTTCCCTTTGCCATGGCCGAGCTGGTGCGTACACTGCAGCGCCGTGCCGTGGATTGGCCGATGCTGGGTGCTTTGGTGGTGGGCGCGGCGGGCGCAGTAATTGACCTCCCGTTCCTCAAGGCCTGCTCCGCCTACGAGGGACATCTCATTACCGGCCAGTTGAACTATGGAGCCATTCATTGGACCTACATCTATTTATTGAACCTCACGATGCGGCGGCTCAATGCAGGTCACTCCGCAGACCTGTTGCTCGCAGCGGCGCTGGGCGGAGCCGTGTGGCTCTGCTGGAAGCAACGGGCACAGGGGAGCATGCTCTCTCCGGTCGCCGTTCTTTTGCTTGTTACTACATTGCTGCCCCTGCCTGCAGTGTGGACGGCGATGCATATCGGCCACGCCTACCGCGAGCGTTATGTCTGCTACGCCATCGTCTCGATTGTGCTTCTAGTGTCCGTGCTCGTGGGCGATGTAGTTCAACGCTTCGGAGCGGGTGCCAGCCTGGCCATTTTGCTGCTGTTCGCGGTTGCGGTTGGTTGGAAGTGCATGACGCGCCATCGCGACCTGGGCACAACACATGCCTACAATCTGCAGGGTACGCCCACCGGTGACGCGTTCATCAGTTTGCTGCGGCAGAGTCCCCACGCGCTCCTGTACATGTCCATCGAGCCATGCATGGTGGCGGACTACTATTCCAGCGCCGAGATTAGGGAGCGACTGCGTTGCGTGTACTCGGACCAGCGCGAATTGCAGTACGCCAATACCAATACACAGGCGTTGACCTCGCGCGCCATCGCTTTCTCCACGCACCTGAAGATTGTGGACTACCGTCAGATGACGGCAGACCGCAATCATAGTCTGGTGTTGCTTGTGCACGATCATCCTTGGCAGCAATGGTTGCCCTATTCGCTACGAGACGATGGAGCGCAGCTTGCCCTTGTGGGCAACTACATGAATGGACAGGTATACAAATTCGAATATCCAGAGAGCGGTACGCTCAAGCCTTAATGCGTCCGGATGTTTGGGGAAGCGGATGACGAATGCTTCTTCGTCTGAGCGTGGATTTTGAAGATCGCGAGCACGTGGCGGATGAAGATGCCCGGCATCTTCTTGACGTGATACACCTGAGTGACGCCGGCCGAACGCAGACGGTGCTGCACGGGAATCTCCAGAATGGAGTATCCTCCCCGGTGGACACGCGCGACGAACTCCCACCAGAAGCCCTGTTTCATCTCGCGCAAGTGGTCTGCCAGGCTGTGCGCCACAGCCTTGCGGCACAGCACATAGGGGCAGCTGGGATCATGTACCGGCGCGTGGAAGACCGTCTGATAGATGAGATAGAAGAAGCGCGACATCGTGCGGCGGGCAAAGGTGTCCTGCCGATTGACGCGCCAGCCCAGCAGCACATCGGCCCTGTCGCGCACTTTCCAGAAAGCGGCAAAGTCCCTGGGGTCGCACTGTCCGTCGGAGTCCACACACAGCAGCCAGTCGGCCTCTAGCATCTGCATGCCTTCGCGCACGGCTTTGGAGTAGCCCTTGCGTTCATCGCTGAGGTTGAGGCGCATGGGAATCTCCTGCGCCAAATGACGGAGAATCTCCTTCGTGTTGTCGCGACTTCCGTCCTCGCAGACGATAAAGCCCACGCTGGTCACTTTGGACAGCTCGGTGTAAAGCTCTCGCACCGTCGCCTCGATGCTCTCGGCCTCATTGTGGACCGGAAGCAGTACCTCCAATTCGGGTATGTTCATTTTTCACTCCCTAATGACGGAAAACGTTGACTGACAGGTATTCTTCTCAAGGGGATGAGGGGCAAGTCAGATACAACAGTGTTCAGGACTCACCGAATTATACTGAATTACCCCTTGACCATACGGAAGCCGTGGTGCTCTAGCCCGTTTTGGAAGCGGTATTGGCCATTGCAAAGGAAAGCGTAGCGGGGAAGTACGACATCGGCGTTCGTTCCGTCCATCGTGCATGGAAAGGTCGGGAAAGCTCCATAGCGAAAGCGTAAACGCGTAATGGACGTTATGCGGACAATTCAGAATCCCGCAGCATCATCGTGGTAATGCATCACTCGAGTGTCTTGCACAATAGAACGGTTGTGTTGACCATCGTTGTCTTCAAGTTTTAATGTGCTATTTGCCAAACAGTAGCAATTCCGCCTTCTCTGCGCGATGCGTCGGGTTATAAGGCAAGGATGGGAAAGCCGACGCCTGCTGCTGTGAGTACCTTCGTGTTCGACAACGGGGAGGGCAAGCCCTACATCAGCACCTCAATCAATCACCTGCACCGCAAGGCATTCGCCCCGGTCGTTATTGGAAAACCCAAGCCACTCTTCCCGGGCGATTTTGTCCTGCACTCCCTCCGCCATACAATGCTTACTAGGCTTGGGGAAGCAGGAGTGGATGCTTTCACTATCATGCGGATTGCCGGACACAGCAGCATCGTGGTGTCTCAGCGGTACATCCATCCGACACCCGAGGCGGTGGAGCGGCTTTGCAGCGCCTCCAATAAAGAAACCGGCACCAGAACCGGCACCACTCAAGAAACACTCTCTGGCGTTGACCAATAGAGGCCACCCTAAGCCGTTATTGTTCAATGGTTTATCCTTGTTGAAGGGCCTGTAGCTCAACGGTCAGAGCAGGGGACTCATAATCCCTTGGTTGGGGGTTCGAATCCCTCCGGGCCCACCAAATACTCCGTCAATTTTTCGCGCTCGTCCGTCGCAGCAATTCGACCACATCTAACGCACCGCATTGACGCTCGCCACCCCACAACCCTAAATTGATTTCAAGCCCGAACAGGAGACCTTTTTTATGAACCAGACCGCAGAACGCGCCCTCAGCAAGGTCCCCGAGGTCACCCTCGGTTTCTGGATCATCAAGATCGCCGCCACCACCCTCGGCGAGACCGGCGGCGACGCTGTCACCATGTCCATGAATCTGGGCTATCTCATCGGCACGGCCATCTTCGCCGTCATCTTCGTGGCCGCCGTTCTGGTCCAGATTCGCGCCAAGAACTTCCATCCCTTCATCTACTGGATCACCATCGTTGCCACCACCACCGTCGGCACCACACTGGCCGACTTCTTCGACCGCTCCCTGCACATCGGCTACGCCGGCGGCACCAGCCTGCTGCTCACCCTGCTGTTGCTCTCACTTTTCATCTGGAAGCGCGCCCTCGGCACCGTCTCTGTCAGCTCCATATCCACGCCCCAGGCCGAAATCTACTATTGGGTCACCATCATGTTCTCCCAGACGCTTGGCACCGCGCTCGGCGACTGGATGGCCGACACTAACGGCCTCGGCTACACCCGCTCCGCCCTCGTCTTCTCCGCCATGCTCTTGCTGGTCGCCGCAGGATACTTCTGGTCCCGCATCTCCCACACCCTGCTCTTCTGGGCCGCCTTCATCCTCACCCGCCCGCTCGGCGCCGTCGTCGGCGACTTCCTCGACAAGCCCATCACCAAGGGCGGACTCGCCATCAGCCGTTACTCCGCCTCGGCCGCCCTTCTGGTTTTCATGGTCGGTTGCGTCTTCGTCTTCAAACAGCGGGCCGCCAAGGCTGCTCACTAGTGCACATCTATTGACTATCTTGGTTCACTCTGGCTAACGCCTCTGCCTACAAGCAGTTAGTCCGTCCAAGATTCGCCGTCCCGTTTGTGCCCATGCTCCGCCGCCGTTACTTCGGTCGTCACGCACTACCAAACACCGTCTTACGCGCCGCCCCAATCATCTCTCTGCCCGTTTCGGTGTATGTACTTTGAGGGTTACCTACTTGATTCTATTGGCGGATATCCTTTGGAATCTGTTCAACTTGGCATGTTATGAACTCGTTATGTGCAATTTAGTTAACTAGTTAATAGAAACGGTTCGACCCAGAATCTATGACCCAAACCGCAGCGGACACCCCGACGCAGAGCAGCACCTCCATTAAAGAGATGGCCCTTGCCTTCTTCCGGCATCGTCGTCTCTTCGTGGGCACGGTGCTTCTCGTCTTTGGCCTCACCGTTGCCTACACTTTCCTGACCACCAAGCAGTACGCCTCCGAGATGAACATCCTGGTGCAGAACAACCGCCTGGATGCCGTCATCACGCCGGAGCGCTCCAACGGCGCTTTTCCACCCTCCGCCGTAACCGATGAACAGCTCAACAGCGAAATGCAGGTGCTCACCAGCACCGACGTCGCCGACGAGACCATCGACCCCGGCTGGACCAGCGTGCCCATCAGCACTCACACCGAAGCGCAGATTCACGACCACGATGCCGCGGTGCTCAAGTTCAGCAAGAGCATCAACGTCACCATCGCACAGCACTCCAATATCATCAACGTCGTCTACACCGACAGCTCGCCCCGCCGCGCCCACGACATGCTGGCGCGCATGCTCACCATCTTCCTCTCGCGGCAGCGCCTCATGCAGGAGCCCGGCGACGCCGTCAGCTTCTTCGCCACGGCCACCGACCGCGCCAAGGCCGACCTCGACGCCGCGCAGCAGAAGTTCGCCGCCTTCCAGCAGCAGCAGCAGATGGTTAACCTTCCCGACAAGGAAGTACAGCTCTCCAGGCAGATCAGCGACCTGCAGGACCAGCTCCACACTGCCGAAGCGCAGATCGCCGAGGCCGAGGGCCGCGTCAACGCCACCAGCGCCGTGCTGCAGTCCACCCCCGTCCGCCAGAGCACCCAGCAGCGCAACGTCCCCAACGAGCTCTCCATGGAGCAGCTCAGCGTCATGCTCACCGAACTCAAGAACCGCCGCACCGAGCTGCTCACCAAGTACCCACCCACCGAACGCCTCGTCGTTGAGCTCGACCACAAGATTGCCGCCACCAGCGAGGCGCTCGACAACGCCCAGCGCAACAACGCCGTCGAGTCCACCACGGACGTCAATCCCGTTTGGCAGCAGATGAACACCGGCCTTGCCCAGAGCAAGACCGACGCTGTCGCGCTGCGCAGCCGCCGCGACCACATTGCATCCCAGGTCGCCTCGCTTCAGGCCGAGCTCGCTCGCGTGGAAAGTGTTGCTGTCGAGTTCACTACCCTGCAGCAAACCGTCGCCCAGACGCAGAACAACTACACCCTCTATATGCAGAAGCGCGACGAGGCCGATCTCGACAACGCCATGAACCTCCACCACCTGCTCAATGTCGCCGTCGTCGAGCAGCCCACCTACTCCGCCACGCCGGTCAAGCCGCAGGTCAAGACCAGCCTCTTCATGGGCCTCTTCACCGGCATCTTCCTGGCCGCCATTATCGTCTTCTTTGCCGAGATGGGCCGCACGACCTTCGCACACGCACATGAGATCGAACTTGTCAGCGCCCATCCCGTGCTCGCCACCTTCCCGCTCGACCCCCTGCGCTCGCCCACCTCGCTGCATGCGCCCCGCAACGGCAAGCGCCCATCATCCGGCTCCGTGCGTGTCCCTCTACCGCCGCTTCCGCCGCGCGAACGTCCCGCGCCGCCGGCTCCTGCCCCAGTCGTCGAGTCCGCTCCTGCCCGCCCACAGCCCGCACCTGCTGAAACCGAGTTTGCTGCCATCGCTCGCGCCGTTGCCGAGGCTGCGCCTCCACCCGCACCCGCGCCTCCTGCGCCCAAGCCGGAGCGTCCCGTCATGCCGGCAAGAACCGCTCCGCCGCCCGCGCAGATTCTCACCCCTCCCGCCGAACCCGCGCTCACGGAGCCCGCGCCTCCCGCAGTTGAGCCCACGCCTGCGCCCATCCCCAAGCCCGCATGGGCTCAGGAGCCGCCACTCAGCACGGAGCATCCGCCCACGCGAACGCCGCGCGCTTTCATCCCCCATCCAGAGCCTCCGCGCCCAGCACCCACGCCCGAACAGATCTCCGGCATGAAACCCGTATGGGCTCAGGAACCCGACCTGAAGACCGCGCATCCGCCCGCGCTCACCCCGCGCTCCTTCATCCCACACCCCGAGGAGTACGCCTCCACCGTTCGTCAGGCTGCTGCCTCCGCACTTCCTCCCCCGCCGCCCGCGCCTACGCCGGAGCAGATCTCCGGCATGAAGCCCGCCTGGGCGCACGAACCCGACCTGAGCACAGAGCATCAGCCCACGCTCACCCCGCGCTCCTTCATCCCACACCCCGAGGAGTACGCCTCTACCATTCGGCAGGCCGCCCCCGCACCACCGACACCGGTCGTCGACCGCCCCGCGCCCATGCAGCCTCCACCGCCAGTGCGCCAGTCGCCCGACTTCCGTGCCAGCCTCACCGAACCAGGCACAGCGCGCGCCAACGCCGACAGAGACCGCGTACGCATCTCCCGCGCCGACTTGATTCGCGAGTCCGCCGCTGCAGCCGGCCGCCAGCGCATCAGTTCGTCCACCCATCCGGTGGCCCCGCCGCCTTCGCCCGCCACGCCGTTCTGGACCGCGGACGCCCCGCGGCAGACCGCCCCCGCTGCCCATCCCGCTTGGCTCGATGAGCCTCCACTCCAGATGCACCGCGAAGAGCCGCCGCGCACACTCATCCCCGCAGAGGGAGAGTATGTTCCCCGCACAGGCCCCGCTTCGACGGCTCCCTCGCGCCAGTTCATTCCTGCCGCCCCGCCGTCCTATCCGCCACCGCAGCGCGAGGCGTCGCGCACCGACTTCCCGCCGGCCGCGCCGCGTCGCCCGTCCTCCGGTCAGGTGCCCATTGGGTTCTCCGAACCCCCCACTGCCCGCTCTTCAGTCGAGATTGACCGCATCCGCCGCTCCGGCTTTGTCAAGCGCCACGAGCCCGACATCCTGAGCTCCCAGCATCCCGACTCCGGCGCGCGCAAGGTCGTCAGCTCCGCACCCGAAGCCGCCTACGACCAGCAGGGCAAGCTCGAGTACGTCACCTACACCTTTAATAAGGTGGACTTCGACCGCCGCAAGAGGAACGACTGATGCCGCTCGCCGCCTCCATCTCCGTTCAACAGAGCCTGCTCCTCAGTGTGTTGCAGCAGATGCGCGAGCAGGCCGATGTCGGCATTGCCGTTGCCCTCACATCGGCCAATCCTGACGAGGGCGTCACCACAAGTGTCGTCTCCCTTGTGGAAGGCCTGCAGCGCGACCCCGTCACCCGCACGCTGGAGGTGGATGCCACCGTGCTCCGACGCCTCGCCATCGAGCCGTCCGACATCGTTCAATCCGTCTCGCCCACAGGCTCAGAAGGAATCTACGTCCTCAATCCCGCCCCCTCCCACAACCCCGGTCTTTGGGAGGGCAATCTCCAGTACCGCAAGGAATGCCTCGAAATCCTCCGCAAAAGCTTCACCTACATCGTCGTGGATTGTCCGGCAATCTCCGCCTCCGGCGACGCATTGAACATCGCGCCCGTCGTGGACGGAACCGTTCTGGTTGTCGAGAGCGGTCGTACCACCAAAGACCAGTTCTCCCGCGCTGAGCGCAGCATCGAGTTCGCCGGCGGCAAACTCATCGGCAGCATCCTCAACAAACGCACCTACCCGGTGCCGGAGTGGCTATTCACCAAACTGTGATCCGTAGAACTGTATGAAGAGACTTTTCCAACTCGCGTTTGTCCTCCTCACCGTTAGTTCTCTGATGCTGGCCCAGGCCGGCGTGCACGAACGCTATCGCCTCCATCCCGGCGACGTCCTCGAGCTTAACTACCGCTATACGCCGGAGTTCAACCAAACCGTTACCATCCAGCCCGACGGCTACGTCAACCTCGCCATCGCTGGCCAAATGCATCTGGCGGGCATGGCCGTTGACGATGCCCACGACGCCATCATCGCCCGCGTCAGCTCTCAGCTCAACCAGCCCGAGCTCAACCTCGTCCTCAAGGAGTTCCTCAAGCCCACCTTCATCGTCGCCGGCGAGGTGGAGCGCACCGGACGCTACGACCTGGTCGAGAAGACCACCGCGCTGCAGGCTATCATGCAATGCGGCGGATTCAAGGACTCCGCCCAGCAGTCTCAGGTCATCGTCTTCCGCAACATCAATCAGGACATTGCAGAGGTCCACGTCATGAGCCTCAAGAAGGTCAAGCACGTCTCCGACCTCGAGCGCGACGTCCTGCTTGAGCCAGGCGACATCGTCTTTGTTCCCACCAACAAGCTCGAACATCTTGCGCGCTTCATCAAGTCCACGAACCTCGGTCTCTACTTCAACCCGGTCACTTACAGCGCGGCTATTCCCTAGGGATTCCCGCATCACTCGGCAGCACGCATGGACGGTTTCGATTTGGAAGGCAAAGCGCAGATGACGTTCTTCAACAGCATGGCCCGTTGTAACCGGTCTCAGGCCGGGGAGGAGCGCGCATGAGCCGCCAGCGCATCCTCTACTTGAACCACACGGGCCGGGTCAGCGGCGCCGAGTACATGCTCCTACAGGTGCTCAGCGTCGTGGACCGCACACAATACGAACCCATCGTCATGTGCCCTACAGACGGCGAGTTGGGCGAACTCGTTCGCGCCGCCGGCATTCAGGCCATCCAGATGCCCGCCGTCAAGGCGCGCTTTACCACCAATCCCTTCCTCTTCGTCCGCTATCTATTCTCCGTTATCGCCACCGCGCTGGTCACACGCCGCCTCATCCGACAGATCAGCCCCCGCGGCATCCACGCCAACACCGTGCGCGCCGCCATCGTCGCCACGCTGGCCACCACCGGCAGCGACATTCCCGTCATCTGGCACGTGCACGACAACCTGCCCGAGCGCAACCTCATCAGCTCCGGTGTGCGTCTGCTCGCGTTCCTCTCCCGCCGCTCCCACATCATCGGCGTCTCCCGCTACACCACCGGAACATTCTGCGGCAGATATAGGTTCGGCCCCCGCGCCGAAACGCTCTACAACTGCATTGATGTCGAGCGTTTCCCCCGCCGTCAGGGTCCCGACCCCTGGTTCAAGCGCGAGCTCGGCCTGCCCGACGACGCCTTCCTCTGCGCCACCATCGGCATGATTACGCCGCGCAAGCGCCTCGACTGCCTCATCTCCGCCATTCAACTCATCCACCAAAAGAACCCCGGCTTCCCCATCTATCTAGTGGACGTCGGCGAGGCGGTCTTCGACCACGATCGCGCCTACCGCGACGGTGTCATCCAGCGCGTTCGCTCCCTCGGTCTCGCCGACCGCATCCGCTTCGTCGGCTTCCGTCGCGACATCCCCGCCGTCATGCGCAGCGCCGATCTCGTCATCCTCAACTCCATCGACGAGCCCTACGGTCTGGTCGTCTGCGAGGCCATGGCCAGCGGCACGCCCGTCCTCAGCGCCTGTGCCGGCGGTCCGCTCGAGATTCTCGACAACGGCCGCTATGGCTGGCTGCTTCCCGCCCACGATCCCGCCTCCATGGCCGACACCATCCTCGACCTCGCTCGCAATCCACTCAAGCTCCATCGCCATGTGGATGCCGCCCGCGAGCGTGTCGTCTCCGCCTTCTCCCAGTCCGTCTTCCGTAGCGCCATCGCCTCGCTCTACGACCGTATCTTCGCTGGTCGCCGCTCCGCCTTCCTCCGCGAGGCCCCCAGCCGCGCCGTTCCGCTCTACATCCCGCCGCGCCACACCTCCTCTGCCTCCCACCCAGTGGCGGTCAAGGCGCCCGTGCCCATCACTCCCAAGCTTCAGCCGCTGCTCGCGCCCCAGCGCATCCTCTACGTCAACCACACCGGTTTCGTCAGCGGCGCGGAGCGCATGTTGCTCTTCATGCTCAATATCCTCGACCGCACCCAGTACGAGCCTATTGTCATGTGCCCCGCCGAAGGGGATCTGGCCCGCATGGTCACCGAGGCCGGCGTGCGCACCGTCGTCATGCCTGCCGTCCGTGCCCGTTTCACCGCCAATCCCTTTCTCTTTGCGCGGTATCTTGTCTCCGTCATGGCTACCGCCTTCGCCACCCGCCGCCTCATCCGCCAGATTGCGCCCCGCGGCATCCACGCCAACACCGTTCGCGCAGCCATCGTCTCCACTCTCGCCACCTTTGGCATGCGTACGCCCATCCTCTGGCATGTGCACGACGACCTGCCCCGCCACAACCTCATCAGTACCGGCGTCCGCCTGCTCGCCTACTTCTCCCGCCGCTCCCACATCGTCGGCGTCTCCAAATACACCACCGGAACCTTCTGTTCGCGGCTCGACTTCGGCTCCCGCGCCGAGTCGCTCCACAACGGCATCAACGTCGAACGTTTCTCCCGCCGCGATACAGTGGACCCCTGGTTCAAACGCAAGCTCGGAATCCCCGACGACGCCTTCCTCTGCGCTACCATTGGCATCACCACCCAGCGCAAGGGTCTCGATGGTCTCATCGCCGCCATGCAGCTTCTCCGCGATAAAGCACCCAATATCTATCTGGTGGAGGTCGGTGACGCCGTCTTCGAGCACGATGTCGCTTACCGCAAAGCCATGCTGGAGCGCGTCCGCTTCCTCGGTCTTCAGGACCGCATCCGCTTCGTCGGCTACCGCGGCGATGTTCCCGCCATCCTGCACGGCGTGGATCTGCTCATTCTTAACTCCATCAGTGACCCCTGCGCCCTCATCGTCTGCGAGGCCATGGCCAGCGGCACGCCCGTGCTCAGTTCCAACGCCGGTGGCTCCGTCGAAATCCTCGGCCACGGCCGATTCGGTTGGGTGCTCTCCGACCACACGCCCGCTACGCTGGCCGCAGCCATCTTGGACCTTTCCTCCGACACGGATAAGCTGCTTCGCTTTGTGGAGGTCGCACACAAGCGCGCCATCACCACCTACTCGCAGTCCGTCTACCGCCAGGGCTTCGCCGATCTCTACGCCCGCGTCTTCCCCGTGCACAACGTTGCAGTCTTCCACGACAGCTTCAGCCAGCAGGGCGGGGCAGAGCGTGTCGCCGAGGTCCTGCTTCAGTCCTTTCCCGGCGCAGAGCTCTTCACCACCCTCACCGTCCCCGACAGGCTCACGCCCTTCCTCAAGAGCGCCCACCCCCACACCACCTGGATGCAGTGGCTCCCCTTCAAGGACCGCTTCTTCCGCGCCTTCTTCCTCCTCTATCCCATCGCCGTCGAGCACACCGACCTCAGTGCCTTCGATCTGGTTGTCACCAGTTGCACCGGCTACTCTAAGGGCGTGCGCCGTCGCACTGGCGCGCTGCACATCTGCTACTGCCACAACCCCATGCGCTGGGTCCACCGTACAGACAACTATCTGGAGCAGGAGAGCTTCGGCCGTTGGAAGGCCGTGTTGCTCCGCTTTTGTCTCAAGCCCCTGCGCGACTGGGAGAGTCGCGCCGCCCGCCGTCCCGACTACTACATCGCCAACTCCTCCATCGTCCGCAAGCGCCTCTACGACGCCTTCGGCGTGGACGCCACCGTCATCAATCCCCCCATCAACACCTCTCGCTTTGCCATCAGCGAGCAGGTCGAGGACTTCTACCTCGTCCTCTCCCGCCTCATCCCCTACAAGCGCATCGACCTCGCCGTCGCCGCCTGCACCCTCACCGGCCGCAAGCTTGTCGTCATCGGCGACGGTCGCGACCGCCATCGCCTCCAGCATCTCGCCGGCCCCACCGTCACCTTCCTCGGCCGCGTCGTCAACGACTACGCCTCCCGCTGCCGCGCACTCCTCTTCACCGGCGAGGAGGACTTCGGCATGACCCCCCTCGAGGTCAACTCCGCTGGCCGCCCCGCCATCGCCTTCCACGCCGGCGGCGCCACCGAAACCGTCATCGACGGACTCAACGGCATCTTCTTCAACGACCCCACCGTCGAGTCTCTTCTCGCCGCCATCGAACGCTTCGAGTCCATGGCGTGGGATCCTCAGGCCATCCGCCGCCACGCCCTCCAGTACGACACCGCTGTCTTCCAGGCGCGCCTGCGCGACTTCGTTCGCCAGGTCTCCGGCCAGCCCTCAGGCGAGTCCAGCGCCCACAAGCTCGCCCAGCTCCTGGTGAAGCAATGACAGACGCCGCCCCCATCACCTCCGCGCCAGACCAGTTGAAGAGTGGGGGCGGCTTCGCCGTCGTCCTCTCCATCGCCAACCGCATCCTCATCGTCATCCTTCAAATCGCCACCGGCATCATGACGGCCCGCATGCTGCAGCCCCACGGCCGCGGCGAACTTCAGGCCATGAACATCTGGCCGCTCTTCCTCGCCCAGCTCGCCACCCTCGGCGTTCCCACCTCGCTCATCTATTACATCCGCAAGCGCGGTCACGGCCGCACCTCGCTGGTCATGCACAGCTTTGCCGTCAGCATCCTCGGCGGCTTGGTCGCAGCCTTCGTTGGTGCCGCGCTCATGCCCCTGTGGATGCACCAGTACTCGCCCTCCGTCATCCACTGCGCGCAGGTTCTCCTGATTCTCACCCTTCCGCTCTGCTCCGTCATGCTCACCGGACAGTCCGCGCTCGAGGCCATGGGCATGTTCAGCGCCAGCAACGCCGTGCAGCTCATGGTCCCCGGCGCCACGCTCGCCTTCCTGCTCTACTTCTATTGGTCCCATCGCTTCAACGCCTACACCGCTGCCATCGCCTACACCTTCGCCTGGCTGCCCGTCGCCCTGCTCATCATCTATTACCTCTGGCGCCGTTGGGATCCCAAGGCCGTCTGGCACTGGAGCCTCTCCGAACTCCGCCTCCTGCTCGACTACGGCCTCCGCTCCTACGGCGTGGACCTTCTCAACGCCATCGCCGAGCGCGTGGACACCGTCCTCGTCATCGGCATGCTCGCTCCCGCGGCCATGGGCGTCTACGCCGTCATGGTCTCGCTCTCCCGCACCCTCAACGTCTTCCAGACCGCCGTCACCATGGTCCTCTTCCCCAAGGCCGCCGGCAGATCGCCGCAGGAGATCCTCGAACTCACCGAGACCTCCATGCGCATCACCGTCATCGTCACCGCCGTCAGCGCCGCCTTCGTCTGCCTCGTCGGCCCCTTCATCGTCGGACGCATCTACGGCCACGCCTACCTCACCGCGCTCACTGCGCTCCGCATCCTGCTCGTCGAACTCACCATCTCCTCCGCCATCAACGTCCTCATTCAGGCCTTCAAGGCCGCCGGCCGCCCCGGCGTCGTCACTATCCTGCAATCCTTCGGCCTCGCCCTTTGCGTGCCCATGATGTTCGCGCTCATCCCGCGCTACGGCGTCAGCGGTGCCGCCGCCTCGCTGCTCTTCTCCACCTGCTGCCGTTTCCTCTTCATCCTCTTCGCCTTCCGCTTCATCCTCAAAACCCGCCTGCCGCGCCTCATGCCCACGCTCGACGACCTCCGCCTCATGCACAGCGTCGTCTACAGCCGCCTCCGCCGCGAACCCGAACTCGTGGAGGGCCTCTGATGTTCACGCCCCGCGCCTTCGCCCGCCCCAGCGTCGCCAACGCCGACTCCGCCGAGCCCCGCGTCCGCCTCGACGTCCTCTCCCGCTTCGCCATCATCTTCTGCGTCGGCCTCACCGCCCTCCTGCTGGCCGTCGCGCCCAATCCGCTGCGCTACGCCTTCACCGGCATCTGCCTCATCACCGGCGTGGTGCTCTACACGCGCAACAAACCCGCCTTCGTCAGCTTCGTCCTCTGGGTCTGGATTCTCAGCGCCTGGCTGCACCGCGTCGTGGACTACCGTAGCCTGCACTCCGTCGAACCCAGCCCCATCCTCACCGCTCCGCCCGCCGTCACCATGCTCTGCGCCTGGAGCCTCATCACCCGCGCCCGCGACCTCGCACGCTCTGCCGCCATCCCCTTTGTCTGCGCCTTCGCCGGCCTCGCCTACGGAACCTTCATCGGCCTCCTCAATCCTCAGATCGGCATCCTCTTCGTCGGCAAGGCCCTCGCCCTCTGGCTCCCCGCCATCTTCTTCGGCTTCTTCATCTACGCCCACCGCGACGAGTTCCCGCTCATCCGCCGTGCCTTCGAGCAGACCATCCTCATCGCACTCTTCCTCTGCAGCCTCTACGGCCTCTACCAGTTCTTCGTCCTGCCTCCGTGGGACAGCGGCTGGATTAAAAACGTCGGCGAGGAGGGCGTCTTCGGCTTCGCGCGTCCCATGCAGGTCCGCATCTTCGGAACCATCAGCTCCTCGCAGGGCAACGCCGCCTACCTCATGACCAGCATCCTCATCGTCATCGGCCTGCAGAAAGGATGGCTCCGCATCCCGGCCATCATCTTCGGCATCTTCTGCATGCCGCTCACCTCGGTCCGCACCAGTTGGTTCGGTCTCGCCGTCGGTGTCATCTATCTGCTGCTGGCCAACACCCGCAAAGAGCGCATGCGTGTGGCCGTCTTCGTCCTCGGCGGAGTCCTCACCATCGGCGGCCTGCTCGCCCTGCCCCAGGCCGGCGAGTTCGTCACCAAGCGCTTCGACACCCTCTTCCACCTCAAGGAGGACGGCAGCGCGCAGGAGCGCATGCTCGGCACCAAGCGCGCACTCCACGAGGCCTTCAACAAGCCCACCGGCGACGGCATGGGCGCCATGGACACCATCCATCAGCTCAACATCGTCAAATTCAAGCACGCCCGCTACCACGGCGACCTCGGCCCCCACGACAACTCCATCGTCGAACTCCTCTTCAGCCTCGGCTACATCGGTTCGCTCCTCTACGTCTTCGGCCTCGCCTTCGCCGTCTACAACTGCTTCCACGGCCACAACGTCCACGATCCCTTCACCGTTAGCATGATCTCCGTGCTCATCAGCCTGCTCTCCCTCACCTTTTTGGACAGCATCATGATTGGCTGGTGGGGAATCATCCTCTGGCTCACCACCTCCATGGCCATCACCATGCAACTCAACCTTCGCGCGCAACATGTCGCCCAGCAGCGCACCCGCCCCTTGCCCTTCTGGCTCCGCACCCGCGGCTCGGCTTCGTCCGCCGCCGCATCCGGCTCAGCCCAATCCTGATTCTTGTTGGCGATTACTTCGTCGGCACCACGCACACAAACGTCGTCCCCCGCCGCGCTCCCGCCGTCGCAGACCGCACCCGCAGCCGTCCGCCCGCCCGCTCCATAATCTCCCGGCTCAGCCATAGTCCCAGCCCCGTGCCGTCCGCGCCCTTGGTCGTAAACAGCGGCTCAAACAGCCGCTCCTGCGCCGTCACCGGAATCCCCGCGCCGTTGTCGCTCACCACCACGCGCACCTCCCGGCCCGTCGCCCGCACACGCACCGCCACCACTCCGCCCGGCGTCACCGCGTCCAGCGCATTCACCAGCAGATTCACCACCACCTGCCGCAGTTCGCCCGCCGCCATCCCCACCGGCCCGTCGCTCCGCCATCGCGGCTCCAGAGTCGCCCCGCGCCGCCGCGCGCGGTTCTCCAGCAACTCCATCGCCGGCTCCACCACGCCGCGCACGCTCTCCGTCCCGCCTGCCGCGCCCGCACGGTAAAGCCCCAGCGTCTGCCGCACAATCTGCGCCATCCGCACCAGCTCCGCCTCCGCAGCCGCAATGTGGTGCTCGGCTGCGTCCGGCAGCGGACCCCCCGTCCGCGCCAGATACAGCAGGTTCATCGCCGCATCCAGCACATTGTTGATCTCGTGCGCCGCCGCCGCCGCTATCTGTCCCGTCGCCGCCATCCGTTCGCTGCGCTCCAGCAGTGTGCGCACCTCCGCGTCCAGCTTCGGCACATCCCCAGCGCGGTCGTTTTCGCTTCCCATCGTGCTCACTCCGTCGGCAAGCCCACAGTAGCAGAGCCGCCCGCCGACCGCCAACCCCGTGCATCAACCACGTGCCTCATCCGATAATGAATCATCCCTCCTCCGGAGCCTCGCTTGCCCCTCGCCCTGCCCGCCGATCTCGACCGCACACTCCACGCCGCATGGCGCGCTACCGCGCCCATCCCGGGCTTCCTCACCGAACCCGAAGCGCGCCTCCTCGGCGCCTTCGCCGCGCTCATCCCCGCCTCCGGCTCCATCGTCGAGATCGGCAGCTTCAAGGGCCGCTCCACCACCATGCTCGCCACCGTCGCCGCCCACTACGGCTCGGGCAAAGTCATCGCAATCGACCCGCACAACTCGCCCGTTCTGCTCCAGCAGGGAAGCACCTCCTTCGACGACTTCCAGCGCAACATCGCCCCCGTCGCCCCGCACGTCGAAGTCCACCGGGCGACATCCGCCGCCGTCGCTCCCACTTGGAACTGCCCCATCCGCCTCCTCTGGATAGACGGCGACCACTCTTACGCCGGCGCCAAATCCGACCTCGACGGATTCCTCCCCCACCTCGTCCCGGGCGGCGTCGTCGCCTTCCACGACGCGCTCCACGAGTTCGAAGGTCCCATCCGCGTCTTCGTCGAAGATGTCCTCGCCTCGCCCCGCTTCGCCGCCGCCGGCTTCGTTGGCTCCATCGCCTGGGCGCAGCTCCGCCCCGCAGATGGCGCGCGTTTTAACGAACAGCGCGCCGCGCTCGCCCGCATCGCCCGCCCGCTGCTTCCGCTGGTCGCCAACCTCCAGGACGGCCGCAAGCTCCGCGGCCTCCGCAAGCTGCGCTTCAAGCTCGCTCGCGCCCGCATCCCCCGCCGCGCCATCTCGCCCGCCACCCTCGCCAATCTCCTCGGCTGAAAGCGCCAACGTTCGTGCCGTACTGGTCGTTCACCCTCCGCCCCGGACTTTGATAAACTCATACATGCTGGAGCGGATGCGCAGCCTGCTCGCGTCGAGCAGGCGTTTTGTTGCCATTGCCTGTGTCCGATCTACCCTCCAGCCGCCGCACACACACGTCGGGGAGTGGCTCAGCCTGGTAGAGCACCTGCTTCGGGAGCAGGGGGTCGGAGGTTCGAATCCTCTCTCCCCGACCATTTAGTCTCACTACGTTTAGGCCCGATGATTCAGGCCCACCAATGTCGCATATTTTGCGGGGGAATCCGCATATTTGCTGGCACTAGAGAATTCTCTCCATCGCTAATTTCTGAGAACCGGGCCTGAAATCAGCCCATTTTCTCCCGATTCCCGAAAGTGGCCAGAGAAAGCTACCCAAGTTGCTGTTCGTGCCAGTCCAAAGGCAGGTTTTGGATTAGTCTCAGCACGGTCAGGTCGACCGGATGGCGGCCATTGAGGATCGACTCCACTAGTTGGGGGGAAAGCGCCGCGCAGTGCAGAATCCGGCGAACGTAACGCTTGTTTAGGCCCGATATTTTGACGAGGTCTCCTATTGTGCGCGCCTTTCCTGCGACAATAAGGTCCGCCCAGTGCCTGGACCGTGCCACCGCCTTCATGAGCGAAGGAACACCTTGTGCTTTGTTTATCTCCCCGGCCGAGAGCACTATCCGAACCTGTTGACCTCGTCTCTTGACTGCAAACGGGCAGGTCAGATGAATGCATTCATCGGCCTCATTCCAGAACTTATCTTTAGATGTTGGGCCAAGGAGCTCAATCAATAAAGCGTCGCGATTGAGCTCGATGTAAAGTTCGGTTTCGTGCACAATTACACGGCTAAGGATGCTACGCAGAAGGCGCCCCGCCTCTGGTGAGGAGATTTCGGTCAGCCGCTCTGCGCAGTGCTTCCCGGCAACATTCAATACATGCAGGTCTTTGATGGGTAGCGCCGAGAACCACTTCGATAGCTCCAACTGCGTCGACAGTAAAGATTGCATGCGGACGGCTATTACTTGCTCGATTTCGGTTGCGGGGATGCGTTGAATGACCTTTGACTTCCTTTTAGCAATTGCCGTCTGAGAGATGTAATAGCTGTATCGACGACTCGCTTTTGAGGAGTGGGAAGGTGTAAAGCCTTTGCCATCTGAATCATAGAGAAGGCCAAGAAGTAGCCGCCCAGACGGTAGATTCTTGGCTTTGCTGCGGTTGACGTGGTTGGCTTTCAGGAGCTCCGCAGCCTTATGCCACACCGACTCATCCACAATCGCTTTATGCCTGCCAGGGTAGTGGACCCCCTTGTGAGCTACCTTCCCGATGTATAGAGGGTTGCTGAGAAGGTGATACAGCATGCCGCGGGCCAGGATGGCTCCGCCTGACGAACGCCCGGTTAAACTCACCCTTCTCTTGCTCCGGATATTGGTCTGACTGAGGTGTTCATGGAGGTCGAAGACAGAACCGAGCCGTAGATACTGCTTGAATAGCCGTCAGAGCGGTTATGGAATCATTTTCGCTCTTCGCACACCATTGCACTCTTGTTTGTTCCATGACAGAATGGTTGGCGAAGAAGAGGCGAATGTGCCCCATGGTAGACGAATTGATGGACTCATCCTTCAACCACAGTCATAATCGAGTCTGATGTCGCGTATTTGAGGATTTGCAGCGTGAAGAAAGCATCGAAAACACAAAGTCGACTAAGGCTTGTGGCCCCGTCAATGCCTGCGAATAAAGGAACCACACTGACCACTATCGATTTGTTCTCGGGTGCGGGTGGAATCACTGAAGGCTTCAAGCAAGCTGGGTTTAGGTGTCTCTGGGCTAACGATGTTATGCCTGAGGCTATAGAAACTTTCAAGGCCAATCATTCAGAAGCGTTGACGGATGAACGGAATATTGAGCTGATTAAGCCAGCAGAGATTCGCCGCAAACTGGAACTAAAGAAAGGTCAGCTCGATGTACTCGTAGGCGGTCCGCCTTGCCAAGGTTTTTCAATCAATGCACCTGAGAGGTTTCTTTCCGACCCACGCAATAAGCTTTTCAAAGACTACGTTCGCTTCTTAGAAGAATTCGAGCCCAAGTCCTTTTTGTTCGAAAACGTCCCCGGCTTGCTCTCGCTCGGGGATGGGAAAGTTCTCGACCGAATTCTTGCAGAGTTTGTGAAGCACGACTATCACGTATCCGTGAAAATCCTTTTCGCCGCTCATTATGGTGTTCCTCAAGAGCGATGGAGGCTTATTCTTTTGGGATCTCGATTTGGTGAAGTCAATCCACCAGAGCCAATGTTTTACGCAAAAGGGAGAGCCAACTTTAGAAGCGCGGGTCTGATTTTTCAGCAGACAGATTCGGATAAAGCGCTATTGCGGCCAGCTCCCAATGTCAGCGAAGCAATCGCCGACTTACCTCGTCTGGAGATGGGAGAGGGTGCGGAGATTATCGGATATACGATTCCTCCGCACAGCGATTACGCGGATTTGATGCGAAATCCTGCTGGATTCACCTACAATCATTTCGCGGCTAAATTATCAAAGCAAAACGCCGAGAGAATGAAGCATGTGAAGCCTGGCGGCTCATGGCGGGATATCCCTCATCACTTGCTTCCAAAGGGCATGCAACGCGCCCGGAAATCAGATCATACGAAGCGTTACGGACGGCTCAAGAACGATGGACTTTCCGGCACTGTGCTCACGAAATGTGATCCGCATTGGGGTACCGTTTTTTTGCCGGATCAGAATCGCACTTTAACTGTCCGTGAGGCGGCCCGGTTTCAGTCATTTCCTGACAAATACGAGTTCAAGGGGTCGCGAGTATCTCAGTACGAACAGGTTGGTAACGCCGTTCCCGTTCTCCTCGCGAAAGCAATAGCTGGTACTGTTCGGAACCACCTTGAGGCGCATGGCGGATTTCAGACCGAGCTTTTTGAGACGGCAAATGGCTAGAATATTAGAGTTTTTCGGATACGACCCAAACGATCAATCTTCGGACGCTGCTAGAGCGCGTAATCAAAAGGAATGCCCATTCCTTGAGTCAACGTGCACAAAGCTACTCCATGATAGTTCCCCCAGCGGTGCCTGCACGGTGCTCCAAGGAGGCGAAAGGCCTGTAATCATTTGTCCAATTCGCCTCTACGCTAACGGATACCAGATTCTGAGAGACGTTGCTACGCAGGCATTCGGCAAAGACTTGGAATTGGTCGTCGCGAGTGAGGCCGATTTATTTAGGAGGAAGCATCCAGGGAATGCTTGCGTAGTCGTTTTCGGCCAGCGCTGGGGCAAGGAACTGCGTTTACCAAGCCGAGATGTCAAGAAGGGCGGGGCATACTTCATCGATTGGATTCTCGTCCACCTAGACGCGCGCGGTGAGATGACAAGTTTCGTGGCTATCGAAGTACAGTCAATCGATACGACGGGCAATTACCGAGAGGAACGACTTTCCTATCTCGCAGGTAAAGAGTTTGACGAGATGTCGACGGTCAACCTCAACTGGGAGAACGTCAATAAGCGCATCATGCCGCAGTTGATTTACAAAGGGCACGTTCTACGTAGAGAACCACTTTGCCACAAGGGGCTGTACTTTATCTGCCCTAAGCCCGCCTACGAAAAACTCGCCACACGCTTGGGCGGCGATTTAGACGAAATCCACCCACACCCAGGTTCTGTCACGATTATTTGGTACGACGTTGGGCCGGCGGTTCCAGAAGGTGAAATCCGCACCCTCTTGTATCAGGGCCAGGTAACGGTGACCACTGATACTATTGCGCTTGCCTTCACCGCACCCAAAAATCTGCCACCACATCGTGTCTACGAGAAGGCAATTCGCAACGAACTCTGAAACATGGACCGCAGCGAGAGCATGCGTCGCATCCGAAGGAAGAATACAACGCGGGGACTCCATATGGGACAGCTCCTATATTCTATCGGTTATAGGTACAGGCTTCATCGTAGGGGTCTTCTGGTGTTCCAGATATAGTGCACTCTTCGTAAAGACGAGTAATCTTTATACGTGTATGTTTATAGCATGTGCATCTAGCTTGTAGAATATTGCATAAACCTAAATCAAACCGGGCTTTTGGATACCAAAGATGGGAAAATAATTGCAAGAGATATGCGGCACGAATAGATCCGTGAAATCGAGGCTTGACAGCGATTGTAGTATGCAAGCGTCAATGGATTATGCAGATTTAATTAGTCGCTTGAAAATCTGAGCGACGAAAGGTGGAGAAGATGTCGACAACGATTCCAGTTCTGCTCGAAAATCTACTGTTTGATCCACGGAATCCTAGACTTGTTGGTGATTTTGCGGGTGACCAAGGCAAGATGTTCCGGTTTCTCATCACGGACATCGGCGTCGATGATTTATTGCGCTCCATCTCAACATCGGGGCTCTACGATGCCGACCCAATCATCGCGAGGAGCGCAGGTCAATCTGGCAAGTATTTTGTCGTTGAAGGCAACAGGCGTTTGGCGGCCTTGAAGCTCCTATCCGGTGAAAGACCTGCAGACGAAGACCCGCTCCCGACAATTCCAACTGTCGCACCTGAGATAGCTAAAACGTTCAAAGAGATAAAGATCCAAACGGGTTGGAATGCCAGTGACCTAGCCGCTTATCTCGGCTATAAGCACGTCACTTCCTCGCGTGAGTGGACGCCTGATGCGAAGGCTAAGTTTGTCTATGAAAGTGCCAAGAACGACCTAAGCGAATCCAATCTTCGCAAATATGCTCGAAGCCTAGGTACGAGGTACCCCACGCTGTTGAGGTGGCTGTCTGCGTACCTTGTACTCAAGCAGGCACAGGAACTCAAGTTCTTTGATTCTGATCAGGCACCATCAAGAGGATATTTTGGCACATTCTACACGCTCCTCGGAGGGAAGAAGGCTCAAGCATTCCTTGGATTGAAAGATGACATGACTAAGCCTTTGGTTCCAGAAGATAAGACGGAGAATTTGAAGGACTTTGTCAGTTGGACGATAGGAAGCAAGAGTCAACCGTCAATCGTCAATAGTCGCCAGCAAAAAGAGTTTGAACAAGTTCTTGGCAGTGCTAATGCTTTAAGTTACTTACGCTTACGCAGAGACCTGAACGGCTCACTCTTTTATACCGAATTCAACGCCGAGCAGATTGCCGAGCGACTCTTGAAGGCCCACTATATGATTAACGATTGTTTAATCAATCTCTTTGACGTGAGAGATGACGCTCGCGTCACAAACGCTTTCGAGTCACTTGAGAATTCTGTTCAGAAAGCACGGGTGTACATGACAGCTCAGGAGCCTCACGACAAGTGAACAGTATAGATACGGTCGCAGACATTCTCGAATTGCAGGTTTGGTCAACAGATGAAGCCTACTCGAAAAGTTCTCTTCAGGAGGATTTGGAGGTGTTATGGGCAGATGATGACGACGAGTCCGCGGAGGATTATGCCCGTGAAATATTTGAGCTTCTCCTGGAGCGAAGCAACACGCTTGGGGGAGCATATCCTTTTGTCTGTGACGGTAATGTTTTGTCGCCACGTCCAGTTCGCAAAGACGACTCCTCTTACCTATTTTGCCTAGGCCTGCAGTATTTCTCAGATGATGTGAATTTGCACTTGCGCACTAGGGAATTTGAAGAGATTGCCAAAGTTGCCGCGGAGAGCTATTTCGGCGGGACCGCCGTGAAGATAGGTGCGCCATGGTCCACAAGGCAAATTACCGACTATGCTCAGTTATTATCTATGGTGAGCGACCTTCTTCCCGATATAGGCCCCCCCAAGATAACGACAGCTCCTGCAGGTGGTGACGGGGGATGGGATATTGTTCTTGTACGGAACTTCGCTGATGGACGTTTCTCGCGACTAATTGCCCTAGGCAACTGCGCTACAGGACTGGAAGATTGGAAAGATAAGGGACAAGAAAGGGCTATCGCGAGCTTTTGGGGCCGTTTTCCATATATGCCTCAGTCGGTTAATCCTTGTCTAACATTCTTTGTCGTGCCCTTCGTGCTAACACACGAAGAGAAACTTGCTAAGGCTTACCCCAATTCGATAACGTTCGACCGTCTACGCATCTGTGAGCACGCTCCGAGCACGACCCCGACAGTTATGGCTTGGCTCAATAGCCATCGAAATGACGCGCAACTGATTTCGCTTCTCTGAAGTTGAAGATGCTCCCTATTACTACCCGAACAAGATGTTGTACCACAACTTCCCGGCAATCAGGGGTCCATCATCTGTGATCGCGCAGGATGTATTGCGCAAACAATTCTGCCCGATCTACTTCAGCCGTCACAGCTGGTCGACCAGCAGCCCGACGTACTCCTTGCGACAGCGGCGGTAATACTTCTCCACGACGTCAGCGTATTAATATGCTTGGGGTGTTGCTTTGCCTTTGGGCAGCGCCACTTCAATCTGCCGAAGCGACTTCACTACCCGCTCTGGACTGTGTGTTTTCCTTCGCGCCATCTTCAGCTTTCTGTAAACCAGATTCTCTCGTTCATGCTGGAACAAGATATCACCAGGCCGGGTGTTTTTGCGAGTATGCTATTGTGAATTGACTTGATACAAAATCGCATCACTACTCTGGCCCCTCGAGTCCGACATGCCGAGCGACAAGGGGCTGTAAGGTCGGTACTGCACTGTCTTCATGTATGAACCATGAATATGCCCAACTAATCTGCAGGAGGAATGATTCGGACATCCGCAGGCAATGAGCCTTGGACGAATTCAATCATCATTCGGCGAGTTCTCCCACTGTTCGCTACATATGGAAACACCTGCGACAAACGAGTCAACTCTCTCATTGCTTTAATGTCTCCAAGAGCAGCCATGTTGAGAAGTTGCGTAATCGCCGCCTCAATTCTCGTCATTGACTTGATGACACCACCGTCCTTGACGTTGATTTTCTTTTGACACAGCTCGTGAAATGTCGCTGCGAAATTGTTAGAGCCTTTCGGTCTTCCTTTCGGATTTCCCGACTGACCTAGCCGATAGCGGTTAGCTAGTGGCGGCCTTCCATATCCAACTTCATATCCTTCTTGATTCACTTCATCATCATGCATTGTGTGTCTCCTTGTTGCTTGCAGTTTCATCAAAACTCTTACCTGTTTTGGCGCTGATGGCGTTAGAGCCGGTATACCGCTGCCAGCGACGTACAGCAGTATCGACATATACGGGGTTGAGCTCAATCCCATAGCAGATGCGCCCGGTCTTCTCAGCGGCGATTAGGGTGCTTCCGGATCCAAGGAATGAATCGAGGATGAGATTGCCGCGCGCTGAGCAGTCCAGGATGGCATCAACAATCAGCGCCACGGGCTTGACGGTCGGGTGAAGTGCGAGGAGGTTACCTTCTTCGCCCTGCTGCTGCGATAGGCCGCGCACTCCCGAGTACTCCCACACGTTAGTGCGGTAGCGCCCATATTTGCCCAGCTGAATATTGTTCCGACTCTTCTCCTTGCCGTTCCGGAACACGAAAATCAATTCGTGTCGGGAGCGGTAGAACGAGCCTTGTCCACCCGATTCCTTTACCCAAACGCAGAGGTTGAGAAAAGCGTCGTACGTCTTATCGCCGGCGCTGAGCATCTCCCGTTGGTGCCGCCAATCCATACAAACGAAGTGCACGGAACCGGAGATGCTGTGTCGAACCAGATGTCCGAAGCTGACGGTTAGAAACTGCGTAAATTCAGCGACATCCATCTCGCCAGAAGCCATGGCAAAATCACCATGCTTAATAGCACCCTTGCCACTGACGTTCCCCTCGATGACGACGTTGTATGGTGGATCTACAAAGACCATGTGAGCCCTTGCGCCACCCATCAGACGTGCAAAGGACGACGCTTCGAGCGCGTTACCGCAGGTGATTCTGTGTTTGCCGAGCTGCCACATATCCCCAAGTCGGGTGACAACCTCGCCAGCATCCAGAAGCTCCTGGGCGTCGTCGGGGTCTTCATTCAGCTCACCCTGCAAGATTATGTCAATCTCGGGAACCTCAAAGCCCGTCAGAGTGATGTCAAACTCATTATCTAAATTCAACAGATGTTGCAGTTCAACCTTGAGAATGGATTCATCCCAGCCTGCATTCAACGCCAACTTGTTGTCTGCGATGATGTAGGCGCGGATTTGATCGGGCGATAGGTGCTCTAAACGAATAGTGGGTACATCGCCGATGCCCAAAAGCTTCGCCGCGGCCACACGACCATGGCCAGCAATTATGGTTTTGCTCTTATCAATCAATATTGGGTTGGTGAAGCCGTATGCACGAATGCTTTCGCTAATCTGGCGTATCTGCTTCGTGCTGTGGGTACGTGCATTGCTTGGATGAGCTTTAAGCGTCGCGATAGGGGCATACGCGATTGCCAGGCCAGGGGTTTTGGGAATACATTTACGAACCTTTGGTGCTATTGGAGATGAGCGGAGTTTCATGTTTCTATTGGAACGCAATCAATGGATGTAATATTATTTAACCGAGACACGTATTGCCTTTTACGGGCTATCAATAATTTGGTCACCATGCGAGTTGAGAGTATGAAAGCAAAGATATCGATTCTTTCGCCCCTTTATTCAAAGGCTCAGTTGGAGAACATGCTGCGTCTTCTGAACTCATCGACAAGCAGAATGCCGTTATGGACGGGCCGCTCCAGGTGGACATGGACGACCGTAGACACAAGCGAGATACGGCACGAGCTGCGCCGACTGGTCACTGCATGGTTGGACTCCGGACCCAACCTGTTGAAATTATTTAAGCAGCATCCAGATTTACAGACATGTTGTACGCGCGGGACAACAATCTTAGTCCCAACGAGAGAGGGAATTCCTCAGTTGTCTTGGAAGCCGCATCTCGGCTCGTTCAAGGCTTCGACACATAAGATGATAGCTCGCGGTCACTTTGCCGAATTCATCATGAATCCTCTTTCGGAAACACTCGGCGGCCCCTGTGCGCGCTGTGACATGTTTTACATCAAACGATTAAACCGTCGGAAAAAATACTGTTCTACGCGATGCAAGTCGTCAACAACGGCATTGTCTGCCACACAAAAGAGGCGGCAAGCGGATTATGCAGAAAAACTATTCAGGGCGGAACGGGCCAGAGATTTGTACAACGAGAAGGCACATAGAGAGAAAAATTGGAAGAAGTGGGTTTGTGGAGAAACTGGCATTACCGTCAAATGGATTACAAGGGCTGTCAATGCAGGAAAACTTCTTCCGCCATTTAGGCATTAATGCCATGACCGTCTAAAGCTATATTGGGAATAGACTGCTACGAGATTGGGTTATGGATAGCGTTTCGCCAGAACAACGAAGCCGCATCATGGGACGGATCCGTGGACGGGACACCACCCCTGAGAAGCTTGTCCGCTCGATGGTCCACAAGCTTGGATTCCGTTTTAGGCTGCACACAAAAGGCATGTCCGGTACGCCCGACCTCGTCTTTCCTGGAAGGCGGTGCGTCATCTTTGTCCACGGTTGTTTCTGGCACGCTCATGACTGTGGTCACGGACGGCTCCCGACATCCAACGTCGCCTTCTGGAGGCAGAAGTTCGCCAGAAACCAGAAGCGCGACTCGAGGGTTCAGAGGCAACTGGAATCAGACGGGTGGAAGGTGTTGACGGTCTGGGAGTGTGAAACCCGGAAGCCTGGCCCGCTGCAGAGGCGGTTGACCCGTTTCTTGAACGCAAGGCAAAACGCCAAGAATAGACATTAAGTAGAACGTATTGGCCGATTGATTTACGGTCAAACAGCAGTGTTTTCGAGCAGCCAATAGGGCTGCAACTGCAATGGCTACTAGCATTTATACTGGGTACTCATGAAGAAAAAAGCCTCATTGCGGGTGGCCGAGTTGTTTGCAGGGGTGGGGGGCTTCAGGCTGGGGCTGGAGGCTGTGAAGCCTAAAGGCGCTTTCAGGGTCGTATGGAGCAACCAGTGGGAGCCAGCCACCAAGAAGCAGCACGCTTCGATTGTGTATGAATTCCACTGGCGCGACGGGAATCACCACAACGAGAACATCTTCGACGTCTTGGACAAGCCGGCGAAGCTGAAGACTCTTCAGAAGGCAAATCCGGAAGTCATCGTGGGAGGATTCCCGTGTCAGGACTATTCAGTCGCAAAGCCTTTGAACCAGGCCTCGGGAATCATCGGCGAAAAGGGCGTGCTTTGGTGGGCCATCTACAGGATTCTCGAGAGGAGAATCAAAGACAAGAAGCCCGTCAAATATCTGGTCCTCGAGAATGTCGACAGGTTGATTAAGTCTCCTGCCAGTGAAAGAGGCCGGGATTTCGCCGTCATGTTGTCGAGTCTACTCAAGCTGGGATATGCCGTCGAATGGCGTGTGGTCAACGCCGCCGATTATGGCTTTCCGCAGAGGAGGAAAAGGATATTCATCGTCGGGTACCACAGGTCCACACGTCTCTACAGGAAGCTTGCTGTCCGAGAAAGGAAGAAGGATGTGGACGGATGGTTGTTCGAGGAAGGTCTATTGGCGGATGCATTGCCAATCGAGGCGCATAATGTGTTGATGCCAATACTTCCGTGCAGGATTTCTATGGACCCCTATGCAGTAACGAACGAATACAAATCCCATCCGAACAGCAAATCCAGATTCGGCAATTCCGGGGTGGCGATAAACGGAAAATATTGGACCGTTGAATCACGTCCAGCGGCCATAACAGACCACAGGGAATTTGTGGGGAGAGAAGAAGCGTTGGTTCTCGGTGATGTATTGTTGGAACCCGAGGATGTGCCCAAGGAGTTCTATATTGACGAGGACTCGTTGGCTAAATGGGAATATCTGAAAGGTGCCAAGAGCATTGCGCGGACCAAGAAGAACGGCATTGAATACACATATGATGAAGGTAAGATGACCTTTCCCGACGAAATCAATAAGCCGTCCCGTACAATCATCACGGGCGAGGGGGGGGCAAGCCCGTCAAGGTTCAAGCATGTTGTCAAGACAGGCGGTAAATATAGAAGGTTGACCCCCGAAGAGCTCGAGATGCTAAACGGTTTCCCGTCTGGATTCACAGACCGCCCCGAGGTGTCGGAAACGCGGCGCGCTTTCTTTATGGGCAACGCACTGGTTGTCGGGTTGGTCACCAGGATTGCCAAGTGCCTATACGCACAAATTTGATGTCAAGCCAGTCTGCTCATTATCAGTTTGTGGATGTAAGATTTGTTGATCCAGAAAGACATTTTCTTCTCTAGGTCGCCTTGCGGTGTTGGAGAATTCCTTAGTCCCTTTTTGTCATGTGGCCTCACGTGGCCAACTCTATCATCTGATATTGATATGAAGTGAGAATAGTCGTCATTCGCGACCTTGCGCTTGGTGTCATTCCATAGCGACTCCATAAGCCTCAAGTCGTGCGCAGTCATGGTCCAAAAAAAAGCTTTCATCAGGACGGAACTCAACACGTCACCTGAAGAGTGCTTTTGGAAAACCACAAACAGATATCGACGAGTCATCTGTTTGTATAGCTCCGATTCTTCCCACATGGACTCATTGTGGAGTTTCACCCAGTTAATTGCTGGAAATGACATGTGCTCATTGATGTTGAAGTCGCTTTCAAGGCTTATCGTCTTGATCTTGATGTCTGCCTTATTGAACTGTTCATAATCATCAAGACCGATGTCGACATCAGGCTGATCAGCGATGAGCGCCAGTATCCGTCCTGTCACCATTTTCGCAATCAGATAATATCTCGCTTTGCTCAGCACCGCCCTAGAGGGGTCAATTCTCAGGTCGGCACAAATTCTTGAGCATGTGATGTTGTAGAACGTCTCTAGCTGTGCAATGACAGTCTCTTCAAGAGAGTTGTTCTTGGAGATGACTATTTTGGCGAGCTTCTGCTTCTTTTTCCTCAAGCCGAGCAGCACGTTGAGATAACCCTCCTTAAAGCAGAACGCCCGCTCCTTGGCCTGTATGTTCGCAGCCTTAGCGCAATCGTGACCAATTGGAGCATCCACAAGTTTGCCTTTCCCGGATCCCGACGTGCAAGCGGCCAAGTAGTTTGTGTGGCCTTCTGACAGCTCATCGGCTCTGCCAGATGTGACGTATTGTTTAATCGTCAACCAATCTCTGGCGAATTGAGCTATGTCTTCGGCTGGGAAGATAATCTTATCCGCATAATCACATATTTCGTCCATCCTGTTGTTGTTCTGATTGCGTACTAACATCAAGAGCAGAATCTTCTGTGTCTTTATCCATAACGCATCGTCGAACAACGTAGACGAGGTGAAACTATTGAAATAATCTATGCTGCCGAGTTTCAGTCTTTGATCGACGGATTTGCCTGCCTTTGGACCGGTCTTGAATCTGCCAGTCTTTATCTCAATTCCGCACTCCGGAATGTCGGGTACAGGGTCCGAGTTCTTCTTGATATGGAAATACAGTTCTTCCAGAATTTCACCAAAAGCGCCTTTATTTTGGGAATGTTTAAGGGTGTTGAGAGTATGTGTCGTGCCCAGTGCTTGATTGAGGCTCTTGCCAAGCAGCCTCTTTGCGTACTCAATAACGCTCGCCTCGTCTTTGGGGTCGTATCCGAGTTCATCGACGGGCACGAGATAATTATTGGACATATGCGATGCAGGAAAACGGCGCTGGCGAGAAATGCGTTCCATGGACTATGCTGTTGCAGATGATTGTAGCGAGCATGCGCGTCAGTGACAATCGATTCCTGCGCTGGACACAATGAGGGAGGCGTGAAGGCAGTACGTAGAGCCGCAACGTTATCAAGAAAACAATATCGAGGCGACAGACATGAACAAGGA
>Ga0316218_1000809_pt1 | contig 39057 bp, 35 predicted proteins | sample TBH18003metaG_FD_203634 | JGI IMG/M metagenome (GOLD analysis project Ga0316218, IMG submission 203634) | Freshwater microbial communities from Trout Bog Lake, Wisconsin, USA - TBH18003 | ecosystem: Environmental > Aquatic > Freshwater > Lake > Hypolimnion/Profundal zone | place: USA: Wisconsin...
ATCTTTTTTGAGTATAAAATCCAGATTATGAAAGCTGTAAAGCTATAATTTTGCTTTGTTGCCTTTCTTTTTTGTATTTCTGTCCTTGAAAGAGGTACCGTTTTTCGAATAGCTCAGTTTAGGTATGCATTGTTGCCAATCTCCACCAGCAGCCCGGCACGGTTCACCAGATGATTACAGAACTCATCAACAGAGGGCGGCGTATAGTTCTTCTCGCTCAAAACAACAAGGCGTTCGTGCATTTTTGCCTGCATGGCATCCTTGCCGACCTCATCTGTTTTCAGCTCTTCCTGCATCCAGAGAGAGAGCGGGCCAAGCACCATGCGGGCACGTTTTGCCGGAATCAGCACTGCAATCTCACGGCGTTTGTCCCTGAGTTCAAGCAGATAATCGAGCACTGCATTGTAAAGTTCAACCCGGGTCTCCGGCAGAAATTCCCTGTTTTTCCACAAAATCGCCATGATCTGTAGAATCATCGGCACGGCTGCCAGCTGGCGCAGCCCCTTGTTCTTCGGGGCATTCAGGTATGCAATCATTTTGCGGGTTCGTTCAGCGGCCTTTGCACGCTGCTGACGCTGCCAGTCCTGAGGAATCAATCCCTCATCAGAGGACTCCTTCAAAAAAGCCGCTCTGAACCAGTTCGCTAAAAAGCGCTCCTGCTGTTCTTTGGTGAAATCCTGCACGTCGGAGCGTTCGTAGTCTGCCTCAAGCTCAATTCCCTCATCTTTGCGATAGCCTGTCGCACGCGATGTCACTACAAAACAGGCCTTGCTGAAACCGCTCCAGGCTGCATCAATCCACTGGCAAACCTTTATCCGCTCTTCCCTGTTGCTGATTTCATCGAGGCCGTCAAGCAACACAAGAGATGTTCCCGTCTGCAGCCACTCATCAAACACTTTGGAGCCAAGAGTGTTGTGGTGCTTTTCACTCCAGAATGCCAGACTGGCAGGCAGCGACTCGTATCGGCCGTTTTCCTGACGCCGAAGCTCGCGCAGCGGCAAATAAAAAACATTGAGCAGCCCAGAGAATCCAAGCCTTAAGGAGTGATCCCGATCAAGCGCGCACAAGGCATAATACTTGAGCAGTGTTGTTTTGCCTGCGCCCGGATCGCCGATAACAAGCAGCATCCGACGCACCCTGAAGGCCTCCCGCATCACTCTGTCGGGGGTGAGAATATCGCCATCACCAGACTCCTGCGGCATACTTCTCTTTCCGGAAGAGCGGTCAGGATCCTGGCCCCTTGAAAAACGCAAAGGCACAAAGGTATCATCATCGAGGTTGACCTTGACACTCTCGACACCCGGCAAACCGAGCATTCTGATATAACCCAACTCCTCTTTCAAAGTATTCTGGTAGCGTTCAGCCTCTTTTGCATGGAGTTTTTCGGGTTGTGGTGTTGAACCGGAAATCTTGCGACAGGGCAACACGAAGCTCCCCATATACGATGGGGAAGGAAAAACACTGGTATCGAGCGTCCACTCTTCGCGAGGAGTATCCTCATAACGAATCGGAAAGATGGTTACCTGATTGCCATAGAAGGTGGCATACATGGCGCTGTTCGGATATTGCCGTGTCTGATATGAGGCTCCGGCAGCAAGCTTCAGGTATCCGCCATTAGCCGCAACAATTTTTTCTGTCACAACCTGATGGAAGTGACCCTGAAGCAGCACATCAACCGAGGCTTCAAGCTTTGCCCGGATGTTTCCCTGCTCAACAGGACTTAACCAGTCAAGCGGATGGTGAATCAGGGCAATGGTCAGGTCGGCTTCAATCTGCGCTAACTGCTTTGTTGCATCATCGAGACAGCGCCGGCCCAGAAAAAGTTTTTCATGGTCGTCGTCGTCAATACAGAACAGCGCACTATTCAGAGGCAGAATCGCAACCTTGCTCTTCCTGATAGAGACAAGCTCTACCGGGCTGCAGGTTGTGCTGGAAGGAAATGAGCGGATCCCACTGAAATAGTTGTTGTACCAGGCGGCAAACGCCTGCAACTTCTGAGTCAGATGGGGAGTTGGTGTTTCATTGTCAAAATATTCATCGGCATCATCATTGCTGTCGAGTGTTCTGGCAAGACCCTTGCCCATCTTACGATCAACATCATGGTTACCGGGAACAATGAACAACCTCTCCTTTTCCAGTCCAGCAGCATCAAGCAGGGCATTGAAAAATTCAGTTGAATAGGCATACTCTTTAGCCTTTCCGTTTTGAGCAATATCTCCGGTTGCAAAGATGAGATCAGGGACATGACCCTCTTTTCGAAACCGTCTGACGGAAGAAACAAGAGCATTCAGAATGACCTCCTGACTGTAAGGGCCTTTATCACTAAGATGGAAGTCCGAAACATGGAGCCAGGTAACCGCTCTGGCAAGCTCACCTGTTATTTTCAGGGTCTCCTGATAACCTTGCTCCGCTGCCGTAGCGATAGTGATGTTTTCGGCATACTCATTCGATTCTGCTTTCATCAGGCCCAGGAATCATGTTACGTTCTTGCAGAATACTGTGGACAACCGGATGGAGATCGCACCAGCCATCACTATCATAGCCAATAAACCGAAAAATTAAGGACAATAAAATCATTACTGATCTCTCTATACAGATTATTCAGTTTTAAATGGTCAAGAGAAAAGCGTTCGTAGACTGAAGATAGAGGAAGCATAACACATTGCCCTTTGGAATTAAATGCCCGTCATCTTCGAAACGGCTATCCGGCTCGTCCTACCAACACCGGGCATTCATGCTGCTGTTTGCCCTGAGAATTAACAGGGGCAGGGTTATCAATCTGTTCAGAGGCAGTCATCCGACTTTGCTTTTGAGCTACGGGACGAAGACCAGGCGGAAGCCAATGTTGTTGTTACGGTTGTCGGGGGTGTTGTTGTTGCGATACGCCGACCGACAGTTCTCAGCATTGTTGTTCCAGCTACCACCACGAAGCACACGGTTCGAACCCACGATTCATACCCTTTTACACTTCACAAGCTAACAATTTACAGCTTATCTTTTTTCTGAATTCTCTGGCATTGGCATATTCTGTAAATGCTACTAATGGCAGAAAATGGTTTGCATACTCTTTTTGTGACCATCGCTCAGTCTCCAGATTGGTTGCAAAGAGTCCTGATTTCTTGATAAATCTTTTTTTGCTACGCGATGCAAGCCGCACTCGATCTGAAAAGAGCAGATAGCCCAGAAACGGCAACCCTTTACTGGCCTCGTTTAAACAAAATGGCTTCAGCACAAGCTGCAACTCCTTTGCGATAAATTCCTGAAACCTGTAGCCTATTTCCAGCAGATCCTCTTTTTTATGATGCCACAAGACCATATCGTCCATATAGCGCACATAAGCCGGTACACGCAACACCTCTTTGAGATAATGGTCAGCCACCGACAAATAGTGATTGGCAAAGTACTGGCTGGTCAGGTTGCCAATAGGAACACTTTTATGCTCTCTGGTAGCATATCCGTCAATAATTTTCCCGAAAATCGAGAGCAGAAGCTCATCTTTGAACAACCTGCGAAGCTGTTGTTTCAATATGGTATGATCAATACTCTCAAAATATTTGCGAACATCCAGTTTTAAAAACCAGCGGTAGCGGCGATTATGCTCCCTTGCATGGTCAAGAGCGGCATAAGTGCCTTTTCCGGAACGGCTTGCAAAACTGTCAACAGTCTGGATTTTTTCAAATGAGGCGTGACAAACATTCATGAGCGCATGGTGCATGACACGCTGCGAAAAAGGGGCGGCACATATCAGCCGTTTTTTCGGGTCGTAAATGGTGAAGTAACGATAACTTCCAGTTTCGACAGAACCTGACGTGAGTTGCCGGTGCAACAGCTGCAAATTTGCCTGCAAATGTTCTCTATAGGCACAAACACAGGGTTTTGAAAGTTTCCCTTTTTGCGCTTTGTAAAATGCTTCGTAAAGGTTTTTCAGATCCGCAATCTTTTCAAGCAACTGCCCCTGGCGTTTCATCGGTCTCTGGCTTGTCTATAAAATAGTGAGCAAAACGCATAGCTTTCTTCTCGCCTATTCCTTTTATGCCCAACATGCCCTTTACGGTTATCGCTTCGAGTTTTGCAAGCTCAGCAAGCTCCTCATCGGTAAACACGATAAACGCTGACAGTCCTTCGGTTGCCGCCACCTGTTTACGTATTCCACGAAGATGCGAAAACTTCTGAAAGGTTGGCTCATCGAGTACCTGACGATAATCAACCTTTGCTCTGCTCTCTGAGGGAATAGTAACAGCCTGCTCAAGATAACGAACACAAAAGCACCAGGCAGCTCCGTTATCGTTGCTTATCAGCTTTTGGCCAACTTCCAGAATCTTGTGTGTTTTCAGAAAGGTATTCATCTCCTGTTCAGCGCCACCGTCACCAAGAGAAACAGTAAAAAGTTTTATCTGCATAAGCGCAAAAGCAAAGACTGGTTTTATAAGCTCGGAAAAAAAGCCTTACGTTTTCAAAAAAAAAATTTAGACCACCTGTGGTGGTCATTTCTGTTGTCGTTTGTTACCATAACATTTTGGCGTGCGGCGCTCGTCCCTCACTGCCTCTCACCAAAATGTTGGCACTGCACTCTCGCTCAAAAACAAAGCCGGAATGAGCTGCTAACTGACTACGGGACGAAGACCAGGCGGAAGCCAAAGGAGCCGTCACGGATGTCGGGGGTGAAGTTGCCGCGAAACGCCGACCGACAGTCCACAGCAAAGTTGCCCCAGCTACCACCACGAAGCACACGGTTCGAACGTGTTTTTTCATTCCACCAACTATCAGTCCACTCCCATACATTACCAGCCATATCGTAAAGTCCTTCCGGGGTGGCTCCGTCGGGATAGCTGCCGACTGGTGTTGTTGCTCCTACATTATTATCATAGTTGAGCAATTTTGAGGTTGGTTCACCCTTCTCGTCTGCCCATGGATATTGACGAACTTTCTTTCCTATTGTTCCCTGCCTTCCTCCTGCTGCCCACTCCCACTCAACTTCTGTTGGTAAACGATAGATTTTGGGTTTCTCATCTTTATTCTCCAACAGAGACAACCACAGGCAATAGGCTCGTGCGGCATACCATGTTACACGAACCACAGGCTGATCCTCACCGTCGAATTTTCTCACTTCATCATACTCTGAACGAAAAAGAGTGGCAAGACCGTCTTTACCTTCCTTGAGGTACTTTGTAAATCCATCATCCCATGTTTTCTTTTCTGCAATCTCTATCAGCTTTTCCTTGAATCCTGGCGATTTCCCAATTGCAGCAATGAATAAGCGGTAGAGCTTGTTGGTTACTGGATATTTGGCGACATAGAGATCAGCTACGGGCTCTTCCTTTCCTGTCTCCGAATAGATATAGCTTCCACCTGGAATCAAGATGTACTCTGCATTCTGCTCATTTTTGTTAAGTATTGATTTGGTGGTTCCTAATACTGGCTTTTCAGATCCAAGTTCTTCTATCTGGCCGCCAAGGGCACGAATCAACTCATCTGTTCTACCGGCAACATCTTTGTTTTTTGCAAGCTTCTTTACCCTGAAATCCAGCAAAGCCTCAAGAGCAAATGGCTTTTTGATGGCTTTCAGACAGTCGAGTATCACCCGCTGACATCCGGCTGAGGTTGTAGGGTCAAGTAGTTTTTTACAAAGGGAGTCAACCTTTAGCCCTTTGGCTTCTTCAATGATAGTTTGCAACAAAAGTTGCTGCTTTGGTGTCAATGCTTCACTATGATGCGAATTGAAAAGCTTTTCCATGAAGCAATCAAAGATGTTGGCATCAACTGAGCTGAAAAAAAAACGAATAGGTTCTTCCCACCAGTCTTTCCCGAAATAGGTTACAAGCGTGTTGAGTTGATCATAGGGCCGATCTTCCTTGAGCTGAATACCGGCAAGATATTCACGGAATGATTTGTGACGGAAGAGGTACTCTCTGCCCGCACTATCAACCAGCAAGCCAGCACGCTTGACCAGATAATTGCAAAATATTTCAGGAGTGGGAGCGGGTTCGGGAGTATTGAGAGTATCGAGCCGTCCCTTCATGATGGAGTGCATGTCGGCTCTCGGAGCTTCGTCTTTTTTTAGCGTTCCCTGCATCCAGAGCGAGACTGGAGCAAGAACCTGGCGGGCATCTATTGCTGAGAGCAGCGGCTTGATTTTCTTTCGCTTATCCCTGAATTCGAGCAGGTAATTGAGTGCTGCATCGTAGAGTTCCGCCCGGCTTTCCGGCATATACTCCCTGTCTTTCCAGAGAATTGCCATGATCTGCAGAATCATAGGAATGGCTGCCAATTGACGCAAGCCCTTGTTCTTCTCTGCTTTCAGGTGTGCAACAATTGTTTGTGTACGCTGATCGGCTACCTTCGTTTGCTTTACCTGCCATCCAGCTTCATCAAATCCTTCTTCACAGGGTTCTTTCAGAAATGCTGCAGTAAACCAGTTCTTTAAAAACCGCTCCTGCTGATCCGGCGTGAAGTCCTGTACATCTGCCCGTTCGTAGTCGCACTCAAGCTCAATACCTTCCTCTTTATTGTACCCTGTCGACCGCGATGTAACCACAAAAAAGGCTTTGGTGAACCCTGCCCATGCGTTGTCAATCCACTTGCACACTTCGATGCGGTCAGCAGTGTTGCTGATTTCATCAAGGCCGTCAAGCAATACCAGTGAAGTTCCGCTGTTAAGCCAGTCTGTGAAAACATCAGCTGCAATAGTCTGATGGTGCTTTTTAGCCCAGTTGGCAAGGTTTGCCGGCAGTGAAATGTAGTCTCCTTCTTTATCACGGACAAGCTCACGAAGCGGGATATAAAAGACATTGACCGGTTCGGTAAAGCCAAGTCTTTTATAATCCTCAAGTGCGCACAAGGAATAGTACTTGAGCAGCGTTGTTTTGCCTGCACCCGGATCACCGATAACAAGCAGCATCCTTCTTCCTCTCCGGTCGTGAAATGCCTGTTTCATAATCTGGTCGGGATAGAGAATATGCTCACTCCCTTGCTGGCTATTTTTTTTATTACTACCGTTCTCCTGCCTGTCAGAAAGGCGCAAAGGTACAAATGTATCGTCATTCAGATTGACCTTGATACTCTCAATACCTGGCAGGCCAAGCATACGGATATAGCCAAGCTCAACCTTGATTATTGCCTTATAAGATTTGTATTTCAATTGGTTTTTATCAGCGTTTTGATTACCTGATGGCTGCTGTGGTGAGCCGGAACTATCAAAACCTTTAACCGGAAAGCTTTTGGTATATGGTGGTGCAGGAAAAATGCTTGTATCGAGAGTCCATATTTCCTGGGGTTTATCAACGTAGTGAATGGGAAAGATTTCGACATGATTACCTTCAAACGTGGCGTACATCGCACTGTTTGGATGTTGCCTTGTCTGGTAGGCCGCTCCAGCTGCAAGTTTAAGGTACCCGCCATTCGCTGATGCAATACCTTCTGTCTCTGTCTCGTGATAGTGACCCTGAAGCACCAGATCAACGGCTGCGCCAAGAGTTGCCTTGATGTTTGCTCGTTCAATTGGGCTTAACCAGTCGAGGGGGTGATGAAGCAGGGCGATTTTCAGATCGGCTTCAACCGGAGATTGTAACTGCTTTACAGCACTATCCAGACAACGGCGTCCGATGAAAAGTTTATTATTATCGTTATCGTCAATGCAGAAGAGGGCGCTGTTCAGGGGCAAAACTGCGATCCGTGTATTCCTGATGGTGATAACTTCTACCTGGCTGCAGGTTGTGTCCGTGGGAAATGTTCTTATACCCTTGAAATACTCATTGTACCATGCCGAGAAAGCCTGAAGTTTTTGAGTCAGATGAGGTGTAGGTGTTTCATTGTCAAAATATTCATCGGCATCATCATTGGATTCGAGGGTTCGAGCAAGACCTTTTCCCATCTTACGGTCAACATCATGGTTGCCGGGAACAATGAACAGGCGCTCCTTTTCCAGCCCAGCAGCATCAAGCAGGGCATTGAAAAATTCTGTTGCATAGGCATACTCTTTGGCCTTTCCGTTTTGAGCAATATCTCCGGTTGCAAAGATCAGATCAGGCACATGACCCTCTCCCCGCAAACGCCTGACTGAGGAGACAAGAGCATTAAGGATGACCTCCTGATTATAGGGGCCTTTATCGCTCAAATGGAAGTCCGAAACATGCAGCCAGGTAACAGCCATAATAAGGGATGGAATGGGTTAACCGGAAATGAGCTGTTTACAATATAATGCAAACTTTATAGAAAGTGTATTCTATACAAATTGATATACATACGATATCGCCAATGCCCCTCTCAGCTGCTATCCCAGCCAGGCAAAAGCCAGACGCCACAGCAATCAATAATGAGGCAAAAGCAGGCAGAAAGCAGAAGAAAGATCAGATGTAAAAGCAAACAGCAAAACCGGCGATAAAAGGCAGACATCAAATGGGTAGCTCAACAGTTGTGATCGATCGTTCGAAGACGCTACACAGTGGCTCAGCTTTCCTGTATTGGACTTCGGATGACCTGAATACCGGGGGGAACGAATGCGATTATCAGCAGAACCGATGCTGTGAAGTTGACGATTTCAACTCCATCTTGAATGCTGATCAGGAGAACTCCGACCAACAACAGGATGCTCTGCCAGTTTGCATGGATTAACCTTTTGGGTTAATAAAAATGTATTGTTCTAATAAGATTTGTTACCTTACTGATGAACATTCGTTACCAAACACGCAAGCTGCAGAAGAGTGTCGAGAGCCTTTCTGCCATCAAGAAACATTATGGTGACAGGGCAAAAAAGGTGGATCTCCGTCTTGAACAGTTGTCGCAGGCGCCAGATCTTGATGCTATGAGAACCGTACCAACAGCTCATTGCCATGAATTAAAAGCTGATAGGCTTGGTGAGTTAGCTGTGGATATTTGTCCAAACCATAGAATGTTATTTATGCCAGATCATAATCCTGCTCCTCTTAAGGAAGATGGTGGGCTTGATTGGAAACAAGTTACCTGTATTGTGATTACAGCGATTGGAGAGGATTACCATTAAAACGAGAGGAATACCATGTATAAGACAATGGAAGATATTGCAATAGCTCGTGAAATCATTTCTTGCCCCGGTGATACGCTTGCCGAACATATTGAGTTCACAGGGATGAGTCAGGCGGAGTTAGCAGAGCGAATGGGCAGACCAAAGAAGACTATCAATGAAATCATTCAGGGTAAGGCGCAGATTACTCCGGAAACGGCATTACAACTTGAACGGGTAGTTGGTATTCCTGCTACGTTTTGGATTAATCTTGAACGTAACTATCGCCTGAGGCTTGCTGAAATTGATGAGGCAGAAACTCTTTTACAGGCAAAAGAGTGGGCAAAAAGGTTTCCCTGCAATGCCATGAAGGCAAAGGGGTGGATTGCCTTTGAAGGCGGTTCAGCTAACGCAGGGAAAGCACTGCTCTCCTTTTTTAACGTGGCGAGTTTTGAAGTGTATGAAAAGTTCTATCACGGACAGGTTTATGCTACAGCTTATAGTATGAGCGAAAAAAACAGCAAAGACCCATACTCTGTTGCTGCATGGCTACGGCAGGGAGAGCGACAGGCTGAATTGCTTCAGGTGCCTGATTTTGACAGAAGTACTTTTGAGAAAACATTGCAGGAGATAAAAAAGCTTGTGATCAGCGGTGCCGATGATTTCTTTCCTGAACTTCAGGAGCTATGTCGGAAAGCCGGAGTAAAGGTTGTTCACACCCCCTGCCTGCCTAAAGCGCCTCTGCATGGTTCAACCCGATGGATGAAGGGCAACCCCCTGATTCAGCTTTCAAACCGGTTGAACAGAAATGATATTTTCTGGTTCACCTTTTTCCATGAAACGGCTCATATCCTGAAGCATAACAAAAAAGATGTTTTTGTTGAGGGAATGGAATACTCCGGTGACGGCAAAGAGAAAGAGACTGAAGCCGACACCTTTGCGGAGGAGTGCCTTATGAGTTGCAGGCAGATCGATGCCTTTGTCATGGAATGAAAAAGATTAATTGCATATTACAGTAAATAAAGTACTTATCCCGTTGTATTCCAGATTACCGCTCTTGATATGTGCAACACATGTTTTGCTCTCAGCGCTCTGCAAAACGTAACGGGTTTATGGGAATATTTTCGGTAAAGCATTCATAGGACATACCCATGACTACTGAAAGCCATATCGAGCATAGCCTGATCGATACATTGGAAGATCTCAAATACACGTATCGTCCAGACATCCGCGACCGAGACGCACTGGAGAACAATTTCCGCGAAAAGTTCGAAGCGCTGAACCGTGTGCATTTGACGGATGCAGAGTTTGCCCGGCTGCTGGATCAGATCGTCACCTCGGATGTTTTCGCTGCCGCCCGTCATCTGCGCGAACGCAACAGTTTCGAGCGCGACGACGGTACGCCACTGTTCTACACCCTGGTCAACATCAGGGACTGGTGCAAAAACACCTTTGAGGTGATTAACCAGCTCCGAATCAACACCAGCAACAGCCATCACCGCTTCGACGTGATTCTGCTGATCAATGGCGTGCCGGTGGTACAAATCGAATTAAAATCTCTGGCCATCAGCCCGCGCACTGCCATGCAGCAGATTGTTGATTACAAAAACGACCCGGGCAACGGCTACACCAGAACACTGCTCTGCTTCCTGCAACTCTTCATCGTCAGCAACCGCAGTGATACCTGGTACTTCGCCAACAACAACAGCCGCCACTTCAGCTTCAACGCCGACGAGCGTTTTCTGCCGCTCTACCAGTTCGCCGGAGAAGACAACAAGAAAATAACCCATCTGGACAGCTTCGCCGAGAAGTTTCTGGCTAAATGCATTCTGGGCGAAATGATCAGCCGCTACATGGTGCTGGTGGCCAGCGAGCAAAAACTGATGATGATGCGGCCTTACCAGATTTATGCCGTCAAGGCTATCGTGGAGTGCATTCACCAGAACAGCGGCAACGGCTATGTCTGGCATACCACAGGCAGCGGCAAAACACTCACCTCCTTCAAGGCATCCACCCTGCTCAAGGATAATCCGGATATTGACAAATGCCTCTTCGTCGTGGACCGCAAAGACCTCGACCGGCAGACGCGCGAAGAATTCAACCGCTTTCAGGAGAACTGCGTCGAAGAAAACACCAATACCGAAACTCTGGTGCAGCGGCTCCTCTCCGATGACTACGCCAATAAAGTGATTGTTACCACCATCCAGAAGCTCGGCCTCGCCCTCGATGGCAGCAGCAAACGCAACTACAAGGAACGGCTGGAACCTCTGCGCAAGAAGCGCATGGTATTTATCTTTGACGAATGCCACCGTTCGCAATTCGGCGAAAACCACAAAGCCATCAAGGAGTTTTTTCCCAACTCCCAGCTCTTCGGCTTTACCGGCACGCCGATTTTTCCCGAAAACGCCACTTATCAGCAGATTGAAGGGCTGCAGGCCTCCTGGAAAACCACGGAAGACATCTTCCAGCAGCAACTGCACGCCTACACCATTACGCACGCCATCGAAGACAACAATGTTCTGCGCTTCCATATCGACTATTTTAAGCCTGAAGGCAAACACAAGCTCAAGCCGGGCGAAACAATGACCAGAAAAGCCATTGTCGAAGCCATCCTCCAAAAACATCATACCGCCACCTACGGGCGCAAGTTCAACGCCATTCTGGCCACAGCATCCATCAACGACGCCATTGCCTATCACGGCCTTTTCAAAACCATGCAGGTAGAGAGAGAAGCCGGAGAGAGCAACTTCCTCCCCCTGAACATTGCCTGCGTCTTTTCCCCGCCCGCCGAAGGCAACAAGGATGTCCTGCAGATTCAGGAAGACCTGCCGCAGGAGAAGGCCGACAACCAGGAAGCCCCTGACGAAAAGAAGGCGGCTCTCAAATCCATCATTGCCGACTACAACGCTCGCTACGGCACCAACCACCGCATCGACGAATTCGACCTATACTATCAGGATGTGCAAAAGCGCCTCAAAGATCAGCAATATCCCAATCAGGACTTGCCGCATGCGCAGAAGATTGACGTTGTTATCGTGGTGGATATGCTGCTCACCGGCTTCGACTCCAAGTTCCTGAACACCATTTACGTGGATAAAAACCTCAAGTACCACGTTCTGATTCAGGCCTTCTCCCGTACCAATCGCGTCTTGAATGGCACCAAGCCCTACGGCACCGTACTCGACTTTCGCCAGCAGGAAAGTGCGGTTAACTTGGCCATCGCCCTCTTTTCCGGTGAAAAAACTGAACGCGCCAATGAGATCTGGCTGGTCGATTCCGCACCGGTAGTCATCAACAAGTTTGAAACTGCGGTTAACAAGCTCAATGATTTTATGCACACCCAGGAGCTGAAAAGCGCTCCGGAAGAGGTGGCGAACCTCAAGGGCAATGCGGCACGCGGCCAGTTCATCAACCTCTTCAAGGAGGTGCAGCGCCTCAAGACCCAGCTTGACCAATATACCGACCTGACGCCGGAACATGCCGTCAGCATTGAGCAGGTTATTCCCAAAGAACAGTTGCAGGCCTTCCGTGGCGTCTATCTCGAAACCGCCCAGCGCCTGCAGGAGCAGAAAAGCAAAGGGAAACAAGAGCTTCTCCCCGAAGTAGAGCAACTGGACTTTGAGTTTGTGCTCTTTGCCTCAGCCATGATTGATTACGACTACATCATGACCCTGATTACAAGCTACTCGCAGCAGACACCCGGCAAACAGAAGATGACCCGCACTGAGCTTATCGGTCTGATCGACTCTGAGGCCCAATTCCTGGAGGTGCGCGAAGATATCGCCGACTATATCGGCACCCTGAAGTCAGGCGAAGGGTTGAAAGAGAGTGACATCCGTCAGGGTTACGAAACCTTCAAGGCCGAAAAAAACGCTCACCAACTGGCTGAAATTGCCGAAAAGCACGGGCTGGCAACGTCCGTACTGCAAGCATTTATGGATGGCATTATGCAGCGCATGATCTTCGACGGCGAACAGTTGACCGATTTGCTCGCTCCGCTCGGGTTGAACTGGAAAAGCAGAAGGCAAAAGGAGCTGGCACTGATGGAAGAGCTGATTCCGGTGCTGCACAAACTTGCGCAAGGACGCGAAATTTCAGGCCTGGAGGCGTATGAGCAATAAGGAGAATGCAACGACGATGATACAAGCGACACAACGAGAATTGAAGCCCAGACTGCGCTTTCCGGAGTTTCATGATGCAGGGGAGTGGGAGGAAAAGCGATTGGAGGAGATGTTTGATTTTCAATCAACTGCAAATAACTCTCGCGCAGATTTATCAAACGCAGGTGATACCTTTTACATTCACTATGGAGATATACACACAAAATTTCACCAGTATATCGATTTTTCAAAAGATACTATTCCCAAAATCCAAAGTAGATTATATAGAAATGCAACATTCCTGAAAAATGGTGACCTTGTCATTGCAGATGCCTCTGAAGATACCGAAGGAATTGCAAAAGCAGTAGAAGTTCGAGGGCTTGAGAATGGGGTGAACGCAATTTCAGGCTTGCATACTATACTGCTTAGAGATTTGCGACAAAATTATGTCAATGGCTTTAAGGGGCTTTTGCGGGAAATAGAAACGGTAAAAAAACAGATAAAAAGGTTAGCGGTCGGGGCAAAAGTTTACTCAGTATCAAAAACGGTACTAAAGCAAGTTCTGTTACCTCTGCCATCTCATCCCGAACAACAAAAAATCGCCGAATGTCTTTCATCCATAGACGAACTGATCGCCTCACAAACCCAAAAGCTCGTCACGCTCAAGACTCATAAAAAAGGGCTGATTCAACAGCTTTTCCCGGCAGAAGGCGAAACCCAGCCCAAACTGCGCTTTCCAGAATTTTGTAATGCGGGGGAGTGGGAAGAGAAGGACTTTGGTGAAATATGTAACTTTGTTAGAGGTCCATTTGGAGGAAGTCTTAAAAAAGAAATCTTTGTCAAAGATGGTTATGCTATTTATGAACAATCTCATGCAATACATCAAGATTTCGATTCTTTCAGATACTATATATCTGAAGATAAATTCAACGAATTGAAGAGGTTTTCAGTACAACCAGACGATATTATAATGAGCTGTTCTGGTACTATGGGGAAATTTGCGATTATTCCGAAAGAAGCGAAAACTGGTGTGATCAATCAAGCTCTTTTGAAATTAACAGTTAAAAAACAGCTTGACATTAAATTTATAAAGGCGATTCTGGAATTACCGAGTAACCAAGAACAGCTTCTGTCGCAATCTGCTGGTGGAGCAATAAAAAACGTGGTTTCTGTCGGACAGATAAAAGAATTAATTTTTTGTATTCCTTCTCTTCAAGAGCAACAAAAAATCGCCGACAGCCTTTCATCCATTGACGAGCTGATCACCGCACAAACCCAAAAGCTCGGCACGCTCAAAATCCACAAAAAAGGACTGATGCAGCAGCTTTTCCCGGCAATGGAGGAGGCATCAAGCTGATGGACAAAAAAATCATCATTATCGCCGGACCCAATGGTGCAGGGAAAACCTCTTTTGCCCGCACATTTCTGCCAAAAGAAGCTCAATGCCTGCGCTTTATCAATGCCGATCTTATTGCAGCCGGACTCTCACCCTTTGCCCCTGATGTTGCTACCATCAGAGCTGGGCGCGTAATGTTGGAAGAGATTGCCGCTTGTGTGCGACGTGAAGAAAGTTTCGCATTTGAAACCACGCTATCCGGACTTGGATATTTGATGCATATCCAGCAATGGCGTGCTCAAGGCTATTTAGTTAGCCTCTATTTTCTGACGTTACCCAATGTCGAAATGGCCATTGCCCGTGTAGCGGAGCGTGTTCGCCAGGGAGGACATAATATTCCTGAACCAGTAATCCGCCGTCGTTTTGTAGCGGGATTGCGTAACTTTGAGCAACACTACAAAGCCCAGGTAAATGCCTGGGCTAAATACAACAATACTGGCGAGACACCGGTGTTATTAGAATGGGGAGAAAACCTATGAACGCAAAAGATATTTCCACGGCTAAAGACCCAGCCATGCGTGGTTCATTAGCCGCTCTGCAACGAGCCGCTGCATTAGCCCGTGAAACCGCTATTCAGACGAATACCAATATCGTGATTGAGAAAGATGGAAAATTGGTGTGGATTTCAGCGGAAGAACTGCGCCGCCAAGCATCCGAAGCAAAAAAATCATGACTGAACAAAACCAGAAACAAATGGGCACTACCCTCTGGGGTATTGCCGACCAACTGCGCGGGGCCATGAATGCGGATGATTTCCGCGATTACATGCTCTCTTTCCTCTTCCTGCGCTATCTCTCCGACAACTACGAAGCCTCCGCAAAAAAAGAGCTGGGAACAGATTTCCCTGACAACCGAGACCAGCCCAACACCACGCCGCTGCAACTATGGTACGACAACAACACCTTTGATATTGGTGAATTTGAAAAACAGATGCGCCTCAAGGTGCATTATGTGATCAAGCCGAAATACCTCTGGGGCAGCATTGCCGAAATGGCCCGCACGCAGGATGGGGAGTTACTGCATACCCTGCAAAATGCTTTTGATTACATTAGAGGAAGAAATTGACCTCACTGCGGTACATGCTGATTTGGTCAACCTCGAAGAGCGAATTGTTCAAGCCACCAGCAAACACAACGAGTTTCTTAAAGAGCTTGGGTTGCCTCCATTACCGCTCGCCAATGAGGGATGACATAGCATAGACTTCGTTTCATGAGCACCGAAGACAACAATGATCTGGTCTGGGGAATGCTTTTCAAATGTTCGCCCTTGTAGCACCTCACCTCTTGGCTTTTCTCTTCTCAGCGAACGGTGAAATGTGTTTGCCTGTTTGTTTATTCTGCAAGGTATTTGATGTTGTCTGGTTTCGGTTAAAATAACAGGTCTTCATGTTTAATAAACTGTTTATGAACAAAGTGTGGACGGTGTCCGCCCTCTTCACCATTTCGCTGGCCCTTTATGGTATTGACTTCAGCATTTTCGGCAACCTGAGGGAAATATCAGTCAGCTTTCTCGGCAATTTCGCCTTCCTTCCCATTTACATCATTGTTGTCACGCTTCTTTTTGAAAGGGTGCTCAGGGAAAGGGAACGCCAGTCGGTAATGAGAAAACTGAACATGGTCATCGGCGTCTTTTTCAGTGAATTCGGCAACCGCCTGCTGAAAGAGTTGTCGGAACACGTGGTCGGAAGCGGGGAGCTGAAAAGCCGCATGCATATGACCGGATCATGGAAAAAACAGGATTTTGATGAGGCGCTCGAGTATCTCCGTCGAAGCAACGTCAGGAAAAGCATCGATAGTGATTCCCTCCCAGGTCTGAAGCAGTTCATGGTCGGAAAACGGAGCTTTCTCCTGAGCCTGCTGGAAAACCAGAACCTGCTTGAGCATGAGAATTTTACTGACCTTCTCTGGGCAGCGTTTCATATTGTTGAAGAGCTCGGGGCCCGGGAGTCGTTCGATCGTCTTCCTCCGAGCGACAAAGAACACATCAATGGCGACATAAAGCGGGTTTTCGGTCTTCTGATCCGGGAATGGGTACTCTATATGCAGCATCTCAAGGAGGATTACCCCTATCTTTTCTCTCTGGCGGTTCGTCTCAATCCCATGATCGACTCGCCGGATCCTGTGGTGTATCAGGACTGAGTTGCAGTGGTTATTTTGTGACTTCTGAGCAGTTTTTTTTAATGCCGAACTGGGGCTCACAGCGTTACCGGATGACGAGGGGAATTGTGTTGTGATGATGATATAATTGGCGACATTGATCTTTCCGATGCAGATGTTCCATTATATGGTTTTTGACATCAGCCGGAGTAAATGGATGAGAGACAGAGTGATGATAAATCGTAATTCTTCAATGCAGCGGACGTTGGCGGACAGTGTGGTGGTGCTGGATTTCGAGACGACGGGCTTGTCACCGCATTATGGTGATCGGGCTATCGAGATCGGTGCAGTGCTTGTCGAGCATGGGGTGATTGTCGACCGCTTTCAAAAGCTGATGTATCCCGGTTTCCGTATCAGTTCTTTTATCGAGGGTTATACCGGTATTACCAATGAGATGCTTAAAGGCCAGCCTTGCTGTGAAGAGGTGATGGCTGAGTTTTCGGAGTTTATAGCCGGTCATAATATTGTCGCGCACAATGCCTCATTCGACAAGCGTTTTCTTGATTTCGAGCTGAAACGGGCGAAACGGGCATATGAAGGTGCCTGTTGCTGCTCTCTGCTCGTGTCAAGAAGGATTTATCAGGACTCTCCAAACCATAAGTTGCAGACATTGGTGTCACATGCAGGCCTGCCGGAGACCGGAACATTTCACCGCGCGCTGGCAGATGCCGAGATGACAGCTCATTTGTGGATGTCAATGATCGATCGGATTCGTCGGCAATACGGGATCCCGATGATTCTCTTTGACCAGTTGAGTGAACTCTCAAGAGTCGATAAGCTCTATGTCCACCGATATCTTACCTCACTTGCAAAGGGATGTTATGTTCGGTAGTGACTGGCTGCTCGACGCCGCAATCATGATGATCGAGCGGACGCACCGGGTGGAAAATCTGGGGACTGACGAACTGGCAGCGTTGCTTGCCGGACCGGAACCGCCATTGCTGTTCGACATTCGCACCGCCGAGGAGTTCGAGATAAGCCGTATCACGACTGCCGTGCGTGTTGACCCGGATGCCCGTGCAGATGACTTCTCGGCTTGTTATGGAGCCCTTGTTGCGGGGCGTGACCTTGTCTTTTACTGTTCGGTCGGCCAGCGCAGCACGGAACTGCTCGATCGGGTGGAGAGTGCCTGCAGGAAAGCGGGGGCGAAGAGTTGCCGCAACCTGCGCGGCGGCATTTTTCGCTGGTATAACGAGGGTAAGCCGGTCGTCGATGCGTCAGGTATGACGGACGATATACACGGGTACGATCCAGTCTGGGGCATGATGGTCGAACGGCGCCAGTAGCGTGCTATGGGCGGAACGGCCTGAGCAGCAGTGCAATGAGTCGTTGCTTGTCGGAGTCGCTTTCATGGTCCAGACCAAGACGGAGGTCGTCAAGATTCTCTCTCATCCGGAAACTGCCGAAGATACGGTCCCAGACGGAGAGCATGCTTCCGTAATTGGAGTCGTGTTCGCTTCTGAGTCTCGAGTGATGCAGGCGGTGCATCATAGGGGAGGGGATGATGAGCCTGGCCAGACGATCCATGGCAGGCGGAATGGAGACGTTGCTGTGCTGGAATTCGATGACCGGAGTCATGAGGAGCGAGTAAAGCAGCAGGTGTTCGATGCCAGCGCCCATCAGCATGAAGAGGGGGAGACGAAGCAGTTCAGAGAGCAGGATCTCCATATAATGGAACCGCCAGCTGGTAGTGACATCGAGGGTTGCGTCGCTGTGGTGTACAGAGTGGAATCTCCAGAGAAACGCCGATTCATGGTTGAGACGATGCCAGACATACATCCACAGGTCGATGAGAAGGATTATCAGGATGGCTTCGGCAACGGGGGGAAGAGTCAGCATCCCTATTCCATGCCAGGCATTTCTCGACCAGTCCAGCATGAATGCCATGAGTATGCCCGAAGGGAGCAGTATCAGCAGATTGAGACCGGCCATAGAAAGGTTGAGCTTTGCATGGAGGCCACGGTGCTTCTGCTGGAAGAAACAGGGGTTGAGGCCCTCGATGATCCAGAGCAGCACTCCGCCGGCAATGGTGGTGGTGTATAAATATATGCGGAGGTCGGGTATGTTATAGAGGTCAGCGTTCATGAACGATGGTATGCCGGTGCATGGTTGATGTCCGGCATATTCGCGGCAGATTGCTTACAGCCATCCCGAGCTTGTCGTACGGAAAAGCAAGAAGCAGTTCATCAGGAGCGAGAGATAGTCCGGCATTGCCGCCGGTGTCGCCAAGTGTGAACGTCGGTTTTCCGGTTCTGACAACATAGCTTGAGACCATTTCGCAGGTCGATCCGCCGGCTATGCCGTGAACCAGTTCGCCGCTGTCGAAGCCGTAAGCCCTCAGGATGTGCTGTCCCTGGAAAGGCTTGCAGACAATCAGAACCACATCCGGTCGAAGGGTATCGTCATTCATGGCAGAAAGAGGGCCGACAATCTGAGCTTCAAACTCACCATCCTCGAAAGGCATTGTCGAAGACAGGGAGCAGCGAAGGGCATCCATCGATCCGAACAGTTTTCCGTCACCGATCATGAATTTTTCAGCAACATCGAGAGGCAGAAGGCTCCCGAAACCCGCTGCTATTGCACCGCCACCGCAAAGTTGATGCTCCTTGGTTGTGTAGAAAGGCCCGGCACCTCTGAGACAGTCGCCCCACATGGCGCATAGAAATGATTTTGGACCGCTTGCTTCAGAAGAAGCTCCGAATTTTTTCACCCCTTCGGGCAGGTCACTGAGCGAAGTGACAAATTTTACCGCTATTGGATTGTAGTCCAGTTCTTCGCTCTTTACAAGTGTTTGCGACAATTGCTCTGGAGTCATGGCTCACCTTTGAATTGTTTCGGAAACCCAATTTTATTCCTTTTCAGTTTGAATATCCCACTTCAAATATCTAAAATCTAATAACTCATAAAAAAATGGTATTTAAAAAGCATTGAGACCATGAAAAGAAATCTGGAACGCATTATTAAGCACATCGAGGCAGGGGAGTATGAAGCCGCTCATGATAGATTGATGGGCGTGATGAAAGCATACCCGGAGGAATGGCAGTTGGAAGTTGCGTTTATCGAAACAGGCATAGCGCATGCGATGCAGGTTAAAGGGCAGGTGCGCCGGCTTAGCATGGGATTTTATGCGCAAAGCGCTGTCTGGCGGATTAAAGATATATTAGGACATCCGGGGGCGGCTGAGTGTTTACGTACTTTGCATAAACTGGTGGACCTTACGGCGACCGCCCGGTTTAACAGCTTAAACTGATTTCACAGATTCCACTAAAGCAGGTCGATGGAGAATAATAACAAGGAGATAACCATGTCAACCGAAGCAAGGTGCCCATTTTCCGGCAACGTCCACACCAGCACAGTCGCTGGAGCCCAATCCAATGCAGATTGGTGGCCCGATCAACTGAAGTTGAACATCCTGCACCAGAACTCTTTATTGTCCAACCCCATGGGCAAAAAGTTCAACTACGCCGAGGAGTTCAAGAGTCTCGACATGAATGCTGTAAAACAGGATCTCCTGGAGCTTATGACCAACTCACAGGACTGGTGGCCGGCGGACTTCGGTCACTATGGACCATTATTCGTTCGCATGGCATGGCACAGCGCAGGCACCTACCGCACAAGCGATGGACGTGGAGGTGCAGGGAGAGGCAGTCAGCGCTTTGCTCCTCTCAACAGTTGGCCCGACAACGTCAACCTCGATAAGGCGCGCAGGCTGATTTGGCCGATCAAGCAGAAGTATGGCCGAAAAATATCATGGGCCGACCTTATGATCCTTACCGGAAACGTTGCTCTGGAATCAATGGGACTGAAGACTTTCGGTTTTGCAGGCGGGCGTGAGGACATCTGGGAACCTGAAGAAAACATATACTGGGGATCTGAAAGCAAGTGGCTGGCAGACGAGCGCCACAGCGGCGACCGTCACCTTGATAATCCTCTCGCCGCAGTGCAAATGGGCCTGATCTATGTGAACCCGGAAGGCCCTAACGGCAAACCGGATCCGGTCGCAGCTGCACGTGATATCCGAGAGACTTTTGCTCGTATGGCAATGAACGACGAAGAGACGGTTGCGCTCATCGCTGGCGGTCACACCTTCGGCAAAACCCACGGTGCAGGCGATGCGTCAATGCTTGGTCCTGTGCCGGAAGCAGCCGGCATTGAGGAGCAGGGCCTTGGCTGGAAGAACCGCTTTGGAGCAGGCAAAGGTGGCGACACCATATCCAGCGGCCTTGAAGTCACTTGGAGCACCACGCCGACGAAATGGAGCAGTAACTATTTCTGGAACCTGTTCGGCTACGAATGGGAGTTGACAAAAAGCCCCGCTGGTGCGCACCAGTGGACACCGAAGGGTGGTGTCGGTGCCGGTACGGTGCCGGATGCCCACGACCCTTCTAAGCATCATTCGCCAGCCATGCTTACCACCGACCTCGCGTTGAGGTTCGATCCTGTGTATGAAAAAATATCGAGGCGCTTCTACGAGAATCCGGATCAGTTCAGGGACGCGTTCTCTCGGGCATGGTTCAAGCTCACGCATCGCGACATGGGTCCTCGTGCGCGCTACCTTGGCCCCGAGGTTCCTTGTGAACAGCTTATCTGGCAGGATCCCATCCCTGCAGTCAATCATGCATTGATTGAAGCCGAGGACATTGCTTCCCTCAAGGGCAGCATCCTGGCTTCCGGTCTGTCTGTCTCGGAACTGGTTTCGACCGCCTGGGCTTCAGCTTCCACGTTCCGTGGCTCCGACATGCGGGGCGGCGCGAACGGTGCACGCATTCGGCTGGCTCCGCAGAAGGATTGGGAAGTCAACCAGCCTGAACAGCTGGCTAAGGTACTCAAGACTCTGGAGAGCATCCAGAGCGCCTTCAACAGTGCCCAGTCTGGCGGCAGGAAAGTTTCGCTTGCCGACCTTATTGTTCTGGGCGGCTGCGCAGCGGTCGAGGCAGCTGCGGAGAAGGCCGGTTGCCATGTGGAGGTTCCCTTTTTGCCGGGGCGCATGGATGCTTCTCAGGAGCAGACCGATGTGGACTCGTTCGCTGTATTGGAACCGTTCGCTGATGGATTCCGCAACTACGTCCGTATTGGGCTCGAGGGATCGCAGGCAGAGCTGCTGATTGACAAAGCGCAGTTATTGACGCTGACCGCACCTGAGATGACCGTTCTGATCGGCGGCATGCGTTCACTGAATTCGAACTTTGGCCAGATCAGACACGGTGTTTTCACCAACCGGCCTGAAACATTGACGAATGATTTCTTTGTGAATCTCCTCGACATGAAGACGAAGTGGCAGAAGTCCGTCAAATCCGAAGGTGTGTTGGAGGGATACAATCGGGCTACGGGAGAACTGATGTGGACAGGAACCATCGTCGATCTCGTTTTCGGTTCGAACTCCCAGCTCCGGGCGCTCGCGGAAGTCTATGCATGCAGCGATTCTCAGCACGCTTTCGTGCGTGATTTTGTGGCTGCATGGAACAAGGTGATGAACCTTGATCGCTTCGACGCTATAATGCCTGATGAATCAGCGCAGGGTAGTGCTGCACCGTACTGGTGAGTTTATTGCCGTTATCTTTTCATCCTGAAGCATTACTCCATGAAACCTTTACCTGTTACTCCCGAAATTTTGAATGGTGCTCGCCGTGTCGTCTGGTTCAAGACGCCAGAGAAAGAACTTGCGGATCCTGTGCATTTTCTTGCGCATGTTATGACTTATGGGGCACCTTAAGACTTGAAAGTGTTGCAAGGCATCGCTGGCAAAGCTTACTGGAACCTGAAATGTGGACGGCAGCCAACCCCTCCTTTGCCGACCTGTGCCGGTCTTTCTCCCGTTCCTTCAAGTCTTAGAACTTGACGTAAGCCCCTCACAGGAGTTCGGCGCGACAGGGGGTTTATAGTTTTGGGGCGATAAGTAAAAGGCGCTAAAAAATGGACAAGATCATTGATATGATATTCTTTTTGCTTATGATGCAGAGGTTTTTCATTTTTTGTCATGAATTATTTTTTTGATACGAAATCATGTTTGACGAAATAGAGTTTGATAAGATAAAGCGTCTTCCGAAGTATGTGTTTGCTGCTGTTAATGAGCTTAAAATGGCTGAACGGCGGGCCGGAGAAGATGTTATTGATTTTTCGATGGGTAATCCTGATGGTCCCACTCCCCAGCATATTGTTGACAAGCTTATAGAAAGTATCAATAAGCCTCGAACTCATGGATACTCTGTTTCAAAAGGGATATACAAGCTTCGTGGTGCGGTGGGTATATGGTATAAGCGCAAGTATAACGTTGATCTTGATCTTGATCGCGAGGTTGTGGCCACGATGGGCTCAAAAGAGGGCTATGTCCATCTTGTGCAGGCTATCACCAATCCCGGTGATCTTGCAATGGTGCCGGATCCCTGTTATCCCATTCATTCTCAGGCCTTCATTCTTGCCGGTGGGAATGTCCACAAGCTGAAACTTGAGATGAATGACGACTATACACTTGATGAAGCAGGATTTTTCCGGAACATCGAAAAGGCACTTCGTGAATCTTCACCAAAGCCGAAGTATCTTGTGGTGAATTTTCCGAATAACCCTACCACTGCTACTGTTGACCTCTCATTTTATGAAAAGCTTGTTGATATTGCCCGCCAGGAGCGTTTTTACATTATCAGTGATATTGCTTATGCAGAACTCACTTTTGATGGTTATGTGACCCCCTCTATCCTGCAGGTTCCCGGTGCAAAGGATGTCGCGGTTGAGAGCTATACGCTGTCGAAAACCTACAACATGGCAGGTTGGCGTGTCGGCTTCATGGTTGGTAATGCGAAACTGATAGGCGCCCTCGAAAAGATCAAGAGCTGGCTTGATTATGGCACCTTCACCCCTATCCAGGTAGCTTCTACCATAGCCCTTACGGAGGATCAGAGCTGTGTTCAGGAGATTTGTGAAGTCTACCGAAAGCGCCGTGATGTTCTGGTCAAAAGCTTTGAAAATGCAGGCTGGCCGGTTGTCACTCCGCGGGCAAGCATGTTTGTTTGGGCAAAAATTCCTGAACAGTTAAGGGCAATGGGGAGTCTTGAGTTCAGCAAAAAACTGCTGAGCGAAGCAAAGGTTGCTGTCAGCCCCGGTATTGGATTTGGAGCTTATGGGGACGAGTATGTCCGTGTTGCCATGATTGAGAATGAGGAACGAATCCGTCAGGCAGCCCGCAATATCAAAAAGTTTCTCCGCGATTACGAATTCTGAAGAGCAGCTGACGCGGGTTCAGGGATGTTCTTCAATTTCAAAAACCTCCTGAAAGGCTTGCTGGAGTGTATCGACAACCATGCCCGATGAGACCAGGCTTGCAACATCGCCTGCCAGGTCTCCGGCCCTTCCGTGAAACCATGCACCTGCAGCGGCAGCATTGAAGATATCAGCACCCTTTGCCGCCAGGGCTGCAATAACACCGGAAAGAACATCTCCGGAACCCGCCGTTGCAAGTGCTTCAGTGCCGCTTGTATTTAAAAGAACTGCTCCCTCAGGCTTGGCAATAACAGTCGGAGTACCTTTTAAAAGCAATGATATTCCATTGTGGCGGGCATAACTTTTTGCAGCTTCAATGGGATCTGCTGCAATGTCTTCCACTGACGCTCCGCTCAGACGGCTGAATTCTCCGTAATGAGGTGTAAGAACCGCTTGTTTGCAATTTTTTAACATTCCGGCAGTGCCAGCATCTGAGAGGGAGTAAAGGGCGTCAGCGTCAAGCACGAGCTTTTTGTCATGAATCTCGGAACGAGAAAGAAGTTGTGTGAAGAAGTGAATCACTTCGGTATCACGTCCGAGACCGCATCCGATCACGATTGCATCGGCCCAGACAGCTTTTTCGAGAATGGCGGATGTATCCCTTCCGATGACCACTGCTTCAGGTAGTGCTGTGTGTATTGCAGCAGCAAGGGAGATAGGTACTGAAACGCAGACATATCCGGCACCTGTTTTCAGCGCTGCCTTTGCTGAAAGAATTGCGGCGCCGAGCATTGAGGAGTGTTCTGTTTGCGAACCGGCAATAATCAGCACTTTTCCATTGGCATGTTTAGCGCTTGACGGCTCTCTGAGGGTGAAATGCTCGGCGGCAAACTCTTTATCGGTTAAGAGAGCCGAGGAGGGTTCGGCAAGAAAGCCGGGGATAGAGATTTCAGCAATACGGACCTCTCCGCAGCAATATGGCCCTTCGTTCAGGTAAAAGCCTGTTTTGAGAAATGCCATCGTAACGGTAATATCGGCCGCGATAGATGGTGTGGCAGCAAACCCTGTGGTTGCGTCGAGTCCGGTCGGGACATCAATGGCAAGTGTGAGGGCGCCGGTTCGCTCGCGGACAGTATTGATGAGTTCAATGCCTTCAGCAAGCGGGGAGGAAAGCACCATATCCTGTTCGGTTAAGCGAAGTCCGGTGCCGGTAATCGCATCAATGAGTATATCGTAGGAGGTTTCGCCGACATAAGGGATCGCTTCGTCATGACTTGCAAAAATACGCAGGTTGGCGGTGTATTTTCTGTACGCTTGAAGCGTGGCAAGGCATTCGCGATTAACCCCCTGAAGAGTGGCTTCAGGATAGAGAAGCACAAGATCAACGGAGGCTTCAAGATTAAGAAGGTGGCGGGCAAGTACTAATCCGTCACCGCCGTTGTTTCCTTTACCCGCTACAACAAGAAAAGAGGTTCCCTGAAGGAAGTCTTTGTGAAGGGTTTCCTTTATAATGCGGAGACATTCGCGTCCGGCGAGCTCCATAAGACGGGTTTCGCCGATATGGAGCTGTTCTATTGCAGCCTTGTCGGCCCTTTTCATTTCCTTTGCAGTTAGAACCGGCAGCATCGTATTTGCTCCATTGTTTCCTTAGCGGGAAGGATGATTGATGTTCGTCAAATAAGTTCGTCAAGGTGCAGAGATTGCTCAAGCGAGTGATAGTATGCTTCGGCAAGCTCTCGGATGGGGAAGTGAAGAATTTCTTCGCCGTTTATTGAAATAACAGCATCATGTTCAACAACTTTGCCGATAACCCTGACAGGCACATTGTGCTTGTTGGCCGCATCAATCACCTCTTTTGCATTGTCGGGTACCATGCTCAGAATGACTCGTCCCTGTGCTTCTGAAAAGAGCTGCTGCTGTATATGGTATGGGCCGCTGTCGGAATTTTCCAGATCAACACTGAAACCGAGCGGAGCAACTGCGTTCATAATGGATTTTTCGGCAAGAGCAACAAAGAGTCCTCCGTCGGAAATGTCGTGCGCGGAGTGCACAAGTTTTTTTCCAGCCAGGGCAACAAGCAGCTCCTGAAGATTTTTTTCATGGTCGAGGTCAATTGCCGGAGCATCCTGACCAGGGGTGTCGTAGTGCATGACAAGGTATTCCGAACCATCAAGCGTAAGCTCAGGATAGCCGAGAAGAAGAATTGTGTCACCGGTGTGCGTGAAGGTCGATCCAACAAGGTTGTCGATATCATCCAGCAGCCCGATCATTCCTATGGTCGGGGTAGGGTAGATGGCTGAGCGTACCCCGCCGATAAAGGTTTCGTTATAGAAACTGACATTGCCGCCGGTAACCGGTGTATTGAAGGCACGGCATGCTTCGCCCATGCCTCGAACTGATTCCTTGAACTGAAAATAGACTTCAGGTTTATAGGGGTTGCCGAAATTGAGGCAGTTTGTTATGGCTAGTGGTTTAGCACCCGAACAGGCAATATTTCTGGCACACTCGGCTACAGCGATTTTGCCGCCTGCCAAAGGGTTGAGATAGACGTAACGGGCGTTGCAGTCAGTTTTCATGGCAAGCCCTTTCTTTGAGCCTTTGATGCGGATAACCGCAGCATCGGTATGTCCGACCGGTGTTACCGTATTAGTCAGCACCATGGAATCATACTGACGATAGACCCATTGCTTGCTTGCAATGTTCGGGCGGGACAGCAGTTCAAGGCTGAGTGAGCTGAAATCAAGGTTCTTATCCTCCACAAGCTTCGCCACCGGTGTGTCCGGTTTTTCTTCAACAGCTTCACGGATATAGACGGGAGCTCCTCCTCCAAGAACCAGCGATTCAGCCGGAATTTCGGCAACAACCTTACCGTGCTGAAAAACCCTGACATGGTTGTCACTCGTTACCCGTCCGATCACGACCGCCTGAACATCCCATTTGCGATAAACCTCAATTATGTTGTCTTCAAATCCTTTTTCAGCCACAATGAGCATCCGTTCCTGCGATTCGGAGAGCATGATTTCGTAAGCACTCATGCCAACCTCACGAATAGGAACAAGGTCAAGATCAATCTCTATGCCCCCTGTTCCTTTTTTTTCGATTCCCCTTGCGCTCATTTCAGAGGTGGAACTTGTAATGCCGGCAGCGCCCATATCCTGCAGGCCGACGACATAGCCGGTTGCGATGGCTTCAAGGGTAGCTTCAAGGAGAAGCTTTTCGGCAAAAGGATCTCCCACCTGAACACTCGGACGTTTGTCTTCCGAGGCTTCACTGAGATCTTCAGAAGCGAATGTCGCTCCGTGGATGCCATCTCTTCCGGTCGAGGAGCCTACAATAAGCACAGGATTACCTTCGCCAAGGGCAGTTGCACTCACTGTTTTATGATGCTCCACGATGCCGACCGACATGGCATTGACCAGAGGATTGCCTGTATAGCCCTCTTCAAAATAAATTTCACCGCCGACTGTCGGGACGCCGAAAGAGTTGCCGTAATCGCCTATGCCGCGCACGACGCCATCGACCAGATAGCGGACATGGGGATCCTTCGGAGAGCCGAACCGGAGCGAGTTGAGCGATGCCACCGGACGGGCACCCATGGTGAAAATATCGCGGTGAATACCGCCAACCCCTGTAGCTGCGCCCTGATAGGGCTCGACGGCTGACGGGTGGTTGTGTGATTCAATCTTGAAGGCTACAGCCAGATTGTCGCCGATATCGACCAGACCGGCATTCTCTTCACCGGCGGAAGTCAAAAGAGCTTCGCCATCGCGGGGAAGCGTTTTAAGTACGGCAATTGAGTTTTTATAGCTGCAGTGTTCCGACCACATGACAGAAAAAATTCCAATCTCGGTAAACGAGGGTGTTCTTCCGAGAACGTCACAGATCTTTCCATATTCTTCCGCATTCAAACCGTGTTCTGCTGCAATGGCGACAGTGACTTCGACTTCAGTATGTTTCATAGGTACCCGCTAAACGTTTCAGGGAATCATGGCTGCTGGCCGTGACAGTTTTTATATTTCTTTCCGCTTCCGCAGGGGCACAGATCATTACGGCCAGGTTTTTTGTCAGCGATGACAGGCTGCTGCAGGCTCGTCGTACTCCCGTCTTCATTGTTATTCGGCGCCATCTCTACGCCGAACGATGCGGTGTAGACGCTTTCAGCGGCCTGATGCTGGGCAACAAGCTTTTCCTGTCTGACCGCAGCTTTTCGTTGTTTTTCTTCCATCTGGCGAGCCTCATCCGGATCAACAGGAAAGAGCTTGAAGGCCAGAGAAAGGGTTTCGAGTTCTATGTCATGCAGAAGATCAACAAAGAGACGGAATGCCTCCTGTTTATACTCAAGCAATGGGTCTTTCTGACCATAAGCACGTAAATTGATTCCTTCACGCAGGGAGTCAATCTCTCTGAGATGCTCTCTCCATCGGAGATCAATGACGCTCAGAACAGCATATTTTTCAATCTGCTGCATAATCTCTGCCGGTACAGCGGCCTCTTTTCTGCGATAAAAAGCAAGAGCGGTATCGTAGAGCTTTCCTGCAGTTACCTCTATGCCTTCGCGCTCAAACACATCACGGTCAGGTTTGAACTCGATCGAGAGCTCGCGCAGCAGCTGCTCCTCAATGCCGTCGACATCATGCTCTTTGTGGTATTTTTTAATCACTGCTTCACTGTAATCCTTCAACAGGTCAAGGATATCACTGGTCAGCCGATCCTTGAGCAGACCATTTTTCCGGCGTGAATAAATGACCTCACGCTGCTGGTTCAGAACATCGTCATATTCCAGCAGGCGTTTTCTGATGGCAAAGTTCTGATCTTCAACTTTTTTCTGTGCACGTTCTATGGATTTGGTAATCATGGAGTGCTCTATCACATCACCCTCTTCATGTCCCAGACGATCCATGACGGAAATAACGCGGTCAGAACCGAAGAGGCGCATCAGTTCGTCCTCAAGTGAGACAAAAAAAACCGACTCACCCGGATCACCCTGACGTCCGGAACGTCCGCGGAGCTGGCGGTCAATACGGCGTGACTCGTGACGTTCCGAACCGAGAATAAAAAGTCCGCCCAGCTCGCGTACACCGGGCCCAAGTTTGATATCGGTTCCTCGACCAGCCATGTTGGTGGCTATGGTCACTGCGTTTTTCCGGCCGGCTTCAGCGACAACTTCAGCTTCACGATCGTTCTGCTTCGCATTAAGAACATTGTGTGCAATTTTTCTTGCACGAAGCATTCTCGAAATGGTTTCAGATACCTCAACACTTGTTGTGCCCACAAGGACCGGCTGTCCTTTTTTCTGCAGCTCCTCAACCTTCAGCACAACAGCATTGTACTTTTCACGCCGTGTTTTATAGACAAGATCATCCATATCCTTACGGATAATTTTGCTGTTCGTAGGAATGACAACAACATCAAGCTTATAGATTTCAAAAAATTCAGAAGCTTCGGTTTCCGCCGTGCCTGTCATACCCGCAAGTTTTTTATAGAGCCTGAAAAAGTTCTGGATGGTGATGGTCGCCATGGTCTGCGTTTCGCCCTCAATCCTGACATTTTCCTTGGCCTCGATAGCCTGGTGCAGACCGTCGCTGTAACGACGACCGGAAAGAATACGACCGGTAAACTCGTCAACAATCATCACCTGGCCATTCTGCACAACATATTCATCGTCGCGTTCAAAGAGGGAATATGCTTTCAACAGCTGGCTGATATTGTGCAGCCGTTCTGAACGGTCAGCAAAAAGGCGGTATACTTCATCTTTTTTCTGGATTTTTTCAGCGGTGGCAATCTTTGCATTGCTTTCAATGGCGGCAACTTCTGTACCGACATCGGGCAGCATAAAAATATCGCTGTCCTGGTGGCTGAGCTTGCTGAGAAACTCACGGCCTTTATCAGTCAGGTCAATAGTTCCGCCCTTTTCATCGACAGCGTAGTAGAGTTCATCGTCGACCTCCTGCATCCGGCTCGAATTGTCTTTAAGGAACTCGTTTTCGGTACTCTGAACCAGCTTGGCAATACCCTGCTGGGAAAGCATTTTGATGTAACGGGTGTTTTTCGGCTGTCCGCGTTTTACGCGCAGCAGTGAAAGACCGGCATCAAAATCACCTGGTTTTGTCTTAAGAATTTTTTCTGCGCTGGTTAGAAAGGATGCTGCCAGCTGCTGCTGGGCCCGGACCAGTTGTTCGATCCATGGTTTGATTTCCTGGAATTTGCTGTTATCGGCGTGAGGAACAGGTCCTGAAATAATAAGAGGAGTTCTTGCCTCATCAATCAATACGCTATCCACCTCATCAACAATGGCGTAATAGAAGTTCCGCTGCACCATCTCTTCCGGAGTTCCGGCCATGTTGTCCCGGAGGTAATCGAAACCAAGTTCGTTGTTTGTGCCGTAGGTTATATCGCACTGGTATTGTACCCTGCGTTCTTCGGATATCATGGTGTTGAGAATGACACCGACCGACAGATTGTGAAAATCAAAGACCGGATTCATCCACTCCTTGTCTCTCTGGGCCAGGTAATCATTGACCGTAACAACATGGACGCCTCTTCCTGTGAGGGCATTGAGGAAGACAGGCAATGTCGAGACGAGTGTTTTTCCCTCGCCGGTGGCCATCTCGGAAATTTTTCCGGAATGCAGAACAACTCCTCCGATAAGCTGGACATCGTAAGGAACCATATCCCAGATCATCTCTCTTCCCATAACCTGGTATTTCAGACCTTTAAGGCGACGGCATGTCTCTTTGACGAGGGCAAAGGTTTCGGGAAGAATCTCGTCAAGTGCTGTGGCGGTAGCCTTTTCATACTCTTCTGCGAGAGCGTCAAGCCGCACATTTATTGCTTCAGCCTCGTCAAGATTGATATCAGGGTTGTCGAGTTTCGAAGTGAGGTTTTTTTTCTCCAGCTCTAACGGTTCCAGGACGCTGCGTACCTTCTTTTTAAGCAACAGCCCTTTCTCACGGAGCTGATCGTCACTGAGCGATGACATGGCGGCCTGTTGCTCGTTGATCGTGGCGATAATCGGCTGGATTTTTTTTATGTCCTTATCGTGCTTGGAACCGAAGACCTTTTCAAAAATTTTCAACATGTCCTGTTATTTGCGCTCTAAAGTTTCAGATAGTCTTATGTATTGGAAAAGCAGGCTCTTCCGCATACTCTTCCTCTATATTCAATCGAGCCATAAGGTATTGAATTAGACATTGAGAAAAAAGCGGGAACCCTTGAAAAAACAGGGTGAAATGGAAGTGGGCACTCCTTCCTTGCAATTAATGTTTTACAGCGGCCAGTTCCGCAAAGAAATCCTTCAGATGCCGGGTGCCGTAAGCCGGTGCAACATGGTCAAATTTTAGTGCTTCAACGGCAAATGAGAGGAGATCAGCCAGATTGCGGTTGAAAAGCCCGGTTACCATGAGTGCACCTTCGGCGAGCCACATGGGAAGTTCCGTTATCCAGGGTTTTTTACCGCATGCATTGAATGCCAACTCCATCGTCTCCTTGAAGGTGTATATATCCGGCCCGCCAACAGGAATTTCGCGCGAGTCACCATTGACTGCATCGACACAGACTTTGGCAAGGTCAGCTCCATGAACCGGGTTGATTTTTTTCTCGCCTTCGCCGATCATGAAGATATGTCCGCTTTGCGCCATTGAGAAAAAGCGGCCCATGTCGGAAAAATAACCGTTAGGACGCATGACTGCCCAGGACAGCCCGGACTTTTTCAGTTCCGCAACAAAGAGTTCGTGAGCTTTGATGGTTGGGATTTCAGGCATCTTATCCTGATTGAAAACAGAAACATAGATGAACCTTGAGACATGTTCGGCAATTGCCTGATCGAGGATGCGATTGTTTCCGAGGTAATCAACATCGTAGCTGGTGTGATGGGCATCAGGGGAGGTAAGGCCAAGCGCACAAAAAACAATATCTATGCCTTTGCAGATACCTGCAATGGTTTCCGGCGATGTCACGTCGCCGGTAATAATCTCATCAACGATATTGTACACTGCCGGTTCGCCATGCAAACCGGCAGTTTTTATTTTTTCAGGGTTTCTGACAAGAGCACGTACATAATAGCCCCGATCCTTGAACTCTTTTACTGCATATCGGCCTAAATAGCCGGATGCACCGGTAATCAGCACTTTTTTTGTAACGGTCATAGCACGCTCCTTATTGGTTGACAATTCAATGCAGCTCCATCCATCTCAAAACGATCGCAATTTTTTTATCTCCTTACGCCAGCAATGAAACAACATATGCCCGGCATACCCTGCAAATTCAGGCTTCAGTAATGTTCTCGCCTCAGCATCCATGATAAGATAAGTCGCAGGGTTTAAAGAACGAAGTGCTGTTGTACTGTTGAACCACGTTCCAAGGTATTGTTTGACATGGGTGTCAATAGGGAAGGCATCAAAACGTCCTAAGCCGAACAGCGCAATGCAATCCGCGATTTTGTACCCGATACCGCTGTTTTGAGCGAGTGTGTTGCGTAGCTCATCAAGGGGAATCTCTCTGTTACGCAGGCTGTCAAGGTCAATTGATCCCTCAGCGATGCTTCGAGACGCTGCAATGATATTTGAAGCCCTGATACGATTATTGTTTGTGCAGCGACTGAGAGTGAATGGATCTGCCGCGGCCAGACGCTCAGGAGTGGGGAAGCCATGCAGAACAATATCCTTTCCCTTGAAAGTGACGGTTATTCTCTCCCCATAGGTTTCTGCGATCATCGAAACCTGTTTTCTAATCAGATGCATTCCAATGCCCTGTGCACACATGAACGTAATCATGGTTTCAAAAAGATCCTGCCTCAGAATTCTCAGTGGAAAATATTTCGTCACGAGTCCCCATAATTCCGGATACAATCGGAGGAAGTGTTCAGGGAACACATTATTTGTATCAATATCTAGTGAAAAGTAGTTGTATAAAAATATTGGTAATGGTAACCCATCGATCTCGTAGTGAGGTGAACATACCTCAAATTCATTCATTGATATCTGACGAATGAACAGAGGGATAGAATCAATTACAGAAGTATAATAATAATCTTCAAAATCATATAAATTCCAAAGGAATGATTGTCCACTAAAGAGAGTGTCTTTTATAGATACTGGATTGATTGATTGTATTGTAAAGCTATAAAACAAATGTATGATTAATTATTATTATTAATGATAATGAACAGTCTTGAGCTTAGAGTAATTTCTGTCTTCAGTTAACATAAATACTTTTATTTGAATAAATTAAATGTACTGAAATAAAAATTTTTTAATAGTATTTTCTATGTGTTGTGTGTGTTGATAACTGCTTTATAATGTTTGGTATTACAGATTCTTATTGATATTTATTTCAGTGTTGATGGAATGTTTTAATTGTATGTAATTCTGTTTTATCTTGAGTATGACAATATGTAATAAAGTGTTATGTTATATGATTATTATGACTGTTAAGTTGTCGTAATAATCGTAAATAGGGTTTATGTGTCAGTGTTTTTATATGAAAAAATAGCAGACTTGATGTGCTTTATTTTTGAGTAAAATAGTCGCTGAGAGAGGATTGTTGTGCTTCTTTAGACTGTATGAGTTCGAAGGTGAGGTTGTGGGCTTCGGGAGTAAATAGCGAAATAACGGCGACTTCAGCTACATCACTCCGGTCGATGACGCCTGTAACAATCCTGTCGCCCGTATCAAAATCCAGGGCGTGATTCAGAGGAGGTCCATCGATCAACCCGCCCGGACGAAGAATGGTGTATGAATATCCGGGCTCTGAAAAGAGTCTGCGTACTTCGTTTTCACCTTCCAGTTTCATGGTGAGTACCTGTCCGTATTTGTTCAGGGGATGATCAGGTTTGGTTACTCCGAGAGAGCTTATTAGAATGAAATGTTTTACACCGCACTCTCTGGCAATCAATGCCAGCCTTTTCACACCATCCCGGTCTATAGCAGAGGGCGGCGGAGCTTTTGGGTCAGTCACATTGCCGCCTATAGCACAAATAACAGCTTCAGCATGACCTGCAGCAGCCCTGATTTCGTCAGCATGCTCAATCGAGCCTATAGTAAGTTTATCAATCACCTCCGGGCCAAAAAGCTCAAGAGCCTTTTCCCCCGATCGAACAAAAAGATGGTAGTCGATACTGTGATGCTGCAAGCGCCTTACTACCCAAACCCCGGTTCTGCCGGTAGCCCCGACAACAAGTACACTGCCTTTAAATGGTTTCATAATAAGCCATAATGTTTTGTGAAACGTTTACATAATTTTTCCCGCCTCATTCCTTATGTCCTGTCATTCCTAAAAGAACTCAAGAATCTGACGTAGCTCTGTTATTCCGAAACGTAGTGAGGAATCTAACGCACCCCTGTAATCCAGTATCCCAGTGCGGAATCCAACGAAGCTCTGTCATTCCGAAAAGAACGCAAGAATCTGACGTAGCTTTGTCATTCCGAAACGTAGTGAGGAATCTAATTCGTTCCTGATGGATATCTGATCAGTAACGAGAAATGATGGGAAGGAATGTGGGCTTTATTTGAGGAGATCCCTCCCGTTGGTCGGGATGACACCCATTATACTTGCCAGAACTCCTGTGCTCCGGCAGGTAGCTTTGACAGTACATGATCGAATGCCTCTTTGTCGATGCACTGCCTGAGAGCAGTTGAAACATCTTGAATGGCAGTCTCGGTTGAGAAGTTGTGCCCGGCTCGAAGCGCCCTGACTTCTTTCGTCATGCTGGCACGATCCTCGAACGAAAGAACAGAGTTGCTGGTATCCCAATCTGCCACAAATATAGCTCGAACAACGGGTGGCAACACCGATGCAAACAAGATGGCATCCTTGACTTCAAGACGCCGGCGAAACGTCTGCAGCACCCCTTGCACCATAGTATATGCCTGATGAGTGCTGCCGAAGCCAGCAAGGTCACGAACTTTTACAAGGAACCTGAAGAAGTCGTCTGTTGCACGTTGATACTCCGAAGGTACCGGCATGGAGTGCTCCTGTTTGTCATGCTGAACCTGTATGAATACTTCAGTTGAAGAATACAAAAAAAGAATGGTGCACTCAAAATGCTTGTTCTGCCTCAATGCTTCGTTTGTTTCACGCTGCCAGTATTGACGAACAGAGAGGGCTTCGGATGCTGAAAATATTTCATAGATTGACAAGGAGAGGTTTAAACCACAATAAAAAAAGGGCGGCAAGTGTTATGGGTGATGAGTTTTTTCGAGAAAAGGTTTTTGCTGTTATGCTTTATGGATTCCGTACCATAAAAAAACCGGCATCAGTAACCGTCCATCCTGAATTGATGATGAAAATAAGAGATCAGTTCAAGGATACACAGATGGCACCGGTAAGCATTGAGGGTGCAGAAATGTTTTTCGGGCTGCCGGTTATTGAGGATGCGACGAAGGGTGAAGATTACATCGCGGTAAGTTAAGAAGTTGGCAATCAGCAGTAAAGAGAGATCCCTCCCGTTGGTCGGGATGACTGGGGAGGGGGAAAAAGTTCTGAGTGCTCAGTGCTGTGATTTCAGAGGTGAATTCAATGGAAGAGAGAAAATTTTACGTTCAGGGCCATGGTTAAATCTATCAGGGAGTGGAGTAAGATGACTGTTCTGATATCTCGGTACCAGAAAAAGGTTAAGGCCCAGCTGCATGCTATGAGCATTTGTACAGGCATGAAAAATGGTTTGTAGGGGCTGGTCTGTACGACATGTGTTGGTAGAATATTGATCCAGAAGAGGCCGTGGATCAGGCCACTGTAGATCATGAAGAAGATAAAGCCGGTGATGAAGAGTGCCCATGGATTTTCGGTGAACCTGCCGGCAAGGGCTGTACCGATTCGAAACACAGCGTAGAACATGAAGGTTTCGGCAATGCCGTTGCCGATACTGAATACCAGGACAGTCAGGATATCGAGCTTGCGGCCTCCGTCGGTTGTGGAATGTGAATATACCCAGGCATTAACCGCAACAATAAGGAGAGAAGCAACCAGCAGCGTGATTCTACGGGTGTCGAAATCCCTGTTGAATGACAGAATATCCTTCTTGAAAAAGATAAAGCCGACAAGAAAAGCAAACGCCCAATAGGCATAAATCATCACTGGTACCGATAGTTCCATTACTCAGGGGTGGTTACGGGTTAAGAAAGTGTTTCAGTGTTAAAGGCATAAGCCTCGGCATGATAAGAGCTTCGGACAAAAGGGGCTGACTGCACTTGGCGGAACCCTGCGGCTTCAGCGATGAGCCTGTACTGTTCAAATTCTTCTGGTGTGACATAGCGATCAACCGGCATATGTTCAGAAGATGGTTGCAGATATTGACCGATCGTCACCATATCGCAGCCATAACGAATAAGGTCGCTGAGTGTTGCTGTTACTTCCTGAGTGGTTTCTCCCATTCCTACCATGATCCCCGATTTTGTTGAAAGGCCATGCATCTGTTTAGCACGCTTGATTAGCTGCAGCGATGCTTTATAATTGGCCTGCGGGCGCACCTTCGGATAGAGGGAAAGTACCGTTTCAATATTATGGTTCAGCACATCGGGCAACTCTGCCATCACCAGATCAAGTGCGCCTTCATTTCCCTGAAAATCCGGAATAAGACACTCTATGGTGACCAAAGGGTTAAGTGAGCGAATGGTCCGTATGGTCTCCACCCAATGTTCTGCACCCCCGTCTTGTAAATCGTCACGGGTTACACTTGTTAGAACGGCATGCTTCAACTGCATGGAATGAATGGCAAAGGCAATATTTTCCGGTTCAAGGGGATCTGGCAAAGGCGGTTTTGCGGCCTTTCCGACCGCACAGAACCTGCAGGTGCGCGTACATATATTACCGAGGAGCAAAAACGTTGCCGTACCTCGTGACCAGCACTCATGCAGGTTCGGACACAAGGCGGAGCGGCAGACCGTATGCAGACTCTTGCTGTTCAGCAACTGTTTCGTAGAGGCAAACGACGCTCCCGCAGTTAACTTGATTTTCAGCCATTCCGGTTTTTTTCCGGGACTATGCTCCATAAGGGTACAGCGGGTCAATTATTGATAACAATGCCGCAATATAGCTATTCAACCGAAAATGAGAACATTGGTATCGCAAACAATCCTTACATCGATTTGACTTTCGAAGCACGAGCAGACTTTATTTCCCCAGACACATCATCCTCGGTCAAGTGCTTCTCCTGCGAAATCATATCGCCAAGCATAAAAAGATCACTCCACTGCCTTCTGTGCTCAATATTAAGCCGGGCGGCCTCCCTGATCAGCTCGGAACGGCTTCTGAACTCCTTTCTGGCTGTTTTATCAATTTCATTCAGCAATGAATCTTGAAAAGCAATAGTAATGGTAACAGTAGGCATAACTATTTTGTTTAAAGATAATACGTTAATATATAAACGTTGTACATTACTGTATAATTTCTTTTCCACTCGACAGAAAGAAAAATATGGATTTCTCACTGCGTTTCGAAATGACAGGGGGATGGGAGTGCAGAGGGTCAAGTGCTGAGTGAAGCCTGTAAAATCCAGCTTATGATTTATTGAGGTTGCATTAATGGTAAATCAGTGGGTTAAGTTCGCCAAACTCTTTACCTTTTCCTTAAATTTAAAATATCGGTGATATTTGATTTGTTTTTTTTACAGCAACGCTACACTTGAACGAAAATTTTGTAGAGTGCCACATCCTGATATTGCAGGAAAAGTTGTCATTAAAGGTAATATCATTAGCTGCGCACCATTTGGAGGATAAGACGAAAACCATTGCTGAAAAGTCAGGAGTAAATTTATGAGTAATAAAGAAATACTTGAGCGGGCGCTGACTCTCAAGCCTGTAGATCGGCTGATAATTATTGATGGGTTATTGCGAAGTCTTGACGAGCCTGACGCAAAGATTGATGAACTATGGGCTGAAGAGGCAGTAAATCGCCTCAAGGCTTACAGGGATGGACGGATTGAAGGAATTTCTCTGGATGACAGTGCTGTGTTTTTTTATTGCAAGGAATAATATTGTATGTTCATCACTTCCAAAACTTGAAAGTGACAAAGCCGTTGGTTTTATTTGCGTCCTTTGTTCACGGTAAAATTCAAGTCAATCAGGAACCAATCCGGTTTCATGGAAGAGTTTCAGCATTGTCGTTCTTCAACCTTGAATGGAGTTATGCAGAACATGAACACACCATCCCGCGTCCTTTGCAAGGCCTTACAAGGCAGAATCATGACGGCAGATCAGGCCGCAGCCCTTATTTCTTCTGGTGACAATGTCGGCATGAGCGGATTTACCGGTTCAGGCTATCCCAAAGAGGTGCCTGCTGCGCTTGCCAGACGCATTGAGGAGGCCAACAGTAACGGCCAGAAATTCAGGATAGGCGTATGGACAGGCGCTTCAACAGCCCCGGAGCTTGATGGAGCCCTGGCTAAAGTTGATGGAGTGGAAATGCGTCTTCCTTATCAATCCGATCCCGTTTGCCGCAATCGCATCAACGCCGGAGAGATGGAATACATCGATATTCACCTCTCTCATGTTGCTCAGTTCGTCTGGTTCGGATTTCTCGGAAAACTGAATATCGCCGTGGTTGAAGTAGCGGGGATACTCGAAGACGGGCGTCTGATTCCCTCAACCTCGGTTGGCAACAACAAGACCTGGCTCGATCAGGCAGACAAGGTAATCCTTGAAGTAAACTCCTGGCAGGATTCGCGACTTGAAGGTATGCACGACATATATTACGGCACAAGTCTGCCTCCGAACCGCCTGCCGATCCCTCTTGTGCATCCACATGACCGGATAGGCGACCCATACCTCCATTGTGATCCCGATAAAGTTATTGCCGTTGTCGAAACCCATAGCCCGGACCGAAATTCAGGGTTTTCAGAACCTGATGATAATTCCCGCCTTATTGCAGGCCATATCCTTGAATTCTTTGAGCATGAAGTTAAGCGGGGAAGGCTTCCCAGGAACCTTCTGCCTCTGCAGTCTGGTGTAGGAAATATTGCCAATGCCGTTATGGCCGGTCTGAACCATGGGCCATTTGAGAACCTGACAGCTTATACCGAAGTGCTGCAGGATGGCATGCTCGATTTGATCCACTCAGGCAAGCTGACCTTTGCTTCAGCGACTGCCTTCTCTCTGAGCAATTCCGCGCTTGAGTGAGCACACCGGAGCATAGTGTGCCACCTCTACCGGAGTAAAGTGTGCCAGCGATTCCGGAGCAATATGTGCCACCCGTACCGGAGAATAGTGTGCCAGGCATTCCGCTTGAAAGTGTGCCACCCCA
>Ga0316218_1000812_pt1 | contig 39001 bp, 30 predicted proteins | sample TBH18003metaG_FD_203634 | JGI IMG/M metagenome (GOLD analysis project Ga0316218, IMG submission 203634) | Freshwater microbial communities from Trout Bog Lake, Wisconsin, USA - TBH18003 | ecosystem: Environmental > Aquatic > Freshwater > Lake > Hypolimnion/Profundal zone | place: USA: Wisconsin...
GGGAGGCCGGCAGGATCAACCCTAAGCCGAATATCCGCATAGTGCATGAAACACCATCTACCGCCGTGGTCGATGGCGATGCAGGCCTGGGATTGGTGGTAGCGCCATTTGCCATGCAGGTGGCTATAGATAAGGCCAAAATTGCCGGTACAGGATGGGTAAGCGTGAAGAACAGCAACCACTTCGGTATAGCGGGGCAGCACGCCATGATGGCGCTGGAGCATGATATGACCGGAATAGCCATGACCAATGCCAGCGCACTGGTAGCGCCTACCTTCTCTACAGAACGGATGCTGGGTACCAACCCCATAGCTGTAGCCATACCGGCGGGCGAAGAGCCACCTTTTGTAGCCGACTTTGCCACCACCACAGCAGCCAATGGCAAACTGGAAATACTGCAACGCAAGAACGCAGATACCCCACTTGGTTGGGTGCAGGATAAGGAGGGTAATGAGACGACCGATGCCAATATATTAAAGAAAGGCGGTGCGCTGCTGCCCCTGGGCAGCGACCGGGAGCATGGCAGCCACAAAGGCTATGCGCTGGGCAGCATTGTGGATATATTCTCTGCGGTGCTGAGCGGCGCCAGCTATGGCCCGTGGGCGCCACCCTTCCCTGCTTATGTGCCTGTGCCGCCCGATATGCCGGGCCAGGGGCTGGGGCATTTCTTCGGGGCTATGCGGGTAGATGCCTTCAGGCCCGCAGATGAATTCAAGCAGCATATGGACCAATGGATACGCCGTTTCAGGGCGGCCACACCGGCAGCAGGCCATGAGCGGGTGCTGATACCCGGCGACCCTGAACGGGAGATGGAAGCGGAGCGCAACAGGGACGGCATACCCGTTGTGGAGAGCGTGGAAACAGAGCTGAGAACGCTGGGGGAGAAATTTGGCTTAGCTTTATAAATATTTACTATTTATAGTGTGGGTTTTGAAAACTATCTTTACCCGATAATCCATAAATGCGATCAAAGCAATGAAGACCGCCCCGGTGCCGGCCAATGAACATAAAAGACTGAAGACGCTTCATGAATATGGTATACTGGATACCATACAGGAGGCCGATTTTGAGGACATCACCCGCATAGCTGCGGAGGTATGCCGCACGCCTATATCTTTAGTAAGTATCATAGACGCGCACAGGCAATGCTTCAAATCGAGGCACGGGCTTATTACATCGGAAACATCGAGGGATTTTGCGTTCTGCGCACATGCCATAAGTAACCCGGAAGAGGTATTCATCATTCCGGACACGAGTAAGGACGAACGCTTTCATGATAACCCATTTGTGACCGGCGAGCCGCATGTGGCCTTTTATGCAGGTATACCTTTGGTGAACCCTGAAGGCTATGCGCTGGGCACACTTTGTGTATGGGACATTGTACCTAAGAACCTGGACGAAAGCCAGGTAACAACGCTCCAATCGCTGGCAAGGCAGGTAGTGTGCCAGCTGGAGCTGAAAAGAAAGATAAAGGAACTGAACGCGCAGCAGGCCGAGCTGAAAAGGGCGTATGAAGACCTCGACAAGTTTGCTTCCATAGCCTCGCACGACCTGAAGAGCCCGCTGAATAACATCATATCCCTGACACACCTGCTACAGGAAGGTTATGGCGGCACATTGAATGAGGAAGGCAATGAATATATACAATACCTGAATGACTCTTCTTACCAGTTATCAGAAATGGTGACGGGTATACTTAAATACTCGCGGTCGTCGCAGATGATCACCGACCAGAAAGAAGACATTGGCATCTACAGCATTATTGAAGAAGTAACAGAGCTGCTGCATGTGCCCGCCAACGCTACGATCATGTTTGACCGTGAGGACAAACACATTCATACCTCGCGCATAGCATTGAAGCAGATACTGATGAACCTGCTGGGCAATGCCATCAAGTATAACGACAAGCCGAAGATCATTATACTCATTGAAGTGCATGAAGACAAAACGAAGCACACCTTTGAAATAAAGGACAACGGCTACGGCATAGCAGAAGCAGATACAGCACGTATCTTTGAGTTGTTTGAGCGGGTAGATAGTAAAGACAAGTCCGACAACAGCCAGGGCATCGGCCTCTCTATAGTAAAAAGGCTGGTGGAAAAGATGGGCGGCGAGATCAAAGTACATTCTGTGCCGGGTGCGGGAACTACGTTTACATTTACGGTGCCTAAGTAGTGTTACCTAAGAGTTGCGATCTTTCAACGCAAAGACGCTAAGGATTGGCCAAGAACGCAAAGCCCTCAATTCCGATTGTGGTTAATCTATACTCTACTGCGGTACTTCGCCTTTATTTACCTGCACCGTGCCGGTGGGGTTGATGATCTTGTAGGTGGTGAAATCGCTATTGGCTTCCATTCCATTACCAAATAGTATTTCTGTGGGCGTAGTGATGCGCACCGGTTTTTCGGTGAAGAACTTTTGTATGCTTTGGTTCCAGATAAGCTCATCGGTATTCAGTTGCTCGCCTTTGCGGCTTATGATATGCACGCTGTCCCAAACTATAACGTTGCCCTGGGTGGTATAATAGCGGGAGGAATCTGCTGTAAGTGTATTGGCGATATTTCCGCTGTCGTCATAAAAAACAGCCTTGATGTCGCGGTTCATATCTATGTATGCAGGCTTGGCTGTTTCGTTGCGTACAAACTCTTTAGCGTACATTTTCACCTTTATCTTACCCTGCTCGCTGTATATAACGGTCACATCCTTTGCCCTGTCTTCCTGTGCATTGCCCTTGCCGGTGAGCGCGCGGATCTTGTTAGGATCATTATTACACGCTATGGCCGTACATAATAAAACACCCGGAAGCAAGCCCCGGGTCATTTTATTCAGATAATATGTAAGGCTGCTATTAATCATATTTGCGGGGTATGAACCACCTGTCGTTGAAAGAGAAGCCTAATGTAAAGCGTACATATGTTTCCTGCACCTGGCTGTTTGCAGTAGTCCCCAGCCTGCCGATATCCAATGCTCCATGAAGCTTCGATGTGTTGCGCCTGAAAGGCAGACTGCCACCTACGGTGAGGCCGTAATAAGGTATAGTGCTATTAATAAGATTGAGGTAATCGGTACCGTAATACACTCCATACTTATAAGTAACGTGCGAGAAATAATTCCTGATGCTGTTGATATCCGGCGTGTACTCGCCGCCAAAGGCGATCTTGTAAGCACTGTTGGCGATGCCCACATTGCGGGAGGCATCAGGGCTACTGTTGAACTGGCTCCATTTAGAGGTGGTATAATCAAGGCCCATGCTCCACTTATCCGTTTTGGTGAACATAACACCGATGCTATACGTATAAGGCATAGTCAGCTTACCGTGCGAAACACCGGAATTAGATGTGGTATCATTGACAATGGTATCACCAAAATTATACACACTTACCTGGTAGGAACTGAGCTGTTCATTCAGGTTCTGGCTCATAGCAAATGTGCCGCCTATGCGAAAAGAATAATCAGAGTCGATCTTGTGCTGGTACATAAGGCCGGCCTTCCAGTAGATGCCACCGATACGTGTAAAGTTGTTGTACTCGGCAGTAAATGCCCTGTTGATCTGCGCAGTATCAATAGGCACCACAGCCGTATTGTTCTGTATAGTGCCGAACATATAACCGATGTTGACACCAACACTCAGATCATGAAAACGATAAGCGCCTCCGAGGTAGGCGTAGTTGAGGCTGCCCTCGCCATTGTAAGAACGGGCAGCATTGCCAATAGGACTACCTAAAGCACTTGTAGTAGTATCTACCAATGAATAGTAGGTGCGGGCAATAGGTTTAAAGCCGAGGCACATGCCCGCATTCTTATTGATGGGGATGCCGATATTGACGTAAGATATAGATGCAGTACCGGTATTGTAAGAAAGGCCATTGGCGCTTATGCTACGGGTAGATGCCGTAAATGCCGCCTCAAAAGTAGTACGCTGCAGGTAAGAGTAGGAGGCCGGGTTCTCCGAATTGACCTCATAAGGGTTTACATAAGCTGAAGTAATATTGGCCATACCCCTCACCGAAGCATTGGCCCCATTGACCAGCTCGCCGATGCCGTACTTGGAATACGGATCGTTTTCCCGGCCATCGGTAGGGTTACTTGTTGTGTTAGTTTGCGCGAAAACATTAACGCCCCAAAAAGCAAAGAAAATAACAACTAAATACTTAGCGTGTGGTTGAGACATTATAGTTTAAAATTAGATTTAACCCTTTTAATAAGACATCAGGGTCGGCAAATATCTTACTTTTAATTTTCGTTGCCAAGAAAGGTGCATCACCGCCAGTTAATATGGCGTTAAAATCAGGATATTGGGCAGCATACGCACTGATCATGCCGTCTATCTCGGCAGCCATGCCATATACAGCTCCGCTGCGCATGCAGGTTTCGGTATCATACCCCAGTAGCAGCAGGTCTCCGTTCAGCTCTACTTCGGGCAGTTTATCGGTAAATGCGTTCATGGCTTTGAGGCGCATGTGCAGGCCGGGAGAGATAGCGCCACCACGAAATGTTTTATTCTTTTGCAGCAGGTTGTAAGTAACACATGTACCCGCACCTATAACGAGGTTCGTCTTATCGGGCGATGCCGCAAAAGCGCCACAAACCATAGCCAGCCTGTCGGGGCCGAGTGTGGCCGCAGAGAGATAGGCATTGTTGATAGGTGTGCGGGTGTAGCCATCCAGCATCACCATAGACCTGATGCGGGATTTGATGAGGTGTATAAGTTCATCGTTATGATCAGTTACAGAGCAGAGAATAGCCTTCTCTGCTTTATAGCTATCCATAAGGCCGGAAACTTTTTCGAGGGCAACCTCACCCGAAAATGCGTATTGGCTCTTGAGTATATCGTTATCGAAAATTGCTGCTTTAACGTTGGTGTTGCCCCAATCGATACAGAGATTTACAGACATTGGCTTGTTTTTTAAAGGAAAGAGTGGCAAATTAATAAAAATAGCGGCACTGTAGCAACTAATTTGCAGGAAGCGGCAAAAGATATACGTTAGGATAAACAACCATACCAGGCACTCCATGATCAGGATAGCTGTTTTGACATCTTGTTTTTACGTTTATCTTTACCACATGAAAATATACATCACACTTATCTCATTACTATTTATTGCGATAACCACAAACGCACAGGGCTTGCTGGAAGAAAAATATGATGATTGCAACGGCAAAGACACCTGCCTGTTTTGCGGAGATAAAAAAGCCCATTTTCATCAAAAACTCACCGACTACTTTAAATGGCAGATAGAACATGCCGTGCATGGCTACGACATGAAAAGCGGCGACATATTTTATGAAGTAGTGATAGACACTAATGGGCACTCCTGTGTACTGAGCGTAAAAAACAGGGAAAATAACTGGGATATGAAAAATGACATCAGGAGCTGGATCAACCAAATGGAAGGATGGGTACCTGCACAAAAGAATGGCAACAAGATCGCCTCTACCGTATTATTGGATTTCCAGTTCAGGGTAAACTGGATGAGTGTGCATTATGTGAAACCGGAGGATGTATTGCCCGGAAAAGATTAGTTGGCATAATATTACCAGATAAATAATGAAATCTCCAACTAACTTTATCAAAAAAACAACCATGATAGCATTTATAGGAATGGGGCATTTAGGCTCGAACTTTGTGAAGGCCATGCTCAAGAAAGGCGAGCAGGTGCAGGTATGGAACAAGACCGCATCTAAAGCAAAGGCGCTGGAAGCATTTGGCGCAAAAGCATTCGACCAGGTTACTGATGCCGTAAAAGGAGCAAGCCGCATACACCTCACACTTAAAGACGATGATACCGTAAATGAGATACTGGAAAAGGCCAGCGCGGGCTTTGAGCCGGGTGTCATCATCATAGACCATACCACCACATCGGCAGCAGGGGCAGCAGAGCGCACAGAAGCGTGGAAGAAGCGTGGCTATACCTACCTGCACGCGCCTGTGTTTATGGGGCCGCAAAACGCGCTGGAAAGCACAGGCACCATGCTGGTATCAGGCGACCAGGAACTGATAGCAAAGGTGCAGCCCGAGCTGGCGAAGATGACCGGCAAGGTGATGAACTTTGGTACAGAAAATAATAAGGCCGCAGGCATGAAGCTGATCGGCAACCTGCTACTGATAGCCCTGACGGCGGGCGTAGCCGATGCCCTCGCATTAGGCAAGGCACAACACATAAGCCCGGATGATATAGCCACACTACTGGAGTCGTGGAACCCCGGCGCTATGATACCGATGCGCCTGAAGAAGATAACGTCCAATACATTCGACCAACCCACCTGGGAGCTGAACATGGCCCGCAAAGATGCCCGCCTGATGATGGAAGGCGCAAAGAACGGCGGCACAAAACTGATGGCCATACCTGCCATAGCTACCGAAATGGACCGCTGGATAGAAAAAGGCCACGGCCATGACGACTGGACGGTAATAGCAAAGGATGCGGTTTAGTCGTTAGTCCCGATAGCTATCCTATCGTGTACCCACAAGTATTTTGTTATAATAAGTGATGCCCCAGAGGGGCTACATGTTTGTAGTACATAGTATATAATATGCGGTTATGCCCCATCGGGGCTACGCTACATAGCACGTAGCGTAGCCCCCATGGGGCAAGGATAAAATTTTGCACACGTTTTACTACAAACATGTAGCCCCTCCGGGGCATATCATAGGAGTGAAATGCAACGAAAAAGATGTGTCCACACGATAGGATAGCTATCGGGAGTCGTTAGTAGATAGTTGCGAGTAGAAAAAAGCCGGTAATTTTTTTATATCACTTTTGATGGCACCACAACATGCCCTGGAAGAGGTTTGCCGCAGTGAAAGATACCCTTCTGTGCATGGTATATTAACGTTGTAATACAGGATTATATTGCACCTGAAAAAACATTACTTGAGCCGGAAATATTTCTATTTCTTTGTGCAAAACAGCAGCGATAAGCCTGAAGAAAGAAACAACAACTATACCTTTTACCGGTTACCAGAAGTTCGTGATACTAATACTTGCCCTCACACAGTTTTCGGTGATACTGGATTTTATGGTGATGGCGCCCATGGGCGATATGCTCATGAAATCACTGAACCTGAAGCCTTCGCAGTTCGGGCTGGCAGTATCGGCTTATGCGTTCAGCGCGGGTATATCGGGCTTACTCACTGCGGGCTTTGCCGATCGCTTTGACCGAAAGAAACTACTGCTGTTCTTTTATACCGGTTTCATTGTGGGCACTATCTCCTGTAGCCTGGTGACCAACTACCCCATGCTTATTGCCGCACGTATCGTTACCGGTTTGTTTGGCGGCGTTATCGGGTCTATATCTATGGCCATCATCACCGACCTGTTCGATATACACCACCGTGGCCGTGTAATGGGCTTTATACAAATGGGCTTTGGTGCCAGCCAGGTGCTGGGCATACCCATCAGCCTCTACATCGCCAATATATGGGGCTGGCAATCTCCCTTTATACTGGTAGCAGCCATAGCTATCATAGTAGCAGTGATGATATTGCTGAAACTACAACCGGTGACCAAACACCTCGCAGCGCAGCAAAACAAAAATGTGTTCAGCCACCTGTACCAGACCGTAGCAAAAAAAGATTACCGGATTGGCTTTACGGCCACAGCGTTGCTATCTATAGGCGGCTTTATGATGATGCCCTTTAGCAGTGCATTTGCGATCAACAACCTGCACATCACGCAGCACCAGCTCCCTACACTTTTCATGGTATCGGGATGTAGCTCACTTATTATAATGCCGCTTATAGGCAGGCTGAGCGACAAGGTAGACAAGTACAAAATTTTTGTCTTTGCATCCATCTGGATGATGGCAGTGGTGGTATTTTACACCCATCTATCGGTAACGCCAATATGGCTGGTGATGATCTTCAATGTACTGATGATGATGGGCATTATGAGCCGCATGGTGCCTTCTACGGCATTGGTGACGGGCATACCGGAGATGAAGTACCGTGGAGCGTTTATGAGCATCAACTCATCGCTGCAACAGATAGCTGGTGGCATAGCCGCGGCAGTGGCAGGCAAGATCGTTATACAGAAAGATAAATTCAGCCCGCTGGAACACTACCCTACGCTGGGCTATGTGGTGATCGGAATATCTGTGGTGAGCATACTGCTGATGTACCGCGTGAGCGTGATGGTGAAAAGGAAGCTGAAGGAGACGAAGGTATAGGAGACCGTCCTATACCAGGCGGACAGTTTTTTCGTAAATTAGCAACGACTCTAACTTATACCCAATGGAACCACTATATGCAGGGAGAGCTATCATAGAAGACAGCTTTGACCAGACAACCATAACTATTCCTTCGAAAAAGAACTGGTTTGCGCTTATTTTTCTTGGCGCATGGCTTTGTGGCTGGTTTTGCGGAGAGGTCGCTGCTATCGGTGCTGTGACCGGCATTTTTGGAAAAAATTCCGCAGGTTTTTTCCTCCTATTCTGGCTCGCCGGGTGGACGGTCGGCGGAGTATTTGCTTTCAGATTTTTTTATTGGATGGCTGCCGGAAAAGAGGTCATTACGGTTGGAAACGGCACGCTCTGCATTGATAAAAAAGGCTCACTTTTTTCTAAGCCGAAAACTTACGACTTAAACAATGTAAAAAACATGCGTGTACAGGATACCGGAAATTTCAATAATGATTTCGGGTTCGGAACAAGAAATACATTTTCCCAATTGAACGGCGGTGTAATCCGTTTTTCCTACGGATTTCAAACAGTAAAATTTGCTATCGGAATTGACGATACCGAAGCGAATTACATACTTGATACACTAAAGGAAAAGAAAAAGCTACAGCCTGAAAATTTCGACCAATAACGATAATTCCCAATCTACTCACTACTTATCAAACTGCGAAGCCTTCCACGCTGCGGTCATTGCCTTGCCTTTATCGGCATCTATGTACATAACGTTTACTGTAAATTCTTTTTTGCCAAAGAGATGATTGTACATGGTGCAATTGAAGCTTATCTCAGCTGTTATGTGCATAACGAGATGGAAGGTAAGGAACTCAACCCCACCTATGGTTTCTTTGCCTGTTGATGTTTCTATAGTTGCATTGGGTGCTTGTGCCTTGAATGTTGCACACAGCAGGCTGTCTACCATCTTGCAGGATTCTTCATAGTTGCCGTCTTTTGCGGTATCGAAGGGCTGGGAATTTGCTTCAAGGTAATTGTAGTCACCACTTCTCAAAACGAAGAGGATACTGGTCTGGTTGTCTACCTCTGCGCCTACTGTTTTTTCCATGGCCTCCTTGCCCTGGTTTTGTTTCTTGCGCCATTCTGCTACAGGCACTTTTTCGAAGTTTTCGGGAAGGTCCATCTTCCACTTAAAATCGCTGTTGTAGTAGCTGTTGTCTGTGGTTTGGGCTATGCTGCTGTTGCAGCACATTACAAATAGCAGGAGCAATAGTTTGTTCATAGGTTTATTATTTTAGCAGGCAAATCAAATTATTATATTAAAAAATGCCGGGAGCAAGCCCGGCATTTTCTATTTCGTCTGTAACGCTTATTAATTCTGCGCAGTGGCATCTTCTATGAGCACACTGGCCTTGTTGTTGAGCATTTCCACAAACCCGCCCGATATATCGTAGGTTTCGGTAGTGGTCTTATCCTTCAATACTTTCATTTTGCCCTTGCCCAATGATGCGATCATTGGTGCATGGTTTTCCAGTATCTCGAATGAGCCTTCAGTACCGGGCAACTGTATACCATATACGTTGCCGCTGAATACCTTACGCTCCGGTGTTAATATTTCTAATTGCATATTGCTAATGTGCTAATTGAGAATGTGCAAATGTGCAAACCCTCATTGTATTAATATTCTAATGTACCTGTGATACCTGCGCTTGTGCGTATTTGCACATTTTCGCATTTGCCACATCAGCACATTAATTTTTCGCTTGCTCCATCAGCTTCTTGCCCTTGGCAATAGCGTCTTCTATGCTACCTACCAGGTTAAAGGCTGCTTCAGGATATTCGTCCACTTCGCCGTCCATGATCATGTTGAAGCCGCGGATGGTTTCTTCGATAGGAACCAGTACGCCTTTCAGACCGGTGAACGCCTCGGCCACATGGAATGGCTGTGACAGGAAGCGCTGCACTTTACGTGCGCGGTTTACGGTCATTTTATCTTCTTCACTCAGCTCATCCATACCCAGGATAGCGATGATGTCCTGCAGCTCTTTATAGCGCTGTAAGATCAGCTTCACACGGTTAGCACAGTTGTAGTGTGCATCACCTACGATGATCGGGGTGAGGATACGAGATGTAGACTCCAGCGGGTTTACCGCAGGGTAGATACCAAGGTCAGCGATCTTACGGTCAAGTACCGTTGTCGCATCAAGGTGCGCAAACGTTGTAGCCGGGGCCGGATCGGTAAGGTCATCCGCAGGTACATAAACCGCCTGTACCGAAGTGATCGAACCGTTCTTTGTAGAAGTGATACGTTCCTGCATCAGGCCCATTTCTGTAGCCAGTGTAGGCTGGTAACCTACCGCTGATGGCATACGACCGAGCAGGGCCGACACCTCAGAACCTGCCTGCGTGAAACGGAAGATGTTATCCACGAAGAAAAGGATATCCTTTCCCTTGCCTGTACCATCACCATCACGGAAATATTCTGCTACTGTAAGACCTGAAAGGGCTACACGGGCACGTGCTCCGGGTGGCTCGTTCATCTGTCCGAAAACGAAAGTAGCTTTACTGTCTTTTAATTCGTTCATATCCACAGAAGCGAGGTCCCATCCGCCTTCCTCCATGCTGTGCATGAATTTGTCGCCGTATTTCACGATACCTGCTTCGATCATTTCACGCATCAGGTCATTACCTTCACGTGTACGCTCGCCCACCCCTGCAAATACAGAAAGGCCTGCGTATGCTTTTGCGATGTTGTTGATAAGCTCCTGGATCAATACCGTTTTGCCCACACCTGCACCACCAAACAAACCGATCTTACCACCCTTTGCGTATGGCTCGATGAGGTCAATTACCTTGATACCCGTAAAGAGTATCTCAGATGCTGTACTCAGGTTCTCAAACTTAGGAGGTTTGGCGTGTATCGGGCGGCCATTGGTCTTATCGGGAGCCGGAAGGCCATCAATAGCATCACCTGTAACGTTGAAAAGGCGGCCATTGATCTGGTCACCTATCGGCATAGCTATCGGCTTGCCTGTATCCCTTACTTCGGTGCCGCGCACAAGGCCTTCAGTACCATCCATCGCTACTGCACGCACACTGTCTTCACCAAGGTGCTGCTGAACTTCAAGCACCAGCTTGTCGCCGTTCTCACGGGTCAGTTCCAGTGCATTAAATATTTCAGGTAACTTACTGTTACCACCAAAATAAACGTCCACAACCGGCCCGATTATCTGTTTGATCTTACCAACGTTCGGCATAAATATCAGTTATATAAAAGAAATAAGTCCTTAAAATTTGCGCAAAGGTAAGGGGTAACGATTGAAATTCAAAAGTAAAAATTTCAGAATTTAATGTGAAGCGCAGGAAGTTATCCACATAAATTTTATTCTATTATTTAATTATTGCTCATCGTCCTTATCTATGTGCATATCCACATGCAGCTTATGAAAGAAGCGATGAGCGGCGGGGGCAAGTATGAAACCGATATTAGTAATGAATGCCACACCACTAAATAAGGCATACGCCGAGGAGAACAACTTGCCCGAAACATTCTTCACATCAGCAACCGGTCCCATGCCGCTGAGTATCATGGAGGCGTTGTGTATGGCATCTATCCACTCAATATGTCCAATATAATGGTAGCCCAATATGCCAATGAGCAGGCACACAGATAGTATAGCCATTGCCACAAGAAAATTGGTAGCCATACGCTTGTAAAACACGCCTATAGGGGCAACGGGTTGTCTTTTATTCTCGAACATGTTTACTGTATGTATTTATTTTATTTTTTGTATTATAAAACCGTGCCTGTTGTATTGCCGCCTCTCTAATGGCATTTAAAATGTTCAAAAGGCTCTTTGCAGCTGAGGCATTTATAGAGCGCCTTGCAGGATGTAGGGCCAAACTGGCTTACCAACTCTGTTTCTTCCGATCCGCAGCGCGGGCAGGCCACTACTTCTTCTTCAAAAAGGCCGAGCGACTGAAAGGCTTTCCTGTTGGGCGGGGCTATGCCGTACTCTTTGAGTTTTCGCTTTCCGTCTTCGGTCATCCAGTCTGTTGTCCAGGCGGGGCTTAGCTGCGGCTCTACCTGTATATGCTGCGCGCCATGGCCTGCCAACGCCATTCGTATACCTATAGCTATTACATCCATAGCCGGGCAGCCGCTATAGGTGGGGGTTATCCATACTTTTACGGAGGGGGCATCCCCTGCTCCTGTTATTTCTATATCCCGCACTATACCGAGGTCCAGAATAGTTAGCGCAGGCACCTCGGGGTCTGTAACATCAGCAAGCCAGCCTAAAACGTCTTCTTTTGTCATTGGTTGGTATTCTTCGTATTTGGTCTATTTAAACGGTTAAAACCGTTGGCTATGTCTTTAAATGCTTTCAGTAAAGTTACAGCCCAATCTCCTTATAAAAAATGCTATTTTTTGAAGAGGTGATTGTTCACCATTACCCTACCCTGCCTGTCTTTGGCTATCACGACCGAACCTGCGGGGCGAAGCAGCAATTCGTCCATGGCAAAGTAGGTGGGCTTGGGGATATTCATGAGGTTGAAGCGGATGGACTTCCAATCGGAATGGACATAGAAGAATACCGATGCCCTAAACCACATGCCATTGCTTTCGGTGCTTTTGGTGGTGAGCAAATCGCGCTTGGCTACCTGCTTGCCACTGGCATCCAGCATTTCGAGCGTAATGAATGGCGACCTGTAATCCTTATCCCCTACCAGGAACCAGCACGAGCATTCATAAAGCTGGCTATCCGGCGCAGTCACGACAACAGGCAGCGTGAGCAGGTACGTACTATCACCCGCTATAGGTGGTAAGCCACCTGAGCCAAAGATGTGATCTGCTGTATGAACAGAATCGTAGTGGGCGTAGTAATAAGTGCCTGTATTGTTGATGATCGTATCGCTGCTGTGCATGGCTGCGGCTATCTTATTGATGCTGTCGGCATTTTTGCGGTCATTGGCTTTGATGCGATCAGGGTAGCAGGCATATATATTGCATTGCGACTTGTGGCCTATATAGTCCGATGCCTCCAGCAGGTATTTCTGATCGGGATTTAGCGAGTCGTCCTCAAAGTGCATGAGCAGGAAGGGCTTGTTGCTGCTGAGTTCTTCCAGCACGGGCTTTTGCACATAAGGGCCCGCAGCTATCTTCACCTGCTTCTGCGCCTCAGACCACGATGATCGCGACATCATCACATCCATCATGGGCAGGTGCAATTGCAGCGATGCCTTGCTGCCCAGCATCACCATCCAGTCGGGGTCACCTACCCACAGCTTCTCTGTGCCTATATGAAAGTAGGGCAGCATCAGTACAGCCTGGAAGTCCTCGTTGCTATGGTGATGCTCCTGCAAAAATGAAGGCCACGTTTGTTCCTCTGTAGAGAATACCAGCCTGTAATTATACAATGCCGATAAAGAAAGCTGCCGCGTGAACCTGAAATAACCACTGGCCTCATAGCTCCAGAAACCAATAGCCAGCAGCAGCGCTGCATAGGCTGCTACAAGTTTGCGCTCTGCTACCTTGCGGACATAAAAAGTATAGATGGCAATAACTGCATACACGGTAATGATGTAATAGAATATCCAGCTAAAACGGCCCAGCGAGCGAAACTGCTTGAAGAAGGAAATATAGCCCAGCAGCCATTGCAGATGCCACACGAATGGCACACCCATAGCAAACATCAAAGCCCCAACTGCTATGAACAACCATATAGGCGAGAAGCCGGAAGGCCCTACCAGTATGTCTAATTTCTTTTTGCGGAAGGTGCGTATCGCCCCCAGAACAAAGCAAATACCCAGCGTTATAGCCACCACAAGGCCGAGATAGGTGTACCCCTCGCCACCATCGCTGATGTAGTACTTAGTGGACTTTTTCGCAGCAAAATAATCCCATACCGATGAATGTACGGAGGTGACGAGCTGCTTGGGGCGGGTGCAATTCTCATAGAAAGTACTGAACGGTGTCTGCGGGCGGTCTTTTACGGGATCGGTGAGCTTCATAGCCACAAATACGATCACAAATACAAGGAAGGAGCAAACCATAAGCCTTGCTACATGCTTTAGCGCTGCCGGTTTCAGGGTCTTGTTCCATGCGAGGTAACTGATGGCATACAACAGTGTCCATATGAGCAATAGCGCAGCAAAGTAGGGGTGAATGAACACCAGGATGCACCCAAGCAGGAACATGTACAGGCAATACCTTGCGCGCAATGTTTCATTGTACCTGATGGTCCAGTAAAAGATCATAGGCACTACACAGGTATAGGTAAGCGCGTAGTGGCTTTGCAGGCGTAGCACCTGTGGGGAGAATACGATGATAAGCCCTGCAAAAAGCATAGCGATGAATGGAGCCACCTTAAAATGTACCAGCGTTTTGTACACATACAATATGGCCAGTACATAACTACTGCCGATGAGTAACCACAGCACAGTGAGCGCACTACCTGCGCTGATGTTGCCACCTGCGGTGAGTATGCCCACCAGCAGCGGCTGCGCATCGGTATACACAATATGCTCGCCGTAAGGATAGTTCATGCCGCTGAACCAATAGCCGTGGCCATACATGCACTGGTAGAGGTAGGTGAATGTGTTCTTGATACCATCGCCGCCCAGCTCGGGGATAACACGAGAGGGATCTGTAACCAGGTGCGACAGTTGCAGCACAATGAGGCATACCGCAAACAGTGCAGTTGTTGCCAGCCATAAATTCTGCCGCATAGGATTCATTGTTACTTTTTGAAAAGCAGCTTTACAAAATTGAGCATTTCGGGAAGTAAGATACTATAATTCATTTTACGAAAATGAACATGCTCATTTAAAACAACCGGTATGGCCTTCACCCGGTACTTTTTGCTTTTGAAACAATTGCGCACAAACTCCAGGTCGAACAGGTAACGGTCTATGGTAGTTTGCAGGAACAGGGGGGCGACCTCTTTTTTAAATCCTTTGAGGCCGCACTGGGTATCAGTGATAGGCATGGAAAGGAACGTCTTTATCAGCACCCGCAGATATTTGGATATGGCCCGCCGCATAGCAGGCACCTGCGCATAATAGGCAGGATCTTTTATGCCCACAGCCACATCAGCTTCGTTGTTTCTTAATGTTTGGTATATGATATGCAGGCTATCGGGCGAATAGGGAAAGTCGATGTCGGTATAGATGATGATGTCACCGGTGGCTACTGCCACGCCCTGCCTTATAGCATACCCCTTGCCCCTGTTTTGTGGGTATTCCACCAGTTTCAGGCCGGGGATATTTTTTTTGATGTAAGTTTTACTTTCTTCTGTTACCGCCGAGCTATGGCCATCCAGCACCAAAACTAATTCCACCCGCTCCCCCACCCTGTCGCAGAAAGCAGCATAGGAGGAGCATACGATCTGCTCCCAGCCCGCGGCAGGATTATAACAAGGTAAGATGATGGATGTAGTCATTTATCAGCGCACAATAATTTAAAATCACTTCCTTTTATATATTTCTGCCCAAACGTCATGTATGGCTATACGGTATACCAATTTAAAAGAGGTATCTTTTGCGATCCTATCACGCCGGTCATCTGTTTCGATGTTATCAAATATTACTATGTCGGTCTTATCGTTGATGTCATATCCCACGTTATTGAAATTATACCACGAACTTAAAAATCCGCAATCATGATTTGACAGGTGTGTGGCATTGAGATAGGAAGCAGCTATATGTTTGTCGTAATAATTGCTCCGCTCCATATATTCAACTACACCTGCTTCTGTTTTTAGGCCATAATAGAAATCCAGCCCAATATCTCCCCAACTGGTGGACTCCTTAAAAGAAAAATAACCTACGGTTGCAATGATCAGCAGCAAGGGATAATACAATAAACTATAAGACTGCCGAATAAGCATATCTGCAAGTATGCCTATCAGCACCAGTGCCGGAACAATAGCCGCAAGCAAATACCGTGGAATGAAATAAACAAAGGAAGAGAATATCATGTAAGCTATTACAAATAATCCGGCCAGCCATAAAAATCTTCTCTGCTCGGGGCTGCTAAAATACACCCTACTGCTGTATACATACAATGACGTAATATAACAACCAATAAATAGCGTTATCGTAATTATGGATGATACAGGCCCATTGATTGCACTAAGCCTTAAACCATTGGAGTAATAATAGCCTATAATCGTAGGCACCAGCAAACAAAGCAATGCCACACTTTGTATGGTACGTTTTCTGAGAATAACAAATACAGACAGCGCAACCAACGTATAAAAGAGAACATACTCAGTACTTTCGCATAAGGTCGTGCTCACACAACCGGTAGTGAACCTATACCATATATCGTTCCATTTAGTCAGCATAGTATCTGTGTACAGCGGCAACACGTACCAACCATACTTATGCTTTTGCAAAAGAAAGAAAAGAGCTATGGAGCCAAAGGCCACGGCCGGCGGGATAAGTTTTGTAAGGCGCACTTTAAAAGCAATATGCTTATTAAACAACCCGAAAAACGCATACATGCCCACAATGAATACAGCAACCGCCCCACTCTCTTTAGTGAGCATCAGCGCCGTAAGCGACAATGTAGCCAGCAGGTATTTTTCTTTTACATACAGGTATATACTAAGGAAGCAAAGGAATGCCAACAGCACTTCCAGCAGTACAAACGAAGACTGCACAAAAAACGACACATGCGTAGCAACCAGCAAAAGACTGATAATAGCCGCCCTTTTACTGAACAGACTTGACACCGACTCATAAATGGTGACCAGGAAAAGTAAAGATATGGTCAGTGCAAAGGCATGCAGCGACTTATTGGACTGGCCAAAAATGTGTATCCAGGCCGCACCGATAGCATGAAAAAAAAGCGGGTGCCCGCGCGACAGATCAGGATTTACAGCTCCGGGGAGCAGGCTAATGCCATGCCGGAACATTTCTTTAATGGCAGGTACATAGGGCCAGCTTTCATCCCAATAGAATGCATAAAGCATATGGGGTATCTTCAGCATTATAAATAATACCAAGACAACCAACAGAACCGACCTGCTTTTTAAAAAATCGTACATAGGCTGAAGAAAACATGCACGGCACACTATTACCCATACATAAGATCATGAAAAATCCTTACCACTCCATACCCGGATACGCACGCTGAACGAACTGTAGTTCGGCCAGTATATAGCCCAGGTATTCGGTATGGCGGCCATCCTTACCGCCGGTGTGCATCCACGCATCTGCCGGCATAGCCATCGTAGCCTCCTCAAACACCAAGGTCACCAGTTCCTTCCATTGCGGCCTCAGTGCTGCCAGGTCCATACCAATACCCTGCGCTGCAACCGCAGCATCAGCATCATTCATCGTAAACAGTTCACCGGTATATGCCCACAACTCATTTATAGCCTGGTGCATACGCGCATGGCTCTCGTCTGTGCCATCACCCAAGCGCACTATCCATTCGCTGCTCCAGCGCAGGTGGTAGGTCACTTCCTTCAGCGACTTCTCTGCAATTGCCGCCAGCGACTCATCGCTACTCTTAGCGAGTTCTTTAAAGAAAAGGGAATTAAACGCATCGTAAAAAAACGAACGCGCCACTGTATATGCCCAGTCTTCATTCGGGCGCTCTACCAGCAACACATTCCGGTAGTCCCAGCCATCGCGCAGGTAGGCCAGGTCGTCCTCGTCTATCGCAGTGCCTTCGCTTACTTCCTTTTGCAGCGACACAGAGGTGAAGAAGGTAGCCTTATCTGCCTCCGGCAATGTATTGAACAGTGCCGCTGCATATTGGTACAGGCTGCGCGCCCGGCCCAGGTGATCCAGCGCTGTATTGGTGAGGGCTATGTCTTGCTCCAGTATGGGGCCATGGCCGCACCACTCGCTCAGCCGGTGGCCAAGTATCAGGCCGTCATCAGCCAGGCGCAAAGTATATTGTATTAGTGCTTTCTGATCGTTCATTGTACTGCTTTGGGCCTACATATATTTCACTGCATCTGGCAGGTTATAAAATGTAGGATGACGGTATATTTTATCATTGGCCGGGTCGTAGAGCGACTCTGCTTCACCGGGGTCGGAGGCATGGATATTCTTGCTTTCCACCACCCATATGCTTACCCCTTCCATACGGCGGGTATATACATCGCGGGCATTCTCTATAGCCATCTCCGCATCTGCTGCATGAAGACTGCCTGCGTGCTTATGATCCAGCCCTGCCTTGCTGCGGATGAATACCTCCCACAGCGGCCATTCGTTCTTATTTGTTGTTTGTTGTGCCATGTTGGTTATGCTGCTTTTGCAGCTGCTTTACGTGCTTTTCTTTTTTCGGCATGTGCCATTGCTGCATCCCTTACCCACTGGCCATCGGCCCATGCTTTCTTGCGTGTGTCGAGGCGCTGCTTGTTGCAGGGGCCATTGCCCTTTACTACGTTCCAGAATTCATCCCAGTTGATGGCGCCGGAATCATAATGCCCGCGCTCTTCGTTCCACTTCAGGTCTTTATCAGGTATGGTGAGGCCGAGGATATTGGCCTGCTCTACAGTCACATCTATAAACTTCTGACGCAGCTCGTCATTGGTGAGGCGCTTGATGCGCCACCTCATGCTCTGCTCTGTGTTGCCGCTTTCCGCATCCGGCGGGCCAAACATCATGAGCGATGGCCACCACCAACGGTCCAGCGCGTCTTGTGCCATTTTCTTCTGCACCGGCGCACCATTGCTTAGTGTGAGCATGATCTCGTAGCCCTGCCTCTGGTGGAAGCTTTCCTCCTTGCATACCCGCACCATAGCGCGCGCATATGGCCCGTAAGAGCAGCGGCACAGTGGCACCTGGTTCATAATGGCAGCGCCATCTACCAGCCAGCCTATAGCGCCCATATCGGCCCAGGTGAGTGTGGGGTAATTGAATATAGATGAGTATTTGGCCTTGCCACTGTGCAATTGCTCATACAGCTCATCACGGGTGATGCCCAATGTTTCGGCGGCGCTATACAGGTACAGGCCGTGGCCTGCCTCGTCCTGCACCTTGGCCAGCAATACGGCCTTGCGGCGCAGGCTGGGGGCGCGGCTTATCCAGTTGCCCTCGGGCAGCATACCTACGATCTCGCTGTGCGCGTGCTGCGATATCTGCCTGATGAGCGTTTTGCGGTAATCATCAGGCATCCAGTCCCGCGGCTCTATAGACACATCGCTGTCTATCTTTTTATCAAAATGCTCCTGGAAAGAATGAACAGTCATTTATTAGAAATTTATGACTACAAATATACGAAATTCCCGTGCTGCTATCTAATAACAGTAATTTAAAAAATAAAAGCTATTTACCGATGTAAACGCAACACCAGAATAAACGCGAGGACTATTTGAGATTTGTTCTTTAGAGGAAATTTATTCATATGGTTCAGACCTTACAAATGTATTGTCTTTACCTTTTGAAAATAAAATAATATTGGCAAAATCATTAAATACAGAATCCAAAACCACTTGCGGCACAGAGGTATGTGGGTACATTTTCATGACAGCCATAAATTTACTTTTACAAGCTGTATCAAACACTAATATCCCATTCCCAGTTTTTAAATGAGGAAAATGTATACGTCTATATTCATCCATACAACCAGCGCAGGACGCGCAAGAAATGACGTATATTGAATCATACTTTTGCAGTTGATTATCGCGAATAAAGGCTTGATCTTTAGTGAGCTTTTGGCAACTCGCCAGTAGGACTAAAGCAAACAGCAGTATTTTTTTGTGCTGGTACATATAATGTGTGATTTTTCATAAACGCCATTTCAGGAAAAAGGTCTTTATTTGTAGTTGTTCTTCCTAAAGGAGTAAGCTGTTCCGAGAATAATCGAATGTCGTATGTTTTGTCGTGGTTACGTACAATGAGGTAAATATAATTACTATCGGTAACGATCTTTGTGTTTTTATCATTAAGGTACACATATTTCCGTACATAGCTAAGGTTTCGCATTTTATCACCGGGAAATGGAGTTGTCTTGAACGATGTGATCTCGACCGAATCAAGCTTGCCTCCGGCTATGTTTAGCCTATATAGGTAATTTCTTTTATTGAAGGTGTAATACAAACAGTTGTTATGTGCATTGTAGTCAGTAATAGAAGCCGTATAGTACTCATATCCTGAAAGATACTCGACAGGAGTTTTTATCATTGGGTGAGTAACTACAGTATCCGTTTTATTAATGCTAGTATACATGTAGGCATCGGTATCAAGGTAGTTGAGTGTGTTGTTGATTTGACCATATGGTATCAATAGCTGGTTGCTATCTATACATTGTATACAAGTGCCTGTGCCAACGTACACAAATAGTGTGTCATTAAAAACGGGAGGCACCATTTTTATAAGTGAATTAAATTCAGTCAGGTCGTCATCTTTATGGAATGTGATAATTTTGAGGGCATTTAAGTTGTAAAGAATGACAAGAGATGAGTCTCTACTGCCAATAGAGTGGATTTTGCCTGGCACAAAGAGGAGGTGTTCGGAACCGTCTTCAAAAACATTTTTTAATACAACCGTTGTATCATTTTTTAAACACGCGATATAAGTCTTGTTTTTAAAAAAAAGGTAATGAAAACTATACACTGGCTCATAGTCATTATATATTTGTTTGGCATTCATGCTCAATATTGTACTGTCAATATGCAATATTGAATATCCGCCTTTGCGTGTACTACATGCCTGACCAAAAAAAATAAATACCCCTATACAAAATATATAGAGGTATTTTCTGTTTAATATTGCCATACTGCCATCGTATTGTTGTCGTTAACCGAAGCTGCGTTTATAGCGGTAGATAGTACATAGCTATAACCATATGTAGTCCCACTGCCATCGGCACTCGGTATCTCGTAAAGAAAAAGAGTATTACCCTGTATGCTTGCAAGTGCTCCTTGCATATCGTTCACTTCATCAAATAAAACATCCCAGTTATTTGTGTTGAAATATGCATTCCCATTACCACTTGCGCTATTAACGATAATGTTCTGCACAGTAGCTATTTCTGCAGCCTCATTCGCATCAACAGACACAGATACTTTACAACTTGAACCTGGGTTTGTACAATCATACACACCTTTTTTATCATCATATACTGATTTTTTAGTAAACCCTTTACCTCTGGCTGCCATTTTAGGTGTGGCATAAGATTCAGGTACTGGCTTTTTTCCAGATTCTTTGTTACATCCTATTACAAATGGAACGATTATACAGGCTAAAGATATTTTTAAAATTGCTGGTTTCATAATTTTTTTTTTACGCTCGACGCATTTTGCAATTGCTGGGTTTGCCGAGGCTTAGATACCCACATCATAAATTTAAATTAAAAACATTTTATTAATACTGCCAAACAGCAGTAATATTGTTTACATCCACGCCCGCAGCTGTCTGAGCCGTTGAAAGCACGTAACTATATCCGTATGTTGTTCCACTGCTATCGGCACTAACCAATTGATACATGAAGATGGTATTTGCCTGAATACTAGCCAATAATCCATCCTGATCATTTACTTCGTCAAACAAATCATCCCAGTTTGAATTATCATTAAAAAATGTATTCCCATTACCATTAGTGGCAATTATGTTTTGAAGAGTTCCTATCTCCGCGAGCTGGCTATTAGATAAAGATTTGGTTACTTTACAATTTGGACCCGGCTGAGTACAGTCTACCCTTCCTGAGCCTTCGAGTATCATAGCCTCTCTGGTATAACCACCTTTGCCTTTAGCCGCAGCTTTTTTTATTACAGGCGTAACTGTGGAAGTACTTTTACCTTCTTTTTTTGAGCAACCAAATATCACGATGACCATCGCTGATAACATAATCATTGAAGTTATCTTTTTCATAACACTATGGCTGTCTTTGGTAGCCTTACCATTTATGATGACAAATATTGGAACTGTCGAGATAAGTAACAAGAGTATAAATACTCTAATTAAGTTGCTTTTTGTTAATGATTCTGCGATTTTAAAGAGGTAATAAACACATAGCAAATGCAAAAGTCAAGAGTATAAATACTCTGATTTATTTATAGCCATTAACAAAAAAGTTGTCGTTGCTTTCTGCCTAAAAATCTACTTTCACAAAAAAAAGAATGCTCGAGCCCGTTATACATATTGCTTATTGCGAAGACCAACACTTGGTAAGAAATGGAGTAGTATCTCTGTTACATGAAATGAACGACAGATTTCAAGTAATGATCGTTGCAGCAGATGGCGCAGAGTTGTTGGCTAAAATAAAGGCAAGTTCATACCAACCCGATGTTTGCATCATAGATGTTTCTATGCCGGAATTGGACGGTTACAATACAATGAAGCAAATAAAGACTGAATACCATTTTATAAAAGGGCTTGCATTATCGATGTATAAAAGCAAGTACGCAATATTGAAAATGATGAGGCACGGCGCACATAGTTTCTTAAATAAAGACACACATCCCCGCGAATTAGAGAAAGCAATTATAGAAATATACACAAATGGCTATTATCATTCCGGCATTATAAACGAACACTTCCCAAATGGGATAAACACTGCCAGCAGTATAAAAGAAGAATTCAGCGAACATCAAATTGCTATACTGGAGCATTGCGCCTTAGGGCTTACTTCTGATGAAATAGGCAAAGCAATACATCTAAGTAAAAGGACCATAGATAACAATATAGCAGCACTCTTAGTAAAACTTAACGCCCGAACACGAAGCAATCTTGTTTTCCGGGCATTTGAAGAAGGTGTCATTTTTGATATACCAGACCACCTGGTTGCTCACTAATACTCACTCATTTTTCTCCCATAACATCGTTCGCCCCGATGGCGATGCATATACCCGGTGATACCCTGCATCTATCTGTGCTTGTAGCTTATAATACCCATAATCATCTGCCACTTTAGCATCGTAGCACAACATCAATACATAATCTATCTGCACACCCGTGCTTTTGGTGTAGCCGACAATATCTGCGCCCGGGGGCTGGGCTTCTATGCCGCTGCCTGTGCTGAGGTGGTGGTAGGGGTTCACCCCCTCCTTCCAGTTGAGGGGAAAGTAGCCCATATTGGCTTCGTAGTTGTCCAGTATGATCATGGGCTTTTCTGTACCCATGTATTCACTGGCATGAGAGAAGAGCCAGTTGGCATCGGCAATAATTTGTCCCTTTTGGTCGCGGCCATTGGGGCAAAAGTCGAGGGGCAGCACTACCGAGTAAGGTTTTATGTAGCTGAGGGCAGATGTATAATCGGCCACCCCCTCGGCTGCCCGTTGCAGGCAGGCTATTCTTACTACACCCAGGGTAAGGAAGCAACCAAACAGCAACACCCCTGCCCCATTCCTCACTTTAGCTGATGGCAGCATGTAGCTGATGCAGCATACTGCCAGTATAAATACAAACAACTGCACCCGCAGGGATATGAGTATGAGCCTGCCCAAAAACGCCTCCGGGAAACAGAAATATACAAACACCACCAGCAACAGGCTAACAATAAACCCATCGTATTTATTAACCCTGAACTTGCGCAGGTAGATGATACCCGAGATGGCCAGCAATAACAGAATCAGCACGCCAGCCAGCAGGGTATAAGGCTTTTCGGCGAGGTCCATGTTGATGATGTAGCGAAATTCAATGAGGTCCTTTATCCTGTCTTTGAACAGGCCAAGATGCAATTGCATACCACCCTGCTTCTCAGTAAAGGCAAACATCAATACCAGGAAGGGCGCAACAAGGAGGACCAACCAAGCTGCGTAACGAATAAAGTAGCCTTTCAGCTTTTCGCCTGCACTGCCCTGCGCATAAGCAATAGCATAAGACACCACGAGTATAGCACAGGTAAACACCGCCAACGCAAACGACAGCAGGTGCGTGAAGAACGCCAGTGCAACAAACAGGAAGAACAGCGCGCCGCGCGCTACAGACCTACTCTCCAAAAAGCGCAGCCACGCCCATACCACCCAAAAATAAAATGCTATGCTGAACGAGAAATTATAGAAGCCCTTGGAGAGCGCATGTGTAAATACAAAGATAAAAACCACAAGCGGCCAGTAGGGCGCATTACCACTTATCTTGCGCAGCAGCAGGTAAAAGCCCGAGATATACAAGCCGGCATATACCGTAAGAAATATCTTCTCGGCCACAGCGCCTTTTACCACAAACATCAGTGCGGCAATAACGATAGACGACAGCCAGTTGGGATCAGGATGATGGCTGACCTCGAAGAAGCGGGTATAGAATGCGGTATCCCTCCCTATCCACAGATCATGCAGTATGCGGGCATTATACACATGGCAGGGGCCATCACCGGTGAGGTAGTATGCAGGCAGCCATACCTGTAGTATGCACAGCACACAGCCCGCAATCAGTAACGCCTTTGCTATCTTTTGATGGTTCACTTAGTGCCGAAGATAAAAATAATACCTACTATACATCGTAATCGCTCCCGCGAGCCTTTTGGCTAAAGCCACCCTTATTTTTGCTTTACCCCGGCCTAAAGGCCAGGGCAACTGGTGCAGGCTGATAAGAGGTAACCCTTACCCCACACTACTGCGCGAAGATGAACCTCAGCGTAAGCCCGCCCCTCGTTGTAGTGGTAGGGTACGAGTTAGACACGTAAGGGATCGTCTGTGTGCGGTCGAAGAAGAAATGCAGCGTGAGCTTCTGGGTCACAGAATAATCCACCGACGGGGATATCCTCAACACCTGCTGCCCACGCGACACCACATTGATGTTATCGGCCAGGAAGGTATTGCTGGATTTATCATCCCGCAGGCCCACATCCATCTTCACGATCAGCTCATTCTTCAGCTTCTGTATGCCCAGTATCTTGAACGGCAGCCGCACACCCTTCTTACGGAAGCCCATACCTATCACATATTCATTGCTCGCGGTCTCCCCTATCTGGTAATCAATGAGGCTCAGGCTCTCTATCTTCGACTTCCTGATCTCGAATTTAGCCGTCAGGGCATTTTTAAAGGCCACGTCAAAGCCGATCAGCGGGTTGAATGCCTGCGATATGGTCACATTGGGTACCTGGAAGAACGGCACCAGGTTTCGCGAAGTAGAGTCTATAAATGTAGGGAATCCTAAACCATAGAGGTCATTATATAACAGGTTGGAGCTGAACCCATTCATAGACATAGTACCTGTATATGCATGTGTGACCACGAAGTTGGTGAATATCTTATTGAGGAATGGTAGCTTACTCAGGCCATTGTACTGTATCTTCCAGTTGGGCAGCGGTATGAATGCTTTGAACGGATTATCACTCACATTGTCGTGGGTATAGTCTATCAATGGCTCGTTGGCGGCTGTTTTGCCGGAGTATGCGGCTATGAATGCCGGTATCAGCACATCCTGCGAATACGGGCCATACCCCTTGGTATAACCGGGATTGGTAGGGTCCTGCAAGCCATTGATGTAGGGGTTGATAGCGCCCAGCCGTTGCGAAATAGTCGACCTGTCGGCAAGGAACTGGTTGTAGATACCGGAACCCACCGATGAGTTTTTGAACATGCTGCTCAGGCTGATATACGTAATATTGAACGAGCCTGACTCATAGGGGTTGAAGTGATGGAAGTCGGCCGCACTGCTGCTCGCGTTCACATCGGTATCTGCATACAGCTCGCTGTGCGACTTGCTGAAGGTCTGCGTCATGGTCAGGTCTATCCTGAAATCCTTGAAAGGAATAAGAGAAGCCGTGGCATTGATGTTGCGCGAATAGGTTTGCTGGAACTGCGCGTTAAAGAGCGAGTCCTTCGTAAGCCTGTTTGCGGCAGCCTGCTGCGCCAGCCAGGTATAATTGGGCTGGTAACCATACACAAAGCCAAGGCCCGGTGCCTGCGAATAATTATTGATTCCCATAATACGGGTACTATCCATGTAGCCCGGCAATATGGTGCCTGCCGTTTGGGTATAGTTTAGCTTCACATTGTTCACCATAGTGAGTATGTGCCCTGCTATCTTCTCGGCAAGGTTCAGTTCGGGTGGCTTGCTGCGCCTCAGCTTGCGGGCGGCTTTGCGGGCAGCTTTCTTCTTGGCCTTTTCGGCAGCAGCCTTGGCCCTGTCCTGGTCTTTCTGAGCCTGCACCAGGGAGTCCAGCTGGTCATCGGTCATGTTGGCCGTGTTCACACCATGGTAAGGCAGGTCGTTGGAATCAATTGCAGGTGCGCCACCGGTACCTGTACCACTACCAGGGCCTGTACTGCCGCCTGGGCCGCTGCCGCCGCTACCCGCTTTGCTGGTGTCGGATGACTTAGGGCCACCTTTACCGGGGCCGAGCAGGCCACCACCGGCGGCACCTCCGCTACCACCGCCCCCGGCGGTAGTACCACCGGGGCCATTAGCCGCTGCGCCACCATTACCGGGGCTACCCGGAAGCGGCGGCGGTGTTGGTGCTAGGTCGCCACCGGGCCCGGTGCCACCGCCCTTACGAAGGTCTTTTACATTCTTATCTCCCGCGCCGCCATTTTTGTTCACCGGGGCATTAGGACTGTTTAGGTTGTTAGCTGCCGCTTTCTTGGCAGGCGGGGCATTTACTGCTTTCAGCCATCTCCATTTATCATAGAGCGTTTTCATGTTCAGCTCACCGGTAAACGTTTTGGTTTGCGTATTGCCTATCGTGTTACCAAGATCGGCAGCTACAGGAGCGCCGCGCAACCACGAATAGTTGGCTGTATATCCAAGCCTGGCATTGATCCAGTCGGTGAGGGGCAGCTTGGCAAATGGTATCGCATAGGTGCTGTTGAATGTTTGCGCATAAGAAGTATTGCGCCCGAAAGACGTAATTCTATTCCAAAGCGTATCCTGTTTTTGCGCAGAGTTGAGCAGGCCATACGGCTCATCAATACTGGAAATATTGGTAGCCGAATAATCAATGGACAGCGACTTGGTCAGCTCCCAGCGCACGGTATACACACGGTTCCATGTCCAGTTTTGATAAAAAGAAGGTGGTATGCTGTAGCCGCTGCCATCGCCCACATCGCGCATAATGGTCTCTTCCTCCACGCGGTTCATATCGCTGCGGAAGGTGAATGTAGACGGGAGCGGGGTGAAATTAAAATCCCTGATCAGCGCCAGCCATTTAGACCTGGACCGTACCAGCCTCTTGAAAGGCTCTATGGGCTTCACCTTTATACTGTAGGCATACCCCAGGCCGTACTTCTGTGTCTTCAGGTTATCGTATGATATCGTGGGGTTATGCTTGTACTGGTCGTTGTAAGAATAGCTGAAGTCGAAGTTCTTCAGGCTCCATGGAGCGCGTACCTTTTTTGCTTTGGCAGCATTACCCACTATCCTTACATTGCTCAGGTTGATGCTTTTGATAGAAGTGAAGTCGCGGGCCACATTCTTTATAGAGTCGCGGGCGGCGGCGGTATGGGCTGCATTCAGCTCATCGCTCAGCAGTATGTCCTCATTGTATGGGTCGTACTTAGGCGTGCTTACATTTTGCGTATAGCCTATGAACAGCGGCAGGGTCACACCCCATTCTTTAGGCAACAGCTTGCCCAACGCAAGATTGGTGGATGCATTGTACTGGTAAAAATGATCCTGCGAGCGCTGCTCCACATTCTGGTCTATATTGCCATAGCCGGGGGTGTGCATACTGCCGGAGAGATTCACATTACCCAGGTCGGCGAGCTGAACGGCCACTTTGCCTGCTGCGGCATAACCGGCCTGGTCGTTGATGCCTGCCATCCTCATTTCATCAAACCATACTTCGGTACATTTGGGCAGCCCGTCATCACCGGCCGTCTTTGTTGACTTTTTCGGGTTGAGTACACCCAGCATTATATTTTTAGCGCCGCCGATATTCGGGTTACCCACCACCACTATGGTATTGCCTTTGGAGTCGGTGGTATAGAAGGGCTGGTAAGAAGGTATGCCTGCCGCATCTCGCGCCTTTTTAGCTGTCACCAGGTCTTGCAGCACTATATCCATCTCATTGGATGCCGGCCATACAATCGCAGGATTGCTATTCGCGGTATTAACAGAAATGTTTTGTGGAGTGATCGTAAGTGGCATACGATACTCATAATAGTTGTCAGTAAAGTCGCTGCCTATGCGTATGAAGGCATCCACATCGGCATTGTTTACTACAGGCATACCTACAACCCCTTCGGCATGTATGAACATACGCAGGTACGTGAATTGCCGCATATCCACATCCACTTCTTTATATACACCACGGGCATCGCCATCCTGTAGTGAGCAGGTTTTTAACGACAGCGATTGCTCATTGAGCTGCACCACCTGCCCGCTCGATACTGAAGTAAGCTGCCTGCTCACACCGGGAGGTATCACGTAAGGAACGGGGGTACGCTGGCCGTTTTCTTCAATGCTTACCGAGGTTACCGTGAAATCAGTAAGCCCCTGGTTCACCTGCGGCATATTCTCGCCCGGAGTACTTAAGGAGTAATTATAATTGCGCCATTGGTTGCGGCCCAGCTCCAGCGTGGCAAAACGCATGATCACACTATCCTGCCAGCCGCTCAGGAACATACGCATGAAACGTATAGACCTGAAATCTGCTATGCCATTTATTTTGTGATCATAATTCTCAATAGGTATCTTGAACTGGTACCAGTTTTCTGATTTGTACTGGCCATTGGGCAGCAACACATTACTGGTCTGTATGTTGATGATATTATTCGTACCCACAGCCATGCCTTTCTTCATGTCTATGCGGTATTGGAAGTAGCTTTCACCTTCATTCAGCGTATTGTCGCGGTCTATATCTTCTGACTCCGGTATAGTGGTTTCGGCGGTAGAGTATGAGGCATTTGCGCTGGTTATCGGCGAGTTGCCCTGCGGGCTGTTGTAGCGCTTATACCTTCCCAGCACACCCAGGCCTACGCCATTATTCACCGTATCATAATCCGATCCGCGGTAGAAGTGATAGTTGTCATTGGCAGGGTCATTGAAACACTGTAGGTAAGCCGGATTAGTGGCGCCCAGCTTTTGGCGCAGCTGCGTGAGGAACGGCGCGAATTTGTGCTGTTCATCCAGTTGATGAGGAACAGTAGCTATATCGGGCAGGCCATCATAGCCCACATCCTGCAAAGTACGTGCGTTGGGATCATCGTCAAACGCACGGGTTATCTGCTGCTCAAATTTAGGCGCGTAGCCCCACGCAGTAGTATCCAGTTTCGTAGAGTCAAAAGGATTGGGAATGCCATTCTCAAAAAACATCCTGGAGTCTTTCAGTATATCCTCAGATATGTTACCAAGGTCGATGTAGAGCGAACCGCCGTTAGGGTTATTTTTATTAATGAACGGATCAAGCATCCAGAACTGGATGTACTCTACATTCGAAGCCTCAAAGTCGGTATTATCTATGGGCCGGGTAATGCCACCCCAGCGCGATGTGGGATTCGTCAGTGTCCCATCGGGGTTAATATTCGTCGCATCAAAATTGTACGGGCCTCTTTCGCTGGGGTAGTAACCAATATCGAAAGTGCTTTGTACAGTTTGCAGTGCTGTCACATTAGTGTTAGGAAATACATCTTGTGTTTGCACCACCCTTATGTACTCCATATTCGGGGTATCCCTGCTCACATAAGCAGGCAGGCCATTGCCGGGGTCTACAAGCGTTGGCTCTATGGTATACCAGTCCATACGCGCCCTGTTGTATCCATACTTCAGATTATCTTCCAGCGACGACTCGGGGAAAAGTGTTTGCCCCAGGTTATTTATCGCGCCATAAGGTGTAGAAGCAAGCGACCACGCAATGGAAGGAAACTTAAGATCATAGGCGCTGCTGGTCCCTTCAAAGTTATCGATGTATACAGCGCCTTCGGGGTCCAGGGCATCTATCTGCTTGGGATGGCCGGGCAACAGCGCTGCTACTTCCAGGTTACTGTTCAGAAAAGAGGGGGCCGTGGTGGCATATATAGGCAGCTTATCCAGCGCACGGGTCAATGCAGGCACCTCGGTCTGGTAGTTGGCATCCATACCCAGCACAGTGTTCTTGATAGGGTCTTCGCCATAAGACACCTGCTGCGTGAAGGGCCGCTCATTCAACCGCATCACGGTACCGCCCAGCGTCAGGTTCTTGTTCACATAATAATCGAAACGCGCAGCCATAAAATTCTGCTGCTGAAAACCAAAGGTGGCATTGTCCTCGTACTGGATATTGATAGGCACACCCGAGTTGAGTATGCCCGTGTTGATGATCTTCAGTTTGCCCAGGCCATAGTCCACGGTATAGTCCTGGTTCTCCACCAGCTTGGTGCCACCTGCGGATACTGTTACCGAACCCGGTGGTATATTGAAGCCACCCAAAAATATATCAGAAGACGAGGAAGATTTATAGCTGCCCCGCATGATGTACCGGTCATTCTGCTGCGACTGCTGCGCCACGGTTTTGGTAGAGTCGTAAAGTACCTGGTAGATGTATTTTTGCTGTAGCACCTTGTCTACAACGCCGTTTTCAGTAACAGCAGGCTGCAGGTCTTTGCCAAATGGCTCCAGCACCGGGAAGATGATCTTGCCCTGTTGCGAGTTCACGGTGATGCCTTCCACGTAATCGAAGATACCATCGGGGCGAGGTTCGTTTTGCGCGTTGAGGCGGTCCAGGTTCAGTAAGGTAAGCAGGGGGATGTCTTTCTGCGGGCCTTCGGGCAGGTAGCGCACATCGCCGCCGCCGGGTTCCTGGTACAGTATATTCAACACGAAATTATCTTTAGTAACACCTACGCCACCCAATGCGTACACGTTCTTCATCATCAGGTTCCAAACCGGCAATCCGGGGCGTGCAGAAGTGCCTTTTAAGAGCTTCAGGAACATCACCCTCGAGTTGGTGGTATCGGGTGGCAGGTCTTCAGCAAATTCGCCCACCTGGTATACCTTGCCCCTGTAGGTATAGCGGAATGCCACACCCAGCACATCATCAGGGTTCATCTGGGTATTCAGCATGATGTAGCCCAGCAATGGATTGAACGTAAACTCGGACGGGGAAAGCTGGCGTGCAGTTGTCGCTTCATAGTCCTGCCCTTGTTGCAGGCCCAGGCTCACGAGTGCGTTTACCGCCGTGGTTTGCGCGCGGCTGTTGGGTATCAGCTGCTGCTGCAACCGGGTGTACAGGTAGTTGGCGCTGTTATCGGGCAGGCCGCCACGTACACCACTGCCGGGATTGGCGAGGCTCTTCACATATGGGTTGGCCTCGCCCAGGTCCATAAAGCACTCTACGTTGCGCACACCATTCACCACGCCATTGCGGTTGGTGATCCATACTTCCATCTTGCTGATGTTGACCAGCGAATTGATGACCGGGAAATCTTTCAGCGCATTATCGTAGTTGTCGTGAAAGTATTGCGACAGTAGGAAGTCTTTGTTCTCTTCGTAATTATCGCCCTTGATGGATATGATCTGCGACTGCGCCCCACCCTGCACGGTAATGCTTTTGCGCTGCGATTTCTGCTGCGATAAAACAGCGGTCACCCATAGCTTGCCAAACTGCAGCTGCGTTTTGATACCAAAGAGCGACTGCACGCCACTGATGAGGTTGCTCTTGAGCGGGAAGCTGATGTTACCCGCTTCTATCTTCTTGAGCATCTCATCTTCCTTGCCGCTGTAATCGAGCTTCTGCACATTCTGGTAATCGAAGGTGGCCTTGGTGTTGTTACTGATGTTCAGCTTCAGCTTATCGCCTATCTGCGCCAGCAGGTTGATGTTCATCTGTTCGTCAAAGTCGAACACACTATACTTCTGCGCGCGTTGTGTAAGCGTGGGGTTCTTGATATTCTGAGAGTTCACACCAAAGGTCACATCCACGTTGCCCTGCGGCTTCACGGATATGGTGTTGCTGCCAAAGATGCGGTCGAACAGCCCCTCTTTGTACATCTGCGGCAGTTCGGGTGTTTTATTGAATTGCGTGAGGGCATCAAGCCTGCGCTGCCAGTAGGAATCTTCATCTACCTGGCCCTTGTATTTTTCATACTCATCGAGCGTGAGATATGTGGGGTTGCGCAAAAAATTATCGCCCAGCTTGTCTTTGAATTCGTAGCGGTTGGAATCAGCGGGGTCGTATTCTATGGTCTTTTGCTCATTCTTCGGATCGGCAAGGTCTATGCTGCCGGGGTTGTGGTAATCCGTCACCGGGTCGCCGGTCTTGTCATATATCGGAAAGCGCAGCTTGTGCAGGGAATCGGCCTTGGCAAGGCTGTCTTTGGTGGTGTCTGTACTATCGGGGGCTGGTGCAAAAAAGGCAAACAAGGGCCTGTAACCGCGCGCAGTAGTATTGAGAATAGCTACTACCAGTACGATCAGAAACAATAATTTATATCCAAAATTATCCCTACCCTTCAACTGTTATCTTTTAGCATTTTTATAAAGCGCGCAACGCTTGTTTGATCAACTCTTCCACCGATAAGTCGGCCACATTGCTTATTTTCTTCATAGCACTTTCCGCCATCCCCTTGTTGATGCCTAAATTCACTAATGCTATTAACGCATCTTCCTGTGTTGTATTGTGTTTCACCACTGTTTGCCCCGATGTATTTTTACCGGGTATCAGCTTGCCTTTTAATTCTAATATGATGCGTTGTGCCGTTTTAGCGCCTATGCCTTTCACTCGCTCCAGCGTTTTGCTGTCTTCGCTGGCTATAGCCCGCTCCAGTTCATCGGTAGTTAATGACGATAAGATGATGCGTGCCGTGGCCGACCCCACCCCGTTTATATTGAGCAGCTGGCGAAAGGTGGCCCGCTCTTCTTCATCGGCAAAACCATACATCACCCAGGCATCTTCCCGCACCTGCACATGCGTGTACAGGCGGCACTCTTCGAGCGGCTGTATCTTTGCATAGGTCTGCAAAGTGATATTGAGCTCATAGCCAACCCCATGCACATTGATGTAGATGAGCGAGGCCGATTTATAAACAATTCTTCCTTCTATAAAAGCAAACATGACTTCTTATTTAGCGTTCCGGCAAGCCTTATGAAATAAAAAAATGGTATGATCGCTCATACCGCCCGAAAGGTACAAAAATAATAGCAGTAAGCCCATCACAATACACATACCTGCTGTTTAAAAAACATAAATATCATTGTCATTTATTAAATGTATGCACATGCGATTTTTGAATGCGAATTTTAAGTTAATTTTATGCCTTCCAAAATCTAATTATTTTAAATGAAAACAAATAAAATGAGCTTAAGTACCAAATTGAGCTACATCACGCTCGCAATTTGTTTGCCATTTTTACAGGCAAGCGCGAAAGAAAACACGGAAGTAGAATCATTCATCCGGCACGTACAGGAAAATACCCAATTTGTAACCGTCAACAACATCTGGCAAACAGACCCAAATTTTGACCAAACCGCACTCCTTCAAAAAGTGGACAAAGCGCAGCCCCTTACCATAGATTACACAAAGGTGGCGGGCTTCATGCAGCAGAAAAATACAGGCATCAAGCTCGTAGTACCCGGCATAGGCGGCGGCTCTTATACCATAGACCTTGCCCGCTTCGATTTTCTCTCCAACAGCTTTAAAGTGCATACCATGGGCGCTGATGGCAACGATGTCGTTGTAGACTATACGCCCGGCCTGTATTACAGGGGCGTGGTAGAAGGCATACCCGGTTCGGTAGCCGCCTTCTCTTTCTTCAACAACGAGGTATATGGCGTTTTCTCCATACCCGGTGAAGGTAACTACACACTGGTACCGAACACTATGACAGGTAGTTATTACGGCTCTAACCAACATTATATTCTATACAACGACCACGACCTGAAAATAAAAGCCCAGGGGCCCGGCTGCGCCACTGATCAGCTTCCCGACCTGCATACCGCAGAGCGTACAACCAGCACTTTGGTGGGCAATGATGTATACACCAATTGCACAGAAGTGCGTGTGTTTGAATTTGCCGATTATGCCACCTACTTATCCAAAGGCTCCAACACTACTACCGTTACCAACTACCTTACTGCTTTATTTAATAACCAGGCTACCTTGTACAGGAATGAAGGTATCGGTATCGTAATGCAGAATGTATTGATCAATACTGCAACTGATGCCTACCAGTCACTCGGAGATAATTCAACTTTTTTCCTCGACCGGTTCGGATACCTGATACAGAACACCTACAAAACCACTTATGCCTCCGACATGGCTGTATGCTTCAGCACCCGCTATGGCGATATGGGAGGCGTGGCCTGGATACAGCAATTGTGCTCTAACTACTTTTCAACCGACTCGGCAGGCGCATACGCCTTCTGTAATATTGACAATTCAGCAGTAGTGAATTTCCCTACATTCAGCTGGGACGTAGAAGTGTCCACACATGAAATGGGGCATGTACTCGGCTCACCGCACACACACCGCTGTTGCTGGAACCCACCGGGAACCGGCACTACAGCTATAGACGGCTGCTACACCCTGGAAGGCACTTGTGCTATGCCCGTACCTCAATATCCCGTAGGCGGCGGCACCATAATGAGCTATTGCCACCTCACCAGCGATGGCATCAACTTCAGCAATGGCTTCGGTTCGCAGCCCGGCGATACGGTACGCTATTATATAGCGCATAAATTCTCGGCTACCTGTGGCGTGCATTATACACCTACTACTGCATTGTCTACGGCCAACAGAACGATCTCTGCCAACAGGGAGTGTACAGACATAGCCAGCGGCGATACCACCACTTACTATTTTTACGACAACCTTACGGCCAGCCATGCAGATGATACGCTGGTACTGATCGTGCAAAAACACGGCAATTCTATCGGCGACCTGAATACTTCGGGCTTCTCTGTAAAGTCAACCACTATAGCCCGCTACGGCAGCGGACGCGGCGATACACTTACCTTCCCTGCGGGCAGCGCGCATGGTATAGACGTAAAGAATATAGCCATGCGCAGGTTCTGGACCATTGCCGGCGCTACTACGCCCACTACCGCAGTAGATGTGCTGTTCCCCTTCCTGCTGGCTGATACTGCAGATGTGGATGGCAGCGTACCCGGTGGCATAGCCCTCAGCAATTACAGGATGTATAAAGTGAACAGCCCTATAGACCCCAACCCGGCCAATAACCTGGTGGGCGCTACTTACAGCACACTGAGCCAATATACTTACGGATCTCCCGCAAGCACCAGCCATTGGGCGCTGACCACAGTAGGCACTACCAACTTTGCTGATATGAAGATGACCAACCTGAACGGTGGCGGCACCGGCTTCTATACTTATGGCCCGGCAGGCGTGGCAACGATCAGCACAAGCAACACCGATGTAGTAGTATACCCCAACCCTACACACGACCAGTGGTCGGTATCGGTAGCTAACCTCTCAAGCAACAGCGCACTGTCCTTCCAGCTATACACAGCAGACGGAAGATTAGTGAAAGCACAGCCACTACAGAATGGCCAAATAAATACCATAGATGCGTCTATACTGCCAACCGGCATTTATTATTACAGGGTAACGAATAATAACATCGCCATCTCTACCGGCAGCCTTACCAAGAAATAAAACAAGTTTCATTCTAACAGACAGTAAAGGATGCCGAGCGGCATCCTTTACTGTTTTATATCAACTTTGTCATCGTGAACCTCGAATGACAACCTATCAACCTTTTCGTGTGTTTATCGAACGACAACCTATTAACCTATTAACCTATTAGCCTATTAACCAATCAACCTACTTCCCCTTCGCTTCCATCATACTCATTTCCTTGGCCTTGGCCAGGAACTCTGATGCGAAGATGAATGAATTGAGCCGCTCGTCTTTACTGAAGATGATGTCTTTATTAGAGCCTTCCCACTGCTTATTGCCCTGGTACATATACACAATGTGGTCGCCGCTTTCCATCACGGTATTCATGTCGTGGGTATTGATAACGGTGGTGATGTTGTATTCTTTGGTGATCTCCTTTACAAGCTTATCTATCACCAGTGAAGTCTGTGGGTCGAGTCCGGAGTTAGGCTCATCGCAAAAGAGGTACTTAGGGTTTTGCACAATGGCGCGGGCCAGCGCCACGCGCTTCTTCATGCCACCGCTTATTTCGGCAGGGTATTTCCGGTTGGTATCTTTAAGGTTCACGCGATCCAGCACTTCGTTTACCCGTTTCAGCTTTTCTTCATAGCTGCTCTTGGTAAACATATCCAGCGGGAACATCACATTGTCTTCCACCGTCTTGCTATCAAACAACGCCCCTCCCTGGAAGAGCATACCTATTTGCTTGCGCAGCTCCTTCAGCTCATGGGTATTCATAGTAACAATATCACGCCCCTCATACAGCACCTCACCCGAATCAACCTGCATCAGCCCGATCATGATCTTCATCAGCACGGTCTTGCCGCTGCCACTGGTACCAATGATGAGATTGGTATTGCCGGGCATCATCTTAGCCGATACATCCTGTAGTACCACCTTATCACCAAAGCTTTTGCGTACGTTCTTTATTTCGATCATTGTGTTGAAGTAGAAAGTCTAAAGTAAAAAGTAGAAAGCTGTTATTAAAGTAGCAAGTCTAAAGTATAAGGTCGAAAGCTTTTTTTAATTCACGCATTCATTGAGCCATTGAGCCATTCCGCAATTGAGCCATTAAACCTGAAACACCCCCATCTTAAATTCCTTCTGCACCTGTGCATGGTTGGCTGCGTTGATGCCTTCTGAAATTACACTTCTTGTATCCACCGGGTCTATGATCTCATCTACCCAAAGCCTTGCGGCTGCGTAGTACGATGAAGTTTGGCTGTCGTAGCGGTCGGTGATGTCTTTGAGCATTTTCTGTTCTGTTTCGGGCTCTATTACTTCGCCCTTTGCTTTCAATGATGCCACCTGTATCTGTAGCAGCGTTTTTGCGGCCTGCTCGCCACCCATTACCGCTATCTTGGCATTGGGCCATGCGTATATGAAGCGGGGGTCGTATGCCTTGCCGCACATAGCGTAGTTGCCCGCGCCATAAGAGTTGCCTATGATAATGGTGATCTTCGGCACAACAGAATTGGCTACCGCATTCACCAGCTTGGCACCGTCTTTAATGATACCCGAATGCTCGCTGCGGCTGCCTACCATAAAACCGGTCACATCCTGCAAAAACACCAGCGGTATCTTCTTCTGGTTGCAATTCATGATGAAGCGGGCGGCCTTATCGGCGCTGTCGTTGTAGATCACGCCGCCCATCTGCATCTCGCCCTTGCCACTCTTCACTATCTTGCGCTGGTTGGCTACAATACCCACTGCCCAGCCATCTACACGGCCATAGCCGCATACAATGGTCTTGCCATAATCTTCTTTGAACTGGTCGAACTCCGATCCATCCACAAAACATTTGATCACATCTACCACATCAAACGCCTTATTGTTTTGCGCGGATACCAGTCCATAAATCTCACTCGCATCCTTTAATGGTACAACAGGCTTTATACGGTCGTATCCCATGCGGCTCTGCTCGCCGGTCTTATCCATTATGCGGCGCACCTGGTCCAGGCACTCCTGCTCGGTATCAAATTTATAGTCGGCTATGCCGCTGATCTCGGTATGCGTTTTAGCGCCGCCCAGCGTTTGTATGTCCACATCCTCCCCTATTGCCGCCTTCACTAAGTACGGCCCTGCCAGGAAGATAGAACCATTGCCTTCCACCATCAGCGTTTCATCGCTCATTATGGGCAGGTAAGCCCCGCCCGCCACGCAGCTACCCATTACAGCAGCTATCTGCGATATGCCCATGGCGCTCATCTGCGCATTGTTGCGGAAGATGCGGCCGAAGTGTTCCTTATCCGGGAATATCTCATCCTGCATAGGCAGGTACACCCCCGCGCTGTCTACTATGTATATGATGGGCAGGTGGTTCTCCATAGCTATCTCCTGCATACGCAGGTTCTTCTTGCCCGTTATAGGGAACCACGCCCCTGCCTTTACGGTATTGTCATTGGCTACGATCACGCACTGGCGGCCATGCACATAGCCCAGGCCGGCAACGGTGCCGCCCGCAGGGCACCCGCCATGCTCCTTATACATATCGTACCCGGCAAACGCGCCGATCTCTGTAAACACACTGCCCTTATCTATCAGATATTGTATACGCTCCCGTGGGGCCATCTTGCCCTTCTCGCGTGCCTTGTCCATAGCCTTTTTGCCACCGCCCTGGCTGATGATGCCATGCCGATGCTTCATCTGGCTCACCGCCAGTTTCATGCCATCTTCATTTTTGTTGAATTCGAGGTCCATGCAGAGATACTTGATTTGGGTACAAAAATAGGCTTAAAAGGGCATATACCGCAGCCGCACCCTATCGCTTAATAAACTCCACCCTTCTATTTTCAGCTTTACCTTCAGGGGTAGTATCAGGCTTTAGTGGCTTTGTAGCGCCATAGCCTTTTGTTGTAAGCCTGGCAGTATCAATACCAAGCAGCCCTAATTGCTTTTTTACCTCATCTGCTCTTGATTGAGATAATTTCAGATTAATATCAGCATTTCCATCGCTATCCGTATGCCCATCTATTTCTAACTTTATAGACGGATTTATTTTTAACACCTGTGCCAGCTCCATTACAAATGGCATACTTTCCTGCTTTATAACCGATTTGCCGAGATCAAAATTAATAGCATGGCTCACCAACTTGTTTTTAGTAATAATAGCATTCAGTTCATCATTCTTTTTACCTCCGGCTATTTTAAAGTTTCTGTATTTTATTCCTCCCATAGATAGCCATGCAAAATCTTTGGTATCGCTTGGATAATCCTGAATAGCACATACAGTATACTGATCTACATATACCTTCACTATGCTTTTGTTCACAGAAATAGCAAGGTGATGCCACTTGTTATGGTCAAATCTATTCGGGAAGAAACCATGAATGCTTTTATTTAGCCCGTACACATAGGAGTAGTCTATGCTACCATCCGCACGCCCGTTATAACCACCAAATGTGAACCCGTTCAAATAAGAATTCGTTTTCA
>Ga0316218_1000815_pt1 | contig 38933 bp, 34 predicted proteins | sample TBH18003metaG_FD_203634 | JGI IMG/M metagenome (GOLD analysis project Ga0316218, IMG submission 203634) | Freshwater microbial communities from Trout Bog Lake, Wisconsin, USA - TBH18003 | ecosystem: Environmental > Aquatic > Freshwater > Lake > Hypolimnion/Profundal zone | place: USA: Wisconsin...
GACCCCGAATTGACCCCGAATTGACCCCGAATTGACCCCGAATTGACCCCGAATTGACCCCGAATTGACCCCGAATTGACCCCGAATTGACCCCGAATTTCCAGGGGGTTGGCGCTGCCAGACGGTGCTCAAATCGGGATGCGGCGAGCGAGGTCAATGACTCGAACCGGTAAGATGCCGCCGTTCTTCCGACAGGCCGGGGTGGGCTTTGACTCAGAAGAGTTACGACTTAACGAAAGGAGGGTAGGTTGGAGTTTTTGCATGGAATCCGCAAAAAACTTTCGCTCCTTAAAGGGAGAGCAACAGCTTAGTTTCGTTGCGAGCAACTACGTCAAAGAATTGCCGGAAAATCTGATCGAGCCCCATCTGCCCGGACTCGACGGGGTTCGGCTTCCGAAAGAACACCAACGACGCCGACCGGCTCAGGAAATACCTGGTTCGGTTCGGGCTGACATGGCAGGAGTGCAGAGAACGGGTAACCGGACGATAAGTGACCCGCTCATCAGGTGGTTCTGCACGTCTCAATTGCGTCTGCTAAAACAGACCTGCCTTGACAGGCTGCTTGCTATAGAAGACGTTGAATCCGTGTCAAAGGTCTCTTCCATTCCGCTTCCCGCCGCTCACGCCCTTCGCAAGCTGGGGCGTGATCTCGCGCTCGCGCGGCGCAAGCGTGGGATCGCCACGGCGGACATGGCGTCCCGGCTTTTCGTCAGCCGGGACACGCTGTGGCGGTTGGAATGCGGCGATCCCACCGTGTCCGCGGGAACTCTCGCCACGGCTGTATTCATTCTGGGCCTGCACGATCGGCTAGCCAATCTTGCGGCGCCTTCGACCGATGAACTGGCGCTCAGCCTGGACGAGCAGCGGCTTCCCAAACGCATTCACCGCCCCCGGCCATGAGCATCGAAGTCTACATCGACTGGCAGAAGCAGACGCACCTGGTAGGCATTCTCTATCCGGCGGACAGAGGATCGACCGTCTCGTTCGAATACTCTCCGGACTGGCTGCAGAAGCCTGGGGCTTTCGCCATCGACCCCACTGCGCTCCCCCTGCGGCGCGGCATGCATCACAGCACGGCGCTTTTTGGGGCGCTGCAGGACTGCGGCCCCGACCGTTGGGGGCGCATTCTGATTGAGCGGGCGGTCCGAAAGAAGCTCCTCGCCCAAAAGCCGTATCGCGACATCGATTACGTGCTGGCCATTGACGACAACTCCCGAATCGGCGCGTTGCGGTTTCGATCCGCTTCCGATGGTCCGTTTCAGGCGGCGGCAACGGGAGTCATCCCGCCCATTGTGCGGCTCAGCGCCTTGCTGCGTGCGGCGGATGCCGTTCATGGGGAAACCGAGACGGCGGCGGATTTACGCTTTCTGTTGGGGGAAGGTTCGCCTTTGGGCGGCGCGCGCCCCAAGTCCGCCGTCACCTTGGCCGACGGCAGCCTCGGCATTGCCAAGTTTTCCAAACCGGATGACGTCCGGGACATTGGCGCCGGAGAAACACTCGCGCTCCACCTTGCGCGCAAAGCCGGAATCCGCACTGTGGATCACCAGCTTGTTTCCGTTGGGGGCCATAGCGTCACCGTTATCACTCGTTTTGATCGCGTTGGCGAAGCGCGGGTTCCATTCATCTCGGCAGCCAGCCTTTTGGGACTCTCACAAGGCGAACCCGGAGCGTACACGATGATCGCCGACGCCATCCGGCAATTTGGCAACGATGTGAGCGGTGATCTTCGGGAGTTGTGGAGACGCCTGATTTTTTCCCTGCTCGCGAGCAACTGCGACGACCATCTGCGCAACCACGGTTTTCTCATGCACGAACCGGGGCGCTGGAGCCTCTCCCCGGCCTACGACATCAACCCGGTGCCGGAGATCGATCGCTCGCGCGTGAACAAGACACCCATCGCCGAAGACCAGGACGAAACAGGCATCAGAGTGGCCCTCGCCGCAGCCCCTCGCTTCGGTCTGAAATCCCAAGACGCGAAAGCCATCCTGGGAGAGGTCTTCGCCGCGGTCTCCGACTGGCGCAAAACCGGAGTTCGCCTGCGCATCAAAGCGTCAACCCTCGACGCCTACGCCAGCGCGTTTGAGAATCCGCACATGACCGAAGCTGCCCGCCTGCTGGGGCAGGGTTTATCCGTCCGCTGCCATTATCACGGGCTAGATCGCCTCGCGTGAGCCAGCCTCCAAAATCCACTGCCAGGCGGGCAGGATGCGGATCGGGGGCGGCACCGCTGGAAATGGCGTGCGGGATTCGAGGGTGAGCAGGAGTTGGCTTGCGCGTGGGTGTGCGGCGGCGGCATCTGCGAGCGCCCGAACTTCACGGGAAAGCGTGTCGGGATCGTCCGGGTTGGCACACACTTGGATCAGGTCTTCCGAGCCGTCACGATGGCGGGAGAGGAAATCGACCCCGAAGCCGCCGGGCGGCTTGACGTAGGCGACTTCCGCCCCGCGGCGCTGAAGTTCAACGAAGACGACGGTTTCCAACGCATGGCCCGTGTTGGCCTTGCCGCTGCGGTCGAACACCGGAATCAAGGCGGGGTCGGCGGGATAGACTTTCCGTGGGTTTACCTGCCGGCGCTTCTCCGAATTTGCCGCCACGGGAACCGCGTGCAACAGGAATGCGTCCTCCAAGTGATCGAGGAGTTCGTAGAGCGTTTCGCGGCCTGCGGCGATCCCCTGCGATTTCAAGTCCGCGGCAAACTTGGTAACGCTGAAGAGGCCGGCGGGACTGCCCATCAGACGCCGCACCATCCAGCGCAAGGCGGTGGGATTGGCCACCTCATGACGCTCGATCACGTCGCGCAGCAGCAATACGTCCACGTACCCTTGCAGCAGGTGACGGCGTTCCACTGGACTGAGGCCCTGCGCTTCGGGGAAGCCTCCGGTGACGAGGTAATTGGAAAAATGATGGTCGAGCGCCGCTGCCTTTCGCGAGGTGAGTCGGGCCGGGTCCGCCGGTGCGTCATGGCCATGGTGGCGAAGGAATTCGCCGAAACTGAACGGGTGAATGGCAATTTCCCAGGCCCGGCCCCGCATCGCTGTGGCGATCTCCCGACTCAGCAGCTTGGCCGACGAGCCAGAGAGATGGATTTCATAGCCGGGGGTATCGAGCATCCGGCGCACGAAGACTTCCCAACCCGGCACCCGCTGGATTTCGTCAAGGAACAACGCCACCGGTTCATCGGTGGGAGCGGGAAACAACCGCGCGTGCGAGTCAGGAATCAAATGGAGGCTGCCGGATTCGAGCGCCCCCAACCTTTCATCCTCGAAGTTGAAATAGACGAGGCGCTGGGGCGATCTCCCCGCGGCGATCATATCCCGGCGGATTTGGTTCAGAAAAGTCGTCTTACCGGCCCGCCGCATCCCGATCACCGCCATGGCCTTGCCCTTGATCCTGGGCAGCACGGCATCCCGTCGGGTCATTTCCGGCGGCAGTATTTCAACCGCCGAAAGAATTTTGTCCCGGATCACCTGTGAAAGTTGGTCTTCCATACGGATCAATAATTACAGAACTTAGACTTTTGTAAAGTCCAATATCGGAGCGCTTTCGAATCGGCCCATCGCACGACGTTGTCGCTATGAAATCCGATCGTTGAAAGCCCGGCTCATGAGATTCACAGGCATTTACCCCGAAATCCGTAAACGTTCTGCGCCCTTATTGGTTTGCCACCCTGATCCGCAAAGGCTACTCAAGCTGCCGTGAACGAGTATTCACCATCACCCCATGGCAACTCCGCCGGACCTCAGGCTCTTCAGCCCGCGGCGCAGCCAACTCGACAGGAACAGATCGCGGGCGTGTTGCTGGGAACAGCCGTCGGCGATGCGCTCGGCCTGCCAGCGGAGGGCCTTTCGCCAAGGCGGATCGCCCGGCTGTGGCGAGGCAACTGGCGCATGCGGCTGTTTTTCGGTGAAACTCCGCTGGTGGTTTTTTGGATTGCCCGCCGGCGTGGGGATCGCAACGGCCAAAGCGTGCATCAAGCTCTGGCTCGGGATTCCACCCGGTCGCTGCGGCGGTAGTTCTAGCCCACGGTTTTCGGCGATTGTTTCCTCCGTACTAAAACACGAAGCACATTTTTTCTCGTGACGGAACTGAGCTCCGTCACGCACCCATCTTCGGAGCTGCGCTCCGCAACCGCCGATTGCAGGACACCCCCCGCCAATGCAAGAACCGCTCATCCCTGTTCCGCCGGACGCACTTGGAATGCTTGGATGCGAACCGTGTTTGCAAGGCTTTCGAAGCTTCGGGGATGGGCGCGTGACGCAGTGCAACTGCGTCACGAGGAAAAGCCAACATCGTTCAAGTGGACAGTCTCAAGGCCGACACCAAGCTCAAAGGACGGCACCCGCTTGCGTTCCTAACCCAGAACGACGACGAAACCATTGCGTGTTTCCAAGTGGAGTTCTTCAATCTCTAGCACCGCACGGATGGCAAGGACAAGACGCCAACGCGCCACTTCTTCTGGCCGGTATGATTAGCGCGAAAACCTGGAATGACCTGGTCGGCAAGGTGCGCGGGTGTCGGCTTTATCCCGGACCCGGAATCAACGGCAAGAAGAGGCTCGCGCAAAGGCGCAAAGCACGCCAAGAGAAGATGTTGTAACATCCTGAGCACTCACCTGCGCGGTGAACGGCTTTTTGGCCGTGTATTGGTCGCAAGCTTCTGCCTTGGCGTGCTTTGCGCCTTTGCGCGAAATTTAAGCGCCGTTTTCAGGATCATTCGGTGGGGGGCGGCAAGAAGAAGGGGAGCGAGTGGCACTTCACCATGAAGCCCGGTTTCGTCAACGGGGTGCCCGCAGCAATCGACATGGTGCAGGACGACCGCTCTGTTGTTGAAACTGACATCACCGAGCAAGTCGCGCCCTTCCTGGTCGTCAAGACCTGGCGCAACCCCATTCAGTCTGCGGGCGTGACGGCGAGCACGTCTGGCGAATTGATTGTGTTGGCGGGTGAAGGATACCCGAAGTTTTTCGAGGCATTGGGCGTGCGCCCGGCAGCCCTCGGAACGCACGGCCAAGCCAAGAAGACGTTCACAGCGATCGACGATAGCTGGCGCAAAAAGGAACTGCGTTGCGCGGACGTGGCTTCCTCGTGACGGAGCCTGGCTCCGTCACGCACCCATCTTCGGAGCTGTGCTCCGCCACCGTCGCCGTGCCAACACGTCCCCGAGCCATCAACAACCGCACCAGCCCCGCATTATCGCCAGTCATCGCACCGCAGCACCCGCTCTACGCCCCCGCACCTCCTCGTGCGCCACGCCACCGTCGTGGAGGTCACAAAGTGCGCGGCTCGCGGGTCGTGGACGAGGGTGCGGCTGCGCACGAGGACGGGGGCTTTGGTGTTGGCGGCGCGGCGGAGTTAAGCTCCGACGATGGGTGCGTTACGGAGCGCAGCTCCGTAACGAGGGTGAACGAGAAGGAATCAAAAACGCTAAGAGAATAAATGGAGGCAGAAGCGCGAATAATCGGGGGATTACATACCAAGCCCACGCCCCCAAGAATGTCGTATCAGGCGCCCTGACAGATGAATCGCAGGACCGAATATCGGCGACGAACCCGAAGAGCATCGTGACGGCATATGCACCAACCCAAGCAACCACATACCAAAAGACACGGCGCGGCGTGCAGAGAAAAGCTATTGCGAGAGGAAAGCCCAAAATGGCGAGGGAAAGAAACGCAAAGGTAGTGGATGTCTGAAAGAACACTGAATTCACGTCGCGCTGTGAGCCATTCCAGAGTACTCGCTAAAATGTCTCAAACTGTCCGGCATAGTCAAAAGAGTGGGTCAGCATGAATGCAGCACAGATACCGATGAGCCGATTTGAATTATCCTGAGTCATAGCACGTGAATGTCGCCGAACATTGATTTTTTCCTCCTTGTGATGGAGCTGCGCTCCGTCACGCACCCATCCTCGGAGCTTTGCTCCTCCGCGCCGCGCCTCCGGGGTGTTGGCTCGGAGGCGCGGCGGGTGATGAGCTTTGGTGGTTAGTTAGTTGGTGGTTGGTTCGTTAGTGTTGGTTGACAGTTATTACGGCACCATGCTGAAAGCAGGATCGCAGAAGGGGCCGGGGGAGGCGTCGCCGGCACCGATGGCTCGGACGCGAACCCAGGTGCGTTTTTCTCGTTACGAAGTTGCACTTCGTAATGCCTTGTCTTCGAAGTTGCACTTCGCGCACCTCCGTAGGCCGGACAGCCTTGCGGCATTGCTCCGGCATTCGATGGCGCTCTTGGACGGCGGTGGCGTGTCCGGCAATCACGGTTGCGAAGTGAAACTTCGAAGACAAGTGCGTTCCCAAGTGCAACTTGGGAACGAGGGAAAATCGCTTGATCACGCGATCGCCGTAAATCTTTGCCACCTGGCAAAGTGCGCGTTGGAAAAGCTGGCTGTGCGCATCAACGTCAGGGCCGTTCAGGTAACATGCAGTTTTCCGGACGACGCGCCGCTCGTCTCCGGCGATGCCTTTCTTTTGGAACGAGCAATCCTGAATTTACTGGAGAATGCCATCGCCTTCACGCCCGAGGGCGGCATGGTTGCAGTCAGCATAAACCATCACGAAAGATGCTGGCGGCTGACGGTGGAAGATACCGGCACGGGCGTTCCAGAGTACGCGCTCCCGCGTGTCTTCGAGCGGTTCTATTCGCTGCCGCGCCCCGATACCGGACGGAAAAGCTCCGGTCTTGGGCTGGCGTTCGTGAAAGAGGTGGCCCTGCTCCACGGCGGAGCGGTGGAATTGTCCAACCGCCCCGAAGGCGGCGCACGGGCAACCATGTCTCTGCCTGATGAAATCTGAGCAGCGGCGCGCGGACATTGTGGAAATTCACAACGATTTCGCGCCCACTTCATTTTGCCTTCATCGAAGGGGGCCAGACTCCGCCCATGAATATGAAAGCAATTTTCTGGGCTTGCGGAGCGACCGCGACGCTGGTGGGGCTGATACTTGGTTTTCGAAATGCACTCCGGGGTAGAGGATTATTTGAAAAAATGCCAGATCGAAGATTTTCACCCTCATGGCCGGACGATCGACAAATGCACCTCCTCGCTGCCACAGATGACCCTTTGTCACCCGATGCTTTCCGCGACGAGCTTTTGAAATAGTGAAACGGCGAAAGGGACATGAACATTCAATTACGTTACTTCTTCCCCGGTATGCGCACCTCGTCGCCCCTGCTTCGATTCAGAGCCGTGATGCTTTTCTTCATTGCGGGGTTGGTGATCAGCGGGGTCACGGCTTTCCCGCTTTTGCACGAATTGCGGATACTCGCTCATTGGCTCGGCGCGGGCACTGCGCAATCTCCCGAAGGATGCAGCGGGCTTACGTTCTGGATCGTAACCGTCCGGTGTGGACTCGAACACACCTATGCCGATCACCCGTGGCTCGCCTACGGCACGGATTGGCTCGCGTTTGCCCACATCGTAATCGCCTTCTTTTTCGTCGGCCCAATGATCGACCCACTCTCCAGCCGATGGACCCTCCGCGCGGGAATCCTCGCTTGCGCTTCCGTTATACCACTCGCAATGATCTGCGGCCATCTGCGCGGCATCCCATTCTACTGGCGCCTGATTGATTGCTCCTTCGGAGTTCTCGGCGCTATCCCACTCGTTTACTGTCTGCGGCTCCTTCCGCAAATCCAGCGACAACTCACCGCGGAAGTGGAGAGTCCTCGGTCGTAAATATCCCGTCGGCTGATACGCCCTGAAAATTCTTCTGTTTCATGGAATCACGGAAAAGAAATCGAGTTTCCTATTTCGCTGCCGTTGTCCTTACAATTGCTGTCGGTCTGGCATCTCGCCATTTCCCAGGAGCAACACCCGCTTGGCTCGGGAAGTATCCGGGCGATGCATTATGGGCACTGATGGCGTTCTTTGGCTGGGCCACTGTATTCCCAGCATCCAAAACTCTTCGCATTGCAATGTTCGCCCTCGGCACATGCTACGCAATCGAGCTTTTCAAATTCTACCAGGCACCATGGATCGTCTCGGTTCGCCACAGCACGCTCGGACATCTGGTGTTCGGCCACGCCTTCTCGTGGCGGAACCTTGTCGCCTATACGCTCGGTGTGCTTGCGGGCGTGGGAATCGAATACGGGCTGCGAGACTACCGATCACGATGATGTTCTGGTGAAATTCGACAGGGATCGCCTCAGCGATTTGCTTCAAGACGGAACCCGGAGAGATGAGTTGGTTCCCACTCATGATTTGCGGCCTTTCGTAGTAAAGGATGCAAGGAACTCCATTGCCTGTGGTTCGAGACGGGCTTCATGGAGGTCGAGGAGGCATTCGACGGGATCAGCCCATGGGATGACGCTCCCCTTGTCCGGCTCAAAAAAGGAGGTTGCCCTGCGGATCGTATGGAGAACGAGCGTTGCCGCTTGATCGCGCCGGGTCGTTGGTTCAAGCCCTGGATCGAGACGTTCGATAAAGGATAGATCGACCGCTTTGCCCGCCGAATGAATGGAAAGATCCAGACGCGGCGTGCCAACCAGATCGAGCGGAGGAAAGTAGTGTTTTGCGCCCCATACCCCTCCCATGGCGATGTCCTGCCGCCCAAGCATCCGGAGTCGGCGCAGCAGCGATTCCGGCGACCGCGGCTGGCCGGAGCGGTCGGCGAAGCGCACCGTGCTTCGCACGTCGTCGGCTACGGCCACCAGCTTCGCCCACTCTTCGCGGGGGAAATACCGAAGTTCCACGCTCCGATCCGAGTGGCGGGTGAGGCAATGAGCCAGACGCTCCAAAGCCCGCGACACTGTGGGATAGCTGTTCCCCGAGGCTTCCATCAAGGCAGTGACGGTGATCGCACCTTTACCGAGCAGCCAGTGGTGAATGAGAATACGCAAGATTTCATGGACGGCCTCGCTACCCCGCCCTGCGCGCTTTGGCTGGCTGGCAAGCTCGTGCTGGAGAATCTGTTCGAGAACCGGAACTTCCTCGGGTGCGGGGGCCGTCGGCGTTCCCGTCCATTGGCCCCCACGTCGCACGAGCATGCCTAGGCGGGTTAAAATTTCGGGCCGCACAACCCCGAGCGCACGGCTCCATTCCTCCATCAACCGTATTTCAGTAATCTGCGGCTCTTCCAGAAGAAGGAAACTGCGGCGCACGTCTCTTGAGTTGGCCATGTAAGCCAACTCCATCAAAGACGCGCGCAGCCGCCGGAGATCGCGCGGTTCAACGAGCACCTTGAACGCAGAATCGTCTACAATCGCATCGGCTTGGAGCCCTGGCAAATTCGCGAGCGGACAACGGAAACGGATGGGCATCACGAGGTGAAGTTGCGACTTTCACTGGAAACTCGCAAGTAAAAAAGAAAGTCGCAACTAAACTGATGAATCGACAGCTTTCCTTCACCTTGAATCCTGCCCGCCCGGCACATCATGAACTCCCAATGAAACACCGGTATCAAGTAGAGCTTTGAGCGTTTGCACCGACTAGACTGAGCGCCCAGAACGCTGTGATATCCTCTTCGCGTCTGATGAGCGCACGATAGTGGTTGAAGATCATCGCCGGAGAATTTCCCGCTTCGACCGCGGTGAGGTTTTCGTCTTTCCGATCCGCGAGATGATATGAGCAAAAGCTGTGTCGGAGCACATTCTTCGGGCCAGGGTTGCGATGGCGCCGACACGATCGTGCCACCGTCGGGCGGTGTGGGGAATCACCGGCCCTGACAATTCCTTTCGGAACGGACCGATCCATTTCCGTAGATTCTCAGAAATGGAAATTACCCGCCGCCTCCGGGTTTTGGCGTGCCTGGCCAATACGATGATTTGACGATCACCAACCTCGTTCCAGTCCAGTTGCAGCAATTCGGACGTCCGCAATCCCGCGAAGAGCTTTATTGAAATCCCGGCCAGGAATACGCCTTCAGCGGCTCCGAGGAGGGCTTTCGCCTGGACGCCTAGGGGGCAATACCGGTTCGACAAAGCCTTTCTCCCACAAGGCGACCAACGCCCCAGCCCGCAACAGCGCGTTGTCGCTCGTTGCCAAGAAAAGGCAGTTCCGGACATTTCCAGAACGCCGCCCCGTTCGGCCAAGTCGCTGGAGAAACGTTGCAACCGAATACGGGGCGTCGATTTGAATCACCCGGTCCAGATCGCCCCCGTCAATCCCCAGTTCCAATGTGCTCGTCGCCACGATGACGCAGTCCTGAGCCTCGGCGAACGCAGCCTCAGCCGACTTCCGTTCCTCCGCGCTCAGCGAACTGTGCGACAGAAAGGCAGTGACGCCAAGCCATGCTTGTTGCGGCGATCTGCGAACTCTAGCCTTCATGCCCCTATTGGCGACAAACGCCCGTACAGGGAACGGCTTGCGATTTACACATGATCAAACCAAACACAACTATGGCTATCGAACTGCAAGAAAAGCGCGAGGGCAAGTTGCTGGGGGTCCACGTCAGAGGCAAACTCACGACCGAAGACTACGAGCGATTCATCCCGGCGGTGGAAGCGTTGATCCAGCGCCACGGCAAGATCGACATCCTCTTCGAAATGACCGATTTCCACGGCTGGGATGCCGGTGCCATGTGGGAGGATACCAAGTTCGCATTCCGGCACTTCTCGGACATCAGACGCCTGGCGGTTGTGGGCGAAAAGAAGTGGCAAGAGTGGATGACTACCATCTGCCGTCCGTTTACGAAGGCCACGATTCGTTATTTCGACCACGCGAATGCCGGGGAAGCCCGCATCTGGTTGGAGCAGGATTGAATTGCCATGGGCTAAAACATTCGCCACCGGGAGAAAAAGAGAATTCCGACAACGAACAACACCGGCAGGAGGATCGGCAGGGAATAATAGAGGATGTAGTTGACGAAGCCTGGAGTCTTGACCTTTGCCCGTTCTGCGATTGCCTTGACCATGAAGTTCGGGCCGTTGCCGATGTACGCCATCGCGCCGAAAAACACCGCGCCCAAGCAGATCGCAACAAGGTGCTGATGCTGATTGCCGACAAACGTGTGTGGATTGTCAAACTCTTGGACATTCCGGCGGGGCACAAGGACTCCAAGCAAAGCGGACGGGTGGAGTTCGCTTACTCGCTGATGGCGCGTGCGGCAGGGATTGATATCTCCGAGACCCGCTTGTTCAGTGTCGAACGAGACCACGGAAACCGCGGCCTCTTCGCCGTGCGCCGCTTCGACCGCCAGGGGGAAGAACGGATACACATGCAATCACTCGCCGGGTTCTTGCACCGCGATTTCAGCGCCGACGCCGTCAGCTACGAGGATTTCGCAAGAGTGGCGCTGGAATTGACCGGCGATCATCGCACTTTGGCCGAGATTTATCGCCGACTGGCGTTCAATGTTGCGACCTCGAACTCCGACGATCACGCGAAGAATTTCGCCTTTCTCTGCAACCGGGCCGGCCAACTGGGCATTCTTGCCAACACGCTGCATAAAGCTCTTCGCGATGGGCGTTTGCGCGCGGGCGTTAAAAAAAAGATTTAAGCGCACAGACGCAGGAGTGTTGCAACGCGGATGGTTGCAATGGCGAAGCTTCGACCAAGAGCGAGCGGGGCGTGGTCGACAGCGAGGCGCCTTTGGGTCGTGCCACCACGCGCGATCTGGACCGGGTGGCGGCAATGGTGGGCTTGCTCGATGGCGCGCCGATCGAGTTTGAACTCGCCGATGTTTGAGGGTCTACGCGTGGGAATTGGATTCTGAATGTCCCGACTCAAAATGCGAGGACTGCGGAGCCGTCTTTAATGTAGAATTCGGAGATTTGGCGCTTCCCGAGGAGTCTCCCCTTTCTTCTGGAATCTCAGGCGGTAATACCCACGGGTGCCAGTAGCCGTCATTTTGAAACTGTTAAGAAAACGGCCCGATTCTTTACACGTTTCGGAGACGTGTAAAGACTTCGCCGGTTTTCTTGTCACGATGCCTTTCCAGCATCGGCATTGACCGGGCTGTGTGTCGATTTCTCTTCGGAGTGGTAAACCAAAACGCCCTCTGGTAGCCTCTGGGTGTGCAAACCGCAACATCAGCGCTTCCCCGGAAACAGCGGGAGGAACTCGGGCAGTTCCTTACTGCTGAGCCTGTGGCTGATTTCATGGCGTCGATCTTCGGGCCGCTTCCGAGTGCTGTGCGCTTGTTGGATGCCGGTGCCGGGGCGGGCGCGCTGACTGCGGCATTCGTCTCCCGGTGCGGCGAGAGGCGCGATGGCGTTCGCTCCATCGATGCGACCCTTTACGAGGTCGACCCAGCAATCGCTGACTCGCTGTTCGCAACCCTGCGGGACTGTGAGCAGCGTTGTGCCGAGGCGGGACTTTTGTTCACTTTTACCATTCGTCCCACCGATTTCATCCAGGAGGTCTCTACCGGCCTTCCGGGCGATCTATTCGGAACTGCGCCAGCCCCGTTCAATGTCGCCATCGCCAACCCCCCGTATCGGAAAATCAGCACCACCTCTGCCGAGCGACGGGCATTGCGGTCGGTTGGCGTCGAAACGAGCAATCTTTACACCGGTTTTATCGCCCTGGTCCAGCGGTTGCTCGCCCCTGGTGGGCAACTTGTCGCCATTACTCCCCGGAGTTTTTGCAACGGCCCATACTTCCGGCCCTTCCGCGAAGACCTGCTTGGCAGCGTCGAACTCCGCCGGATTCACGTGTTTGAGTCCCGCCAGGCCGCTTTTAGCGGGGATGGAGTGCTTCAGGAGAACATCATTTTTCACGCGGTGAAGGGTCGGAACCAACCGTTTGAGATAATCATCTCCACGAGCAGCGGCGAGCCCGGCGGCCAAACAGTCGAGCAGGTCCTCCCTTTCAGCGAAATTGTTCATCCCAGCGACTCTGAGAAGTTCATCCACATTCCCTCGGCGTTGAGCCACACGGCGGCGAAAGAGACACTGGCCGGTCTTCACGCCAGTCTTCCCTCTTTGGGGTTGTCCGTTTCAACGGGTCGCGTCGTGGACTTTCGCCTCAAGAGCGCCCTGCGAAAGGAGCCTGGGACCGGAACGGTGCCACTGCTTTATCCGTGCCACTTCAACGGAGGAACCGTTCATTGGCCGAAGCTCGAAGCCCGCAAGCCTAACGCCATTCTCGACAACGACGAGACGCGTCCCTGGCTGGTGCCGTCCGGGGTCTATCTGCTGACCAAGCGTTTCACGTCGAAGGAGGAGCGGCGGCGCCTCGTGGCCTGGTAATCGGCGCCACGCTAAAACGAAATACTCCACGTCGGATAGATTCCGCGAGCCTTCGCGAAAACTTCGCTCAGCTTCAGTTCAAGAAAGCAACCAGTGACAGTGCTCACAAAAATGAATCGAAACTGATCCTTCAAGCTCTGAGCAACCAAGACTTCCGCGGCTGTCAGAGCGAAGAAATATCCGCGAAAGTCTGCCGGGAATTTCTGTTTTGTGGACTTGATTTCACAGAATAGAATCTGGGTCAGTTTATTTTCAACGTCTTCAAGAGAGTCCAAATTCGCCTCTCCTGTGATCCTTACGACGTCGAAGGCCTTGCCGTAAACAATGAGGTCTCGTTTCGCGCAAGCTACGACCAAGTTCCGCTTCTGCCGAGCCGTCGGAATGACGTAGCCCCGATTCGCTTCAGCAAGAAATTGCGCAGCCTTCTTGGCCGTGGCGCTGCCTGAATCAATATTAGGAAGCGTAATGGGTAATACGGCGGCGGCCTCTCCCGTCACAGCCGGTGGCACAGAATGCGGCTCCTTACGCACCTTTGACTCCTCCATTTTCCTTGGCTTTGGCCCCCTCGGATGTCGCTACAGCCTTCGCATATAACTTTACAAACGCCTCCAGGCCAATACCGAGTTTTTCACAGATACGATCGACCTCGACAAAATCTAGTCTCCGCTCCCCCATTTCATACTTACTCACGAAACTTTGAGCCATTCCAAGAGCCTCTGAAAGTTGCGCTTGCGTTACGCCCTTCCGAACCCGCAGGTCACGCAGCAGTTCGCGGAAAATGCCGTATTCGATTGAAAAAATGGTTTTGGACACTTGTTTATTCTGAATCCCGGATTAGAATATCCCAAAATGGGTAATTCCACAGCCAACCCCAATCGGGCGATTCGGTCAGAACACGAATTCCTTTCCCGCTCTGTAGAGACGCTTTCGAGGCGGTTACGGCTGCCAAAGCACCTCTTGAGGACAAACAGTTTGCATTTCCCTGACGGTTCGCTGCACTATACCCCGAGGTTCCGCTGGTGCTTGCTTATTAAAGCCATCGTCGAGCAATTCTGCCCAGCTTTCGCGCCCGGCGGCGTTGTGCTTTACATCGGCGACACCGAGAACAAGTTCGTCCATCTGGAGTCAAAAGGCCTGGCCGCATTGGGCGTCGCATTGGATTCAGCCGCCAAAATGCCCGACGTGATCGTTCATTACACCGCCCGCAACTGGCTCCTTCTCATTGAAGCCGTAACCAGCGCCGGTCCCGTGGACGGCAAGCGCCGGAAGGAGCTCAAGGACCTGTTCACCGGCTGCACGGCGGGTTTGGTGTTCGTCACTGCCTTCGAAACCCGCCGCACGATGCAGACCTTCGTCTCTCAGATCGCCTGGGAATCGGAGGTCTGGATCGCGGAAGACCCGGACCACATGATTCATTTCAACGGCGAACGGTTCCTTGGCCCGTATCCGGACGTGATGCCGAAGAAGGGGCGCCAATGTTGACCCAACTCAGAATGCCACCTCTGAATCGAATTTGAAAAGCACGCGGTATTTTACAAGCTTGGCGAAGTAGTTGTGCTCTGATTGAATTTCAGAAAATTTCTGTTCCATCTGATCGAATTTTTGCCCTGATGCCGCGCACTGCGAAAAATTCCAAAGCCGCCCGTTCAACCCCAAACCTCAAGTTCGGGGCGAAGCACCTGCATGTCGCCGACAAATCCCAGCAGAAGAAACGGACAACAAAGCTCAGGTCTCGTGATTCGGCTTCCGGAATCCACGGCAGCGATTTAGAAAATGTAATGTCCCCCCAAAAAAACCAAAAGGCCGATCGAAAGCAACAAATCGCGCATGCAAAAATTACAGGTCGCAATGTTGCAGTGATACCCATTCCTGACCCAAGTCAGAAATTGCCGGTTAATGGCGTAATCCAAGGCTTACACGAATGGCGTGGTCACACACGTTCTGGCGTTCCTTGGGAGGTACATCGCGGAGATGCCCTGCAAGTTCTCGCAAGATTGAATGAAAATTCCTTTAACCTGGCTGTGACCTCGCCTCCTTACTTCTGGCAACGAGATTACCAGGTAAAAGGGCAAATTGGAATGGAGCAGAGCATCGCCGATTATGTAAATCGGATTGTCGTAGTTATGGATGAGGTTCGTCGGGTGCTTAAGAAGGATGGAGTGCTTTTCCTCAACTTGGGTGACACTTATTATTCCGCAAAAGGGCAACCGAAAGGTGCTGACAAAAAGCATAGTGCAAGGCGCTTTGGACTTCGAGCGGTCGATGCAAGCGGCTTAGGAGTTCCTCGGAAAACGTGTATCGGAATTCCATGGAGAGTTGCGCTCGGTATGATTGATCGAGGATGGATTCTTCGTTCCCCTATCATTTGGCAACGAAAGTCAGCGCCGCCTGAACCCACGGCAAAGGACCGTCCTTGGAAAACTTACGAATCGGTTTTCATGTTTTCAAAGAACCCCCGTTACTATTTCGACCGCCTCCAACTCTGCCGCGAAGAGGACATTTGGACAATTTCGGAACGTCCAACCAAAGCCAAGGGCATCCACTCTGCCGCGTTTCCAGACGAACTGGCGGCGCGGTGTATTTCGGTCGGGTGTCCAGCAAATGGAACCGTCCTTGACCCATTTGCTGGAAGCGGCACGGTTTTGCGTGTCGCGCTAAAATCAGGCCGCACTGCAACTGGAATAGATATCAATCAGCGGTTTTGTGAACACATGGCACGCAGCTTTCAACCTTTTTGAATTGCATGTATATAAGCATTTCCCAACTCAAATCCACTTTGGAATCGCTGGATTCCCTGAATCCTTTCTTCGGAATCGCTTTCCTTGCCTTCAAAAAGGCTAATTTACCTGTAAACAAGACCCGGACTATTGTGTTTACTCAGGTAATGGAGGAACTGCTTTATTCACATTTTAAGCCAGTAATTTCATTTACTGGATTCTACCACCCATTTCATACGTCAGACAAAAGCAAACGCTGGGTGACACCTCGTTATGCAAGCACATCTTTACAGCGGACCGTTGGCGACGCATTTGGCCATTGCTTCCTTCATCGCAAGGGCACCTCTAAATGGGGTTGGAGAAGCGATTACGTCAAAGAACTTCGGCGTCATTTGCCTGACGGAAGAAAAATTCCTGCGTTCGATTTAGCTGTGTTCCTGTTTCAAAAGAATAACTGGCCAATAGCCTGTACTCCCGCGATGGTTATAGACAAGTTATTCAAGGAGTTTCTTATAACATCCGAAGAACAATCTGACCTATTCAGCACAGCTGTGCCTGCGGATTTAGAGACTTCTTGGTTGCAAGAACGTCCAGTGACGCAATCGGAATATCTTGAAATCATTGGAACGCCGCCAGGTGCTAGCCCCGAGGACGGTGCTGCCCTCGATTTTCTAGAGATAGAGCATATCGGCCCGGCTCAACGTCTTCGTTATGAGCCAGCAAATCGCCTGAATATGGTCACAGGTGACAATAGTCTCGGTAAGACATTTCTCTTGGAAACGATATGGTGGGCACTGACTGGCCATTGGCTAGATCAGGCTGCGATCCCAAGGCGCTGTGTTCCAAAATCGGCACCGCATATTTCATATCGTCTCTCAACTGGAAATGGGCAGCTTCAAAAGGGGCTAAGTAAATACAATTGGGAAGCGCAAAGTTGGGATGAGCCTCGTTCACGCAATGTTCTGGCTGGCCTCGTAGTGTATGCCCGTTATGACGGGTCCTTTGCAGTATGGGACCCCGCTCGAGCTTCAATGGAAAAGACCGCCCAGTCCACGCCAGGTTTGCTCCTATTTCGACGGAACCATATTTGGGATGGATTACCAGTTACCTCGAAGTTGGATCGCGCATCTTGGATCTGCAATGGCCTTATCAGAGATTGGGTGAGTTGGCAAATGGGCAACCGTCACGCTGCTCAATTTGCAGCCTTCAGCAAAGCATTGCAAACATTGTCTCCATCAGAGTCGGAATCGCTAGTTCCAGGCGAACCAGTTCGATTACCCCCTGATGCACGCGAGGTACCGACCCTGCATATGCCGTTTGAGGACGTTGCGGTAACCCACACTTCGGCCGGCGTCCAGCGAATTCTCGCACTCGCATATTTATTGGTATGGACTTGGTTTGAACATCTCACGCTGAGCGAGATTGGACGAACGGCACCCCAAAGGCGTTTAGTGCTGCTCATTGATGAAGTGGAAGCACACCTTCATCCGCGCTGGCAACGATTGATCGTACCCGCACTGATGAGGGTAATGGAAGACTTAGCTTGCTCTGCAACACTGCAAATACATTTAGCAACCCACTCGCCAATGGTTTTGGCGTCAGCCGAAACGGTTTTCAAGAAAGCGTCCGATAAGCTTCACCATCTGAAACTTTCTGGCAGCAATGCTATTCTAGAAGAATTGCCATTTCATCGACGCGGACGTGCGGACCTTTGGCTTATATCGGATGCATTCGGGCTGAGACAAGCAAGGTCTGCACCCGCTGAATTGGCGATTGAAGCCGCAAAGTCGCTGCAGCTTTCTGGTAATGCCGCCTTAGCAGAAGTGGAAAGAACCCATGCGGATTTAGTGAAAGTCCTGGCCGAAGACGATGAGTTTTGGCCACGATGGTCCTATTTCGCAGAGCAGTGCGGGATGCAATTATGATTGCTGTTACTCCCCAGCCCGAGCCAAAAGACTTCAATCGGCTTGTCCGGAAGCCGGGGTTGAAATTTTTAAAGAGGAAGCCCGCTCCAAAGTCTAAAGAGTTTCCCCCACATTGGCGAAAAATCCTCCCCGAGTTACATTATGCATATCACGGCATCTGTGCTTATGCTTGTCATTGGATTCCTTACGACACGGGTTCGGATACAGTCGAGCATTTTCGGTCAAAGGTGAAGACTCCCGAGCTTGCCTATGAGTGGAGCAATTATCGTTTGGTATGCGGCACATTAAACGGACGAAAGAAGGAATACACAGATGTTGCCGATCCTTTCCATATTAGTCCCGGTGAATTCATTCTGCAATTTCCATCTCTCTTCGTCGAACCGGGAGCGGAACTGAATCGAGCGCGACGACTTCTGATATGCAAAACTATTATTCGCCTCGGTTTGAACGATGAAGGCACTTGTCTGAAAAGCCGAATTCGATGGGTGCTAGACTTTTGCAATGACGATATCTCTTTTGCTCATTTAAAAAAGAATGCGCCGTTCATCGCATACGAGTTGGAACGACAAAACCTATGCTCGACGATTAAGTCGATCATGAAGAGTGGAAAGACGAACCTGAAGCCAAAACTTTGCTAATCGCGAGGGGGAGGATGAACTGCTTTTAGGTCTTCAGATCCGGTTCCTGGGTGATGATTTCACCGCCAAAACAGGGGGCAGTGGGATCATTTGAGAACAACTGAGAGAGAAAGGAAAGCTGCTGTCCGAAATCGTCCGCGACGTTCATTGCGACGTATGGCGGTTGGACGATTGATTCGGAACGATCGAGCAAGGCAGAGAGCCTCTTTCGATTGGATTTACAGAAGGAATGCATTGTCATTGGCACTGCCGCTGAGTTTTGCCCTTGGGACCCCAGGAATGTCGCGGAAAGAGACTGGACAGGGAGTATCCCCCCGCAAACTTCACAATGTGATTCGCCGATAAGCGTTGAAAGCCTTTGAATCTGTTGAAGCCGTGCCTGCGTTTGAACAGTCGCCGTTGAGCGGCTGGATGCCTCGGTCCCCTCAAGGACATCCTCGTGTTGTTCGAAGAACTCTCGGGTAAGTTCACCGCCAGTTGAGCTAAGTAAAGTCAAAAGCTGGTTGAGGTAGCGACCCACCTGCAGGGTGACCTCTCCACCAGAGCCGACGCGGCGGGAAAAACGTCTAACAATACTTTGTTTCTGGCTGATAAGCACGCTTTCAAAAGCCTTTCGATACGTAGTAAAGAGGAGTTTGCGAGCAGAGACGTTCGCTTCAGTTCCGCTTATAATCCAATGAAGAAAGCCATACATTAACGCACGAACACACCTCCCATCGGCGCTATAGAAATAAACTGTTGTGTTTACGTTTAGAGACTTTAAAGACGGACCGTAAATATGATCCAGAGCATCACATGTGTCCGTGACCAATCGCAAACCTTCGGAAATAATTCCAGTGGAGTCTTGGCCTTTCCCCCGTTCTAGCATCGCTTTGGTATCGGACGTAACGCCCCGACGCCCTTCAACTACGGTTAACAGCTCTGCAACGTAAGCAGGAACCAGATCTGGTCGGCCTCGCGGTATGCCTAGGAGTGGTTGCGGCTGATCCTTGCTTGGATAGCAATACGGAAACTCAAAAAGATGGGTGCGTATTTGCTGGGCTTTTGTTACAATGATCGGAAGTTTAGCTGTGTCATTATTCGTCACATCTCCAGTCGGCCAACAGTGAGCAACTCGGTCTTTATGACAGATTGACATGACTAAACGGGCGAATCCGGAAGTTCGATTTTCCACTAGGGCGGTTTCCCACTCTGTCAGGCGTTGTCCCGTTTTATTTATTTTAAGAAAAGATTCTTCGGCAACCCTGTAATCTCCTCGAACCCAAAGAATTGGAAATCCAACATCGACCGAATCCCATGCTCGGCAACGGTTCGCCATCACGATTTCCGCGTTCGTCATGTGGTCTTCTGGATTTTGTCGCTGATCTTCGAATGAACGAAACTTTTCGGCGGCGGCCAAATGTTCTTCATATGAGCCGATCCCTCGATGCGATGAGTTTAGAAGCTTACGAACGTCGTCCGCGGCAATCCGTGCGGTATTCGTTAGATCTTCGTCCAGTAGCTCTTGGACTTTCACCCCATCTCCCCAATCGTCGGTTATCCAAGCAAGTAAGACTGAGATCCGGTGTCCACCGTCGAGAACGTATTGTCGATTGGCCGGATCTAGCCACAGGATCACGCTCGGAACGACTTGTTCCTTGAGAACTGCCTCAAGCAAGTCCACGCATTCCTCCGGGCTCCACGCACATGTGGCTCGCTGGAAATCAGGTTTTCGGAGAAAAGTGCGCTTTCTCCTGCGAGTATCGCCCAGATCGCGAATCGTCAGCGTTTCGGCATAATTGCGTGTTTCGCCTTCCTTCCCTTCGGAACGTTCGTAAAGCAAGCTGTCCCGCACGATGTGGTGGTCGAGGTATACAAAACGCTTGTTCATTACCGGCGAGTATGGACGCCGCTACGCGAAATGCAAGAATCGAGGAGAAAGGACTTCCCGCCTGCGTTTCAGAGGATTTGGTGTGGGGGACATCGCTTTCTCTGCCCCCGCCACTCGGGGATGTCGCAAACCGCGCGCATCTCCCTTTCCGAAACGCTGTCCCGCCCCTTTGCCGCCCCCGGCAGGAACAGGAGCGTCTCCTGAATGTCCGGCGCGAGATTGAGCAGGTTCATGATCTGCGTGGCGCGGGCGCGGGTGATGCCGCCCAGCCGGGCCAAGTCGGCGTAATCGCGGACAACTCCGCGTCGGATCAGGCCGTCGAAGTGGATGGCGAGCGCCATCAGTCGGGAAATTCGCGGGATTCGATCGGGCGGCGGTGGCGCGGCGGGTTCCCGCTCCCCTCGCTTCATCTGTTTCTGGCCGGCGCGGCCCGTGGTGCGTGCACACGCTGCAAGGACATGAAGTAGAGCACCGGCACGGCCATTCGGCTGATGAGCAACGAGGCGATTTCTCCGGCCATGAGAGAGATCGCAAGACCTTGGAAGATCGGGTCGAAGAGGATCACGCCAGCACCGACGACCACGGCCATGGCGGTGAGCAGCATCGGACGAAAGCGCACGGCCCCGGCATCCACGACGGCTTCCGCCAGCGGCATGCCTTCGCGCAGGCGCAGTTCGATGAAGTCAACCAGGATGATGGAGTTGCGCACAACAATGCCCGCGCCGGCCATGAACCCGATCATGGAGGTTGCAGTGAAGAACGCCCCGAGCGCTCCGTGGGCCGGAAGGATGCCGACGAGCGAGAACGGGATCGCCACCATGACGATCAGCGGCGTGAGAAACGACCGGAACCAGCCGACCATCAGCACGTAGATGAGCACGAGCACGGCGGCAAACGCGGTGCCGAGATCGCGGAAGACTTCGATGGTGATATGCCACTCGCCGTCCCATTTGAGCGAGGGCTGTTCGCCGGTGAACGGCATGGCGGCGTTGAAGACTTGCAGCTTCGCACCGGATCCGCCGAACGCCGCTGTGTCAATCTTCGCCAGCGCCTCGTTCATTTTCGCGATGGCGTAGACGGGGCTTTCAATGGCTCCCGCCACATCGCCAATCACGTAGGTCACCGGCATCAAGTTCTTGTGGTAGATGCTCTTGTCGGTGATGGTCTTCTCGATTCTTACCAGTTCGCGCAATGGCACGAGCAGGGTTCCGCTGGTGGCGCCGGGTTCGGGGAGCGCGTTGGCGTCGCCCGAGCGGACCCGCAGCGCGAGCAATTCCTCGGGAGTCCCGCGGGCCGAGCGCGGCAGTTCCAGCGTGAGATTGACGTCGTCCTTTTCGCGCGGCAGGTGCAGCAGATCGATGGACTCACCGGCTACGGCGATACCCATGGTCTGCGAAATGGTCTCGGCGCTGATGCCGTTGAGCGCGGCCTTTTCCTTGTCGATGACGAACTTCGCCTTGGGCTGGTCGGCCTCGACATACCAGTCCACGTCCACCACGCCGTCCACGCTATTGAAGATGTCGCGCACCTTGCGGGCCATGGCGAGCCGGGATTCTTCGGTCGGTCCATAGATTTCGGCCACCAGTGTTTGCAACACCGGCGGGCCGGGCGGCACCTCCGCAACGGCGACGCGCGCTTCATATTTTGCCGCGATGGCCGCTACGCGCGGACGCACCCGCTTGGCAATGTCGTGGCTTTTCGCCTTGCGCTCATTCTTACCCACGAGGTTGATCTGGATATCCGCCACGTTCGCGCCACCGCGCATGAAGTAATGGCGCACCAGGCCGTTGAAGTTGAAGGGCGAACTGACGCCCGCATAGACTTGATAGTTGGTCACCTCGGGCTCGCCCCGCACGGAGGCGGCGATCTCGCGGGCGGCCTGCGCGGTGCGTTCCAAGGCGCTGCCCTCCGGCATGTTGAGAATAATCTGGAACTCGCTCTTGTTGTCGAAAGGCAGCATCTTCACTTTCACCCAGCCGATGCCAACCAGCGCCATCGCGCCAAGCAACAGCGCCGTGATTCCGCCCAGGAACAGCCAGCGCCAACCGGCGTGGGTCAGCAGCGGCATCATGATGCGCCGGTAAAAGCGCGTGAAGAAATCTTCCTCATGTTCAAAGTGGGAATGCGCCATGGGTCGGGCGCAAACCTGCGGGGACTTTTTCTCACGGAGGCACTGAGACACGGAGGAAGAACCCCCGGAATCCTCTTCTTTGTGTCTTTGTGTCTCAGTGAGAGATATTTCTTCGCCCTTGCTTGCCGGTGCCGCCGCCACGCGCCGCAGCATCCGCACCGCCGCCCACGGCGTCACGATGAACGCGATCGCCAGCGAGAAGAACATCGCCGCGCTTGAACCGATCGGGATCGGGCGCATGTAAGGCCCCATCAACCCGCCCACGAACGCCATCGGTAGCACCGCGGCGATCACGGCGAACGTGGCGAGGATGGTCGGATTGCCCACCTCGTTCACCGCTTCCACCGCAACATCCGATCCGTTGCGCCCGCGGTTCTGCGGCAAATGAAAATGCCGCACGATGTTCTCCACCACAACGATGGCATCATCGACCAGAATGCCGATGGAGAAGATCAGCGCGAACAGCGTGATCCGGTTGAGCGTGTAACCGTACAGATAGAAGACCAGCAGCGTGAGTGCCAGCGTTGACGGGATGGCGATGGCGACGATGCCCGATTCCCGCAGGCCCAGCGTTAGCAGGATCAGCACCGACACGCTGAACACGGCAATCAGCATGTGGAAGAGCAACTCATTGGATTTCTCCGCCGCAGTTTCGGCATAATCGCGGGTGACGGAAACCTGCACGTCCGCGGGAATCACCGTGCCCTTGAGCGTCTCCACTTTCCGGAGCACGTCATGCGCGACCGAGACCGCGTTGGTGCCGGGGCGCTTGGCGACGCTCAGCGTCACCGCTGGCTCTTCGGGCGTGGCGTGGTCGCCATAGAAAACATAGTTGGACGGCTCCTCCGCGCCATCCACCACCTCGGCCACATCCTTTAGATAAACCGGTCTGCCGCTGTAAACGCCCACCACCACATTGCGCACGTCGTCCGCGCTTTGCAGGAACGCGCCCGTCTCCACCGCCACCTCACGGTTTTCGCTAGTCAATCCGCCGGAAGCGGATTGCCGGTCTGCCTGCTGGATCATCGGGATTAACCCCGCCGGACTCAGATTGCGCGAGGCGAGCCGGACCGGGTCGATCAAGACGCACAACTGCCGCCGCGCGCCGCCAATCAAGTTGGTCTCGGCGACCTGCGACACCTGCTTCACCGCATCGTCAACCTGCGCCGCCAGCCGTCGGAGCGTCAGGTGATCATACCGGGCGCTATGAAGCGTGAGCGCAAGAATCGGCACGTCGTCGATGGAACGCAGCTTGATGAGCGGTTGCGAAGCGCCGTGCGGAATGCGGTCGAAGTTCGACTGCAACTTCTGGTTGAGCCGGACAAGACATTCCTCGGCATTGGAACCGACCACGAACCGCACGATCACCAGGCTCTCACCGGGGCGCGAGGTGGAATAGACATACTCCACGCCGGGAATTTCCCAGAGGAGCTTTTCCATCGGGCGCGTCACGCGCTCCTCGGCTTCTTTCGCGCTGGTGCCCGGCATCCCGACGATCACGTCCACCATCGGCACCTTGATTTGCGGCTCCTCCTCACGCGGCAGGAGCAGCACGGCGGCGACTCCAAGCAGAATGGAGGAGACAATGATGAGCGGCGTTAGCTTCGAATCGATAAACGCCTTTGCGATGCGTCCGGCCAATCCAAGCGGCTCCGGTGTTTGTGGGGTGTTGTTCATTTGGATTGCACCTCCACGCGTTGGCCGTCCGTAAGCCGGGCCACGTTCTCCATTACGACCTGCTCTTTGTTCTCGATGCCCGAAACGAGTTCAATCTCGTTGCCAAAGCGTTTGCCGGTTTTCACCAGGCGTAATCGGGCGCGCCCGCCTTCCGTCACAAAGACAATCTCCATCTGGCCGCGCACCACCAGCGCGCTTGCCGGAATGCGCAGCACCGAGGTCTCGCTCACGGGAACCGCCACGCGCCCAAACTGGCCGGTCCGCAGACCGGGCGTTGGCGGGAGGTCGAGTTTGACGAGAAAGGTACGGCTCTGCGCGTCGGCAACCGGAGTGATTTCACTGACGGTGCCGTTGATTTCCAGCGTGCCGGTTCGCACCGCCATCGCCGCTCCAGATACGATGGAGCCGACGATCGCCTCCGGCACGTCGGCCTCGAAGCGCAACACCGCCGGGTCCTCGATCTCCAGCAGCGTCTTGCCCGGCGAAGCGAGATCGCCCACGTCGGTCGGCTGGCGCGTGATTACCCCGTCGAATGGAGCCACGATGGTCATGTAGCCCAGATTGGTTTCAGCCTCGGCCAGCGCCGCTTTAGCGACGCGATTTGCCGACTGCACACTGTCGAATTCGGCGGGCGTGGTAGCCTTGCTGGCGAGCAGCGACGTGTACCGTTGCAAGTTCTTCTCAGATTGATCGAGCAGCGCACGCGCCTGGTCGAGCTTCGCCTGAATTTCCCGCGCATCGAGTTGAACGAGAACCTCGCCGCGCCTCACCCGCTGGCCGGGCGCAACAAGCATCTTCTCGATCCGCCCCGTGCTTTTCGCCTCGATGGCCGAATGCAATTTGGCCCGCACCGATCCGGCGACTTCTTCCGTGGCGACGTGGGGTTTGGCCTCGACCGCCTGCGCACGAACGGCGACGGCCGGCAATTCGGCTTGCTGGGTAGACTCGGGCGGTTTGGAACAGGCGCCCAGCAAAAGCGCCAGCGCCAGAGTGGACCGGGATAAGAGACGGTGGATTTTCATAAATTTCGGAGAATCGATTAAAATTACGCGTTGACTATTTGCACAGATGCGCATATCCTTCAAGACGTTTTTGAAAAGCAAATGCCAAAAGCACCCAAACCCGCCAAATTGACCGACTCGGCCCTCGAATTGATCGCCGCCCGGTTTCGCATCCTCAGCGAGCCGAGCCGCCTGAAGCTTCTGATGGCGCTGGAGACCGGGGAAAAAACCGTTTCCAAATTGATCGAAACCACCGGCATCACCCAAACCAATGTCTCCCGGCAGCTTGGAATCCTCACCACCGCCGGCCTGCTCGCCCGTCGCAAAAACGGGTTGAACGTGCTCTATCGAATTATCGACCCCGGAATTTTCGATCTCTGCGGCCACGTCTGTAACAGCCTTCAGGCCAGGGCCGAGGCGCAATCGCAGGTTTTCGTCGGCTCACCGGGACATCACCGAACTTGATCTTGAAAAATTCACTTGCATTCGAAAGGAGTTTTGGCCATTCTTCCAATTCTGCCTGCTAAATCTTCCAAAACCCGTCCCTATACACCCCGCTCCCCGCAGGAGTACCGGGCTGGCGCCGACGTTTTCAAAGCCCTCGGACACTCCAGTCGCCTCCTTATCGTCGATGTCCTCGGCCATGGCGAGCGCTGCGTCGCGGACCTGACCGAACTGATCGGATGCGACATGTCCACCGTGTCCAATCACCTTTCCATCCTTCGGAACGCGGGCCTAATCATGGACGAGCGCAGAGGCCAACAGGTCTTTTACCGACTTACGACCCCATGCGTGACCAAAGCATTCGCATGCATGGAAGAAATGCGGGCGGCTCGGGCGGGGCAACGCTGATTTTTTATGCTTTTCTTTTCGCCTTTTGGCCAAACCTGCAAACTTAACCGACTCTCTTAACTCATCCACACACCATCCAAACTTATGAAAAACAACTCTGTTCAAGAACTGAAAGCGATCCTCGACGCTGGCGCGTGCATTGATCTCATCGATGTCCGCACCCCGGGCGAATTTGCCGGCGTCCATGTCCCCGGCGCAATCCTCCACCAACTCGATAGCCTCGATTGCGGCGCGGTGATTGCCTCCCGCAACGCCGGTTCGCACGAACCGATCTACATCTTGTGCCACAGCGGCGTTCGGGCCAAGAAAGCCGCCGACAAATTCGCCGCATTTGGGTTCTCCAATTGTGTCGTCGTCGAAGGCGGTACGCAGGCTTGGGTGGACGCCGGATTTCCAGTTGAAAGATCGGCCAAGCAGGTTCTGCCGCTGGATCGCCAACTGCAGATTACCGTCGGCCTGATGGTGATCGCCGGCGTCCTGCTCGGGCATTTCGTCAACCACAACTGGATCTGGCTTTCGGGCTTTGTCGGCTGTGGATTACTCATGGCGGGAACCACGGGGTTTTGCCCGATGCGCACCCTGATCGCGCTGATGCCGTGGAACCAGAAGGGAAAGTGCTGCAAGAGCGGTTCCGGCTGTTCTTGCTAAGTCAGGGTCCTGCGACAAAGACAGCCTTCACATCGCCGCCGCGGCAACGCCTCTTCAATTAGCAATCAACAATTAGCAATTATCAATATCCTATGAACCGAAAGAAAATCGTCATTGTTGGGGGAGTTGCTGGCGGCGCTTCGTGTGCCTCCCGTTGCCGCAGATTGGATGAGAATGCTGAGATCGTTCTCATCGACCGCGGGCCATACGTCTCGTTTGCCAATTGCGGGCTGCCTTACTACGTCGGCGGCGTCATCAAAGACGAATCCAAGCTCCTGCTCGCCAACGAGGCGCTTTTTAGGGATCGGTTCAATATTGAAGTCCGTACCCAGCACGAAGCAGTTTCCATCGACCGCGCTAACCGCACGGTCACGGTGAAGGAACTCGCAACCGGCCGCACCTATTGTGAAAACTACGACGCGCTGGTTCTTTCGCCGGGTGCGGCAGCGGTCCGTCCGCCCCTGCCGGGAATTGATCTCCCTGGCATTTTTGTGCTGCGAACGATCCCCGACAGCCGAGAAATTCGCTCGTGGATAGCGGAAAAACAGGCGAAGACCGCTGTTGTGGTAGGCGCGGGCTTTATCGGACTGGAGATGGCGGAGAACCTCGTTCACCGTGGACTCTCGGTCACGGTCGTCGAGATGCTAAACCAAGTCATGCCGCCGCTCGATCCCGAAATGGCGCTTCCCGTGCAGCAGCACATGGAAGCTCACGGAGTTACAATGGCGCTCGGCGACGGCGTTGCAGGTTTTGCTAAGAATGAGGCGGGACAACTCACAGTGAAGACGCAGTCAGGAGCCGCGTATACCGGCGATCTGGTGATCCTCGCAATTGGGGTCCGCCCGGAAACGAGCCTCGCCAAAGCGGCCGGGCTTGCGCTTGGCGAACGCGGCGGCATCCGGGTCAATGATCAGATGCAAACCAGCGATCCTGCGATCTGGGCTGTTGGCGATGCGATCGAAACGCGGGATATCGTCACCGGACAGGCTGCGCTGGTTCCCCTCGCCGGACCCGCCAACCGGCAGGGGCGGATCGCCGCGGATGCCATCTGCGGACGCGACTCCCGCTTCCGCGGCGTTCAGGGGACTGCGATTTGCGGCGTGTTTGACATTGCCGTGGCCAGCACCGGCGCCAGTGAAAAAGCGCTCCGCCGCGCAGGCGTCACGGATTTCGACAAAGTCTACCTCTATCCGGCGCACCACGTTGGCTACTACCCTGGTGCAAAGCAGATGAATCTGAAGGTGCTCTTCCGCAAGTCCGACGGACGCATTCTCGGAGCGCAAGCCGTGGGCGAGGCGGACATTGCCAGACGCATCGACGTCATTGCCACCGCCATTCAGTTCGGCGGAACCGTGTTCGATCTGGAAGAAGTCGAGCTTTGTTACGCACCACAGTTCGGCGGAGCCAAAGACCCCGTCAACTACGCGGGGATGATCGCGTCGAATGCGATCCGCGGTGACAACCCGCTCGCGGACTGGAGCCAACTCGGCTCCGACGAAGCCTACCTTCTCGATGTGCGTGACCCGGATGAATTCGAGGAAGGCTGCATCCCCGGAGCCGTGAATCTCCCGCTCCATGAGCTTCGTTCGCGGCTGGGGGAATTGCCGCGCGATCGCAGAATCCAAGTCTATTGCGTCGTCGGCCAGCGCGCCTATTACGCCATGCGCATTCTGCTCCAGAACGGTTTCAAGGCGGAAAATCTTTCCGGTGGCATTCGCGCCTACCAGCAGATCGCGGCGACCGTGCCCAAATGAACACGCTCTAATTATGACCTTGAAAATGATTCTCAGACATCCTGACCTCTTCTGGAAAGAACGGCCGAATTGAAGAATGAAAATGAGCCCAACGCCGGCGCGGTCCGAAATGGATGAACCCAAAACGGCAGAGGAGGCTCGTGGACTGCGGTGAAGTGCCCTTTCCATTAACCACAAAACGGAAGCCGAGCACGGAAACCGGAGCGGCCCATATTATTTTGTCATCCTGAGCTTGCGAAGGATCTCACGGCAGGCCAGCCGGCGTTAGGTCACCATGCACCGTTCTCGGAGCTGACAGCGCCGCCCGATGAGCCATCAGTTCCGAGTACGGGCCGACTGAAACGAACGTCGCGATCGCCTCGTGAGATCCTTCGCAGGCTCAGGATGACAACGCTCGGGGCTCCGTTCTCACTCCTGCGCCCGATTTGCAAACTTGTGGGTAATGGAAAGGAATCTCCATCGCTTTCGAAGCGATTGGTCTCACGTCCATTCCAGGTAGAGGTCAGGAGGTCTGAGCCTGCTCGCCGTGGATGTCTCGCCTGGCATGCTGGCCAGAGTAAGGGAAAAAGCGGAAGCCCTTGCACTTGCAAACGTGGTGACTCTCCAACACGATCTCACGGTGCGACCGATCGAAGGCCGGGAGTTCGACGTGATCATCACGGGCATGACGCTGCATCATGTGCGCTACGTCGCAGCGAAATCGCAGTTACCCGGTCTTTTTCATGGCCGCGCGTGTTCATCCTGAAGGTCTGCAATAGGTCGCAGGCGCGTGACCTGCATGCTTATGAAATAAGAACAACCATGCACCGCTTTGTCATGGCGGTATCTCGAAGCGGTCGCCGATTTGCTCGTTTTTCGAACCTCCAGCTTCCCGCGATGCGGAGGAACGCACGTAGTCAATCTTGACCCCTGCGGGCGATACGGCGACGCGCACATGGCCAGAGTTGCCGCGGAAGACGCCTTGCTTGTAGCCGTAGTTTTCCAAATCGCGGATGCGGTCGTTCCCGGCGAAGCTGGGCTGGGGTACCATGAGGTACAAAATCCCGTCGAGTTCCTGGCGGGCGTAAAAGTTGTCATGGGCTTTGAAAACCGCCGTGACGCGATTGCGCGCGAGCATCGGGTGGATCGGCATTTCCCAGCCCGGTCGGTGTTCCTTGAACCCCTCACTTCCGTCCCGGTTCCTTCCTCCCCACTCGTTGAACGCGGCGACTTCCACTCCGCCTCGCGCAGCCTGGTCGCCGCAGAGGAGGTTGTGGATGAAGACAAATTTGAATTTGGCCCGGCTGTGCTCCAGCGTTTCCTTTAGCCACTCGTACTGCGTCTTTCCCAGAGACCATCCCCACCCATCGCCGCCGCCGTGGTCGCGCGTGGTATACCTGAAAGGATCGAGAACGACGAACAGCGCGTCGCCCCATTCCCAGGCATAGTAGTTCTCCAGCAGCCCGGAAACGGAACTGGGCACCCTGTTTCCGGAAAAGAACCGGTCAGGGATCGGGTTTGGGAAGTAGCGCTTTCGGATGAGGTTCGACCACGATGCCAGGCAATCGGAAGAACCGTCGTCATATCTGCCAGCTTCGCCGTCGTGGGTTCCCAGAGCGAGCAGGATGGGAACGGCACATCCGATTTGGCCAAGGTAGAACCGTTCCGCCAGATACTGCTGTGCGGCCTCCTCACGGGTGGCATGCTTGTCAGTCATAAAGAGGTTGCCAAGGTCGAGGTGGAAATCGGGGCGCTCCGCCAAAATGCTTGTGAGCGTTTGCCGATACACCTCGGGGCTCGTGTGCTCGTCCAGATGGGCGTCCGCCGTCATGGTAAAGATAAACGGTTGACCGGGCGGGCGGGCGGTGTGAAATGCATACTCCGGGCTTTCCAGCGGCGAACCGCCGCTCAAGAGACGGACGCGGAAACGGTAGTAATACTCTTTGTCTGGCTGGAGCGGACCGAGATTCACCTCAACGGGTGCGCCGGCTTTCAAGTGCCGGGGCGATGTCTGCGCGTTGTATGTTCCGGATTTCGGTCCCCAGAAGACCTGCCCTTCCATGTCCCGATAGGCCAGCACACTGAGCGTCACCGTGCCGCTTTCCGGCCGCGCGAGAATCAAATCGTAAGGCTGCGCGGGAACGGTGAGGTTAAACGAATTCGTTCCCGATGGCCCACGGTGGCCGCCTTCGCGCCTTGGTTCGTCCGACGGAACAGCCGGCGCCGCCAACGCAAGGAGGCAGAGAAAGGCGGATGGAATCGTTGCGCGACTAGAGCGTGTCATGAAATTTGAGTGTTCGAGTTGAAGGGGAGCGCAGGCTTCCAGCCTGCCGCTTCCGGCATCTTGCCGGAGGCCTGAATGGGCGCCGAATGCAGTCGAACGTTTTCCCCAGAGCGCCGGCAGGATGCCGGCTGATGCAGGCAGGATGCCTGCGCTCCCCTTCGGATCGACGCCGTGCAAAAGTTCATGACACCTTCTAGGCATGGGTCTTCTTCGCCTTGACGATGTAACTGGAAGCGATATCGCCGGTCTTTCCTCGCGCGCTTTCGTCTTTCGCCAGGTAAGTCTTTACATAATCCACTTTGACCTCCGCGGGCGAAACCGTGACGCGCAGGTGACCGGAGTTCGGCAACTTTACGCCGGAAAAATAACGGTCCTCATTGTAAGCCGCGTAGCCCGGATCGGCGGGCATCGGCACCTCCTGGTACACGATGCCGTCGCATTCCTGGCGGCAATAGAGATGGTCGTGCCCCTGGAAGAAAATCGTGACTCCGTGCTTTGCCATCAATTGATGCACGGGCAGTTCCCAGCCGGGCCGTTGCCGGTCGAACTCCCAGTCGCCCCGCTTGTTGTGGCCGCCCCATTCATACAGATCGCACTCATCCACGCCACCGCGGCCCGTCCCGAGAACATGATGCGCAAAGACAAATTTGTATTTCGCCTTGCTCTGTTCGAGCGTGCGCTTGAACCATCGGTATTGCGCCTCGCCCATGGTAATGCCCCACCAGTCCCGGTTCTTTCCACCGCCGTGCCCCTTCTCGCCGCCGTGGCCGCCGCCCTGATCTTTCTCTTGAAAACCGCTGTCCACCTGGACAGGCGAATGCCAGTAATTATCCAGGATGACAAAAAGCGCATCGCCCCACGTCCATGCGCAGTAATCCTTGCGCAGACCGAGGGGCGGCAGCGGTTCGCCGTCGCCGCTGTAAAAACTATCGGGAGCGGGCGTCGGATAAAACAGGTTGCGTGCGTTTTGCGTGTGAACGGCGACCTCGTGCCGGACGTCGCTTTGGTTGAAGTTGAACAGGGACGCTTGCTCGTGGTTTCCGTTGAGGAGAAAGACCGGCGCGGCCTGCGCCACGAGGCCCAGAAAAGGACGCTGAAGCGTGTACCGTTCGGCAATCGATTCGAAGTTCACTTCGCGCACCGGGGCAACGCTGAAATCGTCGCCCATGCAGATGTAAAAGTCCGGGTTTGCGGATGCCGCATTGAGAAGCGTGCGCGCATACAAAGCCGGATCGCTCATCCACGGACGCTCCGGGTGGGAATCGCCCTGGATGGCAAACGTGAACGTGCTTCCCGGAGCGCGCTGCGTGTGAAAGCGGCACTCCTGCCGCGCCTGAAACCCGACAGTGCCCGGCTTGCGCGATTGAATCCGGTAATAATACGCCGTATTCGGCAGGAGATTCTCGAACAGCGACTCCACCGGCTTGCCGGGAGCAAGGGTCAGAACACCGGTCTTGCGGGAATAACGGCCCGGGGCTGTTCCGTATTCCAAGAACCCTTCCAGCGATTCCCGGGAAAGCGCGCTCAGCGTGACTGAACGGTCGGTGATTCTTCCGAGCACCACCGACAACTGCGAAAACGCGGCCAGTTCCGGCGGCAGCACGTATCCTTCACTGCCGGGCTGCCAGCGGTCGCCGCCGCCCCACTTTTTGCGGCGATCGAAGTTATCCTTTTGCGCGTTGGCGGGCAGGAGCAGCCAGCCCAATGCCGAGGCGACAAGGCCGATGAATTTTCGTCTATTGGTCACGGGTTTCATATCTGGGAGGGAGTGGATCGAGTGGAAGCCAAAGGCAATCGCACGACAAAGTTGCTGCCTTCGCCCGGGGTGCTCGCGACGTCAATGCGCCCCTCGTGCGCTTCCACAATGGCTTTCACGATGGAGAGGCCCAGGCCGCAGTGCCCGCGGGAATTGGAACGCGATTTCTCAACGCGGTAAAAACGTTCGAAAATGTGAGATAGCTCCTCCGGGGCAATACCCTGTCCGGTATCGCGGACGGCCAGAAACACGGTGCCAGGCTCGCTGCCGACAGTCACACGTACGGCGCCTCCGGGCCGGCTGTAATCAATGGCGTTGCTGACGAGATTAAAGACGACCTGAACAAGCTGATCCTCGTTGCCCTGGCACTCCGCGGGTGCTAGTTCCAACTCCAAGTGAACGTCCTTCTGTTCCGCAAGCGGCCGCAGGAGTCCGGCTGATTCCCTTGCGATGCGGTCGAGCGCGCACGGTGCGAGCGCCGCCGGGACCTTCTTTGCGTCGAGCCGCGCGAGCGTCAGCAACCCTTCGATGAGCCCACGCATCCGTTGCGCCGCGCGCTGGCACGCCTCCAGGCTTTCGCGGTATTCGGCCGCCGGACGCTCGCGCGCCAGGGCGGATTGCGTGTGCGTGAGCACCACCGTCACGGGCGTGCGCAGTTCGTGGGAAGCGTCGGCGGTGAATTGCGCCTGACGGGCGAAGCTGGCTTCCAAGCGGGCGAAGGTGTCATTGAGATCGATCGCCAAGCGGCCAAGTTCGCTTTGGGTGTCCGCGGTATGGATGCGCTGCTCCAGATCGCCTGCCGCGATCTTCGCCGCAGCGCTGCCGATCGCTTCAATGGGCCTCAGTGCGCGCCCGGATAGCCACCCGCCGCCGAGCAGTCCGAGCATGAGCACTGCGCCTCCCGTACCGGCCAGCAGCCACGCATAACGGCGGATGCCCGCAAGGTCATCCCCGATGTCGCGCCCGACGAGAATCCGTTCTCCGCCCGGAGTCGTGTGAACACACTCACGGAATCGTCCCCGAGAGCGAAACGATGGAGGACCTGGAATTACTTCCGGGAGCGGCATACCGGACGGGGTGAAAGCGGAACGCCCGGCTTGCAGCCCGTTCCGATACCACAGAGCGAAGTAGAACGGGCGGTCGGAGCCGCCTTCGAGAATCCGCACATCCCCTGGGGACAGCAGCGATCCGGCGGGAGGGGGCGTCTGCGCGTCGTGCCACGGCACCGGTTCGGCGGGCAAAGGAGCGCCGGGGCTGGAGCGCCGCGGAGGTTGGTCGTCACGGGGCTGGAACGGTTTTTCGACGATCCCGATGCGCTGTTCCAGTTCATGATCGACCCGGTTCAATTGGTTCATCCTCACGAACTGCCACGCGGTGAATCCGAAGCCGGCCAGCACCAGCACAAGCATCAGCCCATGCCAAAGCTGAATGCGCCAACGGATGGAGTGATGCCACTTCATGGGATACAGTAACCGTGGCCTCGGCGCGTCGCGATGACCTCCGCCCCGAGCTTCTTGCGAATGTTGGACACATGGACGTCGAGCAAGTTGGAGAGCGTATCCTCGTCCTCCTCAAAAAGATGCTCGTAAAGCGCGCTCCGGGTCACCGTTTCGCCGCGGTGCAATGCGAGAAACTCCAGCAGGGCATATTCGCGGGCGGTAAGCGCAACTACTTCCCCGCAAAGGGTAACCGAGCGTGCTGCCGTATCGACGACCATGCTGCCGATCTCGATCACATTGCGTGTCTTGCCCGCTGAGCGGCGGATGAGCGCGCGCAACCGGGCCAGAAGCTCGTGGAGATCGAACGGCTTCACAACATAATCGTCGGCACCCAAATCAAGACCGCGCACCCGGTCGCGAGTCGTGTCGCGAGCGGTGAGCATGAGCACCGGAGTCTGCTTGGAAGGGCGCAACCGGCGAAGAACCTCCCAGCCGTCGATCTGCGGAAGCATCACGTCGAGAACGACCGCGTCATAATCGGCGTTTGCTGCTTTGTAGAGGCCCTCCTCGCCGTCCGCCGCGGTATCGACCGCGTAGCCTTCCTCGCGCAGCGCTTTCGCAAGGCTCGCAAGGAGGTCGGCTTCGTCTTCGATCAGAAGAATTCTCATAGCGGTGGTGGACAGTGAAGCGCACGGAACCGGATTCTGGAAAACAGGCGCCGCTGCGTGGGATTCACGTTAAGCGTTCCGACATTAAGATTGGATTAAGAAAAAAGCGGGCAAAAAATTTTCGTTCTTCACGTTCTCTTAACCTTCATCGGCGTAATCTGGCGCCATGAAAGCAATTCGAGTTTCCATCGCAACCGCACTGGCGCTTGCCGCCATCGCAACCCAAACCATGGCGCAAGAGGACGCTGGCGCGCCCCCACCGCCTCCGCCCGGCGACGAACGCCCGGAGCGCCCCCCGGGCGACCGCCAACCGCCGCCGCCCGACGGATCGCAGCGCTACTCCATTGAGCAGGCCGTCTCCGACAACGCCCAACTGCACACGATTGCTTTCAATGGCCTGGCATTTATCACCGGCGACTTCGGCGCATCGACATTCATTCCGCCGGGCAAAGTGTGCGACTTCTTCGGCTTTCAATACATGCGCGACATCGACGCCGCGCAAAAAGGCCACAACCCGATGTTCCTCAACCGCGTCGCCGGCAACGTGATGCACATCCTCAATGACACGCAGAAGAAGATGTTTCTCGATCTGGCCGACGAGCAGGCACCGCAGTTGGAAGACCTGGCGCGGATGCGCTTCCCGCTGATCGAAAGTTTCCACCGCCAACTCGACGGGCGAATACCTTTGGGGAGTTCCGGCCTGAATGAAGCAGCGGTCGTCCGCTACACCGGCGGCATTTTTGAGAAAGACGCCGAACTGAGCCTGCGCCGGGCGGAGGTGATGGGGCAGGTAGCCCGATCGCTCACCGCGGACCAAAAGGCATATCTGGGCAGCATGAAGTTCGGCGATTTCAACACCTGGCCGCCCCTTGACGAGCGCGACACGCTCCGCGAAATCGGGCGGGGTAAATCGCAGTTGTTCAACGTCGCCTTCATGACCTACGCCAGCGAGTTCTTCAGTTGGACGGCGGGCAGCCTTGAAGCAGATACCTACTTTTGTCCCGAACGGCACGGCACCTACTTCGGCGGCTTTTACATGAAGGACATGCCCGCGATGGGCAAACGCGACTACAACATCAGCACCTCGCGAACCGGAGAAGGCGGGCGGGCCTTTCTCGAAGAAGTGCTGGCCGCGCCGCAACGCAATGTCATCACCGGCATCTTGCCCAAACAGCGCAAGGCTATCATGGAGACCGTCATCGTCCGGGGGGCGATAGCGCAGGAGTTGCGAAAATTCCTCGCAGGCCAAACCCCAGACAGAAAGAAAGTCCTCTCGCTCGGGCGGCATTATGGCGAACTGGATGGGGAGATGTCGTGGCTTTACGCCACCGCGTTTGCGAAAGTCAACCGCACGCTAACCGCCCCCCAGCGCGCTTCCCTCATGAAGCTGCGCGACCTCGATGGCTATAAAAGCGCGGAAGCATACCTCTATTCGCGCCCCATTTCCAAGCCGGAGGTTCCGAATACCGATTTCCTCTTTAGGCCCTGAAACGAACCTGTTTCGCAACGGGCGTTACACAGGTCTGGAAGATGAACGGGCATCCGAAGTCTCCAGCATGCACGGACGTACTGATCAGTCCTTGGCATAGGCTACGCTTGGCATCGCAGTTTCGGGTGATTGCCCCGCTGGCTATGGTGATTTGGCTTTGTAAGCGCCGGTTGCCAGGCGTTCAGCGGACTGACGCAGCAAAGAGGAAGGGAAGAATGGCTTTACGGGCTTGCGGGCGAAGGCGTACGATTCCCGGATGCAAAAACTCGCCGCTCGTCTTCGAAAGGTCCGTGGGGAAACCCGCACGGTCCTTTTCATCTGCGTTTTTGGGCTGGTGGCGAGCTTTGCCTCGGTCGGCTTTCAGCTTTCGATTAACTGGGTGTACAAGCTCTGTTACCAGAGCCAGGCGGGCGGCGGCTTCGCCCGCTTTGCCGGGATTAGTCTGGCTGTGATGGTCGTCACCTCGCTCATCGCGGGCTGGCTCTTGAATTCGTTCTGTCCCGAAGCGGCAGGCAGCGGCATCCCGCAGGCGAAGCTCGCGTTTTGGAAGGAATTCGGATACGCTCCGCAGCGGATCGCTTGGATCAAGTTTGTGGCGGGTGTGCTCAGCATCGGGGGCGGCCAGAGCCTCGGGCGGGAAGGCCCGTCGGTTCAACTCGGCAGCAACCTGGCTTCCACCGTCGCCGGAGTCCTGGGGGTGCCGAAGCAGAACCGGCGCGCCGCCAGTGCAGCCGGGTCCGCCGCTGGGCTGGCCGCGGCGTTCAATGCGCCACTGGCGTCGGTGGCATTTGTGCTTGAAGAAATCATCGGCGATCTGAACAGTTCATTTATCGGCGGCATTTTGCTTGCGTCGGTGATCGGCGCGTTCGTGGTGCATGCGTTTGTCGGCGCTCAACCGGCCTTCGAGTTATCAAGAATCAATGAGCCCACCTGGCGCGCGTATTTGCTCATGCCCGTTGCCGCCGCCCTGTCCGCCCTCGTCGGCGTCTATTTCCAGCGCGGATGCCTGCACCTCCGTTCGAGGGCGGCGCGACACCGTGTCTTTCCAAGATGGCTGCACCCGCTGGGCGGCGGCCTGGTGACATGGACCATCGGCATCGCCGTCTTTGCGAATACCGGGCACCTTGGCGTATTTTCCCTTGGCTACGACGACCTCTCCGACGCCCTCGCACATGGGATGGCGTGGAAGCTCGCCGCCCTGCTGCTAGTCGGCAAGTTTCTCGCGACGGTGGTTTCCTACGGTTTGGGCGGCTGCGGCGGCATCTTTTCTCCCAATCTGTTTTTCGGGGCCATGTGCGGAATTTGCGTGGGTGGGATTGGCGCGCAGATGTTCCCGCTCACTGCTTCCGATCAAGTGCTGCTCGCAGTAGGCGGCATGAGCGCCTGTCTCGGAGCGGTGGTGCAGGCCCCAGTCACGGCGATCCTCATCATCTTCGAAATGACTCACCAGTTCACGCTGCTGCCGGGCCTGATGCTGGCGGGGTTGGTCAGCCAAGTGATCGCCCGGTCGATGAATTCCGCCAACTTCTACGAAGCGGTGCTGCTTCAGGACGGCCACCAGTTGGAGCACATCATCCCGCCGCGCGATTTGCGTAGCTGGCAAAACCTTCCAGTTTCGGCCATCGCCCACTTTCAACCGGTTGTCCTTGAGGATCTGTCGGCGGGGGCGTTGAAGGACATCCTGACGCAGCACCCGTATCGCTATTTTCCAGTCGTCGAAAAAGGGCAGTTGAAAGGGATCGCCGCCAGAACCGAGATGGAAGCGGCCATTTTCGAATGTCGCCCGATGCGGTGCGATCCCGCCATCACTTGCCGTCCCGGCGAGATTATTCGCGAAATGCAGAACCGCTTCATCGAATCAGGTGTTGGGTTCATCGTCCTGAGCGAAAGCCCGAACGGGCGCGTACTCGGCGTGGTCACGCTGCACGACGTTCTGCGGGCGCAAGTCGCCATGAGCGAACGGGAAAGCGGCGGATAGAGGATCTCCAGGCCAGCAAGGATGCGGGCTTTTGCGAAACATCTGGTGCGTGAAGCCGGTAGACATTAATGAGCTTGTTGCGGCGATCTGCGAACTCTAGCCTTCATGCCCCTATTGGCGACAAACGCCCGTACAGGGAACGGCTCGCGATTTACACATGATCAAACCAAACACAACTTTGGCTATCGAACTGCCAGAAAAGTAGGACCCGAGCGCCGCCGCAATCATCAATCCCTCGCGCAGGCACGGCGGATTGTTCACGAACACCGATCTGATCACAACCGCCAGGAAGACGAGATTCCAAAGCCCCCTAACACACCACCTTTCCTGCGCTGTCTCTTTCTCGCGCACGATCGTCGGTGCTTTGAGGTAGTTGAGCGAGTCCATGGTGAAAAAGATCACCAATGGGGGTCACGAATGGCGCTAAGTTAAGGAAAACTTTCGATGGGTATTGGGGCCACGAACAAGCGGAGCGGCGACGGATGCGGATTCCGGGGAGAACAACATGCCTCGCCAAGCGAGGCGCCACGCGGGATGAAAATGAAGCTTGTTGACGCTTGTTTGTCACTCTGTTTAACGCGCCTCATCTTTTCGTCTATTTTCGAGTCAGCGCACGCGCCCTCGCGTGCGGCCTTTGGCGCCCTCGCCAAAGGCATCTTCGCGGCTGATCGCGTCGGAATGCGAGTTCCGGGGAGCGCACCCTTCCCGGGTGCTGGCCGAGGCGTCCCGCCTCGGCGAACTTTGCGCGTGGAGTCGCCGCAATGCACTGGGGAGACTGGAAGTCCGCGTCGGCGAGGGCGCCGACGCCAACACGCGAGACGCGTGTGCTCCCCGGATTCCCGCTCCCGAACGCCCCGTCTTTCCGGCAGGTTCATTGGCAGCTTGCGAAGAGCCTGTCCTGAGTCTGTCGAAGGATCTCACGAGGCGATTCCGACATCCGTTTCAGTCGGCACGTAGTCGGAAGTGACGGCTCGCCGGGCGGCGCTGTCAGCTTCGAGAACGGTGAATA
>Ga0316218_1000818_pt1 | contig 38868 bp, 50 predicted proteins | sample TBH18003metaG_FD_203634 | JGI IMG/M metagenome (GOLD analysis project Ga0316218, IMG submission 203634) | Freshwater microbial communities from Trout Bog Lake, Wisconsin, USA - TBH18003 | ecosystem: Environmental > Aquatic > Freshwater > Lake > Hypolimnion/Profundal zone | place: USA: Wisconsin...
CGGGCGACAACGTGACGCTGGAGATCACGCTGGGCACACCAGTCGCCATGGAGAAGGGCCTGCGCTTCGCCATCCGCGAGGGTGGCCGCACCGTCGGCGCCGGCACCATCACGGAAATCATTAAATAACCGGTTGGGCCGGAGCCGCAACGCTCCGGTCCGCCCAACAAGATTGCAGTAGATAGGACAACGACATGGCTGGACAGAGAATTCGAATTCGGTTGAAGGCGTACGACTCGCGCATTCTGGACACTTCGACGGGCGAGATTGTGGACACGGCGCGCCGCACCGGCGCCACCGTAGCCGGGCCCATCCCGCTGCCCACAATCAAGAACAAGTACTGCGTGCTGCGTTCGCCGCACGTGGACAAGAAGTCGCGCGAGGCCTTCGAGATCCGCACCCACAAGCGGCTCATCGACATCCTCGACCCCACGCAGCAGACGGTGGACGCGCTCATGAAGCTCGACCTGCCCGCTGGTGTGGACGTGGAGATTAAGACGGTTCAAAAATAACCGGCGCGCGGGCCTCGGCCCGCAGCCGCAACACCTACAGTGCGCCACCGCGCATGATGAGGAGAGGAAACAATGGCAGTTACAGGAATCATCGGCAAGAAGATCGGCATGACGCAGGTGTTCGACGAGCGCGGCGACGTGCATCCCATCACCGTGCTCAAGGTCGGCCCCTGCGTGGTCACGCAGTTGAAGACCGCCGCCAAGGACGGCTACGACGCCGCTCAGGTTGGTCTGGTGGAGTTCGTCAAGGCCAGCAAGGTGAACAAGGCCATGACCGGACACTTTGCCAAGAGCAACGTCCCCCCGGTCAAGGTCATTCAGGAGTTCGATTTGGAGTCTACCGACGGCGTCGAAACCGGCGTGAAGGCCGGCGACCAGATTCTGGTCGACATCTTCGCGGACGAGAAGTACGTGGACATCGTTGGCACCTCGAAGGGACGCGGCTTTGCCGGTGTCGTTCGCCGCCACGGCTTCGGCGGCGGCCCCAAGGCCCACGGCCACATGTTCCAGGTGCAGGGCTCCATTGGTGCATCGAGCTTTCCGTCGCGCGTCTTTCCCGGCCAGCGCATGCCCGGCCACATGGGCGCCAAGCAGATAACGGTGCGTAACCTGCGCATACGCGGCATTGACCTGGATGAGAACCTGCTGATGGTTGAGGGCGCTGTTCCCGGCCCGCGCGAAGGTTACGTGTTCATCAGCAAATCCAAGGCCCCGCCGCGCGAGCGTCGTGGCTTCGCCGGCTCCACCACCGTGGATCCGCTGAAGGCCAGCAAGAAGGCTTCGCCCAAGAAGAAGTAACGATTCGCAGTTTGGCCGCAGGAACCTTGCGGCATGAAGAGAGACAAGAAGATGGCACAGATTGAAGTAGTCAAACTCGATGGCACCAAGAGCGGTCAGTTCGAACTGGCCGAGGGACTCTTTTCGCCCGAGGCGATCAACGAGCCGCTGATGTGGGAGGCCGTGCAGCACTACCGCGCCGCCCTGCGCCAGGGCACGGCCGCCACCAAGAACCGCAAGCTGGTCAGCGGCGCAGGCCGCAAGCTGTGGAAGCAGAAGGGCACGGGCCGCGCCCGTGTGGCCAGCATCCGCACTCCGCTCTGGCGCGGCGGCGGCACCGTCCACGGACCGCAGCCCCGCAGCTACGAGTACGCCTTCCCGCGCAAGAAGCTGCTCGGCGCGCTGCGCTCCGCCGTCGCCGTCAAGCTGGCCGAAGGCAAGCTCTTCGTCGTGGACACGCTCGAGGCCAAGGAAGCCAAGACCAAGTCCTACCGCACCGCGCTCGACAAGCTCAACGTCAAGCGCACGGCCCTGCTGGTGGAGAGCGGCAAGAAGCTGAGCGATGCGCTGTATCTGGGCGCGCGCAACCTGAAGGGCGTCGAGCTCGTGCTCAGCAGTGAGGTCCATCCCTACGACCTGCTCCGCCACGACACTGCCATCTTCAGCCAGGACGCGCTCTCGGCCCTGCAGGAATCCCTGCAGAAGTCGGTCTCCAAGCGCCGCGCCGCCAAGGAGGTTGCATAATGCCGAAGCTCTATCAGGTCATCCGCCGTCCGCTCATCACAGAGAAGGGCCATCGCGTCAAGGAGAGCGAGGGCTCGCTGGTCTTCGAGGTCGCGCCCAAGGCCACCAAGACCGAAGTGAAGGAGGCCGTCGAGGCCCTCTTCAAGGTCAAGGTCGCCTCCGTCCGCACCAGTAACGTCGAAGGCAAGCTGCGTCGCCGCGGCAAGTTCGCCGGCTTCCGGCCGGATTGGAAGAAGGCGTATGTGCGCCTGAAGTCCGGAGAAAAGTTGCCGGATTACATCAACAACCTCTAAGGCCCGGTGCCGAGGCGGTTGCGTAACAGAATTTGAAGCAAGACCGGAGCAGGGCAAGTCGCTCCGGGTGAGGAATCAAGATGCCGATTAAAACATTCCGTCCCATGACGCCGTCGCTGCGCTTCACCACCAAGCTGGCCAACGACGAACTCACCACCGACACGCCCCACAAGCCGCTGCTTGGTGTCAAGCAGCGCACCGGCGGCCGCCGCAACTCCGGCGACCTCACCATCCGCCACCACGGTGGCGGTCACAAGCGCAAGCTCCGCCTCATCGACTTCAAGCGCGACAAGTTCGGCGTGCCCGGCCGCGTGGCCACCATCGAGTACGATCCCAACCGCAGCTCGCGCATCGCGCTCGTCCACTACGCCGACGGTGAGAAGCGCTACATCATCCAGCCCGTTGGTCTCAAGGTGGGCACCGAGATCATGAGCGGCCCCACCGCCGACATCCTCGTCGGCAACGCGCTGCCCATGCGCAACATCCCCGCAGGCACCACGCTGCACAACATCGAGCTTCGCCCCGGCAAGGGCGCGCAGATGGCCCGTTCCGCCGGCGCTCAGGTCCAACTGGTGGCCAAAGAGGGCGACTACGCCCTGCTCAAGCTCCCCAGCGGCGAGACGCGCCGCGTCCCCGTCGACTGCATGGCCACGGTCGGCCAGGTGGGCAACACCGACCACGAGAACGTCAGCATCGGCAAGGCCGGCCGCAACCGCTGGAAGGGGATTCGCCCGACCAACCGCGGCGTCTCCATGAACCCCGTCGACCATCCGCACGGCGGCGGCGAGGGCAAGACCAGCGGCGGACGCCACCCCGTCACCCCATGGGGACAGCCCACGCGCGGTTACAAGACGCGCAACAACAAGCGGACAGACGCGAATATCGTCAGCCGCCGTAGCAAGTAGGCGGCGCAAGCGGGCGTCCGAGTCCGCTGCCGCCATCCTGAGAAGCGCAAGCGACGAAGGATCTGAAGTAAGAAGAATTTGAAGTACAGCAGTACGAGAGGACCGCATCATGGCACGTTCCACCAAGAAAGGCCCGTTCATTGACGGGCATCTGATGACGAAGATCACGGCGATGAACTTGGCCAACGACAAGAAGGTTATTCGCACCTGGTCGCGCCGCTCCACCATCCACCCGGAGATGGTGGGCCACACCATCGCCGTGCACAACGGCAAGAAGTTCATCCCCGTCTACGTGACCGAGAACATGGTCGGCCACAAGCTGGGTGAGTTCGCCGCCACCCGCCAGTTCAAGGGCCACTCGGTCAAGGCCGCGATGGCGCCCACCGAGTCCGCGGCCAAGCCGTCGGCCTAAACGCTTCACCAGTTCCAGCAGTTGGTTGCAAGAAGGATTGAGTCATGGCAAAAGCAGCAGCAAAATCCGTTGAGTACCGCGCTGAAGCCCGCTTCCAGCGCTCCAGCCCGCAGAAGGTCAAGCTCGTGCTCGACCTCATCAAGGGCAAAAAGGTGGAGTTGGCGTTGAACACCGTTCACTTCACCCAGAAGCACGCCGCTTCCATGGTGGAGAAGGTGTTGCAGTCGGCCGTCGCCAACGCGCGCCACCTGGCCGACGAGCGCGGCCTCGACCTCGACGTGGACAACCTCTACGTCAAGACCGCCGTCGCCAACGAAGGCCCGCGCCTCAAGCGTCTGCGCCCCGCCCCCATGGGCCGCGCCTTCCGCTACCAGCGCCGCACAGCCCACGTCATCATCACCCTGGCGGAAAAAGTCTCCGCGCGCAATCTGGTCACCACCGTCGACGAGCCGGCCGCTCCCGTCGCCAAGACCACAACCAAGAAGGCCCCGGCCAAGAAAGCTGCCGCCAAGAAGCTCGCGGCCACCAAGAAGTAACGGCGACTGCGCGGCGTCCGAGCCGCGCGCCGTCATCCAGAGCGCAAGCGAAGGATCTGTAGTTGAGTAAGTTTTGAGCAGTAGCAGCAGAAGTTGAAGCCACAAACTTGACCGCCGGCACATCGGGCGGCAAGGAGATGAGGAAGCAATATGGGACAGAAGGTCCATCCGTACGGATTCCGCCTCGGAGTCAACAAGCCCTGGAAGTCGCGCTGGTTCGTCGAGCGCGGCTATGACAAGCTGCTCGTCGAGGACGTGCAGCTCAAGAAGGAGCTGCGCGAAAAGCTGAAGGCCGCCGGCGTCAGCTCGGTCGAGGTCGAGCGCCCGGGCAACAAGCTGCGCCTCATCATCCGCACCGCGCGCCCGGGCATCATCATCGGCCGCAAAGGCGCCGAGATTGACAAGCTCAAGGCCGACATCCAGAAGCGCAGCAACCGCGAGGTCTTCATTGACATCCTCGAGGTCAACAAGCCCGAGCTCGACGCCCAACTGGTCGCCGAGAACATCGCCCTGCAGCTCGAGAAGCGCGTCAGCTTCCGCCGCGCCATGCGCAAGAGCGTGGACTCCGCCCTCCGCTTCGGCTGCAAGGGAATCAAGGTCCGCGTCTCCGGCCGCCTCAACGGCAACGAGATTGCCCGCTCCGAGTGGTACCTGCAGGGTCGTCTGCCGCTGCACACGCTGCGCGCCGACATCGACTACGGTTTTGCCGAGGCCAACACCACCTACGGCATCATCGGCGTCAAGACCTGGGTCTACCGCGGAGACATCTACGAACAGAAGAAGCGCCAGGCGCCTTCGGCCATCACCACCGGAGCGTTCTAAGCTAAGCATTGGTACGGCGTCGGCGGTTGCGGCGCACAGTTTGAAACGGAGTAAGCACTATGTTGATGCCCAAGAAAGTCAAGTACCGCAAGCAGCAGCGCGGCCGCATGTGCGGCAAGGCGTGGCGCGGTTCCGAGCTCGCCTTTGGCGACTACGGCCTCAAGGTCATGGAGTGCGGATACATCACCGACCGCCAGATCGAAGCCAGCCGTATCGCCATGACGCGCTTCATCAAGCGTGGCGGCAAGGTGTGGCTGCGCCTCTTCCCCGACAAGCCCATCACCAAGAAGCCCGCCGAAACCCGTATGGGCAAGGGCAAGGGCGCGCCGGACCACTGGGTCGCCGTCGTCCGCCCCGGCAAGCTCCTCTTCGAGATGGAGGGCGTCTCGCCCGAAATCGCCAAGGAGGCCATGCGCCTGGCCTCGCACAAGCTCCCTCTTCGCACCACCTTCGTGCAGCGGCACAACGTGAAGGCCGCCGCTGCCACCAAGTAACTCACCGTCAGTAAGGACACAGACATGGAAACCAACAAGTTGGTGAATTTGAGCGACGCGGAGCTGAAGCTGCAGCAGCAGCAGTCGGCGGAACAACTCTTCCGCCTCCGCTTCCAGAAGAGCCTCGGCAACCACGAGGGGCTCAAGAAGCTCCGCGAGCTCAAGCTCGACATCGCCCGCATCAAGACCATCGCACGCCAGCGCCAGCTCGGTCTGGCCCAGGTGGGCGCCACCACCGAGGCTGCTGCCCCGGTCGCCAAGAAGACCACCGCCAAGAAGGCGAAGAAGGACTAACCCATGGCAGACACACTGAAAACAGCCGCTGCTCCCGCCGGCCACCGCAACGAGAAGGTCGGCGTGGTCGTCTCCACCAAGATGCAGAAGACCATCGTCGTGGAGATTGAGATGCGCAAGGCGCATCCCAAATACAAGCGCGTCATGAAGTCCAACAAGAAGTTCTACGCCCACGACGAGCAGAACTCCGCCCGCGTCGGAGACGTCGTCCGCATCCGCGAGACCCGCCCGCTCAGCAAGCTCAAGCGCTGGCAGCTCGAGGAGATTGTCCGCCGCTCCGCACTCGCGCAGTTGCCCGACGTGGCCGAGGTCGAGGCTTAAGATTTCTCGCCGCAGCCCCGCGGGGCGCGGCCGTAGTGCAAGGAGAGCATCATGTCAGTTCAAATGCGTACGATTCTCGATGTGGCCGACAACAGCGGCGCCCGCAGGCTGCAGGTCATCCGGCCGCTGGGTGGCGGGCTGAGCGACAAGGCCGGCCTCGGTGACGTCGTCACCGCCGCCGTCAAGGAGGCGTCCCCAGACGGCACCGTCAAGAAGGGCAAGGTCGTCAAGGCCGTCATCGTCCGCCTCCACAAGGAGAGCCGCCGCCGCGACGGCACCTACATCCGCTTCGACCAGAACGCCGCCGTCGTCATCGACGAAGCCGGCGAGCCGGTCGGCACCCGCGTCTTCGGGCCCGTCGCCCGCGAGCTGCGCGACAAGAAGTTCCTCAAGATCGTCTCGCTGGCACCGGAAGTCATCTAGGCCACGCGCCGCAAAAGGAGATACAGCAATGGCAGGCATCAAGATTAAGCGCAACGACCGCGTCGAAGTCATCGCCGGGCGCGACAAGGGCAAGCAGGGCCGCGTGCTGCGCGTCAATGCAGACACCAACCGCATCCTCGTCGAGCACGTCGCCATGGTCAAAAAGCACGTCAAGCCCAACCCTCAGCGCAACATCAAGGGCGGCATCGCCGAGCAGGAAGCCCCCATCCACATCAGCAACGTCATGCTCCTCGACACCGAGGGCAAGCGCACCCGCGTCGGCGTCAAGCGCGACGGCGGCGCTCGCCTCCGCGTCGCCAAGAGCAACGGCCAGGAGATCGTCGTCAAGAAGTAACCCTGTTCCAACGGAACACCCCACGCAACGGTGCAATCCCGGGACCGTGAGAAAAGAGAAGAGCAATGGCATCCAGACTGAACGACAAGTACCGCAAGGAAATCAAGACCGCGCTCCAGAAGGAACTGGGCATCAAGAACACCATGGCCGTTCCCCGGCTCGAGAAGATCATCATCAACATGGGTCTCGGCGAAGCCACGCAGAACGTCAAGATGATTGACCCGCTCGTCGCCGACCTCGCCGCCATCACCGGTCAGAAGCCCGTCGTCACCAAGGCCAAAAAGTCCATCGCCGCCTTCAAGCTGCGCGAGGGCATGCCCATCGGTGCCATGGTCACCCTCCGCGGCGACGTCATGTACGAGTTCCTCGACCGCCTCATCACCATCGCGCTGCCCCGCGTTCGCGACTTCCGCGGCGTCTCCCCCCGCAGCTTCGACGGCCGCGGCAATTACACCCTCGGCCTCCGCGACCAGCTTCTCTTCCCGGAGATCGACTACTCCAAGGTCGAGAAGACCAAGGGCATGAACGTCACCTTCGTCACCACGGCGCGCAACGACGACGAATCCCGCGCGCTGCTCAAGGCCTTCGGCATGCCCTTCCGCGCCGCCGGCGCCTAACCCGTTTCCGATTTCGCAACCCTCAGGAGAGCAAACAACAACATGGCCACCACAGCAAAACGAGTCAAGGACGCACGCAAGCCCAAGTTCAAGAGCCGCCAGCACAACCGCTGCCAACTTTGTGGTCGGCCTCGCGCCTTCCTCCGCAAGTTCGGCGTCTGCCGTCTCTGCTTCCGCGCCCTGGCGCTCAAGGGAGAGATCCCCGGCGTCGTCAAGTCGTCCTGGTAGCAGTCCACCGCGTCCGCTCGCTTCGGGGGCGCACCACACGTTTCGTCCGGTAGCTCCACCGCCGGACACAGTAGCAAGGCATCACACATCTTCGCTGGTTCCCTCGGCCTCAGGCCGCGGGCGAACGGGGGATGAAGGAGACAGAATGAACCTGACCGATCCTGTAGCAGACTTCCTGGCACGCATCCGCAACGCCATCCGCGCACGCCACCAAAAGCTCGACGTGCCGGCCTCGCGCCTCAAGACCGAGATCGCCCGCATCCTCAAGGAGGAGGGCTACATCGCCAACTACAAGGCCACCGAGGAGGAGGGTCACAAGATCCTGCGCGTCTACCTCAAGTACACGCCCGCCAACGAGGCCGTCATCCGCGACCTCAACCGCGTCTCCCGCCCCGGCTGCCGCGTCTACGTCAGCCGCGACGAGATTCGTCGCGTCCAGGGCGGCCTCGGCATCTCCATCCTCACCACGCCCAAGGGCGTCATGACCGGACGTCAGGCCCGCCGCGAAGGCGTCGGCGGCGAGATCCTCTGCGAGGTCTGGTAGTCCTCGCCCCGGTGCCCGCGCCCGTTTGCGCTGGCACGTGATGTTCTCCTCCGCGTTCCTCGCGGAGCAACGTAGTAAAGCAGCATCGGCTGCAGTGGAACGGAGCCTCAACGCTCCGCGACTCGCAAGCCAACGAAGGATGAATCCATGTCGCGCATCGGCAAGCAGCCCATCACCATCCCCGCAGGCGTCAAGTACGCGGTCGAGGGCAACTCCATCAAGGTCACCGGCCCTAAGGGCGCGGTCAACTCCGTCCTGCCAGACGGCATCAAGATCTCCGAGAAGGACGGCATCCTTACTCTCGAGCGCCAGAGCGAGTCCCTCTCCGCCCTGCACGGCCTCACCCGCGCTCTCCTCGCCAACAATGTTCAGGGCGTCACCGCCGGTTGGGTCAAGGAACTCGACATCGTCGGCATCGGCTTCCGCGCCGAGATGAAGGGCAAGCGCACTGTCGTCTTCACCCTCGGCTACTCCCACCCCATCGAGTTTCCGCTGCCCACCGGCATTGATGTCGAGATCGACCCCAAGCAGCTCCACCTCACTGTCAAGGGCATCGACCGCCAGAAGGTCGGACAGGTCGCCGCAGACATGCGCTCCCTCCGCAAGCCCGACCCCTACAAGAACAAGGGCGTCCGCTACACCGGCGAGCGTCTCAAGAAGAAGGTCGGCAAGACCGGTGCGAAGTGACAGCGCTTGCGCGGCGTCTGAGCCGCGCGCTGTCATCCTGAGGTGCACAACACCGAAGGATCTGTTGGAAAGGTTTTTGGCTGTTTGTAACGAACGAATCAGCAACCCGAACGGCGCTCCACTGGACCGCCGCTGTTAGGAAGGAAGAATAGACATGATTCAGCAGAAGCAGAGAAACGTGGTTCGCAAGCGCGTGCATGCGCGCATCCGCGAGCGCATGAGCGGTACCGCCCAGCGCCCGCGCCTCAACGTCTACCGTTCGCTCAACCACATCTATACCCAGCTCATCGACGATGCGGCCGGCGTCACCCTCCTCTCCGCCTCCACCCTCTCCGCCAAGCTCCCCACCGGCGGCAACGTCTCCGCCGCCAAGGAACTGGGCAAGCTCATCGCCCAGAAGGCGCAGGAGAAGGGCATCAAGAAGGTGGTCTTCGACCGCGGCGGATACCTCTACCACGGCCGCATCAAGGCCCTCGCCGAGAGCGCCCGCGAAGCCGGCCTCGAGTTCTAAGCAATCCGCGCCCCGTGCGCGCACAGCACTGATGGGCCGCCTCCAGGCGTCCCGGAAAGATGGAAAAGAATATGGCAGTCCTCAAGAAGAAGATCGACGCCGGCAAGCTCAACCTCAAGGATCAGGTGGTGTCCATCAACCGCGTCACCAAGGTCGTCAAGGGCGGCAAGAACATGTCCTTCGCCGCGCTGGTCGTCATCGGCGATCCCGCCGAGGGCGTCGTCGGCTACGGCTCCGGCAAGGCCAAGGAAGTCCCCCAGGCCATCCGCAAGGGCATCGAAGCCGCCAAGAAGCGCCTCGTCCGCGTGCACCTCACCCAGACCAGCATCCCGCATCAGGTGCTCGGCCACTTCGGCGCCGGCCAGGTGCTGCTCAAGCCCGCCCCCGAAGGAACCGGCGTCATCGCCGGCGGCGCCGTCCGCGCCGTCATGACCTCCGTCGGCGTGCAGAACGTGCTCACCAAGTGCATCGGCTCCGCCAACCCGCACAACGTCGTCAAGGCCACCTTCGACGCACTCAGCCAGTTGCGCGACCGCGAAGAGGTCGCCGCCAACCGCGGCAAGTCCGTCGACGAACTCTAATCTCCCGCGCCGCCTTTGCGGCTCATCAAGGAAGGCATCATGGCTAAGAAAGCAACCATCAAGATTCAGTACATGCGCTCCAAGATCTGCACCCCCACGAAGCACAAGCTCGTCGTCAAGGGCCTCGGCTTCACGCGGCTCAACCAGATCGTCGTGCGCGAGGATTCTCCCAGCATCCGCGGCATGATCGCCAAGGTCCCGCACCTGGTGCGCATCGTCGAGTAGTCCCACCTGCCTTCCGCGCTGTGCGGCAGGCCCAACCGGCGCAACGCGTTTGCCGCGCGCCATACAATGCGAGTCGGCGGACTCTTGAAGTCGCCGGCGTTGAGCGAGGATACGATGGCCAACAAGAATCTCTCCAATCTGCGCCCTGCCAAGGGCGCCAACAGCAACAAAAAGCGCGTCGGCCGCGGCATGGGCTCCGGCATCGGCAAGACCAGCGGCCGCGGTCACAAGGGTCAGGGCTCCCGCTCCGGTTCCAGCCTCATGCGCGGTTTCGAAGGCGGCCAGATGCCCCTGCACCGCCGCCTCCCCAAGCGCGGCTTCACCAACATCTTCCGCGTCGAGTTCACGGTCATCAATCTCGACCGCATCGCCGAGCTCAACGACTCCGATCTCACCCTCGAGAAGTTCGCCGCGCTCGGCCTTACCAAGCGCAAGGGCGGCCTCATCAAGGTGCTCGCCGGCGGTGAGCTCACCAAGCCCGTCACCGTCCACGCCCACAAGTTCAGCAAGGCCGCGCAGGAGAAGATCGAGAAGGCCGGTGGCAAGGCCGTCCTCGTCAGCTAGTCATCAACCGCCGTCCGCTCGTCGGACGGCGCAGCAGCAGGGAACTCAGCAGCCTGGAGCAAACGCACTATGCTCGAAAAGATCGCCAATATCTTCCGCATCCCCGACCTGCGCAAGCGCGTCCTCTTCACCCTCGGCCTGCTGGCCGTCTACCGCATCGGCGCCCACATCCCCACACCCGGCGTCAACGCCGAGGCGCTCATGCAGTTCTTCAACCAGAACAACGGCTCCGCCCTCGGCCTCGTCGACCTATTCGCCGGCGGCAACCTCCGCCGCCTCACCATCTTCGCCCTGGGCATCATGCCCTACATCACCGCCTCCATCATCTTCCAGTTGCTCACCGTGGTCTACGAGCCGCTCGCACGCCTGCAAAAGGAAGGCGAGCTCGGCCGTCGCAAGATCACCCAGTGGACCCGTTACGTCACCGTGCTGCTCGCCGCCGCGCAGTCCGCTGGCATCGGTATGATGCTCACCGCCAACGGTTCGGCCATGGTCACCATGCCGCGCTTCCAGTTCCTCCCCCTCTGCATCCTCACCCTCACCACCGGCACCGCCTTCATCATGTGGCTCGGCGAGCAGATCACCGAGCGCGGCATCGGCAACGGCATGAGCCTGCTCATCTTCACCGGCATCGTCGTCGGCCTGCCTCGCGGCATCGCGGACCTGTACGACAAGGTCCGCACCGACGCCTGGGGAGCCTTCACCGTCCCCGCCATCGTCCTGCTCGTCGCCGGCATGATCGCCGTCGTCGCCTTCATCGTCTTCGTCGAACGCTCCGAGCGCCGCATCAGCGTGCAATACGCCCGCCGCATCGTCGGCCGCCGCATGATGGGCGGCCAGTCCACCCACTTGCCCCTCAAGGTCAACTCCGGCGGCGTCATGCCCGTCATCTTCGCCAGCTCCGTCCTCTCCGCGCCGCTCCTCTTCGCGCAGGCCCAGTTCGTGCAGAACACCCCCTGGCTCCACTCTTTTACCGACGCCCTCAAGCCCGGCGAACCCTGGTACGAGCTCCTCTACATCCTCGCCATCATCTTCTTCGCCTACTTCTACATCTCCATCGTCTTCCGTCCAGACGACATCGCAGACAACATGCGCAAGTACGGTGGCTTCATCCCCGGCATCCGTCCGGGCCGCAACACCTCCAACTTCATCAACGACTCGCTCACCCGCCTCACCCTCGTCGGCGGTTGCTACCTCATCATCATCTCCATCATTCCCACCCTGCTCATCAGCGGCATCCACTTCAACCATCTCTTTCTCATCGGGTCGTTCTTCGACCGTCTCCCCGCATGGGTCACCAACGGCCTTGGCGTCAACTTCTACTTCGGCGGCACATCGCTCCTCATCGTCGTCGGCGTAGCCATGGACACCGTCAATCAGGTCGAGTCGCAGCTCATCATGCGTCACTACGAAGGTTTCTCCCCGAAGAGCGGCCGTATCCGCGGCCGCCGCAACTGGTAAGGAGTCTCGTATCCCTATGCCGCAATCCGACAAGGCTGTCCCCGCAGCCGGCAATATCGCCGCCCACTTCGCTCCCGGGCCGGTCCTGCTGATGGGGGAGCCCGGAGCGGGCAAGGGAACTCAGGCCCACGCACTCATGGGCATCTGGCAGGTCCCCCAGATCTCCACCGGCGACATCCTCCGCGCACTCCGCAACGACCCCGTCCAGGCCCAGACCCCCCTTGGTCAGCTCACCGCCAGTCTGCTCTCCACCGGCAAGTTGCTGCCAGACGAGCACGTTAACGCCCTCGTCGCCCACCGCCTCGCGCTCACAGACACCAACCGCGGCTTCATCCTCGACGGCTTCCCACGCACCCTCGGCCAGGCCGAATGGCTCGACCACCACCTCACCGAGGTCCCAGAGCCCGACGGCCAGATGCGCCTCCCCGTCGTTGCCGTCAACATCCACGTCAGCTATAATCAATTGTTGCGCCGTATAACAGGAAGGCGTAACTGCCCGGTTTGCAAGAACATCTACAACGTCTACTCCCACCCGCCCAAGTTTGAGGGCAAGTGTGATTTGGACGGCGCTCTGCTGGAGCAGCGCGTGGACGACACCGAGGCGGTCATGGAGGAGCGGATGCGCGCCTATCGCGCCCAAACCACTCCTGTCATCGAGCATTACCGCGCCTGCGGGCGCTTCCTGGAGCTGGACGGCGAGCTGCCTGAGTCCGATCTCACAGCCCGCATTCTCGCCGAGATCGATCGCTTCCGCGCCGCGGGTGCGGAACGGGAGTCGTTGTAGTGGCCATCATGTTGAAGACGCCGCAGGAGATTGATTCCATGCGGCGCAGCGGCCAGATCCTGCGGCAGGTGCTGCAGGCCGTAAGCGGTGTGGTGGCCTCCGGTGCCACCACCATGGATTTGGAGAGGGTCGCCGAGGACGCCATCCGCAAGTCGGGTGCCACGTCGGCCTTCAAGGGGTACCACGGTTATCCGGCGTGCCTCTGCACCAGCGTCAACTCCGAGGTGATTCACGGCATTCCCTCGGAGAAGTGCACGCTCCACGATGGCGACATCGTCTCCGTGGATTGTGGCGTGATTCTAGACGGCTTCTACTCCGACTCGGCGGTCACCATTCCCGTCGGTCCTGTGGCGCCGGAGGTTCAAAAGCTGCTCGAGGTCACCGCGCTCTCCCTCGAATCGGCCATCAGCATCGCGCAGGCGGGCGCAACGGTCGGCGATATCGGCTCGGCCGTGCAGCATCAGGTCGAAGCCGCTGGCTTCAGCGTGGTCCGCGATTTCGTCGGCCACGGCATCGGCCGCAACATGCACGAGGAGCCGCAGGTTCCCAACTACGGCGTCCCCGGCAAGGGACCCCGGCTGCGCGAGGGCATGGTCATCGCCATCGAGCCCATGGTCAACATCGGTTCGCCCGATGTCAAGGTGCTCGAAGACGGCTGGACCGCCGTCACCGTGGACTCCAAGTGGAGCGCCCACTTCGAGCACACCGTCGCCATCACCCGCAACGGCCCTCTGGTGCTCACGCGGTAAGTCGGCAACAAGTTTCGCAGTACGCAGTTGCAGTCCGGTAGCAAAGGCTGAAAGGAGCCCGATTGACGAAGGAAGACGCGATTGAAGTAATGGCTGTGGTCACCGAGACACTGCCCAACGCCATGTTCAAGGTCGAACTGGAGAACAAGCACGAGGCTCTCGTGCACGTCTCCGGAAGGATGCGCAAGAACTTCATCCGCATCCTCCCCGGCGATCGCGTCGCCATCGAACTCAGCCCCTACGATCTCACCCGCGGGCGGATCGTCTACCGCTACAAGTAATCCGCGCGGCATTCCACCGCCGCCGTCAACACGCTGTAAGCAGAAAGAGCAGGTCGCTTCATGAAGGTTCGTGCATCCGTAAAGAAGATTTGCGACAAGTGCAAGGTCATCCACCGCCGTGGCGTGGTGCGCGTGATCTGCGAGAACGCAAAGCACAAGCAGCGCCAGGGCTAGTCCCTCCGCTGTTTTTCCTGATGGGCGCTTTTCGCCCGCCGCGCAGCTTCACCGCGCGGTCGGCAGCAGGGGCTAGTTAGCCGAACGTAAGGCTTGCGATGAACCCCGAATGGTTGGCCCGGAACCAGCGGTAGGCTTGATGGCCCGCCGCGCAACCGCCGGAACCCCCCAACAGGGGCCACGGCAAGAGAGAGAAACGTATGGCTCGTATCGCCGGCGTCGACCTGCCCCGCAACAAGCAGATTCGCATCGCCCTCACCTACATCTACGGCATCGGGGACTCCCGCGCCGCCACTATCCTCGAGAAGTCCAATGTGGACCGCTTCAAGAAGGTCCAGGACCTCGACGAGGACGAGGTCAACCGCATCCGTCAGTCCATCGAGGCCGAAGGCGGCATCGAAGGCGACCTCCGCAAGGACATCTCCCTCAACATCAAGCGCCTCATCGAGATTCAGTCCTACCGCGGCCTGCGTCACCGCAAGGGTCTTCCCGTCCGCGGCCAGCGCACCCACACCAACGCCCGCACACGCAAGGGCCCGCGCAAGGGCACTGTTGCGGCCAAGAAGAAAGCGACCAAGTAAACCATGGCCACTCAAAAAGCAGCAGCTGCCACCTCAGCGCCGGCCAAGACCGGCAAGACCAAGAAGTTCAAGAAGCGGGAACGCAAGAATGTTCCCACGGGCCTGGTCTTCGTCCAGGCGTCCTTCAACAACACCATCGTCACCATCACCGACCAGCAGGGCAACACCGTCAGTTGGAAGAGCTCCGGCTCCCTCGGCTTCCGCGGCTCGCGCAAGGGCACTCCCTTTGCCGCGCAGCAGGCGGCCACCGGCGCCGCCACCGCGGCGCGCGATCATGGTATGCGCACCGTGGATGTCCGCGTCTCCGGCCCGGGTTCGGGTCGCGAGTCCGCCATCCGCGCCCTCGGCGCTGCCGGCCTCGACGTCCGCTCCATCCGCGACGTCACGCCCATTCCCCACAACGGATGCCGCCCGGCCAAGCGTCGCCGCGTCTGATTTTGTTTCTCTTGCCTCCGCGCACCTTGTGGAGCGCGCAACCCCAACCCGGATCGGGACGAAGCGCCGCCAGCGCGTAAACCGATCGTCAACCGAATCAGGAGACCACCACCATGGCACGTTATACCGGAGCAGTTTGCAGACTCTGCCGTCGCGACGGCACCAAGCTCTTCCTCAAGGGCCCCAAGTGTTTCACAGAGAAGTGTCCCGTCGAGAAGCGCAACTTCCCCCCAGGCCAGCACGGCCAGACCCGCAAGGCCAAGATTGTCGGCTACGGCCTGCAGTTGCGTGAGAAGCAGAAGGCCAAGCGCATCTACTTCACCCTCGAGAGCCAGTTCCGCTCCTACTACGAGAAGGCCAGCCGCCGTCAGGGCGTCACCGGCGAACTCCTCCTCCAGCAGCTCGAGACCCGCCTCGACAACGTCGCCTTCCGCCTCGGTTTCGCGCAGAGCCGCCGTCAGGCCCGCCAGCTCGTCCGCCACGGCCACGTCGCCGTCAACGGCCGCAAGGTCAACATCCCCTCCTTCCAGGTCAAGGTCGGCGACGAGATTTCCATCCGCGAGGCCGCCAAGAAGTTTGCCATCATCGAGTCGGCCCGTCAGCTCGCCAGCGGTCAGACCCCCGCGGCTTGGCTCCAGCTCGACGCTGAGAACCTCAGCGGCAAGGTCATCGCTCTGCCCAAGCGCGAAGACGTCAACCTGCCCGTCAACGAGCAGCTCATCGTCGAGCTCTATAGCAAGTAGCCGGCGCACACGCGGCGTCTGAGCCGCGTGCCGGCATCCTGAGCGATAGCGTAGGATCTGTTGTTTGCAATGATGTTCAGCTTCACCCGCTTCGGCGGTCAACCCACTCGCAGGAGAACTGGTCCAGCCGCTGCAAAATGCTTCGCGGCGCGCCGGACGGAAAAGGACAATCACTATGCTTTGGAGAGGCTTCCAGAAACCCAAGCGGCTCGCGGTCGATACCGAGAGCCTTACCGAAAAGTTCGGCAAGTTCAGCGCCCAGCCCTTTGAGCGCGGCTTCGGCACCACCGTCGGCAACGCTCTGCGCCGCACCCTGCTCAGCAGCATCGAAGGCGCCGCCGTCACCGCCGTCCGCATCGAAGGTGTGCTCCACGAGTTCCAGTCCATCGCCGGCATCGTCGAAGACGCCACCGACATCATCCTCAATCTCAAGCAGATTCCCTTCAAGCTCAACGGCGAAGGCCCCAAGGCCCTCTACCTCCGCGCTGACTCTCAGGGCGTCGTCACCAGCGGCTCCATCGAGGCCGATGGCGACGTCGAGATCCTCGACAAGGACGTCTACATCTGCACCCTCTCTGAGGGCGGCAAGCTCGACATGGAGATGCGCCTCAAGCGCGGCCGCGGTTACATCTCCGCCGACAAGAACTTCGATTCCGACCTCGGCATCGGCTTCATCCCCGTGGACAGCGTTCACTCGCCCGTCCGCAAGGTGAACTACACCGTCGACGCCGCACGTCTCGGCCAGATCACCGACTACGATAAGCTCACCCTCGAGGTCTGGACCAACGGCTCCGTGCTTCCGGCAGACGCCGTCGGCCTCGCCGCCAAGCTCCTCAAGGACCACATGTCCATCTTCATCAACTTTGAGGAGGAGATGGAGTCAGGCGCCGACAACTCGCTCGACGGCCCCGTCATCCGCAACGAGAACCTCAACCGTTCGGTCGAAGAGTTGGAGCTCTCCGTGCGCAGCTACAACTGCCTGAAGAACGCCAACATCCAGACCATCGGCGAGCTCATCCAGAAGACCGAAGCCGAAATGCTCAAGACCAAGAACTTCGGCCGCAAGTCGCTCAACGAGATCAAGGAGATCCTCGCCCAGATGGGCCTCTCCCTCGGCATGCGCATCGATGAGGGCGGCAACCCGGTCCCCGGACCCACTTCCATCCTCCCCGCAGCCACCCTCGCCGCAGGCCTGGGCAGCTACGCCGACGACGACGAAGAAGACGACCTCGAGTCCGAAGAGCCAGCCTCCACGGAAGAGATCTAACCCCGCGGCGCGGCGGACGGCTCACCCCGTCCGTCGCTCGCGCAACGCAGTTCACTACCAGCAAAGAGAGATTCCATCATGCGTCATCGCAATGCAGGTTACAAACTCGGACGGAACACCAGCCACCGCCGCGCGCTGCTGCGCAGCCTGGTCACCTCCATCCTTCTCAACGACCGCGTTGAGACCACCATCACCAAGGCCAAGGCCGCCCGTCCGCTCGTCGAGCGCATGATCACGCTCGGCAAACGCGGCGACGTACACGCACGCCGCCAGGCCGCCGCCTTCCTGCTCACGCCGGAAGCCGTCACCCGCCTCTTCGCCACCGTCGCCCTACGCTACGGCTCGCGCAACGGCGGCTACCTCCGCATCGTCCGCAAGGGCCCCCGCCTCGGCGACGCCGCCGAGATGGCCTGGATCGAACTCCTCGGCGCCGAACAGGAGCTCGATGCCAAACGCGAAAAGCGCGCCGCCGCCCGCTCCAAAAAGCAGGAGGAGCTCGCCAAGCAGCTCGAAGAGCAGCAGGCCGCTGCAGGCAACACGCCCGACGAAGGCGACAAGAAGTAACCCGCGCCTCTCATCCACCCTCAACCGAAAAGCGCGCCTTCACGGCGCGCTTTTCCTTTGTCTGCTAGATGCTTCTCGCCCCTGCCGCTTCGCGCCCTCGCAGGCGCAGTCAAAGAGCGGAAGCGCCTACCGCTCCGCGCTCGACGCCACAATCCGGTTCCGCCCCGTCTCCTTCGCCATGTACAGCGCCTCGTCCGCCAACGCAATCAGCCGCTCGCGGTTCAGCAGTTCGGCCGTCTTCGCCGCCACTCCGATGCTCACCGTCAGCCCCTTGGCCGGCCCCTCCATCGCCGCCACCGTCCGCGCTATCCGAGCCGCCAGCATCAACGCATTCTCCCGCGCCGTGTTCGGCAGCACAAAGATGAACTCCTCGCCGCCGTACCGCGCCACCATATCCGTCGAACGAATCATGGCCTGCAGCTTCTGCGCCATCTCGCGCAGCGCCTCGTCGCCCGCCCCATGCCCCTTCCGGTCGTTGAACTCCTTGAAGTGGTCCACATCCAGCAGCATCACACTGATCGGCAGGTTGTGCCGCAGCGCCAGCGCAAACTCGTGTTGTAGCCGTTCGTCAAATGCGCGCCGGTTCCGTATCCCCGTCAGCGCGTCCGTCGTCGCCATCTCCGCCAGCCGCCGGTTGGCCTCCTCCAGCTCGTGCCGCGAATGTTGCAGCGCCATCTCCGCCTCGGCCATCCGCGTCGCGTCCGCCGCCAGCGACGCTACGTGCCGTTCTCCGCTCTCATCCTGGAAAGGGAACCGGCAGGTCATCCAGTAGCGCACCGTGCCGTCGGCGCGCACCTCTTTCTCCCATGTCTCCACTACGCGGCCTCCCGCCAGCACCGCCAGGTCGCGCTCGCGTGTCAGCCTCGCTTCTTCGGCGGGCCAGCGCTCCGTGTCCAGCTTCCCTATCCAGTCCTCACGCCGTATGCCCCAGCGTTCGGCGCACAGCCGGTTGCACCATATCAGCCGTCCCTCCTCGTCCTTCAGCAGAAATACAAAGGGCGAGTTGTCGAACAGGCTTTGGTACACATCGCTCGTCGCCGCGGGGGCTTCAAGCAGGCTGCTCGCAAAGCTGTGGGCCCATCCCGTCAAACTCTCCGGCGGGCCTACCTCCATGCGGACTGTCTGTGGTTCGCTCATTGTGCCAGAAGAAATACAATATTCCCGTTTTGGGACATTTTCAAACCGTTGCAGTGAATCTATCGGCAGGGAATCGGCGTTGCAACAGCTATTGCCCCGAAACTATTGATTTTTCAGCTTTTCCACCCGCCACAGCGTCTGCCGCACCATCCCCAGAGCCATCTCCGTCTCCTGCCGGTCCAGCCGCGCGCGCCGCACCATCCGCCGCACACGCTCCTCCACCTCCTCCGCCGTATGCACCGCCCGCTCCGTGTAGCCTGTCGCCGTCAGCGCCTCCATCCCCAACGCCAGCAGCCGCTCCGTCAGCTCCGACGCCGCTGGCGCCTCCTCCTCATGCACCCCTGTCTCTTCTCGATTAACCCCGCACGCCACCTCGTACAGGCACACCGCCACCGCCTGCCCCAGGTTCATGCTGATGTGCTCGCTCCGCGTCGGAATCCGCAGCAGCCGGTGGCAGTACGCCAGATCCTCGTTGCTCAGCCCGTGCTTCTCGTTGCCGAACACAATCCCCACGCGTTCACCCTCGCCCCGCGCATGCTCGCGCATCCTCGTCGCCGCCTCACTCGGCGCGTCCACCGGATGCACCAGCACCCGCTTCCCTCCCGCCATCGCCGCGCTCGTCCCATACAGCAGCGTGCAATCCGCCACCGCCTCGGCCAGCGTCTCGTATATCCGCGCACTCTCCAGCAATCCCACCGCGCCCACCGCCGCCGGCGCAGCCGCCTCCCGCTCCCAACCCCGCGCCTCGTCCAGCGACGGCCCCCACGGCCGCACCAGCCGCAAATCCCCAAACCCGAAGTTCGACATCGCCCGCGCCGCCGCCCCGATGTTCAGCGAGTTGCGTGTGCCCACCAGCACTATCGCCACCCGCTCTTGGATTGTCTGGCTCATTGACTCCGCGTGCCTGCTCCGCGTGCTAGGTTGCTACTCTGCGTGATAGTTCGGCGCCTCGCGCGTAATCACCACGTCATGCACATGGCTCTCGCGCAGTCCGGCGTTGCTGATGCGCACAAACTTCGCCTTCGTCTGCAGCTCGCCAATCGTCCCGCACCCCAGATACCCCATGCCGCTGCGCAGTCCGCCCACCAGCTGGTACACCATCGCCTCCAGCGGCCCGCGGTGCGGCACGCGCCCCTCAATCCCCTCCGGCACAAACTTCGCCAGCCGGTTCTGCGTCGGCGTCTCCCGCGCCGTCAGCGACAACCGCTCCCCGGCCACGCTCATGTCGTCCTGCCCCTGGAAGTACCGCTCACCCGAACCCTGCGCCATCGCAGACAGCGACCCCATCCCGCGGTACGCCTTGAAGCTCCGCCCCTGGTACAAAATCGTCTCGCCCGGCGACTCGTCCACCCCCGCAAACAGCGAGCCGATCATCACCACGCTCGCCCCCGCCGCTATCGCCTTCGTGATGTCGCCCGAGTACTTGATGCCCCCGTCCGCTATCAGCGGCACGCCCCGTTCCCGCGTCGCGCGGTAACACTCGCTGATCGCCGTGATCTGCGGCATCCCCGCGCCCGTCACCATCCGCGTCGTGCAAATCGACCCCGGCCCAATCCCCACCTTGATCGCGTCCGCCCCCGCGTCCATCAGCGCCATCGCACCCTCGTACGTCGCCACATTGCCAGCCAGCAGCGATATCCCCGGATGCGCGCGCTTCACATCCCGCACCGCCTCCAGCACCCGCGACGAGTGTCCATGCGCGCTGTCGATCGCCAGCGCATCCACGCGGCAGCGCACCAGCTCCGCCGCCCGCTCCATGTAGTCGCCCGTCGCGCCAATCGCTCCGCCCACCCGCAGCCGTCCCTGGTCGTCCTTCGCCGCGTTCGGATACTTCAGCTTCTTCTGGATGTCCTTGACCGTAATCAGTCCCTTCAACTCGTACGCGTCGTTCACCACCAGCAGCTTCTCCACGCGGTGCTCGTGTAGTATCTCCTCGGCCTGCTCCAGCGTCGTCCCCACCGGAACCGTGATCAGGTTCTTCTTCGTCATCACCGAGTCAATCGAAACGTCCGTCCGGTTCACAAACCGCAGGTCGCGGTTCGTCAGGATGCCCACCAGCTTCTTGCCCTTCGTCACCGGCACGCCCGATATCTTGTAACGCCGCATCACATCCAGCGCGTCGGAGATCGGTCGGTCCGGCTCAATCGTCACCGGATCCATGATCATCCCGCTCTCCGACCGCTTCACCTTGTCCACCTCGGCTGCCTGCTCCTCAATCGACAGGTTCCGGTGCACAATCCCCAGCCCGCCCTGCTGTGCCATCGCTATCGCCAGCCGCGACTCCGTCACCGTGTCCATCGCCGCCGAAATCAGCGGCGTGTTCAGCGTAATCATCCGCGTCAGTTGCGTCTGCGTGCTCACCTGCGTGGGCACTATCTCCGAGTAGGAGGGAACCAGCAACACGTCATCGAACGTGAGCGCTTCTGTAACCGGGAGCTCAATCATGGTTGACTATTGATTCTAGAAGCTCGCCTCAGCAGGCGCAATGGAATGCCCTTGAAATGAGTGGATAATCCCAAGAATTCAGGGGCTTTTGTCCCTCTTGTCGTCCTTCTTCCAGCCGCCCGTTTCCCGTTGAACTTCCGCCCCTTTCGGCGTATCCTAGTACCAGCAACGAACCTGCCCGCCAGGTCTGCAACAGCCGTGTTCGCACCGGCACTTGGCGGAGAGATTCAGTGGGCGAGAGCCCACTTTTTATTTGGCTCATGGTTTCACGCGGTCCGGCGGCCACAATCCGCCGCCCGCAGCATACGGATATCGCTGATGGCACTCCAGTTGGACCTAATTCGTAACGCCGCCGAACGCGTCGCCGCCTCGCACCACATGGACCTCGTGGACATCGAGTTCCACGGTGCCGGCAAGTTCCGCTCCCTCCGCGTCTTCCTCGAGAAGAACGCAGCAGAGCGTGCTCGCCTTGCCGCGCTCGCCGCCCAAGGCGATGCCGCCATCCCCTCCGGCGTCCCCGCAGAGGCTCTCAGCGGCACCACCCTCGAAGACTGCGCCACCTTCGCCACAGACTTCGGCACCCTCCTCGACGTTGAAGACCTCATCCCCGGCGCCGAGTACACCCTCGAAGTCTCCTCGCCCGGCATCGAGCGCAAGCTCACCCGCCCGGCAGACTACGTGCGCTTCACCGGCCAGCTTGCCAAGCTGCAAACCTTCGCCCCCATCAACGGCAACCGCCACTTCACCGGCCGCATCCTCGGCGCATCCAGCGGAGCTGTCACCCTCGACGCCTCCGCCGCGCGCCGCAAAGACAAGCCCGCCAAACCAAAGAAGTCCAACCAGAACGCTGCGCAACCCGCCCCCGAACCGGCATCCACGGTGGCCATCGCGCTCGACAACATCGAAAAGGCCCATCTGCTGGCGGAGATCTAACCCCGCTTCAGTCACACGGTTTTTTATCGCAAGGAAGGAATAAGAACATGGCAAGCGACCTCTACAACTCCATCGAGATTCTCAGCCGCGACAAGGGCATCGACCCCGCCATCGTCGTCGGCGCCGTCGAAGACGCCATCGCCCTCGCCACCCGCAAGTACTACAAGCTCAACGAGAACATGCGCGCCGAGCTCGACCGCGAAACCGGCGCCATCCGCGCCTACGTCTACAAGACCGTCGTCGAGACCCCCGAGTTGGTTGAGGACGAGCTCAACCAGATCTCCCTCGAGGCCGCCCGCGAGATCGCTCCCGAGGTCGAGGCCGGCGCAGAACTGCGCTTCTACAAAGACACCACTCCCCTCGGCCGCATCGCCGCCCAGATGGCCAAGCAGGTCATCTTCCAGAAGGTTCGCGAGGCCGAGCGCGACACCGTCTTCCAGGAGTACAACCACCGCGCCGGCGAGATCCTCACCGCCACCGTCAAGCGCCTCGAGCCCCAGGACGTCATCTTCGACCTCGGCAAGACCGAGGCCCGCATGCCCAAGCGCGAGCAGAGCCGCCTCGAGCAGTTCTCCGTCGGCGAGCGCATTCGCGTCGTCCTCCTCCGCGTCGACCGCGCCGCCAAGGGCCCGCAGGTCATCGTCAGCCGCGCCGCTCCCGGCCTCGTCCAGTCCCTCTTCCAGTCCGAGGTTCCCGAGATCTACGACAACACCGTCACCATCCGCGCCATCGCCCGCGAGGCCGGCGAGCGCACCAAAATCGCCGTCATGAGCCGCGACAAGGACGTCGACCCTGTCGGCGCCTGCGTCGGCATGAAGGGCATGCGCGTCCAGTCCATCATCCGCGAACTGCGCGGCGAAAAGATTGACATCATCGAGTTCTCCGAGGAGATCACCACCTTTGCCGAAAAGGCTCTGCAGCCCGCCAAGGTCAGCCGCGTCACCATCGCAGACCTCGCCGAAAAGCAGATCGAAGTCATCGTGGACGATACTCAGCTCTCCCTCGCCATCGGCAAGAAGGGCCAGAACGTTCGCCTCGCCGCCAAACTCCTCGGCTGGAAGATCGACATCAAGAGCGAGGAGGAGAAGCGTCAGGAGGTCGAGGCTCAGATGACCGGCTTCGGCGCCGCCACCACGCCCATCGAGCAGGTCAGCGAGCTCGGCGCCTCCATCGTCGAAAAACTCGTCGCCGCCGGCATCACCACCGTCGAGGCACTCGCCGACATGACCCCCGAGCAACTCGAGGAGATCCCCGGCATCGGAGAAAAGACCGTCGAGAAGATCTCCACCGCCGTCCGCCACTACTTCGGCCAGTACGCCGAAGGCGAGGAGCGTCCCGAGCCCGCTCCCGTAGCCGCTGAACCCGCCGCCGAACCCGTCGCCGCCGAACCCGCCGCCGCCGAACCCGCCGACGACTCCATCGCCGCCAGCCCCGAGATCCTCAGCGCCGAGCAGGTCGGCGAAGCCGAGGAGCAGGCCACCGACGCCATCAGCGAGGCAGACGCACGCGAGGAGTCCATCGAGCAGGCCAACGATGCCGTTGACCAGCTCGTCCGCGACTCCGAGAACCTCGGTGAAAACGAAGGCGAAAAATAATCTTGGTCAACCGGTGGGCCTTGTGGCCCTCCGCAACGAGGCAGTCATGAACAGTTAGTACCGCAGGGAAGGCAAAGAGGACGGATGAGCAAAGTTCGAATCAACGATCTGGCGCGTGAATTGGAAGTGAAGAGCAACTCCATTCTGGATGCTCTCACCGCACTCGGCGTCCCCGGCAAGCGCACCCACTCCAGTTCCATCGAGGCCAGCGAGGCCGAGCAGGTTCGCGAGCATCTCAACAAGGGCGGCGCACGCGCCTCCGCCGGCAAATCCGCCGCCAGGCACGAGCCCCCGCCCGTCGACCTCTCCCACATCCACAAGCCCGGCGATGCCCTCAAGGCCATCCTCGAACGCAAGCGCGCTCTCTCCGGCGCACCGGCCGCTCCCGCTCCTGTCGTAGCCAAGCCCGCCGCTGTTGCCGCCGCGCCGCCCGTCGTCGCCAAAGCTCCGGTCGCGCCCGCCGCCGCGGCACCCGCAGCTCCTGCTCCGCCCGCGCCTCGCAAGATCATGCCCCACACCGGCCCGCGTCAATCCGCCGTCGTGGCTCCGCCTCCCGCGCCCACGCCCGCCATCGCCTCGCGTCCGCCGCAGACCACCGTCGTCGTCGCCAAGCCGCCCGTCCACGCCGCGCCTCCCGTCGCCGCTGCTCCAGTAGCCGCAGCGCCCAAGCCCGCCGCTCCCGAGCCGCCCGCCGCCCCCGCACCGCCTCCTCCTCCGCCTCTGCCGGTGCGCCGCACCATCATGCCCCAGACCGGCCCGCGCCCCACCTACACCGCGCAGCCAGGCGCCAACGTCGGCCCCCAGCGCGGCCGTCCCATCTTCGAGCGTCCGCGCCCCGGCGCGCCCGGCTCGCGCCCCAGCCCCGGCGGTCCACTCGCCCCCGGCGCACGCCGCCCCATGCATCCCACGCGCAGCTACCCGGCCGGCAACGCTCCGCGCACTCCCGGCGGCTTCCGCCCCGGTGGCCCGCGCCCCGGCGGCCCTGGCGGCATGGCGCCTCCTCCCGGCGAGGCTCCGCGTCCCGCCCGTCCCACCCGTCGCGGCGGCGCTCCGCGTTACGAGAAGACCAAGGAAGGCCCGATGAAGGGCTTCGTGCCCCCGCCGCGTTTTGGCGGTGCCAACATCCCCTCCGAGCCGCTCCCCATTACACGCTCCATCACCGTCACCGAGGGCATCAGCGTCAAGGACCTCGCAGAAAAACTCGATGTCCGCGCCAAGGACCTCATCGCCACCCTCCTCATGCGCGGCGTCTTCGTCACCGTCAACCAGTCGCTCGATGGCGAGCTGGCACGCGACGTCGCACGCCAGTTCGGCGCAGACACCACCGTCCTCTCCGTCGAGGAACAGCTCGAGAACGAGGCCATCGAGGGCCTGCTCGAAGACACCTCCGGCCTCATCGAAATCACCCGCTCGCCCGTCGTCACCGTCATGGGCCACGTGGACCACGGCAAGACCTCGCTGCTCGACGCCATCCGCTCCACCGAAGTCGCCGCCGGCGAGGCTGGCGGCATCACCCAGCACATCGGCGCCTACAAGGTCCGCATCAGCAAACCCGACTCGCCCGCCTTCGGACGCGAGATCGTCTTCCTCGACACCCCGGGCCACGAGGCCTTCACACGCATGCGTGCCCGCGGCGCCAAAGTCACAGACATCGTCGTCATCGTCGTCGCCGCTGACGACGGCGTCATGCCGCAAACCCTCGAGGCTATCGACCACGCCCGCGCCGCCAACGTCCCCATCATCGTCGCCGTCAACAAGATTGACAAGCCAGAGGCCCACCCCGACCGCGTCAAGCAGCAGCTTGCAGACCGCGGCCTCCAGCCCGAAGCCTGGGGCGGCACCACCGTCTTCGTCGACGTCAGCGCCAAGAAGCGCATCAACCTTGAGCTCCTCGAGGAGATGATCTGCCTCGTCGCCGATGTCGCCGCCCTCAAGGCCACGCCCGACCGCTCCGCCACCGGCACCGTCATCGAGGCCAAGCTCGACCGCGGCCGCGGCGCCGTCGCCTCCATCCTCGTCCAGAACGGAACCCTCCGCACCGGCGACAGCTTCATCGTCGGCAACACCTTCGGCAAGATCCGCGCCATGTTCAACGACCGCGGCCAGCCCATGGACGAGGCCGGTCCCTCCACCCCAGTAGAAATCCTCGGTCTCGAGGGCATGCCAGACGCCGGTGACACCTTCCTCGTCATGGCAGACCGCGACAAGGCCAAGGCCATTGCCGCCTACCGCAAGATGAAGGAGCGCGAGGCCCAACTCGCCAAGAGCTCACGCGCTACGCTCGAGGGTCTCTCCGAGCAGGCCAAGCAGACCGGCTCCAAGGACCTCAACATCATCCTCAAGGGCGACGTGCAGGGCTCCGTCGAGGTCCTCGCAGACTCCCTCGAGCACATGTCCACCGAAAAAATCCGCGTCCGCGTCCTCCACTCCGGCGTCGGCGCCATCACCGAATCCGACGTCCTGCTCGCCTCCGCCAGCAACGCCGTCGTCATCGGCTTCTCCGTACGCCCAGAACGCAAGGCACAGGAACTCGCCGAGCAGGAGCACGTCCAGATCCGCCTCCACTCCATCATCTACGAGCTCCAGGACGAGATCACCAAGGCCATGTTCGGCCTCCTCGAACCGGTCTTCAAGGAGAACTTCCAGGGCCGCGCAGAGGTCCTCACCGTCTTCAAGATCTCCAAGGTCGGCACCGTTGCCGGCTGCCGCGTCACCGAAGGCCTCATCCGCCGCGACTCCCAGATCCACCTCATGCGTGGCGGCGTCGAGGTCTACAAGGGCAAGATCGCCTCGCTCAAGCGCTTCAAGGACGATGCCTCCGAGGTCCGCTCCGGCACCGAGTGCGGCATCGACCTCGGCAACTTCAAGGACATCCAGGTCGGCGACCTCATCGAGGCCTTTACCTCCGAGAAGGTCGCAGCAGACCTCGGCGCCAACGTTGAAACCGTCGCCAAGGCCAAAGCCAAGGCCAAGGCCAAAGCCGCCGCCGATGCGGAAGCCGAAGCCGCCGCCGAAGCCGCTCCCAACCCGCAAGAGTAATCCCACCGCATCAAAAAAACGGCGTGCTCGTCAGAGCACGCCGTTTCTGTTCCGCGCTCAGCCCGCTTCTAGTTCTCCTGCTTGCTCAGCACGCCGTACGCTATCCCCGCCACCACCGCGCCCAGTATCGGCGCCAGCCAGAACAGCCACAATTGCTGCAACGCCCAGCCGCCGCAAAAGATCGCCGGCCCCGTCGACCGCGCAGGGTTGAACGATGCGTTCGTCACCGGTATCCCCACCAGGTGCGCCACGCCCAGCGCAAACCCGATCGCGATCGGCGCAAATCCCTTCGGCGCCCGCACGTCCGTGGCTCCCAGTATCACCATCACAAACATGCACGTCAGCGCCGCCTCGGCCGCAAACCCGCTCGCCAGGCTGAACCCTCCCGGCGAGTGCAGCCCGAACCCGTCCGAAGCGAATCCCGCATGCACGTTGAATCCCGCATGGCTGTGCGCCACCTTCAGCAGCGCCCACGCCCCCGCGGTCGCGCCCACCACCTGCGCAATCACGTACATCGGCACCTCGCTCCAGCTAAACCGTCCCGCCACCGCCAGCCCTACGCTCACAGCCGGATTCACATGGCAGCCCGAAATATGCCCAATCGCATACGCCAGGCACATCAGCGTCAGCCCAAACGTCAGCGCCACGCCCACAAACCCGATGCCGTACTGCGGAAACCCGCATGCCAGCACCGCGCTCCCGCATCCGCAAAACACCAGCCAGAACGTACCTACCGCTTCCGTGATTGCGCGTTTTCCCAGTCCCATCTCGATCCTCGCTTGTGTGGAAGTTGGCCGACACTCGCGCCAGAATCAATCGCTCCGGCGCGGGGGAAGGCGCTGTGGCTCTCGCCACGCCAACACCTTACACCCTCTCCCTCTGGATTCAACCGCTTTATTTTCGCGCCCCCACGACCGCCCCATGCCCTTTTGCTATCATGAATTTACATGCCGCCCAGCGCCCCCACTCCCGTTTCCAGCAACCGCACCAACCTCGCCCTCCTTCTCGGATGGCTCATCCCCGGCGCCGGCCATCTCCTCCTCGGCAAGCGCCTCCGCGCACTCCTCCTCTTCGTCTCCATCACCGCCATGTTCGCCATCGGCGTCGCTCTCGGCGGCAAGGTCTACGCTCCCAACCTCGGCGACGTTCTCGACATGCTCGGCTTCGTCGGCCAGCTCGGCGCTGGCCTGCTCTACCTCGGCACGCGCCTCCTCGGCTTCGGTGCCTCCAGCGTCCAAATCGCCATCGCAGACTACGGCACCAAGTTCATCGTCGTCTCCGGCCTGCTCAACGTCATCGCCGCCGTGGACGCGCAGCGCCTCGCCAACGGCCGCAAGGATCTCGCATGACACTCTCCCACTTCTCCGCCGTCCTGCTCTTCTCGCTCTTCACCTCGGTGGTCTTCGCCATCACCCAGCGCACCCATCCGCGCCAGATGCTCCGCTTCGGCGCTCTCTGCTTCGTCCTCTTCGTCGGCGGAACCATCGCCGCCAGTTGGCTCATGGCCCTCATCAAGCGCTAGAAGTCCGTACGCCCGCGCACAATCAAGAACTCAGGAGAACGCCGCCAGCCCCGCCGCCACGCTCTTCCACACCACTGCATCAAACCGGTGCCGCACCCGGAATCCCATCTCCTCGTACAGCCGCACCGCACCCGCATTCCCCGCCGTCACCGTCAGCGTCATCGCCTCAAATCCACGCTTCCGCAGTTGCTCCCCGCACCGGCTCACCAGCAGCCGCCCCAGCCCACGCCGCTTAAACTCTGGCAGCACACACACTTGCGTAACGTGCCCCACCCGCTCCTGCACGCGGCTCGTCAGCAGCATCGCCGCCAGCCGTCCCTGCCCGTCCACCGCCACGGTCGACGCATCCAGGTCAAACGTCCCGCATCCGGGGAACCGTATGATGTTGTGAAGAAAGCGCAAAGCCCCCTCCGCCGTGCGGTACTGATCGTTCAGCTCCGCGTCCACATGTCCCGCGTACGCCCGCTGCACCAACCTCCCCGCCTCCTGGAAGTGCATTCCGCTCCACCCTCTAAGCTCTATGCCATCAGGTACTTGCAGCTTCTCGCCGGCCCCCTTCGCGCACCCGCACTGCTGCAGTTCGCACTCCATGAACAGCCTCTCGTGCCGCTGGAATCCCGCGCGCTGGAAGATCTCCTCCAGCGAACGTGCCGGATGCAGCAACAACTGCGCCTCAATCCGGTCCAGTTGCGGCGACGCGCACAGCATCTCCAGCAGATGCGTAATCAGCGTCCGCTCCACATCCTTGGCCGGCAGCGGCGCGCTAACTTCCCCCGATGCATACACATCCCCCACCACTGCCTTGTTCCCCTCGTACACGCAGAAGATGTATCCGCACACCCGTCCGCCCACCATCGCCACAAATCCAGGCAGCACCCGCGAATCCAGATACTGCAACAGCAGGTCGGCCGACGTCCGGTAATCCCACCGCAGACGCTCCTTCCACTCGCGGCACTCCGCCTCCAGCAACGGCAGCAGTTGACGCGCGGAAAAGTGCCTCAAATCAAGCACTTCGATCATCGTCGTGGTTGTGCCCATCGCTCCCGCCAAAGCCACCAGCATACACGTTCGTTTACTGTTTCGGCGTCGATTCGTCCCCGCGTGCCGCTACGCGGTACACCACCAGCCCCTGCCACGGATACTCCAGCAGCTTCGGATGCGCGCGCCCGTCCAGCGCCGTGTCCAGCGCATCCGTGTCCGTATCTCGTGCCACCAAAAGGTGTTCCCCCGCCGGTATACCATCCGTCATATAGTCCGTAGGTGGTTGATTCCTATAGAACGCCAGCCCATAGGCCATGTCGCGCCGCACATCCAGCACCGCAAATTGTTTGATGTTAGGCGCCTTCTGCTGCATTTCTCTCGCCAGTGGCCTCGCCGAATAGTTCAAATCCAGCAGCGGCCCGTTCTGCAACGGCAACCTGTGCCCGAATACCCTTGACTGCACATTGCTTAGCAGAAAAACCAGGCACAGCGCCACGCCGATGCACGTCGCCAGCCGCAGCTTGCACGGCCCGTACTTAGCCACAATCAGCAGGATGACGAACGCCAGCACCCCCGCCACCCCCGCCGCCGCATACACCGCATGCCGCGGCAACCAGATGCGGTCCACCACCATGTACGTCGGGCACAGCAGCACCACAAACACGATGAACCCGGTCGTTATCGCGTGTGCCAGCAACATCTTCCACGGCGTCCGGTTGCGGATGCGATACAGGTAATCCCCGGTCAGAATCGCGATGGGCGGCAGGGAGGGCAGAATGTATCCCGGCAGTTTTGAGCCTGAGAACGAGAAGAACACAATCGGAACAAGTGCCCACAGCACCAGAAACTCAGGGAACGCGTCGCCCGCTCTCTGGTGCCCCAGATACCGTTGCGGGTGCCGCCGTGCCCGCCACTCCGCCAACGAGATTTGCAGCGCATCCCACAGCGCCCGCAGCGCAAACACCGTCCACGGCATCAACGCGATGACCAGCACTACGAGGTAGTAATAGAACGGCTGGTGATGCAGATACCGGTTGCTCCCGAAGCGTTCCAGATTCTGTTCCAGGAAGAACTCGCGCAGGAAGTTCGGATTGCTCCTCTGCACGGCGATGTACCACGGCAGCACCATCGCCAGATAAAGCAACAGCCCGGGAACCCACAGCGTACGCCGCAGCATCGCCCACTCCCGCCGCAGCCCCAGAAAAACGGTCAGGATGCCCAACGCCAGGAACGGCGCCACCGGCCCCTTGGCCAGCGTGGCTGCGCCCACGAAGAAGTACAAGTCAAAGAGCCACGCCTTCTTGCCGGTCTCGTACCACGCATACCAGCCCAGCATGCCGATGCAGAACGGCGCTGCCAATTGCATGTCTGTCGAAGCCCCCCGCGCAAATCCGATGATGCCCGCGCACGACGCAGTAATCAGTGCCGCGTCCAGATGCCCGCCCGGGCGGAAGTGCCGCATATGCCAGAAGATCAGCAGCACCAGAAAGGCCGTTGCGGTCACCGAGGGCAGCCGCGCCGCCCAGTCGTTCACTCCGAACTCGCGGAAGAAGCCCATCGTCCGCCAGTAATACAGCGCCGGCTTCTCCAGCCACGGCTTGCCGTACAGCATGGGTGTGACGGTTCCCGCCACCAGACACTTGCCACTGGCTGCAATCGCCGCAGGCTGCAAACTGCGCGGCAATTCGGTCGCATGCAGCGCAACGCAATCACGGTCGTGCGCCTTTAGCATCTCTCGCGCAATCTCCGCGTAGCGCGGCTCGTCGGCCCCCACCAATCCCAATTGCGCTCCGCCGTAGAAGGGAACCAGCCCAAATAGCAGAAAAAAACTGGTCAGGCCCAGCAGCACAAACCACTCCCACAGGGCCGTCGGTCGTAACTCCTTGGCCAGTTGGCGTTTCAACCCGTCGTGCCAACTCTCGTGTGTCTCGCTCATGCTCCTTCCACTGGCGCCGTCGGCCCTGTCTCTCCGGCCGCACGCCTCCGCTTCTCCTCGCGCTTCTGCATCCGTCCCAGTAGCTCGTCCATGCGCGACTCCAGCCGCGCCGAGCGGTCAATGACAAAGCTCAACTCCGGAACATGCCGCACCCCCATCCGCTCCAGCAACGTGTGCCGGATATAGCCGCGCGCCGCAATCAGCGCCGCCAGCGTCTCCTCCTCCGCCTTCTCGCCGCCGTGCACCTGCACGTACACGCGCGCCGACTTGCCGCCCGGTGCCAGCACCACCTCGCTCACGTAGCACGGCGCCAGCCGCGGGTCGCTCAGCTCGCCCTCCAGCATCGCGCCAATCTCATCGGTAAAAGTCTGTGCCACCCGGTTGCGGTGGTATGCCCGGCCTCTGTGTTCCATCGCTCTAGTTTATTGCACCTTGGCGGGCCGTGGAGCAGGGAAGTAATCCCTGTTTATCCAGCGTCTTCCGCCTCCAGGTACTCCCACCAGATGTCCGCAATCTCGGCGCCCACTCCCACGCAAGCCGCCCGCGCCGCCCGCTCCACCTCCGCCATCTGCCCGGTCAGGTAATCGCGCGAGTTGGAGATGGCCGCCACCCCCAGCGTCGCGCGGTTCCACAGTGCTCCATCGTCCATCTCGCTCACCGACACGTTGAAACCTGCGCGCAGCCGCTCCTTCACGCTGCGCACCACCTGCCGCCGGTCCTTCAGCGACGCCGCATGCTCAATCGTCAACTCCAGCGTCAATCGCGCCACCGCCATCTCAGTTTCCTGCGGCCGCTTCCAGCCGCCGTTCCGTTTCCGCCGCTGCCAGACCGCGCACCCGAACCCGCTTGCTCCGCCCTGTTGTCCCGCTTGAAATCACAACCGCTGACCGCGCCACGCCCAGCACACTTGCCAGCAACTCCACCAACGCCTCATTGGCCTTTCCGTCTACCGGCGGCGCAGTCAGCTTCACCTTCAGCGCACCGCCATACACGCCCTCCACCGCGTTGCGCCGCGCACCCGGCGAGACGCGCACGCCAAACGCCGCGCCCCCGCTCGTCTCCGCAATCTCCAGCCCTTTCATGCGTACACCCGTTCGCCGAAGATGGCCGTCCCCACGCGCACGCACGTGGAGCCCTCTTCGATGGCCACCGCAAAGTCGTGCGACATCCCCATCGAAAGCTCCGTCAACCCCGCGCGTTCGCCGCCGAGCTCGTCCCGCAGCCTCCGTAGCCGTGCAAAGTACGGCCGTACCTGCTCCCCATCCTCGACATACGGTGGCACCGTCATCAATCCGCGCACCGCAATCGCCGGCAACCGCCGCATCGCATCCAGCAGCGCCCCAACGGACTCCGGCCGTACGCCCGCTTTCGTCCCTTCATCCGCCAGCTTCACCTCTATGAGCACAGGCAGCACGCGTCCCTGAGCAGCAGCCGCAGCGTTCAGCCGCTCCGCTATCTTGAGCGAGTCCACTGACTCCACCGCATCAAACAACTCCGCCGCCCGCGCCGTCTTGTTCGACTGAAGGTGCCCGATGAGCGCCACACGCGCCTCCGGCATCAGCCGCCGCGCCTCCGCAGCCTTCGCCTCGAACTCCTGAACCTTGTTCTCGCCGAACAGCCTCACCCCAGTCCCGTACGCCTCCGCCATCGCTTCCACCGTGTGCGTCTTCGACACGGCCATCAGTGCCACAGCGCCCACGCCGCGTCCCGCGCGCACGCACGCCGCCGTGATCTGCTCGCGAACCCGTGTGATGTTGTCAGCTATGGACATGTGTCCCGCCGTGCAATTGGCTCAGTGCCCTTGGGCTTCCAGAAACTTCTCCACCTCGAGCGCGGCCATGCATCCCGTCCCCGCCGCCGTGATGGCCTGCCGGTAGCGCCGGTCCTGCACGTCGCCACAGGCGAACACGCCCGGCAGCACCGTGCCGCTCTTGGTTGTGAACACGTTCCCCTGCGTCTGGATGTATCCATCAGCGTCCAGATCCATCTGTCCCACGAACATCTTGGTGTTGGGTACATGTCCAATGCCCAGGAACACCCCCGACAGCGGCAGCGTGAACACCTCGCCCGTCTTCTGGTTCTTCAGCTTCAACCCGCAGACGTCCTTCTCCGCCACGCCCAGCACCTCTTCCACCGTCGTGCTGCTCAGGATCTGTATCTGCGGATGCTTCTGCGTGCGTTCCATCATGATCTTCGATGCGCGGAACCGCTCACTGCGGTTGATGAGCGTGACCTTCGTCGCGAAGCGCGTCAGAAACAGCGCCTCCTCCATCGCCGAGTCGCCCCCGCCAATCACGGCAATCTCCTTGCCGCTGAAGAAAAATCCGTCGCACGTCGCGCAGCTCGACACTCCGTGCCCAATCAGTGCCTGCTCACTCTCCAGCCCCAGCCACCGCGCGCTGGCGCCGCTGGCGATGATGAGCGACCGCGTCCTCAGCGTCTCGCCGTCCACCGTCAACTCCAGCGGCTGCTTGCTCAGGTCCGACGCCGAGACAGAACCCATCCGTATCTCCGCGCCAAAGCGCACCGCCTGCTGCCGCATGTTCTCAATCAGCGACGGCCCCTGCACTCCCTCCGGCCATCCCGGAAAGTTCTCCACCAGCGTCGTGATGCTCAACTGCCCGCCTGGCTCGTGGCCCTCCAGCACCAGCGGCTTCAGGTTGGCCCGTGCGCTGTAGATGGCGGCCGTCAGCCCCGCGCACCCGCTGCCCAGAATGATGACCTCGCGTATCTCGTTCGTCTTCTTATCGGTTGTCATGGCGTCTCTTGATTGTAATTCCAGCCACGCGCGCTCCGCCCCGCCCACGGCCTGTGAATATTGGACTCCCTCCTGTCGCATTCCGATGCACCCGCCGCTGTCGCTACCGCTCCTTGTGCCGATATATGCCCTGAGGAGCCTGAACATGACCAACCCCATGAGCGATCCCGATGTTCAACCGCGTCCCCCACGCCCCAAACTCGCTATCGTGCGCCCCAAGGCCGTCTTCGTCGAGCACGACAAGGGCGCCGAAGACGTCCCTGAGTCCCGCGGCTGGGAGTTCATGACCTTCCTGCTCGGCATGTTGCTTGGTCTTCTGCTCTTCCTCGCCACCATGCCCGCCACCTCCCAAACCATCCCACACCCGCTCGACGCCCATCTCTCCGCCGCCGCGCAATCTGAGCTTCGCTCCATGGTCGCCCGCTCCGGCGCGGTCTTCGCCGGCCAAGTCACGCAAATCCGTGCACGCACGCCGCAGGGCCAGTGGCTCGATGTCTCCTCGCCCGCCGCCGCCTTCACCCCTATTACCAGCCGCATGCTCGTCGCAATCACCTTCACCGTCGAGCAGGGAATTCGCGGCGCAACCGACGGCTCCACCTACACCCTGCGCGAGTGGGGAGGCCTCTGGACCGGCGCTCCGCTCAACGCCGGCCGTTACCGCCTCGGCCAGCGTGCCCTCCTCGTTCTGTACCCTGAACGCAACGGCGTCACTTCGCCCGTCGGCGGTACCGATGGCGTTCTGCCCCTGCGCGGCTCCGGCGCCGCCGCCACAGTGGACATCGGCTGGATCCAGGCCCGTCTGCCGCGCGCAGAACCCTCCGCCTTCGCCCCTTCACGCCCCGTCGCTCGCCCCATCTCCAGCATCAGCGCCGCCGTCTCCGCCGATTCCATCGCGAATATGCCTGTCGCGACCCGTATCGCTCCGTTCACCGCTGCCTCGGCCCCCGCCGACGACCTCATCGCCGCCCTGCGCTTCTGGACCGCAAGCACCCCGCAGCCATGAACCCACTTCGCCGCGCCGCCGCTCTGTTTGCCTTTGCCGCGCTCTCCTCCTCGGTGGCCTGTGCGGCCAACCCGCGCTTTATCAGCGCTGGTGGTGGACCGCGCCACTGGGACTACGGCACCGTCACCTACGCCACCACGCCCAACGATCTCAGCAGCGCCATCTCCCACTCCACGGCCGACAGCATCGTCGCTGCCGCCGCGGCCATCTGGAGCGCCGTGCCCACGGCCGACATCGCCCTCGTCCAGTCCGGCGCTCTCGCCGAGGTCGTGGACGGCTCCAACTTCTTCCTCACCGATACCGGCTTCACCATGCCCGCCGACGTTGCTTCCGGCGGCACCGGCCCACAGGTCGCCGTCCTCTTCGACTCCGACGGCGCCGTCACCGACGCCATGCTCGGCGAAGGCGCATCTGCTCCCTCCAACTGTCGCCAGTCGGCCGTCACTAACACGGTGGACGCCTTCAGCGACAACACCAACCTCATCACTCACGCAATCCTCGTCGTCAATGGACGCTGTTTCCGCACCGGCTCCAGCAGCGAACTCTCGGAACTCCAGTACGTTCTGCTTCGCGCCTGGGGTCGCGTCCTTGGCCTTGGCTGGTCGCAGCTCAACGACAACGTATTCACCGGCTCGCCCCAACCCACGCTCGACCAACTCCTCGACTGGCCCATCCTGCATCCCATCGACCTGATCTGCGGCCCCTATGCCTTCCAATGTCTGCAGCAACCCTTTACGCTGCGCATGGACGACATCTCTGCGCTCTCCATGCTTTACCCCATCTCCCGCCCCGGCCAATCTCAACTGCCAGGCAAGCACGTTACCAATCAGAACGCCCTCAACATTCAAGGCGCTTTCAGTTTTCCCGACGGTCAGGGGATGCAGGGCGTCAACCTCGAAGCTCACATTCTCTACGCTGGCACAGGCGTCGTCGGTACCGGTGCTGTCGTCAGTGCCGTCACTGGCTACGCCTTCACAGGTAACGCCGGCACGCCTGTCACCGGCGCTCTTGCCCCCGACGGCTTGCCACGCTCTCAATGGGGTGTCATCCTCCCCTCCTTCGAAGGCGCATACGACATCAACGAAATGGATATCGACTCTAGCTACAACTGGCTCAATGTCCTCCTTGTCCCGGTCGCCATCAATCCGCTCTACATCGGCGACTACGCCGTCGGCCCTTACGCCTCACGACAAATCGCGCCCTCCGGCTCACTGGGGGGATTCATGGTCTTCGGTGCCGGTGTAAACGGCGGCACGTGGAGCTACATGACGCAATCCGACGCCGCCCGCCCTCTGGCCGCGCTCGATGGCACCGAATCCAGCCCTACTGCCGTTCCTGTCTCCGGTTGGTGGAACTCCACGCTCAGCACCCACGGCCACACGGCGTGGTATGCCATCCATGCACCCACCGGCGGTACCCTCGCCGTCGAAGTGACCGCTCGCGACGAGAGCGGCAACGCCGCCACCACTAAGATGCAGCCCATCCTCGGCCTCTGGAACGCCGCCGACTCCACCGGCACCGTGCCCGACTACGCAGCCGCCTCGCCCTTCAACAGCACCACAGTCGCCACCACCACACTCCGCGCTCCCGCTGGCCCGCTTCGCCTGGCCATCGCCGACTCTTCCGGCGACGGCCGCCCCGACTTCACATACTCCGCGCGCGTCCTCTGCGCCACCGCCGTTGCACCCGCAACGCTTCCCGCCGCCGGCGGCAGCATTGCCATCACCGGACTCGGATTCCGCAACGGCATGAAGGTCACCATCGGCGGCACGTTGGCCCACGTCGTCGGCACAACTTCCAACGCACTCGCCGTCACTGCGCCAGCTCTCACCTCGATCTCTGGTGCATCTGCAGGCTCGGCCCTCGACATGGTCGTCACCGACCTTGTCACCGGCTCTTCCACCACATTGCCCGCAGCCATCACTTATGCCCCGCCGCCGCCCACCACAACACCTCTGCTCGAACTCGTCAACGGCGGCGCGCAGACCATCCCCTCGACCACCGCCTACGCTCAGGTTGTTCTCGAAGCCACCGACGGAGCAGGCAACCCCGTCCCCGGCGTCGCCGTCACCGTAGACCAGCAGGTCACCGCGCTTCCGCCCGCCTGTCCCTCCACCGGTCGCTGCCCGCCGCCCGCCCTCTTCTCCAGCGGTTCCCTCACGCTCACCACCAACAGCTCCGGCCAAATCAGCTTCTCGCCGCTCACCGTCAACGGCCAGAGCCAGACGCGCATCCTCTCCACCACCGTCGCCGGCGGCGAACTCCAGACCACGCTCTCCCACTTGTAGCGAACGCCTCAGTCGCCGATCAGCACCACTCGCCTTTGCGCATCAGCGGCTCCACCGCGCCCGCCTGCGTCACGCCGTCAATGTCCACCTCGCCGGAGCCGATCATCCAGTCCACGTGGATCAGGCTCTCGTTCGCGCCGCGCTGCGCCAGCTCCTCCTTGCTCATCGTGTCGCCTCCGTGCAGGCAGGTGCTGTACGCCTGCCCCAGCGCAATGTGGCTGCTGGCGTTCTCGTCGAACAGTGTGTTGTAGAACATCAACCCGCTCGCCGATATTGGCGACGAGTGCGGCACCAAAGCCACCTCGCCCAGTCGCCGCGCGCCCTCGTCCGTGTCCAGCCGCCGCCGCAGTGCCTCCTCGCCCTCGCTGGCATGCGCCTCCACAATCTTTCCGCCCGCAAACTTCACCTCGATGTCGCGGATGAGTGTCCCCTGGTGCGACAGCGGCTTGGTGCTGCGCACGAGGCCCTCGGCCCGCTCGCGGTGCGGTGTTGTGAACACCTCCTCCGTTGGAATGTTCGGCATGCACGGAATCCCGTTGCCCGCGATGCATCCTCCGCCCAGCCACTTGTGTCCATCGGAGAGTCCCAGCTCCAGCTCCGTGCCCGGCCCGCGGTAGCGCAGCGACTTGTAGTTCCGCTCGTTCAGGAACGCCGCCTTCTTCTGCAAATTGTTCGAGTGCGCACGCCACTCCGCCACCGGATCCCGCCCCAGCACGCGCGATGTCGCAAAGATGGCCTCCCACAACTTCGCCACACCCTCCTGCTCCGTGTCGTTGGGGAACATCAGTTTGGCCCACGCCGGAGTCGCCGCCGCCACAATGTTCCAGTTGATGTCGTGCCGCGTGATCATCTCCATCGCCGGCTTCATCGCAATGGAGGCCGCCTTGTTGGCCCGCGCCATCTTCGCCGGATTCTGTCCCGCCAGCAGCGCCGGATTCCCGCCCGCCACCGCTAGCCGCGCCGTGTTCCCGCGGAACGCCTTGGCCACGCCCTCGGCCATCCACTCGTTGGTCTGGTCAAAGCTCGCGTCCGGAGCCAGCCGGTACCGCGCCAGCACGCACTCATCGTCGCTGAACAGCGGCGTCACCAGCGTCGCTCCGGCCTGGTACGCCTGCTCCGTGATCTTCCGCACCAGCGGCGCAGCCTCCAGCGGGGCCGTCATCATCACCTGCTGCGGCGTCGTCTTGCCCGCCTCCATCCCCAACCCCACATGCACCGCCACCATCGCCAGCCGTTCCAGCTTCTCCTCAAACGTCATCGCTTCTTCTCCTTTTCGTTGCGCTTCCCATCATACTTCCACTCACGCCGTGCATCCCACTCGAGTTCTCCTGCGTCCAATGGGGAAGGG
>Ga0316218_1000822_pt1 | contig 38788 bp, 7 predicted proteins | sample TBH18003metaG_FD_203634 | JGI IMG/M metagenome (GOLD analysis project Ga0316218, IMG submission 203634) | Freshwater microbial communities from Trout Bog Lake, Wisconsin, USA - TBH18003 | ecosystem: Environmental > Aquatic > Freshwater > Lake > Hypolimnion/Profundal zone | place: USA: Wisconsin...
CGTTGCCATTGGCATCGAGAATGCTGCCCGCAGCGGCCGTCAGCGCCACGTTGGCGCCTCCATGCACCTCGGCCAGCCCAATGTTCTGCGCTGCCCAGACCCGAATATCGGCGCCTGCGCTGGCCAACACGCTTTGCCCGCCCATCAGCACCGAGCCCCCGCTCGACTCCACATCCAGCGTCCCGGCTCCGGTGCTTACCGTCACGAACGTGCCAGTCTGGCCCACGTTCACTCCACTTGCTCCCAACAAGGTGATGGCGCCCGATGCGGCACTGACATTGGCCGAGATCGAAAGCGCCGTTGCGGCCTCAAACAACAAGCGAGAGCCTGCGCTCAAAGCCACCGCATCGTTGACGTCCAACGACGCCAAGGATTGCACGATCAAGTCGGAGCCGCTGACCACTTGTGCCGAGTTCAGCACACCGTCACCGATTTGGGTCACCGCACCGCTAGCGCTAAATATCGCCACTGGCACAGCAGCCACAGTGCCAATGGTCAGTGCGTGCAAGGATTTGACGTAAGCCCCGGCGCCTTGACTGTTGAGCGCCACGGTACCGCCATCGAGTACCACGGCATTGCTTGATGTGCCAATGCCGGACCCGGTGCTGAGTTGAACATTGGCGGCTTGCACATTCGACTGCGCTTGACTTGCGCTGTTTTGGGCGTTCAGGATAGACCCGAATGCGTCCACACTGACGCTGCCTGCCGCCGACAGAACTTGACCCAGCGTGACATTGCCGCCCTGCGCGTTCAAACGCACATTGCCCGCGGCCTCCACCAGCGCGGTCGCGCCTATCGAGATGGTAGTTCCTGCCTCCAGATCGACCGACTGCAAGGCGGCCTGTGCTTGCACCGTCACTGGCGTAGCCAGACCGACGTTTATTTGACCACCAGCCCGCACGTCGATACTGCCCGAAGCCGACGTCATGCCAGCATTGAGCAGCACATCGCCGGCGCCACTTTGAATCAACAGATTGCCAGTCTGACCACTGGTGCCGCCTGTCGCCGTACTTTGCACCAGACCCTCGACATCCACCGTGGCATACGTGTCCACAATGCGGGCAAATCCGGTACTGCCACCCAGTGTGACGGCCGCAGCGTTGGCGACGCCGGTGCCCAATTGCAGTGTTTCTGTCTGGGTCTGCCGGACAAAGACTTGACCTGATGCACTGTTGCTCAGCGTCAATTCTTCAATGCCGGTTTGGATCATGGCATTGGCCGAGCCAATGCCGGTGACAGCCGACAAGCTGACTGCAGCCGTGCTGCCGTTGAGGTTCAGGTCCGCCAGCGTATCGCCAGTTGGCAAGACACTGCTGATGGAGCCGGAGTTGGCCGTCACGCGGATCTGGCCGCCCGCCGACAGGGTCGCAAGCGCCACAGAAGCGCCCGCCGTCAGGATGATATTGCCGCTGTTTCCGAGGTTCAGAGAACCCATCTCGGTTCCCGCATGCATCACGATATCGCCAGGCGCCTGCACATTCAATGCACCACCGGCTGCCTCCACATTGGCGGCCACCTCTATGCTGCTGGCCGACGAACTGAGCGTGACAGATCCGCCCGTGCTTGACACCACCGCGTTGACGTTGAGTGCACCGGTGGTATTGAGGTTGATCGAACCGCTGCGGCTGCTCACCACCTGATCCACATTCAGCATCTGGGCGTTACCCAGCACGTTGAGCGCAATAGTGCCGCTGCCATTCGTCGCCACACCGTTACCAATCGACGCCAGCGTCATGCCGGTGACGCTGGTCGTTAGCGAAATATTTCCCGTCGAGGCAGCGTTGCTTTGCAGCACCGCAGCCACGTTCAAGACTCCACCCAGGCTATTCTGGGTGATTTGGATATCGCCACTGGTTCCGGTGTTGATAGCCGTCAGGTTATTGATCTGCACAAGCCCCAAGTTGATGCCGCTGGCTGCCGTGGCATTGAGGTTGTCCGCCATCAGAACCGCATTGCCAGCGGTGGACTGACTGATGGAACCACTGCTGCTGTAAAGCGTGACATCGGCATTGCCTGAATGGGCAATCAGCGCATTGTTCAACACGATATCGGATACCGCATCCAGCGTGATATTCCCGTTTGCGTAGAACGTGTAATTGGCCGCTGAAGCCGACGATCCAAACGTCTGAACGGTGATGCTGCCGCCGTAAATCGTCACCGGGTCAGCGAAGGTCGGGGCGCTTCCGGTTCCCTGGTTATAGGTGGCGCCGACGCTGACTACCCCGGTTCCAGCCGCCGCATGTCCAGCGTTGGACACACCAATAACGATGCTGGTGAAATCTGGCGCCAAGGCAGCAATGTCCAGATTGCTGATGTTGAGCGTATGGATGTTGGTGACGTTGGGCGGATCTGCCACGTCAATATTTTCACCCACGATGCTTGGCTGCATGGTGATGGAGCCACTGCCAGACACAGATTTCAAGCCACCGGAGAACATCAGCTGATTCGACTGAATGTTGATGGAGCCGGCCACATTGGAGGCTAGTCCGGTCAAGGTCAGATTCTTGTCAAACACGGTTGAGGTCGCACCGTGGATATTCAGATTGCCACCATTCGTGAGGTAAACACCTTGCTCAAAGATAACGCTGCCCGTGGTGTAGATGGTCAGGTTACCGGTGAGGTTGACGCCGCCTTCGAACAGCACACTGCTTACCGGCGCGCTCGCGCTGCCTATGGTCAGGTTGTTGAGTTGATTGCCGCTTTCGGTTGGACTGACCGCGACGTCGGCGGCAATATCCACCGTTCCCGGCGCCATCACTGTGAGGTTGTTGCCCGTGGCACCCGCAAAAATGTAATCGCCTGCCAGGCCCAAGCTCACGTTGCCAGAACCCGTGGTACCGGCCGTAATAGAAATGTTGCTGGCATTGATATTGACCGAGTCAGCAATTGCCACATTCGAGCCCGCGCTCACATTGGCGCTCTCGGTCGTGGTGTGGCCCGAGCCCTCAATCGTCAAGGTCGAGTGTCCGGTCAATGTCAGCGGTTGATTGATGAACACCTCCCCACCCGGCTGCGAAGTTTGAATGTACAAACTATTAGGGATAGAAATCAAGGTGCCAACCTGCGGTGCCCCAACGATCACAGTCGAACCCTGGCTCGGTCCGCCGATCAAGATTTCCTGCAAGCCGGCCTGGATATTACCCAAGGAAGTGCTATCAATCACCAATGCACCGGCAGGCTCAGCGGTGCCAGGTGCCACGCCCACGACAACAGGAGTGGATGAGCCCAGCGGATCCAGGGTCAAAATGCCGCCAGCGCTGCTCAGTGCTGCGGTGATGGAAATTTGATTTCCACGCAGCGTGATGTTACCGCCAGCGGCATTGAAGGCCTCAGCCACCGTCAGTATTCCCTGCACGGTGTAGATTGCCTTGCTGGCACCCTGTGCCGTTTGTCCGGTGAGGCCCAGCAGGCTTTTCACATCCTGTTGCTGCTGCGCAGTCAAACTGGCAAAAGGCACGAACGCCGTGGGTGGCGTTGGCGGTGGTGGCGTGCTGTGGGTGCTATCCACCGCTGGCACAACCACAATGCCTTGCGAAGCGAGCAGAGCCACTTGCACGGTGGTGGGAAGCGCCGTCAATTGGCTGGCGTTCAGGTTGAAATACACCTGACCATTGCTGGTGAAGCCCGCCGTGGCACCCGTCAAAATCGTTTGCGGTGACAGGCCCAGCAAAATCTGAATTTCCTGCTGTTGTGCCAGCGTCAAACCAATGTAGGGCAGATAGGCCGTCGGGGTTGCCACTGTCTGCGGCGTGCCCACGATAATGCCCTGCGAACCCAGCAAGGCCAACTGCTGGCTGTTGGGTGTCGTCGGCAGGCTGCTCACATAGAAGTTGGCGTAGCTGGTCTGCGAAATACCGTTTGAGTTCTGAATGCCGGCACCACCAAAGGCCAAGCCATTGAGTTGTGCAGCGCCACCCGCTGCGATTGCCAGCAGCGAAGTCGCGCCGGTAACGACCGGATTGCCACTGCCGTCCAGGCTTACGCCAGCGAACACTTCGCTGCCCGAAGCCAGGGTCACATCGCCAACCGCATTCAACGAGATATTGACCTGGTCGGCGGCGGCCGTGATCTGCCCAGTGGCGGCAATATGGAGGTTGCTGCCGGAAGTGAGGTTGATATTGGTTCCCGTGGCGCCCGAAGTGATGCTGCCAGCCACTTCGATCCCGGCAGAGCCTGCGATCGAAATGCGGCTGTTCGCATTGCCAGACTCCAGCACCGAACCGGCCGCCAACACGACACTGTTGGTTCCGGTCGTGCCCAGCACGGCAACGTCCAAATCCGTGTTGACATCGAGCGTGCCGTCTATGGTGAGGTTTTCGGTCGCACGCACCACCATGGTGTCGGCGTTGACCCTTGCGCCGGGGTTCACCGTCATCGAGTTCGTATTGAACAACACACTGCTGGTCGAATTGACGGTGCCACTGACTTGGATCGTGCCGGCGTCAAATACCACCGGCGAGACCAGACCGCTGGTGCTGCCAATGTTCATTGCCACGTTGGGAAGCGTCGGCAAATTCTGACCGATGGTGATCAGCGAGAATCCGGTACCCAAGGCATCGAGATCGCGCTGGCTTAGATTGAATGGACCTGTGCTGTTGATGGTTCCAGAGCCATCGATGGCGGCCAAGCCGATGTTGTAGTTCTGGGTCAAGTTGTAGGCCTTGATCACCAATGCCCCGGTACCCTGAATCGAATCAGCCCCGGCGGCAAGGTCCATGTCGTTGGCCACCAGCGTTATCGGGGCCAAGGTACCGCCAGCAAAAATGGTGCCGCTCACCATGGTCAGCGGAGCCTGCACCCCCGATCCGCTGGCCACTGGATTGGTTACCGCCCCGGCTACGGTCAGCGACACCAGTCCCGACAAGGCATACAGCCCACCGTCCGACGCACCGCCGGAGACGATTTGCAGTGCCGCGGTCTTGCCGTTGCTCAGCTTGGTGGTGCTGAAATTCGCCACGATATTGGCGTTGTTATCGCCTGCACTGTCCAGGTTCACGATAGACAGATTGCCGACACTGCCAGTGATCGCACCGGTGATGCCGTTGGCCTGGATGGACACCAGACCGGTGGTCGAACCAAACGTCACTTTGCTGGCGTCCAGCAAGCCCTGGCTAACCAGGTTGAAGCCGACGTCACCCCAGTTCACGGTACCGGTACTAACAAGGTGGGTGGTGCCAGCCGTGTCAAGCAAAGAGACCTGGGCAATCGAGTTGTCAAACGTCAAAAAGCTCTTGGATTGGGATGGGCCGTTCAGGTAATAGCTCAATCCGTCATTCAGATAGGTGATCGGATCGCCGTTGCTGTTGAATGCCTCGAGGTTGATGTCATTATTGGCCCCGGTGACGGGAGTCACGTAGCTGCTGCCCTGGGCAATCACTTGCGATGGACCCCACAGCACGGCGGTTTGGCCACCTGGCACCACGTTGACGGTATTGTTGGCAGAATCCAGCCAGATCGTGTTATTTCCTGCACCCACATTGAAAACATTGGTGCCGGAGCCACCGTAGATGGTGTCGGCGCCAACGCCATTGTTGGTCAGTGTGATCGCTCCCGAGGCATGGCCTCCGGGATTATCCTGGGTTCCCAAGAACGTCTTCACCAAGGAACTGTTGGCATCCAGAACATTGCTGCCGGTGCTGCCACTGCTGCCCCAACTGACCGTCAGATTGCCCGCAGAGAAGTCGTTAACCGTGTTGTTGCCGCTGCCCAGATAGATCTGGTAGTTGGGCCTGCCACTGCCATACAAAGTGACGGTGTTGTTGCGATTGCCACCATTGTAAATCAGGTTCTGCGTCACCGACGATCCAACAAACAAGGCCTGAGCACCCGAGCCACTGGACGGCGCATAAACCTGGATGGTACTGATATTGTTATAGGTCTGGGATGAGCCGAATTCCGATATCGAAACGTTGCCACTGCCGGCCTCGTTGATGTACACGTTTTCCGGCATCCCGTTGACCGTGTCGCTGCCGTAACCCGGTTGACCGCCCGTGCCTTGGCCCAGCGCCAAGTACAGCACGCCCGGATTCGCACTATCCGTGTAAGCCAGACTCGGCGACGAGCCCCAGGTCCACTCCTTGGAAACATGGATGGGTCCGACATCCGCTTCAATGGTGAGCGAGTTGTTGGTAATGGTGGCACCCATACCCAGGGTATAGGTGTATTTTCCAAGGAATCCCAAATCCACACCCACCGTGATCCAGACATTGGCGCCCACGGAGAAGTTGCCTCCCGGGTCATACGAGAAATGCACCGAGAAGCCAAAATCAAGCACGAAGAAGGCGTCGAACCCGATGTCAAAGGAGCCCGTCAGACTGACATGGCCGTTCGAATTGATATCACCCGTGATGTTGACGGAGGCGATGCCGAAGAAGGAAATTTCGGCCTTCGAGACATTCAGATCAAAGTCACCGTTATCCACCGTAATGGTGGCCTGCAGGCTGGCACTGAACACAAACAGGTCAATCGTGCCGTTGATACCGATCTGGAAGTAAGAAGGACCGGCCGGAATCGTCAGGCCGTTTGGCAGGGAGGGGAAACTGATCGAGCTCGGCAATCCCGGCCAGCTATTGGGAACCGCTACGGCCAAGCTGCCGGTGTTTATTTCCAGCACCGCGGTACCATGAATGCCAATGCCGCCACCGGCTATCGAGAAGTTGACGCCCAGGCTGGCGTACAACGCAAAGTCGGTCACTGTGATGCGAATATAGGCATCACCTTCCAATGAACCGATGGAGCCGAGCCCGAGCCCGATAGAAATTTCACCCTCCAACAGAAAGCTCGGCGAGGCCTCGACCTTCAACACCATCGTGCCTTGAATACCCACACCGGCAACGCCAATTTCGACATTGCCAGCGAGTATGAACAAAGCAGGATCCAGCGTCACCGTGCCGACAGATCCATCGCCGGTGATGCCCTTCACGGTCTGCGTGGAATTGGTGGCATTGAGTTCCAGCACGAAGGTGCCGCTGATGAAGCCGCCAATATTGCCGCTCATGGCTAGGTCACCATAGATGCCCGCAGCAGAAATAGTGATTTGCCCAGCAGCAGACAAATTGAGGATGGAGGCCACATTGGCCATACCGCTGAACTCTAAGGAGAACCCGCTGGCGGAGAGCAGGATATCGATATTGCCTGTCAGGTCGATCAACCCACCGGCAATCGATAAGTCTCCCGATGCGCTCAACTCCACATAAGGGCCGGTCCAGGACGGCTGGCTGGCTGGCGTGCCGGGAATGGTATAGGTCGTATTGGCGGTGTTGGCATGACCCGCACTGTCGTAGCTGGTCACCGGCACGATGACCGACACCGTATTGCCCGTGGAATTGAGCACCAGTCCAAAATTGGCCGTCAAGGAGGCCAGCGTGGAAGTACCCAAGGCGGTACCGCTAACCGACACCTGCAGATCGGCGGCAATGCCGGCCGACGTGATATCAATAATACCCTCCGACACCGTCACATTCTGAATCACCCCGCCCGCCATCTTGGCCGAGCCGGTGACCGACAAAATAAACTCCGACGGCGTCAGCTCAAGGAACAGGCTGACCTGGGCATCGACCATCCAATTGCCACCCAGATTCAGCAAACGCAATACACCGGCGCCTTGAATCAGCAATTCGGGACCCGCAAAATCCAAATTCACCACGTTGGTGCCACCGGCTGGAATGCTGAAATACCCGGGCGTACTGGTGGAGGAAGTCAACCCATTACTTCCAAGGGAGTAAGTGGTGGTTGCCGTATGGGCAAAATCAATGGCCGCCAGACTGGCCGACCCGGACACCCCACTGATGTACACATTGCCATTGCTGTCGACCGTAATACCGCTGCTGACAGTGAAGGTTGCACCAAAGTTCAGCTCAAACTTCAGATTATTCAAACTCAGTTGCGCAATATCCGCCGGCACGCCAACCAAACCGGCCTGCGTCAGGTTGATATCCGCTGCGATAAATGCACCCACCGTGACCGTACCGCTGACCGTGGTCGAGGTCTGTCCACTAGGGATTGTGACGTTTGCCACATTGAATGAGGTGGAGACTTCCTTGGCAATCAGCAATCCGGCTGACAAGCCATTCAGTTCAAAGCCGACGCCATTGCCGGTAGAGGTAATGCTTTGATTGGTCTGCCCCGGATTATTGACCTGCCAGTACGGCCCACCAACGCCGACAAACGCGTATCCATTCGACAGCCCTATCATCAGGGCGCCAACGGAGGCCGTCGATCCATCACTCAGCTTGAAGTTCAAGGGGTCTTCGTAAGTGATCTCAATGGAAGCCGTGATTTGCAAAATGCCAGCCACATTCAATTCAGCCAGGCCGATACCCGCTTGAATAATTGCTGTGCTGTCGATCAACGTGGCCGTATTGGTGCCGCCTGCACCCACGGTATAGCCGAGCTGCGAAACGCCGTTGTAGGTGGTGCTGGTGGTCGCCCAGTCTATATAGGGCGCGCCTGCTGCGATGATGACTGCATTGCCCTCCGGGCCAAGCATCGGAATGTAGAAGGTATTGATGTCCAACGTGGTGTTGAAGGCCGCCAGAGTCAGATAGTTGGGGTCTATCCCCACCAGCGAGGCGCTGCCTACCGAAGCATTGACGGTAATGAATTCGCCCAGGTCATTGGCCGGAATATTGCCCAAATTGGCAAGAAATGCGAGTGTGGTGGGTACCGAGATAACCAGTGCAAAATTGACATTGCTGAGCTGCAGGCCGGTTGCTGCTGCATTCGGAATATCGTATTTGCCGGTAGCCGCATCGTAAGTCTCATACGGACCACCCACGCCAAAAAAGCCATTCAGATTGCTGCCCGCGAGGGTCATGGTGCTCATTTGCATGGCAAACTGACCGGTAATGCCAACTGCGCGGCCTGCACCTCCGGCACTGACCTCGACATTGCTCAGCACATTGCCGTCGGTGAACTCAACCGAACCCTGCACATCCAGAAATTGGGACAACTGGATGTTGACGAAGCCAATATTCAGTCCAATAAACGGAGATCCGTTGAAATCCAGATAAACCGGATTCCCGCCAGAAACGGGCAATGCATAGCCCAGGCCAGGGTGTATGGAGTCATAGTTGGCAGTGGCATACATGGCCTTTCCGTCAAACAGATTGCCACCATAGTTCACTTCCAATGTGACGTCCTGGGCAGCAATCTGCAAAATACCAAAACCCACGGTCTCGATGGTACTGGCGTGGACCGTGAGTGAATAGAAATCGGTGGTGTGAATGCCAACGAATGACAGGTCTGCTTTGTATACACCCAGGCCGAGGTTGATGTCGGACATCACAAAACCGATCAAACCACTCTGCTGTGTCAGCGCCGTCACCAACGATCCGTCGGCATTCATCGACATATTGGGCGAACCCACACCGATAAACACGTTTGCGTTGGTGGCCGTGAAACTTAATCCATTGAAGGTGATGTCCGGGATATACGTCAAATTAATCTGGTTGGTCAGCCAGCTCAGCGCGGACGTTCCCAACAGAGCATTCAAGCCCAACGCGGCCAACGCACTTGCCGAGCTGGGCAAGCCGTCGTACATGGTCGCCGTGAACGATTCGCCCAGCTGCACATGGAAGTTGCCCGACACATAGAACGCACCGCCCAGATCCAGCGAAAACTTGGGCAGATCGAACGAACCCAACACGATTGGCTTGAAATCAAACGTCAAACCAATCGTCAGATCCAGATTTTCAAGATCATGCAGCAGGTCGACCAGCGGCTGGAAATACTGGCTGATATGGATATTCGGCAAATCAGCCAACAATCCGGAAAGATCGAAACTGAACAGCAAATTGGGTGTCGGCAGCGAGAGATTCAAAGAGCCCAAATTAAACCCAGGCAGACTGGGCAGCGAGGGCATGGTGATGTCTGGGAAGTCCAGCGACAGTTGCTTGATCGCGTCGTACAGTGCTTCAATGCCACTCAGATCGACATGGAGTCCAATGGACGGAAAGTGCAAATTGAACAGCGGCCTGAGCAAGTTCTCAAAGGCCGACAAATCCGGCAATGCAGGTAGCGTGATGCTCGGGAAGTCCACATGGAACTGCGCCCACAGTGCGGCCAGTGCATCAATCGCGCCCAGATTCAGCGAGGGCGCATGCAGATTGATGGACGGCAGACCGAAACTCAGGGCCCAGGCACTCCAGTTGAAATTGGGAATCGACGGCAGCGTCAACCAATTGAAGGTGAAGGTCAGGCTGCCAATGCTTGGCAAGGAAGGCAGGGAGAACAGCGAGCTGAAGTTTGGCAGGCTGATGCTCGGCAGGCTTGGCAAGGTCAGCGAGAAATCAATCGATGGCAGCGTGATGGTGAATAGGTCGAACAATCCCAGCGAAACGCTGGTGAAGCCGACGCCAAAAGTATTGCTCGAAAATTTCAATACCTGGTCATGCGCCGTATTTGCATCTACCGAAATCGACAAACCGGCAGGATTGGCAGCGACGTAATTCACATAGACGCCGGGCAACAGAATGCCATTTGCCTCGGCACCGTTGAAATCCAGATGCATGCCGGTGGCCTGCAGGGTCACAAATGGGCTGGTGCCCACCAATCCCATGGTGTTGGTCGCCGCTTCCAGACTGATGAATTTGACGCCTGGCAAACTGAATCCACCAATCGGCGACATGGCCACCATGGCGAAGTTCAGTCCCGACAACTGGAAGCCAATGGCGTTCGAAGAAATCGGGGTGGAATTCGGCGTGGTCCAGTTCTCGTTCGGGTTGTAACCCACAAACGCATTCACATCGCTACCAGCAATCACGAACGCCTTGGCGCTGGACGTCAACGACAGGCCAGGGAAGTTGAAATTGATGTTGCTCAGCGTTTCCATGCCTACCGTGAAGCCACCAGCAATCGTGACAATGCTGGTTGATCCCACGTTGATTCCGGCCACGGCCCAGCCCACGCTCGCCAGCATTTCCGGAGCCGCAAAATCCAGCGTTTCGGCGCCCACGGTGATGGGATGGCTGCTCAAATTGGCAACCACGGAACCGTTGCTGGAGGTGCTCTGATTTACCTCCACGGTGACATCCTGCAGACTCAGCGTCAGGAACGAGTCCATGCCGACGAAAGATACCGCGTTGGCCGCCGCCTTCAGCGCGATGTAGGTGGTGCTGCCACTGCCGCCTGCCGACATCACGGCCAGGCCGAAGGTGAAGTCCTGTACCAACAAACCCACCGCTCCGGAGTCCAAATTGCTCGCGCTGATGGTGCCGGTTGACGTAGAACTCGGTCCATCCACGCCCACAAAAGCAGTGACATGGGAGGCGCCAATTTCCAGCGCGTTGACGGTAGCGGATCCGCCGCCAATTCCTGTCGTGGCGATCGTCAGGCCCTTGGCCTGCGTCATCGTAAAGTTACCCGCGACATAAACAAAGCCGCCCAGGCTGAGCATGGCATTATTCAGGTTGACCGAGACTTCAGCGCTGGTCATGTCCAGTGCGATGGTGTCAGCCACGCCATTGGTGAACCCCGTCAGCACGGACAAGCTGGTCTTGCCCGCCCCATAGTTCACCGCCGCGCCACTGCTCGCAGAATTTGCATTCACCTCGAAACTACCGACACTCAGCGCATAGGCTGCTGGCAAGCCGATCAAGGCAACACTACCGCCAGAAGCCTGGACCGAAGTCCAGGATCTGCCGGATGCACTAAGGATGGCTACGGCCACATTAAGGTCCTGAATCGCCAGGCCGGTAGCGTTGGCAATCGCTCCATCAAAGGTGGACTGCGTAGCATCGTAGCCAATGCCGACGAAGGCAGACACGTTTTCCACACCAAAACTCAGCACGCTCACGGGGCTGGACGCACTGCCGACCTGTGAGTTATCTGCCAAGGTGATTGAATTCATGCTGCTCTGCGTAATGGCAAATTGCCCAGAGACATAGAAAAATTGCGAGACCTGAAGCGTCAGCTGCGCAGCCACTTCAAGCAAAACGCCTGAGCTGCCATTCATGTTCAGTGTCACGGCCGTGCCGCCAGTCGGCACATTCAAGGCGTTGGATACACCGTGGGTGGTGCCGGCATAGTTCACCACCGGCTCGCTGGATGCGTGGCTGTCGTTGGTATTGACCAACACATTCACACCCGTCACCGACAATTGGAATCCGGTCGGCAAGCCCAATAACGTGATGGCGCCACCATTGCTCTGTGCGCTGGTCCAGGTCTTTCCCTGGCTCGTACCCGTACCCGTAAGCACAGCCAAACCAAAATTCACACCCGTTACGCTCACGCCGATGGCACCACCCGACGGTGTTGCGGCGTTGCCGCTGCTGTTGCCAATGCCCGCAAAGAGAGCGACATCGCTGCCACCTACGGTGAGTTCATCTACCGTCGCGGTAGAGCCATTGCTGAGCTGCACGGTCTGCCCGGTGGACTCGCTGAAAGCAAAATTGCCATCCACTTCGACCACGTTGAACAGATTGAAGTCGAGATGGGCCTCCACCAGGGTGTAAATGCCCAAACTGCCCGCCATGCTGAGTGCCAGACTCGATCCAGGCCCAGTCGGCACACTCAGAGTGGTGGCGCCGTAATCAACCACGGGCCCACTGCCGGCGCGGTTGGTGTTGATTTGAACGCGAATGTCCGTGGCTGCAATCGTGACATCCGGAATGCCTAACACGCTGACGTTGCCACCGCTGCTTTGCGCACTGGTCCAGGTCTTGCCACTGCTGGCGCCAGTGCCTGTCAGAATCGCCAGTCCAAAGGTGACGCCGGTGGCGCTCAGGCCAATCGCCCCGGCCGCAGGATGCGCCGCAGTACCGCCGCCATTGTCCACTCCGGCGAATGCATTCACCGCCGTGCCACCCAGAGTGAATTCATTCACCGTGGCGTGGCTGCCATCGCTCAATGTCACGGTCTGGGACGATTTTGTGCTGACCGCAAAATCGCCTTGCAGTTCAACCGCACCGAACAAATTGAAATTCAAGGTCGCAGCCAGCAACTTATAGTTGTTGTTGCTGCCCGCCATATTCAGCTGCAGCGCCGTGCCGCCAGAAGGCACGCTCAAAGCATTCGACACACCATTGGTACTGCCGGCGTAATTCACCACCAGGTTGTTGCCCATGCTGTTGGTGTTGATGCCAACCGCGATATTGGTCGCAGCAATCGTCACATCTGGGATGCCGAGCAGGGCTGCGCTGCCGCCATTGCTTTGCGCACTGGTCCAGTGGTCGTTCAGGTAACTTCCCGTTCCGGTCAAGAACGCAGCGCCAAAGTTCACACCCGTGACACTCAGGCCAATCGCGCCCAGCGCCGGGTTGGCGGCCGTGCCGCCTGTGTTGTTTACGCCTGCAAACAAACTCACATTCGAGCCACCCAGAGTGAACTCGTTCACCGTGGCGACATGGCCGTCGTTCAAATGGACGCTTTGACCGGTCAATGAACTCACGGCAAAGTTGCCCGTTACTTCAGCGACACCGAACAAATTAAAGTCCATCGTGGCCGACACCAGGGTGAAGTTCCCATTCGCCCCAGCCATATCGAGCACAACTGCCGTGCCACCGGTCGGCACACTTAAACTCTGCGCCGCATAGTTCACCACCAGGCCATTGCCGGCGCTGTTGTGGTTGTAATCCACCACGATATGGGTAGCGGAGATCGTCACGCCAGGAATACCAATCACACTCGCGCTGCCACCGCTGCTTTCGCCGCTGGTCCAGCTCTTTCCCGCTGAATTTCCAATGCCGCTCAGGAAAGCCATACCGAAATTCAATCCGCTAACCTCCAGGCCTACCGCGCCTGAATTGCTTGCCGGAATGGTGTCGCCGGTGGTGGTGGTGCCTACAAAAACAGCCACGCCCGAACCGCCGAAAGTTAATTCGTCCACGTTGGCTGTGCTGCCATCGCTGAGCGTGACGGTCTGGCCGGTTTTGGAACTGAATGCAAAATTTCCCAGCACATTCACATCGCCCGCCAACTCGAAGTCGAGCGTGGCCTGCACCAATTTGTAGTTGCCAAGCGCGCCGTTCAAGTTGAGCGTCACGTCTGGATTGCTTGCATCTCCGGTTGGCACCGCCAAGGCATTGGAATCGCCTTCGGCGTTGGTACCTGCGTAGTTCACCACAGCACCGTTGCTGGCGGAATTCACGTCCACCACCATGTTGCTGGCAATCGCGGTCACACCAGGAACGCCCACCAAGCTGGCTGTCCCGCCTGAGCTTTGCGCACTGGTCCAGCTCTTGCCCGCAGAGTCACCCACACCCGTCAGAAACGCTACGCCAAAATTCAGGCCCGTTACCTGCAGGCCCACCGCGGCACCAGCCAAGGTCTGCGCCGTGCCGCTGCTGTTGCCAACACCCACAAAAAGGTAGTCGCTGGAGCCGCCAATCGTCAACTCATCGACCTTCGCGCTGCTGCCGTCGGCAAGCGAGACCGTCTGATCGGTCAGGGAACTGATGGCAAAATTGCCATAAATTTGCAGAATACCTGCCAGCTCAAAGTTGAGCGTGGCGAATACCAAGTCAAAGTTGCCGTTTGCCCCGTTCAGATCCAACACCTCGGGGCTGCCCCCCGTCGGCACACTCAGCTGGTGCACCGAATAATCCACCACCACACCGGAACCCGCCGAGTTGTGGTTGTAATCCACCACCACATTGGAAGCCACAAATGTCAGATCCGGGATTCCCAGTACGCTGGCCGTGCCACCCGCGCTCTCGGCGCTGACCCAGCTTTGGCCCGCGTTGTTTCCCGTACCGCTCAGGTATGCCAAGCCGAAGTTGACGCCCGTCACGCTCAATCCGATGGCGCCCGCCGCCGGACTCAGCGCCGTGCCACCACGGTTATTTACGCCCGCAAAAACGGCCACATTGGAGCCGCCAAAAGTCAGTTCATTGACCGTTGCCGTGGTGCCATCACTCAATGTGACTTGCTGATTCGACTGCGTCTGGACTGCAAACTGACCGCTCAGTTCCGCCACCGTGCCAAGATCGATATTCAGGGTGGCCGAGACCAAGGTGTAATACCCATGGCTGCCCGCCATGCTCAACGCCACCGGAGCCGCACCGGTACTCACATTCAAATGGTGCGTTGCGTAATCCACCACCGGAGCGTTCTGACCGACGGAGTTGATGTTGACATTCACCACCACATCCGTGGCGGAAATGGTGACATCCGGAATTCCCACCAAGCTGACCGCGCCCCCAGTGCTTTGCGCACTGGTCCAGGTCTTGCCCGCGTTATTGCCCGTGCCCGACAGGATGGCCAGGCCGAAATTCACGCCGGTAGCGCTCAAGCCGATGGCGCCAGCCGCCGGCGTGGCAGCCGTCCCAGCGCCGTTATTCACGCCGACAAACAGACTCACCGCAGTGCCACCCAAGGTCAGCTCATCAACCGAGACGGTGCTTGCGTCGCTCAAGGTCACCGTCTGCCCGGTCAGCGTGCTGAACGCCATCTCCCCAGAAACCTGCACCACGCCATCTAGCTCGAAGTCCAGCTCACCGCTGAGCAACAAATAACTGCCCAGCGCCCCGCTGGTATTGAGTATCACCGGCACCGTTCCGGTGCCAGTTTCAATGCTGAGTGCGTTCGAGGAACCATTGGTGCTGCCGGCGTAATTCACAACTGCATTGCTGCTGTTGGCACTGCCGGCCTTGTTCACATTCAGCACAACGCCACTGACCGTCGCCGTGGTGTTTGGAATGCCCAGCAGGCTCGCGGTGCCACCGCTGCTGTAAGCACTGACCCAGCGTTGGCCGGCATTGGCACCGGTGCCAGTCAGGAACGCCGCACCAAAATTCAAGCCGCTCACGCTCAGGCCAATGGCGTTCGCGAGGCCATTGCTGGCATTGACGCCAGCGAACAAGTTCACACCGTCGCCGCCAATCGTCAGCTCATTCACGCTGGCCCGATTGCCGTCACTCAACATCACGCTATCACCGGTGGTTGAACTCAGCGCAAAGTTGCCGTTCAACACCGCCAAACCATACACATTCAATGTCAAATTGCCGCTGGCTTGAAACTGTGTGCCGAGGGAGCCATCGACATTCAAGATTTCGGTTTGCCCGCCACTGCCGACTGGAACACTGATGCTGAGCGGATGCACCGAGAAGTCGGCCACAGTCTGACCAGCCGACGCCGCGTTGTATACCACCACCAATTCGGAGGCACTCAACTGCACGCCACCCAGGCCACTGGCGCTCAAGTTGGCCGCAGTTGCATTCAATGCGGTCCAGCTGCCATTGCCCGTAGTGGCCGCGAACAGGCCCATGGCGAAACTGACATTGCTGGCGCCAACGCCAATAAAGCTAGCCGTGCCGACGTTCACACCGATCTGCGCGTTCAGGTTGGCGCCACCCACCAAGAATTCATTCACGCTCTGCGTGCTACCCTGACCGTTACCCAAATGAATCGAAGCAGCCCCCCACTGCACGGACATATTGCCGGTGGCCTCGAAGAAACTGGCCAATTGCAAAGATCCGTTGGTGACCGATAACTCCTGCATGCCGGCAGTAAGACCCGCGACAAAGGTCGCGGCATCGGGGCCGGCCGTCAGGGTTTGATTCGAATAATCGGTCGCAGTCGTATTGATCAGCAGCTCGACGTTGGAAGCCGACAAACTGATAACCGTTCCCAGGGATGAACTCAATGTACCGCTGGCCTGCAACACGTAGCCACTCGCCGTGTAGTCCAAGGCCAGCGCAGCATTGCTGATACTGAGAGTAAAGCCGCCCTCGCTGACGGCAGCCGCGCCATTGGCAGCCAAAACACTCCAACTGCCATCACCATTGGAGGCCACGTCAAAATTGCCAGCGAAGTACAACGGGCCTAGCGCAACAGCCAGGCCATTCACGCTCACATAGTCGGCCGCCACCGGCACCGTACCGAAGGTGAAGCTCGATCCATTGATCCCAAGCACTTGCCCACTCTGATCAAGGCCGGTTGTGTTGTATACAAAAGTTACCGACTGCGCCGTCGCCGAACCGAGACTGCCACCTGACAAAGCCACCGTACCGCTCGCATCAAAAGAAACTCCGGTACTGTTGCTCATCAATCCGAATGAGCCATTCGAAATGGCGAATGACGCTTGCGCGTTGCCTGCACTGAAGTTGGCATTGCTGCCCAGCAGCGTCAGGTCACCATTGACGTCCGACAACGACACATTGGCACTGGCAGTGAAACCACCGAGCGAGCCACTCACCGTGCCCGAACCCTTAAAGTCGATATTTTGACCGGCTTGGCCAGTGCCGGTAAAGGTCGAGGTACCGACTTGCAAGGTCTGCTGGCCCAAGGCCAAAACCGAGGCATTGGCCTGGCCCGACGCCAGCGTGCCCAAATCCATACCTACCGTCAATTGCAAACTGGCGCTGCTGATTGCGAGCGCGCCGCCCGCCGACAACGAGGCGCTGCCCACTGTGCCCTGCGCCATCAGCCAGCCATAAGTCGGCAAACTTGCGGTCAGCACGGTATTGGGCGCTACAAACGCCAAATTCACGTTGACGTTAGCGAGAGACAGACCAACACTGCCATGACCTAAAAAGCCGGAGCCATTGGAGAGACTGACGCTCAGCGCATTCAACGTATTGCTGCCACCGGTGGGATCGGACACCCCGTTCATCTGGGTGTAGCCGAAGGTCAGCGTGCCGCTCAACGAGAGCACGTTATCCAAATTGAACGAGGCGCTGATGCTCGGGAAATAGGCACTGGGTTGTTGCGTACCACCGGCCGTGGAGCTCAGCCATTCCCCAATGGAATTGTCAAGACCGGAAGGCATTTGGCCTATCACCGCCTCCAGCGCCGGGTTCAAGGTTTGCGCGGTCAGGGTCAACGAAGTCGCCCCCTGCGTGACCTTGAAATACAGCCCATCGTGGAGATCCAGCAGGCCGGTGACACTGCTGAAGCTTCCCTGGGCGGTACCGTAGTTCAATACCGTAAAAACCTGCCCGGCCGTCGGCGTGAAACCATTGACCAGCGAAACCGCCAGAGTGCCGGCCAGCGTCGCCGAGGTGGCATTAATCTGGTCATAAGCGCCCGGCGTGCCGCCGCCCAGAGACACCGAAAGCACGCTGCTATTGCTTTGAGTCAACGCGCCAACAGTCTGAACGCTGGAGCGCTGTGTGGGCAACATCACCGCTTGGTGATTGACGGTCACGATGCTGGCATCTGCCGAAACCGAACCGCTCAGACTGGCAACTGGCTGCTGTGGTGTCACGGCAGCCTGCAAGACATCGGAATGCTGACTCAGGATGCTTGCGTCATAAAAGGCCTGACCGCGTTGCAGGCCACGCTGTACCGGTGAAAACTGATCCTGCGCCGTCTGCACCACCGGCTGGAATGTGTCGAACCGGTGAGAGACATTGTGTACCGCGTGATCCGGTGCAAAGGCGGTGTGCGAGTGCGCTGGAAGCAACGCCAACGCCAACGGCGTCAGCACTGGATCTGCCGACAATAAAACGCGCGGTTCAAGCGGCTCGACGCGGAACGAATCACCGCCCCGGGCCTTCAATGCCGTATTTTTAGCCTTCATGAACCCACCACCTTCAATCAAATAAATTTATATTCAAAAGCAACACGCCAAGGGCAAACCGCCCTCAACGCAACGTGCTGCCTGGCGCAGGCATATTGATACCCTCGTTGACGATCGATACGTTCAGGCCTTGCAGCGCCACAGGCAACGCTGTCATGACCCCAAACTGCACACCGCCAGCTCTCCCTTGCCCACTACCGGATGCAACGCTCGGTGCTGCCCCACCGGTCGTGCTAATGGTTGAAACCACACCTTCGTTGCTGGAAAACAAGAGCCCGGGGGCTACCGGCGCGTTGCTCACGGACGGTACCAGCGGAACCGATAGCAATGCCGCAGTTGGCATTTGCGCACTCGGAGTGATATTGGCAAATAGCCCGTTTGGCTCGATCAAGGCGTAGTTTGCAGCGGCACTGCCACTCAGACTGTCCGTTGCTAGCACCGGACTGCTATTGCGCGGCACGGCCGACACAAAATGGCCGCTCTGGTTGAGCACCACATTGTTGGTATCTGTCGGCAGTACCCCTTGCAAAACGCCACCACTCAAGTTGGCGCTGGTGTTGCCATCAAACGGTTTAGCTGCCACCACCGTGCCCGTCACGGTCACCCCCGCAGGCGTAATATTTCCGACCAGTCCCGTCGGCTGGCGCAAGACATAATTGCCCATTGCGCTGCCACTCAGGCTGTCGTTTGGCACTACCGCAATATTCTGACCCGTATTCGCGCTGGTATAGCTTCCCGACTGAATCAAGTTCACGGGGTCATTATTGAACACGCCGGCCAGCAAACCACCTTGCAGCGTGGTGGCTGTGGTGCCGTCATAAATCTTGTTTGCTACCAGTGTATTTAGCACCGTCAAAGGAGCTGAAGTAATGGTGCCCGGGGCGCTCTGGGTCACTACCCGATAGTTCGCACCACCATTGCCATCGTTGAAAACATAATTGCCATTTACGCTTAGGGTGCTGGCACCTGTACCCGCCACATTGGCCGATTGGTAACTTTCGCTCAAACCACTCACGCTGGTACCCGAAACCAGTCCGGCAATCGATGGAGTCGCAGCAGCGGTAGTCGTTCCATCATAGGTTTTGGTATTGCTTACTGCCGACAGGGTTACGGTCGCCGGCGTGATGATTCCGCTGAGGTTGCCGGACTGGACCAAAACGTAATTTCCCGCAGCCGATCCCGTCAGTGCCAGGGTGGACTGAGGCGTGACGCTCTGCGGCGTCGCGCTGGCATTGGCACTGGCAAAACTGCCGCTTTGGCTCAAACTGACGTTTGCCATATCGCTCGCCAAAACACCCGAGCTAGTGGCAATCGTGTTGCTGCTCAGCAGGCTTGCGGTGCTTACCGGCGCCAGGCTGCCACCAACCAGACTAGCCGTGGTCGTGCCATCGAATGGCCTGCTGGTCACACTGGCCCCAACCACCGTCAACGGTGCAGGGCTGATGACGGCGCTCAAGCCTGTTTGCTGCAGCAGCATATAATTTCCGCTGGCCGTGCCGCTCAAACTGTCCACCACGCTGACGGTCTGTGGATTGGTGCTGGCATTGGCGCTGGCAAAGCTACCGCTGGCCGCGAGTTGCAGGTTGACGTTGACCGCATCGGAAGCCAGTACACCATTACCCCCATTGGGGTTGCCTGCCGCTATCGCCAGCGTGCCGCCACTCAAACTGGCATTGGTGTTCCCGTTGTACGTTTTGTTGGCGGCGGTAGTGCCGATCACCGTCAGCGGCGCAGGTGCGATGGTCGCCGCAAGGCCTGTGGGTTGGACCAGCACATAGTTGGCGGCCGCCGAGCCGCCCAATGCATCACTGGCCGTCACCGCCTGCGGCAAAGTGCTGGCATTGGCGCTGGCGAAGCTGCCACTCTGATTCAAGTACAGATTGGAAGTGTCACCCGAAAAAATCCCGTTTCCGCCCATCGTGTTGCCATTGGCAGCGGCCAAGGACCCACCGGTCAAACTAGCCGCATTGCTACCGTTGTATGTTTTGCCCGCTACAGTGCTTCCCACCACGGTCAAGGGAGCCGGATTGATCATGCCGTTCAGTCCTGTGGGCTGCACCAGCACATAGTTGCTGGCATTGGCGCCGCCCAGACTATCCGTTACAGTCACCGCCTGCGGGTTGGCACTGGCGTTAACACTCGCAAAATTTCCACTTTGCGTCAGTGTCACCGTGTCGGCAATATAAATTCCGTTGCCGCCAATCGTATTGCCTGCCGCCGCCGCCAGCGCGCCGCCGCTCAAGGTAGCGACGCTGCTGCCGTTATAGGTCTTGCTGGCAACCGTGGCGCCTACCACGGTCAACGGTGCCGCATTGATATATCCACTCAAAGCCGGCTGCAGCAGCACATAGTTACCTTGCGCCGATCCGCTCAGAACCAAATTGTCATTCACGCTCACTGCTTGCGCGCTAGTGCTTGCATTCGGGCTGGCAAAGGTACCGACGTTCACCGTATTCAATGTGACATTGCCAGCGTCAGCACTCAACACGCCCGTGCCGCCAATGGTATTGCCCGCAGCTGCGACCAAACTTCCGCCGCTGACGTTGGCGACGGCGTTGCCGTTATAGGTCTTGGACAGCACCACGGTATTGGCCACAGTAAGCGGTGCCGCGCTGATCATTCCCTGCATGCCAAGCGGCTGTACCCATACATAATTTCCTGCGGCAGGGCCACTCAATGCATCATTGACCACAACCGCCTGCGCAGTAGGGCTTGCATTGGCACTTGCAAAATTGCCCGACTGCGTCAATACCAATTGTGTCTGGTCCGCTGTCAGGACACCATTGCCACCAATTGTGTTGGTGGTGCTTGCAATGCCAGTATTCACCGGTGCAAAATTTCCACCTGAAAGTGTGGCCAGGGTATTGCCGTTATAGGTCTTGTTCACCACGCTGCTGCCGGTCACCGTGATCGGCGCCTGGTTGATCAGGCCCGAGAAAGCGGGTTGCACCAATACATAGTTACCCGTCGCCGAGCCAGTCAAGTTCAAGCCATCGGTCACCTGCACCGTTTGCGGAGTGGCGCTCGCATTGGGCGTCACAAACGCCCCCGTCGTTGCCAACGTCAGACTCACATTCGCCGCGTCGCTAGCCAGCACACCGGTGCTGGTCTGAATGGTATTCCCACTTGCTGCAACCAGTGTTCCACCACTCAGATTAACCGAGGTGCTTCCGTTGTAGGTGCGTGCAAGCACCGTGGTACCGCTCACCGTCAACGGGGCCTGATTGATGATTCCGGTCAGGTTTGGCTGCACCAACACATAGTTGGCCGCAGACGAACCACTCAAGCTGTCTGTCACACTGACAGTCTGGGCATTTGGATTGGCATTGACGCTGGCAAAGGTACCCGTCTGGGCCAACACCAGATTCACGTTCGCCGCATCGTTGGAAAGCACGCCACTGGCCGTTGCAATCGTATTGCCGCTAGCGATGGCCAGGCTACCGCCCGACAGATTGGCAATGGCATTGCCGTTGTAGGTTTTGCTGGCAACAGTAGTACCCGTTACCGTGAGTGGTGCCGGGTTGATATAGCCACTCAAGACGGGCGGTACAAAGACATAGTTGCTCGCCGCAGAGCCAGAAAGCCCTTCATTAACGCTCACCGATTGCGCATTCGCACTTGCATTGATGGAGGCAAATTGCCCCGTGCCCGCGGCAGTAAAAATCACATTGCCGACATCTGCCGCCAGCACGCCCGTGCCGCCCATGGTATTGCCACTGGCGGCACTCAAGGTGCCTCCGGTCAAGACCGCGTTGCTGCTTCCATCGTAAGTCTTGTTCAGCACACCGGTACCCGTAGCGGTCAAGGGCGCCGGATTTATAAACGCCGTCAAAGTCGGCTGCACCAGTACATAGTTGGTCAATGCCGAACCACTCAATGCCAAACTATCGTTGACAGTCACCGCTTGCGCGCTGTTGCTGGCATTCGCGCTGGCAAACACGCCCGAGCTCGCAGTAACCAGGCTCACCTGCGCTGCATCCGCAGGCAACACGCCGTTGCCACCAATGGTGTTGCCACTGGCCGGCGCCAACGTACCGCCACTCACATTAGCCACCGTATTGCCGTTGTAGGTCTTGTTCAAAACCGTTGTACCAGTCACCGTCAAGGGCGCCGCAGAAATCGTTGCTGACAAACCGCTGGGCTGCGTCAACACATAGTTGGCCCAACCTGTGCCACTCAAGCTGTCGGCTGCCACGACCGCCTGAGCCGTCGTACTGGCGTTGGCAGTCGCAAAATTTCCAGCCTGCGTTAACACCACCGCATCACCACTGTAAACACCCGTGCCGCCCATGGTGTTGCCGCTGCCTGGCGCCAAGCTACCACCGCTCGGGCTCGCCGCTGCAGAACCGTTGTAGGTCTTATTGGCGACCGTCGTGCCGAGCACGACGAGTGGTGCTGGATTGATGTAAGCAGTCAATGCGGGAGGCTGCGTCAGCACGTAGTTTGCGCTTGCAGAACCGCCCAGAACCAAGCCATTGGAGACCGAAACCGCTTGTGCGCTGGAGCTGGCATTGGCGCTCGCAAATGTACCCGTCAACGTCCCCGTTCCCAACAAGGTCACTGAGGCCGCATCGGCAGACAAAATGCCGGAGCCGCCAATGGTGTTGCCAGACGCAGGTACCAGGGTCGCCGTACCATTCAGCGCGGCCACATTGCTGCCGTCATAGGTCTTAGTCACCGCACTCAAACCACTGAAAGTCAATGGTGCTGGACTGATGCTGCCCGTAAGCACGGGTTGCACCAACACATAATTTCCAAGCGCAGAACCTGACAGACTCAAGCCATCTGCCACCGCCACAGCCTGTGGGCTGGTGCTAGCGTTGGCACTGGCAAACGTGCCGCTACTGGCAGTGGTCAAAGTCACACCACTCGCGTCGGCACTGTACACGCCGGTACCTCCGATGGTGTTGCCAAGGCCTGGTGCCAAGGTCCCTCCGCTCAGCGTCGCCACATTGCTGCCGTTATAGGTCTTGGAAAGAACCGTCGTTCCGGTCACCGTCAGGTTGGCTGGCGAAATGACGGCCGACAGGCCGCTCGGTTGTAGCAGCACATAATTCGATACCCCTGGCCCGGAAATGCTGTCCGCTGCAACCACGCTCTGGGCAATGCCACTGGCATTGGCGCTCGCAAAATTACCCGATTGCGTCAGGGTGAGAGCCACACCGCCATAAAGGCCGGTGCCACCGATGGTGTTGCCACTTCCGGCGGCCAATGTTCCATTCGACAAAGTTGCCAGCGTCGTTCCGTCATAACTCTTGCTGGCCACGGTGCTTCCAATAACCTGCAAGGGCGCTTGGGTGATGACGCCAGTCAGACTGGTTGGAACCACAAAACGGTAGTTGGCTGCTGCGCTACCAGTCAGGGAATCACTGACCGTCACCGCTTGTGCACTCGTACTCGCATTGGCGCTGGCAAAGACACCACTGGTGAGAGGCGTCGTCAAACTGACATTGCCGACATCACCGCTGTAAATGCCGCCGCTGATGGCATTGCCACTAGCAGCAAGCAAAGTGGCGCTACCGGTCAGACTTGCCGCGTTCGTGCCGTCATAGGTCTTGGTAAGCACCGTCAAACCGCCCACGGTCAATGGCGCCTGGCTGATCGTTCCGGTCAGCGTCGTCGGTTGGACCAAGGTATAGTTGCCCGCTGCCGAGCCGCTAAGGCTATCAAGCACGGTCACGGCCTGCGGCGTGATGCTCGCATTGGCGCTGGCAAATGTACCAGCGGTAGCTGTATGCAGCGTCACGCCGCCCAAATCACCGGCTAAGACGCCTGACGTTGTATTGATCGAATTGCCGGCTCCAGGAACCAAATGACCGCCGGTTACCACCGCTGCCACCGTTCCGTCGTAGTTCTTGTTGCTTACCGACGTACCGGCGACGGTCAGCGCGGCCTGAGCGATGGTGCCGCTCACGGAAGGCAACACCAGCTGGTAATTCGCCGCAGCAGAGCCGCTCAGCGTGTCCACGTAGGTCACCGGCACATTGCTGCCGGCATTTTTGCTGGCGAATGTGCCGATGGCTGCCTGCACCAGCGTCACATTGGCAAGGTCGCTGGAATAAATGCCGTTACCGCTGATCGTGTTATTCGCCGCCGCTTGCAACGCGCTGTTGGTGCTCAGCGTGGCGGTGGCGGTTCCGTCATATGTCTTGTTGGTGACGGTCGGCGCACTAATCGTGACGGGCGCCTTGTTAACCGTCCATGCCATGCCACTGCCATAAGGCACCAGTACGAAACTGCCTACCAGTGCTTGGGCGGCGTTGCTGCCACCAGAGAAGCTTACGCCCCCGGGGTTGTAACTTACGGTATAGGTACCAGCCGCCGTCGTCAGGGAAGGCGTAACTGCTGAACCCGAGCTGGTCGGAGTCGCCAGATTGGAGCTGGCGGAAAAATTGGCGGTCACACCCGCAGGCAAAGAAAATACTGCGCCACTGGATGTCACCAAGATATCTTCAAAGGTCGGCACACTGTTGCCGTAATAAGTCGTTTGAGCCGAGGTCAGATACGGCACCGTGCTTGAGTTGACGCCCGTGTTGGGAACTACGGTCTCTACATACACATTCAGCGCGCATCCGGCTGTCAACGCGCACAAATACGGCTGCGTGGAAGTTCCACTGGTCAGACCCCAAATTGCGCCAGGGGCCGTGAAAGAAAAACCGGCAAAGTTCGACGCAGTCGCCAACTGGGATGCACTGAGTGCACCAATCCCCGTCGAAGAACCACTGCCTACAGCGGCCTGGCTGCCCTGGGTCAGGTAATACACGTTGCTGTAGGTACCGTTCCCATCCTGCCCGATCGCCAATCCTTGCATGCTACCGCCGCCACCCACGGTACCCGTGGAAATACTCGTGGCGACGCTGGCCGTACTGCTTGCCGAGTTCGATGGGTTGCTATTCACGCCAATCAGTCCACCGGCGTGGGAACCCGAGCCCGATACGGCAGCCGTGGCATAGGTGTCGGTCACCGAAACGGCACCGCCCAGACTGCCACCCGCACCCGGGATATCAAAGGTGGAAACCGCAGTCCCGGAGCCAGCCACACCCAGGACGCCGCTGCTATTTCGTCCTATCAAGCCACCGACATCTGTAGCCCCGGTGACCGAGCCGCTGGCATAACTCTGGCTGATCTTGGCGGTGCCGCCAACGCCACCCATGCCGCCGGGCGCGCAATCCGTGCAGCCGTCAGCGCCGGCGCCGCCTGCACCGCCCGCATTCAAGCCCACCAAGCCACCCACCTGGCTGGTTCCGTTCACCGTAGCGCTGGAGTAACTGGTCGTGATGCTGGCGTTGCTCCCCACGGTCCCCAACGCGCCGGCGACAAAACTCAATGTGCCAGGACTGCTGCTGGACTGCGAACTGTTACCACAACCCGAAGGAAACGGCGACGTGGCACAAGTACCCTGCTTGCCCGTTCCACCCGCGCCACCCTGATTGGCGCCCACCAACCCGCCCACCGCCGTTGAGCCAGTTACCGATCCACTTGCATAACTGAGCGCGATAGTCCCCTGGTTCAGCCCAACCAGGCCACCCACGTCGGTCGTACCGGTCACCGTTGCGCTGGAAAAACTATAGCTATTACCCACACCCAAAGCGGTGGAGCCCGTGATGGCGCCACCATTGAAACCGACCAGCCCACCGACTTGCGAGCCCCCCCCTGTACTGCCAGCCCCGACCGTACCGCCCGACGAACTGCTGCTTACCGTGCCAGCGTTGTCACCCACCAAGCCGCCTACATATTGATATCCCGTCACCGTCCCGCTGGCGCTGCTGTTGGAAATGTTCCCGGCGTTGAACCCGACCAAGCCACCCACCAAGCCAGCCACCTGCGCGTTGCCATTGGAGTTCGTGGTACTTGTGTTGCTCGAAGAAGTCGCAATATTGGCGTAGCTATTGCTGATGTTGTAGATGTTTTCACCCACCAGGCCGCCCACATATACGCTGTAATTGGTGCTACTGCCGCTGCCGGTGTTGGCACCGGTCACTGCACCAGTGGTGGAAAGAACGTAGCTGTTATCAATCGTGCCCGAGTTGTATCCGACCAAGGCGCCCACTGCGGCCACCCCACTGACCGTGGGATTGCGCATCTCCACATTGGAAATCAGCGCCACCGTACCGGGTGGGGTGCTGCCAACGGTGACCAGGGTCTGACCACCCGTCACCCCGAACAACCCGGTTCCATTGGCGGCTGAGGAGCTGATCGTCAAATTGCTAATCGAATGGCCCAGTCCATTGAACACCCCGGTAAAGGTGTCGCTCTGCACCAGCGATGGCGGCCTCGGCGGTGACGAGCCGGCACTGGAATCCACATAGCTGCCAATCGGTGTGAAGTTGCCGGACCAGCCAGAGCCCGCAGCAGTGGCGTCCAGATCAACGCCCAACACATACTTTCCACCCAAATTACCGCTCGCGGCCAAGCTTTGCAAGGTGCCCGCAGTCGTGTCCGACGGCCCGGACCCCAGGCTATTGATGATGGTGTATGGCGTCCCATTGATGCTAAAGGAACCGCTTGTCTTGAGGTTGATTTGCCCCATGAAAGGTCCGCCACCGATGCCACCGGTCGGACTCGCTGCCGCTGCAATGACCAAGGCACCGCCAGCCACTGCGCTGTCACCGCCATTGGCAGTGGCAGCATAGAGCGCCAAGCCGCCACTGCCAGCGCTGGTAGGCGAAATCCAGCAATTCAAAAGTCCCTGCCGGGTGCTACTGCCAATATTGATGTTATTGGCTGCCTGCAAGGTCAGCGTATGGGCACCCCAGGTAACGTTGTCATACACATTGATATTGCCAGACCCCGCCACCGTACTACCTTGACTAGACAAAATAGTCACATTGGTACTGGCCAGCGCCGTTGTCAAGGTCGCGCCACTGATATCTCCGGAAGGTGTTCCAGACCCGTTGACAGAACCACCAGCGCTAGAAGAAATCGTGAAATCGGCTGGGTCGATCAACCAAAGGCCAGCCTGGCCTTGCGGTGCAACCGTGGTAACACGCATGCCTGGTGCCACCGTCACCTGCGCAGCACTGGTTTCAATGCTGCCGCCACTGCCACCGCTGGGCGCGCTGGCATCCAGCGTGCCACCGACTTTGACCGTGCCACTTTGCATGTCGCCGAGCAATTTGATCACGCCACCCTGGTTTTCGACCACCTGCGCCTGCACCAGGCCCGTGTTGTTGACCACGGTATTGAGCAACTGCCCGGCAGCCTGCGTGCTCATCAGCACCTGTCCGCCATCCGCAATGATCATTCCGCCGTTGTCAACCAAGGCATTCGCCACCCCTTGGTCCACCTGCACTTTAAGCAGGTTGTCGCCGGCAATATCGAGCGTGACACCCTGTCCACCAACCAAGGCCACGCTTCCCAATCGGGCGGAAATCGTGCCTTGATTGCTCACCTTGGCACCCAAGAGCGCGACATAACCACCATCGGACTGCAACACTCCCTGGTTTGTCACTGCCTGCAGGCTGTTACCGCTGAATTTGTAATTGCCAGCCAAAAAATCACTGTCAGTCAAATTTAGGGTGGAAGCAACCAAGCCCTGCACATTCACCGATGAGCCTTGTCCAAACAAAATGCCATTCGGATTGATTAGGAAGACCTGTCCATTGGCCTTCAGTGTTCCAAAAATATCGCTTGGCGCAGTGCTCACGACGCGGTTCAAGGCAACCGATGTTGAATTCGGCTGCACAAACACCACCGACTCGCCACTTCCTATGCCGAAGCTTTGCCAATTGATTGCCAGATTGGGGCTGGACTGCGTCACCGTCAGTGTGCTGCCGCTGGACGAAACAACTCCCTTTCCCGCCGACACCGTGGCGCCAGTGGGGTTCGCATACACCAGACTGCCGCAGGCGAGCAAGCCCGCCGCCGCTACGACCCGCAATGCAAATCCAACTCCGCAACGCTCGCCAGCGCCGGTTGAACAATTTGTCACGGTTGCACCTGAAACACCTCGACAAACAGCCAACTCTGACGTTGCCACCGTGGTTTGCGTGCGCTCGTTCCAGACTGATCGGTAAATGTGATTCATGGGGAGTTCCGGGATCTTGTACTTCAGTTGATCGCAACTTAAGGACGGGCCTGCGTCACAGGTATTTCACAAATTGCAGCCAGGTACGGCTGTTGGCATCCGAAGACGATGTCGCAGCACTCGACCCGGTCTTGCACGCCCAAAACAACTTCAACTGAAAATTGCGATCCGCGAGCAAATTCAACCCCAAGCCAAACGCCCCAAGGGAGCGGCTATTGGAGGCACTGGTCCAGTTGTTTCTGTTGATAGTTACATCCCCGGCATCGGCAAACACAATGAGTTGTGGGTCCTGCGCAAACAAGGACCAACGCGGCAAATTCCAGCGCAGTTCAATGCTAGCCACCGCACCCTGATCGCCGTAGGCCTCTCCTTCCGGATAGGAGCGCACGCCGTTAGCGCCACCCAACTCGATCTTTTCAGAAATATCCAGGTTTTTGTCGGCTAACTGGCCGTTAGCGCTAACAAACAAACCCAGAACTTCATTGATCCTTTGCAAGCGCGAAGCGCTGTACACCAGCTTGGCATAGTCGCCGTTGGTATTGGCCGTGCTGAAATCGGCAGCCTTTGACGCCGCACTGCGCAAATTCAAAGTGCCAGCCGAGCCGGTGACAGCAAAGCTGGATGTAGCACCCAAGCCCCAGTCGTCCTGCCAATCGCCACTCATCGTGAAGCCCACCACTTGAGTCGTCTTATCGCTGCTGGTAGCAGACGCGCTTTGCTGGTCACTAAAGTGCTTGTCATCCAGGCTCCACTGCGCATTGATATTGCTTTTGCGGGTACGCACCAGCGGGTACGTCCAGTACAGGGTCGCAATATCACCCACGCCGGAGGCCGCAAGATCCTGGTAAATCCCACCCAGGCTGTAGTTCATATGAGTAAGCGCGAGGCCCACCTTACCCTGGGACACTGGCTGGCGATAGTCGAACCGTGCGTACTGCAATAAACCGCTCTCAGACCCAAACGCACGCAGGCTCAACAAATCGCCGTGTCCCGCTGGGTTGTTGACGTTGAGAGTTGCACCCATGCGACTCGCACCGGTATACGTGTTGCCTTCATTGTCAGCGTCAATGCTGCCACTGAATGCACGACCAGGGCTCACCTCCACTTGCAGGTCCGACGTACCCACTTCAGCCCCCGGCATCAGGGTGGACTGCACCTGCACACCCGGCACATCCGACAGCAACAGAAGGCTTCGCTCCAGCGTTTGTGCCGAAACCACTTGTCCAGGCTTTGCCCCGCCTTCAAGCAAATTGAGAACCCATTTGTCACCCAAGCTGCTGGCATTGTTCAGCTTGATGGCACCAAATTGCCCCTCCAACACCAACAGCTTCACCGGGCCGCCGTTGGCATCGATTTCTTGCGCGGGCACCATCACTTGGGCGAGGACATAGCCATGCTGGTGGTAATAGGAAGCCACCGCCCCCGCCGCCGTACGCAAGTCCTTGAGCGTCAACAAACCCGGTTTGAAACCGCTGGCAGCTAGCAACTCCGACTCGCTCAGCACCGTATTGCCGACAAGTTGTAAAAAAGAGACGGGGATCTCGACCCTGGCACCATCCTTAGCAGATTCAAGCACCTCACCATGCTGTATTCTTAATTCAGGCACGCTCCAACGAGGTAGCGTAGGCAGTTGCGGCACCTCTTGAATCACTGATCCGGCGGTAGGTGGCACTGTCGCCGCCTGGACCCAGCCCCCAAAAAATGCAGAAAAAACCGCCAAAAGCATGTATCGTCGACAAAATTTTTGCCAACTCTGATAGTTATGACGTTCATACATACTATTACAACGCAAATTAATTGGAGTTCAAATACGGCACATCAAACTTGACGACCATCAACCTACTAGCATCTTATCTAAATTTATCTTTACATTGCAAATAACTTCCAAACGTTGCTTGGAAGGTGTGAGGCCAACCGGGGAATCGTCCGAGGGTTAACCCCAATCGCAGTAGAGACACCCGTTACTGAGCGCCCCCGCACAGTTCCGTACGGGCCCAGGGTTCTGTCGCGATAAGCGCTAGTGCATGACAATGCCTGGACGCATGATTTGACCTCCAACGTGATGATCCCTGAACTACGCAAGGTACTCAAGCGGCTGCACTATCCACTGGAGGTGATGCTGGTGTGCGTCCGCTGGTATGCAGCTTACCCGCTGAGCTTTCGCCATTTGGAGGAGATGATGCAGGAACGCGGCGTCTTTGTTGACCATTCCACTGTGGATCGCTGGGCCTTGAAAATTCTGCCAGTTATGGCTCTGATTTTTCGTCGCCGTAAACGCCCAGTTGGGAATAGCTGGAGAATGGACGAGACTTACATCAAAAGTGGCAGGCAAGTGGAAGTATTTGTACCGCGCAGTCGACAAGAGCGGCGACACGGTGGACTTCTTGCTTACCGCCAAGCGGGATCTGGCCGCAGCACGGCGTTACCTGGAATGCGCCATCAATTTTGCATGACCTGCCTGAAAAAATCACCATCGACAAGAGTGGTGACAACACCGCAGCCATTCGCAGCGTCAATGACGATGCATGCCTGGATATTGAATTACGCCAGTCCAAATATCTCAACAACATCGTTGAGCAGGATCACCGGGCGGTGAAAAGAATCACCAACCCCATGCTGGGCTTCAAGTCATTCTGTAGTGCACAAAAACTGATCGCCGGCATCGAGACCATGCACATGGTGAAGAAGGGGCAGTTGCATTGCCCCAGTGGACAAGCTATGTCCGCACCAGGCCAGTTCTACAGCCTGGCTTTCTGATCAACTCGTTGGCAACGGCGCGATCTTTCCCGTGATACCCTTATCGCGACAGAACCCCTGCACGTCCTCGGGCCACGCGTGGCTGTAGCCGCTTAGCGACGAGCGTGCCGTGGCACTGTTCTCCAAGCAGGGCTTTGGCAGCCCAAAAGACTATGGTGCCAAGGCACCCACCACATTGAAAGCATTGCTGGGATTCCTGCACGCCGCGCGTGTGCGTGGCTACTCGATGATTGATGGTGTCTTTGCGCCCGGCATGGCGGCCGTAGCCGCGCCGGTGCAACGGCCAGGGCGGCCGGCGCTGGGCGTGATCAGCATTGCCGGACCAGCGACGCGCCTGACAGTTGCGCGCATTCAGGCACTCTCCCCCGCCTTGCTGGCTGCAACCAATGAATTGGCCTCGCAGAGCAGTGCTTCTGGTCCATTCACCAGACCGCCATTGGGGCAGCCTGAATATGAACGCACCACAATGAACGATAGAGGCATGCAGTTTGAATGCAGCCCCTGTTAACGTAAGAGTGCTTGCATTTCACAAAGAAACGCAAATCAGAGTTTGAAGAAATTCCGGGCCAGAAAAACCGTCTCCACTCTTATTATCGGCCAGGATTTCAGGCCGGATTTTAAAACATTGGAGCTGGGCAGCCACATCGCCAGAATCGAAGTCGCAGTGGCCCAGTACTTGAAGCCTTCTATCTGAGGTGACCAGCCGCTTGATGCCGTGACCCATAAGTATTGCCACTATGAACACAAGCAAGTGTGCCAGACCAATGAACACCGCGTTTTACCAGCGCAGGTTTGAAAACCCCATGGCTACCATATTGCCTCTGACCTTGACCGGCCCTGGGTGGCCACGTGGCAATAGAAACAGCCCACCATTCAAAATCAGTCCCACCACGAGGTGCATCCATATGCAAAGATCAGCTGAGGGAGTTCTGTGCGACACCGCTTGACGCTATAAGAGCCAAGAACATTGACCCGCGGGACACACCTGACCAAGCGGAACCATGGCTGTCAATCAACTGAAGACCCACCCAGTCCGAGTAGGAGGAAGCCTTGACTGGAACTGGTGGTGCGATGCATCGAACGGGCGTCCCACCAAGCCTTCCCAACGATTTTTTGGCCCAATAAGGAATTTGCTGCTCGCCTGTATTGCGAAGCAGTACCAGCACATTCTTTGCGCCGACTTCCATCAGGTCTAGCAGTCGCAGGTACTTGGTTAGGTTGGCCTTTTGAGTGGCACCTCTGAAAACCACGTCTCGCTTGCTTGGGTTGTAGTGCTGCAGGTGAATGAGTGCACCAGCACACGCTGCTTGCGGGTCCAATGCGAACGCTCTTTGCAGATGTCGCTCAAGGTCCTCTTCCCAATTCTTCTCATCATTTTTGCGTGCGAACTGCGGAAACGCCAGCGGTCTCTTGCCTCGAATTTCAAAGCCGTAACTCTCCCCGGACTTGCGCACCTCGTCTACGATCCGATTTCCCTGCTCTACAGTAAAGCCAATTTGTATGCAGATGTTTTCGATCGCATCATCTGTCGATGAATACAAATGCAATAGCGTACGCACATCCACCAAAGGAATCCAGCCGACTGGAGCAGTCTTTCTGGGACGCCCTTTGATGGAAGTTGAAGCCAGAGCCCCTGCTCCTTCAGGGCTCGGTGAGACTGCAGGTGTCGTAGCAGCGTTCACGCGCGAATGCTGCTTTCTCACATGCTCCAGCAGATGCTCAACGCCTTTCTCAAATAATCGATTTCCCCATGCCGGCTTCAGGTTGGCAGCCCCCTTTACTGCGTCGCTGGATAGTTCGTTGGCCTTTCGAATCGCAAAGGCACGATGGATGAACTCCGTGCTGTGGATGTAGCTAGTGAGTGACACCAATGGCGAACTGTGACCGAGGAGGCGGGCCACAACATATCCGTAGGTGCGACTGGTCTGGCCCGGATGGTTGAGCAAAACCTGACGCAGCCGCGCCCCTCGTTTCAGAAATGCGCAGGTATCCGGCAATTCGTCGAACAAGGTCAGTACCTCTGGATAGTCGGAGGAGCGCAGGCTCAGATACAGCCATGTTGCGAAGGAATGGCGTAGCTGGTGGATTTTGGCCTTCTCCCCGGCGGCATGAATAAGCGCTTTGATGATTCTGTCGGATGTCGTTTCTTCTGACACACGTGCCCATCCCCCCTGAGTCTGGGGTACATCGAACACCCGTGCCTTGTCATCTGATATGTCTGCTGCAGCCATGCGTCGCTGCAGCCATGCCTGGAAATCACGTCGTTCATCCAGGGGCAGCAAAAGCCGTGCTGGAATAATGCGCTGGGAGGATTTGGTCTTGAGGCGGCGCTCCTCATGTGGGCGGATGATGAGTTCCAAATGCTTGGTGGACGGCACATCCATCAAGCGCAGTCCAAAGATCTCGCGGCGTCGCATGCCGGTGCGGAACGCCAGCATCATCACCAGTTTCGCGATCCGATTCAGTTCACGGTCGCCACCTTGCGCTATCTGCCTTTCAAGAAATTTCTTGGCCTTGTAGTATTCCTCAAAACTCAATGGATTGGCATCGACGGGCTCCAGACCTGCATCTTCCCCCAGAGTTTCGCGTTGACTCTTCAGTGGAAACTTGGCGTGTGCTTTGACAAGATGCCAATGAAACTCACGCAGGCCTTTGGCCAAAATTTTTCTCTGACTCCCTTGGGCGCCATGAACGATCTCCTCGTAGAGCTCGACCAAGTCTGCGTCAGTGAGATCGGCTGGACTACGCTCGCCCAGTCGTGACAATACTTGCGGGATGACAGCATCGCCTATACGCTTGATGGTCGAAACTGCCAAACGGTCATTGGTTGCGTTCTGCCCCTGTAGCAGGCCAGCGATCCAGTTCACATACGGGCTATGCGAGGCCAACAAGGAAATTCTCGCTGTCGCCACCGCATGAATCACATCGACCGATTTGGGTTGGGTCCTCGGAGGGAGGTCCAGGGCTTTGGATACGACAGGGAACCAAGGGTAAAGCAGACAAAAATCCGTTTGAAACTCATCGTCTGTCAGCGGTGTGTCTCCGACATCCGTCTGTGGGGCAGGGAGACCATAGGCATCCTGCTTCCTGAACAGCCGATTCCATGCTCTGGTGTGCAGGGCGTGGGATTGCACCTTCCGTTGCATAACTGCAATGTCCACACTTGCGGCGCGCTGGTGCCAATGGGCAGTAGCGTGCTTAATCAGCTTGTTTAGTCCTTTTGGGTGCTCCCCTTTGGGCGTACCGTGCGCGCATAAAAGTGCCTGAATGGCCTTTGTCAATTGGTCGGCAGATAGTGTTGTGTGCTTTCCTGACCGGCGCAAGTAAAGCAATTCGGTGATGGGATCCAGAAACCAGCGCTGGCAGTGCGCATCCCCGAATTTACCCATACGTTGGTTGAACTCGACATACGGACGCTGGTGGACGACTGGCAGGTCACCCGCGAGTTGATGGAGCATTTCCTTGACCTTGGCTGCTTCCAGCAAGCCGCCGATCAACACGGACGACAGGACAACACCTGCGGTCCACTGGGCCGAGCTCAGCTCTTTGTCTCTCAAACTGGCTAGCCACGATTCCAGACCGTGATTCCATTTCAGCACGGGACGGCAAAGCTCTGTCTGTTCACGCGAGAACGGGCTGCTCGGCGGACGTGGCAGGACGGCCAATTTGGTCGGTGTGATGGGAGTCGTGCTGGCTGTTTCCAGGATCTTTAGGGCCAAATGAATCCACCGGAGCCACTGAGCAGCCACATTGCGGCTGACTTGCTTTTTTCGAGCATGTTCACAAATGCTTTGTTCAAGATGTCTCGCGCTGTCCTCATCAAGTTTCCCACCGATTGGCAAGCCCCTCAACAAATTGGCGTGTGGACAGTCCAGAGTGGCAAGAAATCTGGTCATCTCAAGCAGATCGTTGCCCCCGATCTCGGGAAGGCTCTGCTTGACCGTTCGCCATAGTTTTTCGTGCGCACTCATGGTGAACCCAGACGGGTTGGATATGGCACCAAACGACTTTCAATTGGCTCGAGCCCCAATTCATCCAAGATGCCGGTGAGAGCCTTGCCAAGGGTGTCGGTATAGCGATCAAAGTCGAACGTTGAAAGGCGGGAAAACGGACTCTCTCCCTCGTTCGCGTGTCCCAGAAAGGCATCGACAATTTCGGCATGCAATCCACGTTCAAGCAATTCGGTTCGAATGAAGGCGCGGCTGAAATTGCATGGCACCGGAGTTTTCAGGAGTTCGTTGAATCGTTCCTCTATCCAGGTAGGCGTTAGTGGCATCGGCCTGTACTTGTCGTCAAAAGTGATCAGGAGCTGGTCCTCTAACTCTGACGATTTCCATGGTCCGGTTTGCCTCAACTGTGCCATTAGAAACTCGATGTGCAAAAGGTAATGCCTAAACTGTTGCGCGAGCGGCGGCAACACTTTTACCAGCCGGGACTTGTTCTGAAACGCAGTCTCCTTATCCCACAGCCCTGAGAGAATTCCATTTCTGGATTGACCGGATTTTTGCCATTCTAAGAACAGACTGACTGGCCTTCTAATGGCTCGTGTACTTGTGCTGACGGTGAGCATCAGGTAGGTGTAAAACAGGTAGTCCCTGTCGTACTGCATGATGTAGTCGAGACTGTATGCGTTTCTGAAGCGCTCGGTCAGGCGATGCTTCAAGTTGGTAATCAGTTCCTTCAGGTGGGAAAACGCGAAAACGAATCGGCATCCGATGTGCATTGGATCCGTCGACTTGTTCTGGCACTTGAACGCACTTGGCTTGTGTCCTACCGTCCTAAGCAGTGCTTTGGACGCGTTGGCATATGCTTGGCGGATGCGGTCCGTGGAGTGCATGGTGTAGTGCAGCCGGGGCTCATTCTGGCATTCCGTCATGGCAAAGGTTACCCAGGCAAGGCTGGTATCCCCCGTCTGCTGGGTCAATAGCGTGGGCATGGTTCGTGTGATGCGGGCCATTGTGATGCGGGCATCCAAGGGCTTCAAAAGTGCTTTGATCTTTTCCTCGGCTGTCGGCAGGTTGATATGAAAGACCTTCCCGTCCTGTTCTCCCTCTGATAAATAGAACTTCAATATTTGTTGTCCCAGATTGCTCAAGTCCGGCAGTACAAGTCCGTCTGCTAGCTGTCGGGAGATGTTCTCAAGCTCTTCCTCCTGAGTAGTCTTGTAAACGGGCGACAAAGCGGGAAGACCAAATTCGATCAGTTGATCCGAAGGCGCTGAATTACCCTTGACTCCTCTGGCAAACAGGGTAGGGTGCTCAATCAGGCCCTCATCAGATGTCGTAAGAACGTGGTCCGTGGAGACCCATTTGATGCGCAGCGAACAGGCGCTTTCGTATGACTGTCCGTACAACAACATGTATTTTGTCATCAGCGCAGCAATCTGGACGTAGCGAGCGTTGCTTTTGTTCGATGGGTTCTGGTACCCGGCATTGATGGAGCACTCGAGACTCACCCAAAGTCCATGCAATTCCCCCTGGGCGATCTTGCCCCAGTCCCAAGCGTAGGACTGGGCTGCCATTTCTCGTGAAAAGTGACCGTAATAGGCGCCGTGCATCTTCTTTGCGTATTGGTCGGCATCGACCAATTGAAGCACGGGCTCCAGATCCTCCGATGGCGAGAGACCCGACTTTTCCATTCCTATCGAGTCGATTTCGTCCTCAGTGTCTGAATATCCTAAGTACAAACCATTGATCGGCGGCCATGAGTCTTCGTCGTCGTCTGCGGCGACGGTACTTTTCTTGCGCTGTCGTTCCAAGACAAGTTGCGTTTCCTCCACACTGATGAAACCCGGGATGCGGTCTTTGCTGCCGAGTCCTCCACCGCTGCCGATGCGATGTACAGCACTTGGGCGTCGGCCGTTGTGTACTCTCCATGCTCTCGTAAAGTAGCGTTGGAGAATGACAAGGTAGCTTTCTGCTTTTTCCTGGAGCTCAGCGGGCAAATCGTCATCATTTCCGTCTTCATCGCGTATCTGACGATAGAACTCAGGGGCAGGCAGGGATGGATTTATCTTTTCCAGGAAACGGTCGTAACGTTGGAGGCTGAACTCACGGATAGCACGTGATGCGGGGCCAGTTAATGCTGGGGCGATAGGACGCTCCTTTGCCCCCTTGTGGCTCTCATAGTCATTTAGTGAGACCCATCGCCACCGGGCATCGAAGTAGCTGTAGAGCAGGTGGGCTTGTAGCCGGAAGTAGCGCCAACCGGGTTCGTTTTTCGGGTCTGGCGGATACTGCTGGCATGACTCATGCCGGTTCCAAAGGGAAGCAACCACACCGTGGCGATCAACGCCTTCTCCAAGCAGAGGATGGTCTTTTTCGTGTTGAGGTTTTTTGTTGAATTGATGCAGGCCGTCTAGACCAGAGAGGTAGGATTCCTGCTTCGATGCCCACTCCGTCATCGATATCCATGCATTGAGGTATGTAGCCCACGGGCCGAGCGGGCCGACGGAGCCCTTGGCAATCTCTTCTAGCAACGCGGCGATGTTGGTGAATATCCGTGCATGAGCGACCAGGCGAGGGTGGGCATTTATTAGACGAAGCAAGTGGCGCAGTGCCAAGTCATCAAAGCCGCTCTGAATCGCAGCTTTCCGAAGACTCCTATGCGCTTGGGAGGTAGACGGCGACTCCCACGAAATCGCGGTTCTCATGCATCGGGTCCGGATGCCTGGGGTTCCGTCGGGAAAGAACACGCAGGTGTTGACGCAATATTTCCGGACCCCGGATCAGATTTGTTCTTATGCGACTTGTTTGGGTTGGTCGGTTTCAGTGCTTTCAAACTGTAACCAGTTCCCTGTGAGAACGTTCTGACGTCGTCTCCAACCATTGAACGAATGCCTCTGGCGTTCAACTGCTGCCATAGATTCAGAAGTGCGGCAGGCAAGTTAGGTCGGGTGCGGTAATCTGCGCTTAGGGCGAACAACTCGGCTGCCACGATCTGAAATTTGACATCTGTGGGCACCCGCTTGACATTTGCCAGCACCAACGCCGGGATTGAGTCATCGCGCCCAAAGAGGGACTTCGCTACCCCCCAAGCACGTCCGGTTCCCAGAACGTCGAAGCCATTTTTGCGCCGGATCAGGATCATTGGTGCGACCTGGTAGGACCACCTGGCCGCCTCCTCAGACCAAACTTTGAAGTCAGTAACTGTTCCGAAGTTGAAATCCTGTTGTCGAAAGAATTCGTTGATATCGGTGTCAAGCCCCCAAACTTCAGACAACTGAACTTGGACCAGTTCTAACTCATAGGACTTTCTCGGTCGGGGGGGATCATTTTTGGGCGAGCGCGCCGACTTAACCGGGCTGAAGTCGTCCGGTATGGGTGTTGAATTTGCCGATTTCGCGTGCATGGCGCGGCCAAAAATTGATAATGGTAAAAAGGACGGTTCCTACAGGTTTGCCGGCGCGCCGCAATTCATCGCGGCGCGATAAAGGGGACCAAACGTCAGCGCAGAAATGTTAGGGTTGGTCTGAATAACTCGTTGCGAGTGGCTGTAGCGAGTCGTTAGTTTTCAAATGGCAGGATTTCACGCGCAACCTTTCA
>Ga0316218_1000827_pt1 | contig 38587 bp, 24 predicted proteins | sample TBH18003metaG_FD_203634 | JGI IMG/M metagenome (GOLD analysis project Ga0316218, IMG submission 203634) | Freshwater microbial communities from Trout Bog Lake, Wisconsin, USA - TBH18003 | ecosystem: Environmental > Aquatic > Freshwater > Lake > Hypolimnion/Profundal zone | place: USA: Wisconsin...
GCTCATGTTGTTGACGAGCCTATTGTAAACGTTTAACGTTCCAAGGTTGATTTTCAACCGCAAGCCGTACGGCTAATAGAGAATACGCTCGGTCTAAAGTGTTTCATTTTAGATTTTACGAGGTGTAGCTGCTGCAAGCACAGGGAATTTGACGCTTCTCAGGCATATGAGTTTGGTGTTCGAGAGTGCCCGAGGGGAAGAAAACATGAGAGGGCGTTGTTAGCGGCGGTCTTGGCAGAAAGGCTGGATTCGGTTAAAATGTTGCTAGAATCAGGAGTAGACCCAAGAGCACAAGGATGTATCGATGTTGCTCGATATCACGGACATACAATGATATTGGCATAGTTGAACATGGTAAAGACGTGAATATATCACGAATATATACAAAAATAATGATTGTTGTTGGCACTCACTACTCGATTCCCTGCCATACGTCATACTCCTCTGTGGTGGCGCTCCTCCACAGGCGGCCGTGGCACACCTTGTCACTGTTGATGTACTGCTGGACCTTCCACAACTTGATGTCCTCGAGCTGCGCAGCGGCCTTGACACTCTCGTACATGCCTATAATGTTGCCGCCCTCGTCAACCGAGACGACGTAGCCATTGGTCTTTCTCTCGAACGAGCTCGTGTCGAACTTGAAGTAGGGTGGCGGAGACCAGTACCGGGTGGCCGTGAACGACCGAAAGTGCTTTCCGCGCACTTGGCGGGGCTTGTCCACAAAGGTGAGGTCCAGCGCGTGCTTGCAGATGTTGTTGAAGGCCCCTGCCCTGGTGGCACTGTCGTAAATGACCTCGACTCCAGTTGCCAAGTCGCGTGCAATGATCTTGCCGTTGCAGCGGCCGTTCACACCAGCGTCCTCCAGTGTCACGGCTGTGGGCGCAGTCGCATCGCTTGTAGGCTCGTCCCCAGTAGTCTTCCACGACCCGTACTCTGCAACCTGCACGTCCGTCCACACGAATCCCATGAACTCCTTGGATGTGCCGATATAGTCTGAGAGTGTGCGCGTCTTGCTGCACTGCATGATCTTTGCTGCTGCAACCCTGCTCTCGAACACGCGGACTTCGCTCCCTTTTGTTGCCCGCACAGCCTTGCCATGGCTCTTTTCGTAGTGTGCCGGGTCAAACACAAAGCCCTCGGGCGGCACCCAGTAGGGCATGCCTTTTTGCCGCCAGTGCTTGCCCTGCAGTTGCGAGGGAAAGTCAACGAAAGTGCGGCGCAAGGCAGATGGCGTGATGCCACACGAGTTTGCCGCATTCTCGCAGCTGCCATACTCGACCTCTGCCCCTGTGATCAGGTCGCGGCTGATGACAATTCCTTTGCTCCGCCGGTCCACCTTTGCAGCAGGCTGTTCAGGCACATTGGCGTCGACTGGGACAGCCGAAGGCACAACAGAAGGCATGCCGATGAGCACGGGCGGAAGTGTTGGTATGTTGGGATCACGAACCACACTGACAATTTCGTATTCGGGCATCCCCATCTGGCTTGCCAACGCCCTGGAAATCTCTTGGCACGGGTAGCTCAGCTCGACTCCAATGCTCGACAAGCTGCCACATGGGATCACGTTCTCCACGACATTGTACTTGAAGCCAAAGTTCGTCAAATACTTCTTGGGCCAGCATCGCTTGACAACTTGCACCATGTACACGAACAACTTTTCCGCCAGCTTGATATAGTTGACATAGTCGTCAGCAATGTAGTCTGACATCTCCAAAGCGTTGGCCAGGCGCACACTGCTGCAGTACCCGTGACTGTCAAAGACACTGAAGTCGTAGAAGTTTTCCTTGATGATACCCTCGACAATCTCGGCCTCTGTGTTGTGGAAGCACTGGAAGCTGAACATCATGTATCCGTTGTCGGTGTTGTGCTCCCCCAGCCAGTTTGTGATGCCCATCTTGATCGTTTCCAGCGTGAGCTCTTTGGCGTTATACAGGTCTTTGCGAAGGCAGCTGTCTGGCAGGCGCGCACAGACGTACAACCACGTCTCTTTGTCGCTGTTCTGAACAAGTCTACGTTCTTTCAATTCCGAGATGAACTCCTCCATAGGATTCCAGATAGCCAGTAAGCTTTGTGCAATGGCAAGGCGGACCGGTTCCGCCTTAGGGCTGTCTAGCTTGCAAATGATCTGCAACAGTGTCTCCTCGTCGGCCACTGGTGTCGCTGACTTCTCACCCGGGAAGTAATGCATGCTGTAGCGATACACGTTGTCGGGGTTGTCTTTCATTCGTTTCCAGATCACTCGCGCTTGGCATCCCTCGTTGCCGAACGCGGTAATGATGTCAAGGATGCTTTTGTGCTTGACACCATCAATTTCACACAACCTGAAACTGGTGTTATTGAACTCTTCTCCAATGTTGAAGATGGCCTGCGTAGTCATTTTTTATGACTTGCTTGCTTCTACAAATACTTGTATACATAGTTTTTAAGTAGTTTTACGTTTCACATTCCATAACAACTTTTCCTACGACGTTGTATATGACCCCTTTTTTCGTTGAATATTTCTTTGGCCAGGTTCGCTTGACAACTGCGACAATGTACATGAACAATTTTTCTGCCAATTTGATGTAGTCGTCATATTGGCCTGCAACGTAGTCTGTCATCCCCAAAGCTGCGGCCAACTTGACACTGTCTACATACTCACGACTGCCGAACACAGTGATGTTGTGAAAGTCGTACTTGATTATATTTTCTACGATTTCCGCCTCGTACCTGTTGCTACATGGGAAACCGAACATCATGTAGGCATTGTCTTTCATGTAGTTGGTGTTGCGCTCCTTCAAAGAGTAAGTAATGCCAAACTTTATCACATCAAGAGTGAGCTGCTTCGGATTCTGCAGATCTTTGTGCATGCAGCTATCCGGCAGACGCACTCGGACATACATCCACGTCTGTCGACTGTATGCATCATTCAAGTGGGTCGATATTTGATCTTTGAACAACTTGTAGATGGATTCTTGGAAGCTTTGCTCCCTGAATTTGTCCAAATGTGGTCCATCCATTTTGTAGATGATCTGCAGTATAGATTCAGAATCAGCCACAGGGGTTGGTGATCTCTGACCAGGAAATATGTTCTTGCTGTACTTGTATACATTGTCAGCATCATCTATTATTATTTTCCAAATGGTGCTCGCTTGCTCATCTTTGTTGGCGAGTATTGTGATGACATCGAACACACTCACATGTTTTACCCATCAATTTCACACATTCTTACATTTGATGTGTCTAGGAATTCACATTGTATTTTTGTGCAAATAAGCTTTCGTGTGTCACTCCTTACAACCTTTGTATTTTTTATAAAATCACTTATAAATTCAAAGGGCGGCAAAATGCTTTGTACCCTAGCAATGCGGAACTCTTCAACATTTTTACCTTTCAACGTGTAAATGATCCGCATCAGCGTCTCAGCATCAGCTACAGGTGATGTTGTCTCTTCAAAAGCAAATTGTGTATACATATGTTTTGTGATATATCTCATTTTGTTCCATATCACACGTGCATGGAAGGCATCAAATGCAGCGATGACATCGATAATGCTGCCATACTTGACACCATTTATTTCGCACAACCTGAAAACGCCCTGTGTAGTCGCAGCCATAATTTTTCAATATACACACTTTCTCAATATACACTTGTCACTATATTTTTAAGTATACAAAACATGAATTAAAATAAAGGTAATCAATCTGTTTCTTTTTTGCTAATTTTCAAAAAAAATCGATAATAATATAATTCAATCCTTTTAAAAGCGTACCCAGTGCAAATCGATATAAAGAATTACTGATATATAAAGTATAGAGGTTTCACCATGTCATTTTACAAAGAGCTGTCATACGACCATGATGTGGATACAATCCGTGGAATCCAGTTCTGCATCATGAGCCCTGAATCAATCTTGGCCCGTTCAGTTTGCGAGGTCAACCGCACCGACACGTTCAATGGAAGCGAGCCATGGCCCCACGGACTGTTCGACCCGCGCATGGGTGTCATCGACCACAACAAGGTCTGTGTCACGTGCGAGCAGAAGAACACGTTCTGTCCCGGCCACTTTGGACACATTGTACTGGCCAAGCCCGTGTTCTATGTCCAGTTCTTCAACATGGTCAGGAACGTGCTCAAGTGCGTCTGCTTCCGCTGCTCCAAGCTGCTCATCGACCCCGACTCACCTGAGGTCCAGCAGCTCATGCAGAAAAAGGTGAGTCGCCAGAAGCGCTGGGAGACGGTGCTCAAGTTGTGTGCCAAGGTCAAGAGGTGTGGCCAGTGCACCATCAACGGCTGCGGTGCCAAGCTGCCCAATGTGACCAAGGATGGCATGCTCAAGCTGGCCATGGAGTGGAAGGACCTGGGCGGTGAGGCGGGCGATGTCAAGAAGCAGATCCTGAACGCCGAGGACGTCCTGCGCATCTTTCGCCGCGTCAACGACAGGGACTCGGAGATCCTGGGCTTCCACAAGAAGCACAACAGGCCCGAGCACCTGATCTGCACTGTCCTCCCCGTGCCGCCGCCCTCTGTCCGCCCCTCGGTGCGCAACGACACGGGCCAGAGGTCCGAGGACGACCTGACCCACAAGCTGTCACTGATCATCAAGGACAACAACAACTTGAAGCAAAAGATCGAAAAGGGCGCCAAGGACCAGATCGAGATGTACGCCATGCTGCTCCAGTACGACGTGGCCACGCTGATCGACAACACCATGCCCGGCATCCCGCCCTCGCAGCACCGCACCGGCCGCCCCATCCGCTCGCTGGTTGAGCGCCTCAAGGGCAAGGAGGGCAGGATCCGCGGCAACCTGATGGGCAAGCGCGTGGACTTCTCGGCCCGCTCGGTGATCACGCCCGACCCCAACATCTCGATCGACGAGCTGGGCGTGCCCATCAAGATCGCCATGAACTTGACCTATCCCGAGATTGTCAACAACTACAACATGGACGAGCTGCGCACCTATGTCATGAACGGCCCTGACAACTACCCCGGCGCCAAGTACGTGCGCAAGGTCGAGGAGGGGCGCACTATTCGCCTGCGCAACATGAACAGGTCCGAGATCGTGCTCGAGATGGGCGATGTGGTCGAGCGCCACCTGATGAACGGCGACTACGTCCTGTTCAACCGCCAGCCCTCGCTGCACAGATCCTCGATGATGGCCCACAAGGTCAAAGTGATGCCCTACAACACTTTCAGGCTGAACGTGATGGTGACCCCGAGCTTTAATGCTGACTTTGATGGAGATGAGATGAACATGCATGTGGCGCAGTCACTGCAAACTCACGAGGAGTTGTTGCAGCTGGCCGCAGTGCCCACCCAGATCATCAGCCCCCGCGAGGCCAAGCCGATCGTGTCGGTGGTGCAGGACATTGTGCTCGGCCTCCAGCTGCTCACCAAGCCGCACGTGAGGATCAGCCAGAAGCAAATGTCCAACATCATGGCTGCCAACCCGCTGTGCACTGGCACCATCGCGGCGGCCAAGCATGTGAATGGCAAGGTGGAGGCGTGGACGGGCCACCAGCTCATGAGCACCATCATGCCGCGCAAGATCAACATGGAGATGGGCAACAGCCAATACGAGGACTCAAAGCCCGACCCCGATCACTTTGTTGTGATCAAGAACGGCCAAGTGTTGCAGGGCATGTTTGACAAGGACACGTACCAGGCGCGCACCCACGGAATCATCCATTCGATCTACAACGAGTACGGCCCCGAGGAAACGAAAGTCTTCTTTGACAACACGCAAAAGATGATTTGCAACTGGCTGGTGCTCAACGGCTTCTCGGTGGGCATCTCAGACTTGGTGGTGGACGACAAGACTATGGCCAACTTCAAAAAGATTATCAACGACATGAAGACCGAGGTCATGAGCATCATCAACACGATCCACTCTTTCACCTACGAGAACGACTCTACCAAGACCAACTCGGAGGACTTTGAGCGCAAGGTGAATGGCATCCTGAACAAGGCCATCAAGGACGTGGGGGACAGCGGCACCAAGCAGATCGACGGCAACACCAACCGCCTGATCAACATGATCAAGAGCAAGAGCAAGGGCAACACTATCAACGTGTCCCAAATGATCGGGTGCCTCGGCCAGCAGAACGTGGACGGCAGGCGCATTCCCTACGGCTTTGACGACCGCACCCTGCCCCACTTTACCAAGTATGACGATGGCCCCGAGAGCCGCGGCTTTGTGGAGAACTCGTTCATCAATGGCCTGACACCGCAGGAGTTCTTCTTTTCGGCCATGGGTGGGCGTGAGGGCTTGATTGACACGGCCGTGCAGTCTGTCACAGGCGACACCACTGTCATCATCTTGGTGAATGGCCAGCCTATCTACACCACCATTGGGGAATGGATCGACAGGGCGCTGGACACGGCTGCCCCCAACACGGTCCGCTATTTCACTGAAAAGCGCATGGAGCTGCTGGATGTGACTGCCTCTGCCATCCTGATTCCCACCACAGACTATGGCGGCAACGTGACCTGGGGCGAGGTCACTGCCATCACTCGCCACGACCCGGGCACTGAGCTCTATCAGGTGGTGACCGAGTCGGGGCGCAAGGTGATTGTGACCGAGAGCAAGTCACTGCTGGTGTGGCAGCCTGACCTGGGCGAGTTCAAAGAGGTGCCAACGCCCGAGATCCGCCCTGGCATGTTTGTGCCTGTCACGGCCAACCTGCCGCCCCCACCCACTACCACAATTGTCACCCACATCACGGTGCCAGGCACAACCACCAAGCTCGAGCTAGACCACGACTTCGGTGTTATGTGTGGCTTGTTCCTGTCTGCAGGCTACACCACCGCAAGCACCACCACGTCGATCACGTCTACCGACCAGGGAGTCCAGAAGTTCATCAAGGAGTGGTTTGCCGAGAGTGGCATCCCCACCAAGACAACAGCCACTACCATTTCTGGCACTTCCAAGTCGATGGCACACTTTATGGAGCACAAGGTGGGACACACAACCATCCCTGCCATCGCCTTTGTGGCCCCCGAGGACTTTCTGCGTGGCCTCTTGAACGGGTATGTGTCGGGCGAGGGCATCATCTATGTAGACCGCATCGATATTAACACTCCCACGCCAGAGCTCATGGAGGGACTGATCATGGTTTGTTCACGCCTCGGCATTCCCACATCCATTTGGATGCACCGCCTCATCATCCAGACCAAGATCGATGTGGTGAACGGGACCATCAACAGCAAGATCAAGCGGATGGAGGATGCCTTGCTTATCCCCGCTGTGTGCAAAGATGTTTTGCTTGACAAGATTATCGAGATCCACGTGATCGAGGATGCGGCCTCCAAGTATCCCAAGGTGTACGACCTCACCATCCCGTCCACGCTCAACTTTGGCTTGGCCAACGGCCTGCAGGTGCGTGACACTTCTGAGACGGGCTACATTCAGCGCAAGTTGGTCAAGGCCATGGAGGACTGCAAGGTGGGCTACGACCGCTCGGTGCGCAATGCCTCGGGCACGATCATCCAGTTCCTGTATGGCGAGGACGGCATGGACGCCAGCAAGATCGAGTCGCAGAAGCTTCCCACCATCGAGTGTGAGGACGTCCGCACCGAGTACTCGTTCTCTGCTGCGGAGCTCAAGGCGGTGCTCACCAAGGAGGCCTATGACAACGTGAAAAAGACCAAGGCAGAGTGGGAGCCGCTCATGACTGAGCACCTTGACCAGCTGGAGAAGGACCGCGAGTTCCTGATCACCAAGCTGTTCAACTTCAAGGTGGAGACGAGCATCATGTACCCTGTGTCGTTCGCCCGCACCATCAAGATTGCCAAGGGCCTCTACTCGGGACCTGTGAGTGACCTGGAGCCCAAGAAGGTCCTCGAGACCATCCAGCGCCTGTCTGACGAGCTCTTCATCAACACGAATCACCGTGGCAACCAGCTGTTCCACATCCTGCTCCGTTCCTACTTGTCGCCCAAGATGCTCATTGTGCACCACCGTCTCTGCACCGCGGCCTTTGACTATATTGTGCAGCAGGTGCGGCTCAAGTACTACGACTCGCTGGCACACCCTAGCGAGATGGTGGGCGTGATTGCCGCACAGAGCATTGGTGAGCCGGCCACGCAGCTCACTCTGAACACTTTCCACTTGGCGGGTGTGTCGGCGGCCTCAAAGACGGTGCGAGGTGTGCCGCGTCTCAAGGAGCTGCTGAGTGTGAGCAAGAACATGAAGACTCCCACCATGCGCATCCACTTCAAGGACGAGTACAAGAACGACCTGCCAAAGTGCCTCGAGTTCATGAACGACATCCGCCTGGTGCGCTTCAAGGACATTGTGGATGCCAGCAAGATCTTTTTCGACCCCAACGACTGCTTCACAGACGACTCACCCTTCATCCGCCTCTACAAGACGTTCCTAGTGACTGACCCCCAGCCACGCACATCGCCCTGGCTGCTGCGCCTCGAGTTCAACAAGGAGGCGATGCTCAAGTACAACATGGACATGATCCTCATTCACCAGAAGTTGATGGACTTTTACAGGGATGACACACTCTCGTGCATGTTCAGTGACGACAACGCAGACAAGCTCATCTTTCGCATCAAGCTCAACATTTCAGAGAGCCTGTCCAACATGGACGACACCCTCACAGAGCTCAAGGCGCTCGAGTTCAGCATCCTGGAAAAAATCATCATCAAGGGCACAGAGAACATCGAGAGGGTCAGCATTGTCAAGGAGGACAACCAGCGCTACAACACGCTTACCAGCCAGTTTGAGGCAGTGTCTGAGTGTGTGGTCTACTCGGACGGCACCAACCTGAGGGACATTTTGGCGCTTGACTATGTCAATCCAGTTATCACAAGCACCAACAACATCATCGAGGTGTTCGAGGTGCTGGGCATCGAGGCGGCGCGCCAGGCGCTCTACAACGAGATCCAAGAGGTGCTCGAGTCAGTCACGGTGAACTACCGCCACATCTCGATGTTGATTGATGTGCAGACCAACAAGGGCTACATCCTATCGATTGATAGGCACGGGATCAACCGTGGTGACATTGGCCCGCTGGCCAAGTGCTCGTTCGAGGAGACCACGGACAAGCTGATCAAGGCGGGCATCTTTGCCGAGTACGACAAGATCAATGGAGTGAGCGCCAACATCATTTTGGGCCAGGTGCTGCCGGCGGGCACGGGTGATGTTGAAGTCCTAATTGACGAGGACAAGCTACCCAATGGGGACGATGTGACCGACTACTTTGCGCCCACAGGCAATGGCAGTAACGATGCACAGACGATCGAGTGTGAGGAGGACAACTTTTCGTTCAACTTTACAATGCCACAGGTCAAGATGGGCGAGGGCAAGGAGCGCAAGGCCAACAAGCTCGAGATTGTGTAGCCAATGAAAAATACAAAACAAACATACAAAATACAAAAATGCAAAACAAAAACATTAAAAGTATTGGGCCAAGAATTCATTTATCGATTTCAATTTCTTTTTTACAAGAGCAATTCGATTTTGCAAGTCTTCAATAATGGCACTCATTACTCTTTGCCAAGAATTATCTGTCCTTCCATGAATCTATATATGACTCGATCATGGCAACTCGCTCCTCGATGACACACAACTCGGCTTCGAGATTATTAATTTTTGAATTTATATCCCTTGTATTCGAAGGACATGAACATCCAGTGCAAAGGTTGTCCACACTGCTACTCAAACGGGAAAACTCTCTCATTAACTTTTCAAGGCGCCCACTATCATTTGCATTTGCATTCGACATTTCTCTTTTGTACTGCTGGAATATTTCATCCCATAAACGTGAAAATAATAAAGAAGAAATCTATTAAAATCCATCGATGACCCCATAGTTCAAGAGATAGTCGAGTTTGCGTTCCATGATGAAGATTCTCTTTTCCAGTTGCATTAAAAATAAATGCAGCTCCATCAGTGTTGTGTACTTGCTTTCCATTATTTACAAATGGTCACATGATAAAGCGAGTCGGTAATTGCTTTATCTTTGATCTTGAAGTTCCTTGATGTATTTTTCAAACCTTGCAAGCCTTTTTTCAAGAACATGCACCTTGCAACTCAAGTCTTCCGCAAACTCTTGCACTCCTTGGATCTCGTTGTCATATACCATGGAAGTCTCACCACATATGTCCTCGATGTTGCCTGACAAGCGTGAAATTTCCAGCAACACTTGGTCCATGAGCATTGAAATATTGGAAGACGTCATACTGTCTTGCACCCTTATACTCTTGAATCAAATTGTAAAAAAAGAGAAATAATAAATAAAAGATACTGTCCGTACAAACTACATTATGAATTCATTATGCTGTGTTCTTCAAAACAACGGAAAATATATGCTATATATAAAATGAATGGCGCAGGTGCCTTTTTTTCTGTCTCCAAAAACATCGACTTGGAAGAGCAGTTCATAACAGTCACAACACCATTAAATACAACAACCGTCTTCAATATTAATATTTTTAGAGAAGTTATTGAGTACATTTTTGTAGAAATACAACTACTTTTTACCAGAAGTGATGGATCCATTCCATTCAAAATTAATGCGAGTCGATCAAAACTCGATGATATTATATCTAAGATGAACCATGTTGTTAACGTAATAAAAAAAGGGCCACATACAGATTTGGTTTTTGTGCAATATCAAACCTTGTTGTCACGTGTAGAATTTCATCCGTTTGTCAAAAATAAGGATTGTATTAGAATTATGAATGCCGATGTTGTAGTGATCGAAGATGAAACAAACATTGTAAATGAATATTCAATTCCAAATTTAAACAATGTAAAAATGAAAGCTAATTCATGCCAAAATGATGATAAATATTTATTATACGATAAACTAAGTACACAATTTTGTGATTTTGTCACAAAAGAAGGTTTGATGTCGTTAATTGATGAATACACATCAGATTCCACTCAGCTCAATATGAATACAATTTTATCATTCACTACAAAACAATTCAATTATTTGAAAACAATATATGTAAAAGATTATCGCATATTATATGATGTAGCTCATTTCAATTATTTGTTGATAAATATGTTTATAAAGTGGTATATGGAGTTAGATAAAGAAATCGACAATACATGTAAAATACTTTATTCTGGTGGATATTTATTATGTGATAGATTTGGTGTTCCTATTTCTAATCAAATCAATGAAAATGTATACCTCATGTCGTTTTTGTCAACTACTATATCTCGACAAATAGCAAGCAGGTTTCAACAGAACTCCATGTATGTTATCAATGTCCCAAAAGAACTAACTAGATTCTTGATGCCGATAAACAAGTGTTCAAGTCTAGCAGATGAATATGAAGTTATCTTACCTATTGGGACCTTATTGAGAGTCACAAAAGTTATTACAAGAGAAAATCCAACAACTAAAAGAACACATTACGAAATACATCTTACACTTCAAGATTACAACATTGACTCGATACAACAGTTCAAACACCTTTTTCAATTATCATCGAAAACACTGAAATCTCCCCAAATGGGTGGGGCAATTGAGAATGCAATTCCTGTAAAAAAATCTAAAATAAATTATTGTGGGTTTATTTCTGAACAGGATATGCACACCCTAAAAAATATATTAGGTGAAATCGCAATACCTATAAAAGATAATCTGGACAAGGTACGAGATATTGGCAATTATTTATGTAATAGATTGAAAATGGCATGTGATGCTAAACAATTTACAGGTAAATACACAGACTTAATAAAACAGATTTCATCTTGTGTTGAAGAATGTAGTGTTTTACCATATGTGCAGTACAACATAGATACATTAGATACAGATATTGGTTACATTAATATCAATAAAGTACAGAGTTTAGATAACTTGCCTTTCCCAATTCGGAATAGTATAGCTAGCCTATCTGAACTTGACAAAAAAATGAAGCAATTTTATAATGGTACTATTTTTACACAAAAGAAATATAGACATTGGCATTTGTATAATTTATATGAAAAGACACGGGACGACTTTCAAAAGAATATCATCAAAACTATCAAACAAAATATTGTGTACATGTAAATATTTTTTGCTACATATGATGTATATACAGATTATTTGACACACGAAAACATCATGGTATAGTGAATTATGCAAATTGTAAAAAAAGAGAAATAATAAATAAAAGCACCCAAGCACTCAACGGAGCTCTTGAAGTTCGTTGATGTATATTTCAAATCTAGCAAACCGTTTTTCTAAAACATGCACTTTATGATTCAAATCTTCCGCAAACTCTTGTACACCCCTTATCTCGGTTTCATACACTTTAGATGTCTCGCCACATATGTCATCAACATTGCTTGACAATCTTGCAATTTCTGACAGAACTTGGGCTAGTATTTCTTTTACATTTATGTGCCCTGCCATTTACACTGAAACAAAGCAAATTGTCCAACGCAGAGGAATAATATTGAATTGAATATACAATAAACAACAAGACAATCAAATGTCCATGAGCCTGTCCGTCACCTTGGGTCGTGCGCAAAACTCCATAAAGATGGGCTCGATGAGCGGGTAGAGTGTCTCTTGCTGCATGTAGGCGATGAACTCGATCATGCAAATGCCAAAGTGCCACCAGTCACGGGCGACCTCGATGGCATCTCCAACATAGCTCAGGTTCTTCCAGGCATCGTGCACAGCAAGGACACGGTCGATGCCAAACAGGGTCTTCTTGACCTCTGGCGACAACAGCCTGTAAAATGTGCAAGTGCGCCTTGCGTCCTCGACCCAGAACTTGAAGTACGTGTTGCTGGTGGGCGACGGGTACGTGTACTTGTAAAAGGGCATGTCGGCGTTGCGAATGGCCCGGTAGTTGCCCACCACAAAGCGCCACTTGTCCACGTCGCTCTCTTTTGGGACAACATAGATGTTGGCACAGCGCATGTCGCCGTAGAAGATCTCGTGCTTGTGCAGGAAGCTGATCAGGGTGTGCATCTTGGAATAGAGCTTCTTGAACACGGTCATAGGCTCCAGGGTGCCCATCTCGAAAGTGCGCAGGTCGCACACGTGCTTCTTGTAGACGATGCACGGCATGTCCTCGAACTCTTGAATGAGAAACTTGTCATTGACAATGCCCTTGTAAAAGGCAAACATGGTATATTTCTCCAAAAAGTCCTCGGGTGCGTACTCTTTCACAGTGTAGTAGAGCAGCGTGGTGCGCTGGAGCTCGTCGTCACGGTCCCGAATGGACAGGAGCTGCTTGAGGGCAAAGCCGTGATCGTTCATCCAGTCGACCAACTCTTCATAGGTCGATATGGTGATAGCTTGCTTGGCATCACTGTCCGCGTTGTACATGGTGATGAGGTACATTATGATTGTGCTGATGCCCTTTTGTACTTTTTAAAAATATCGATTTTTCGTTTATATCGGCCAAGCCACAACAAAACACAATGCTTGTCCATGTGCTCTTTTTGCGAAAAACAATGTGTCGCTCTCAAGTATTGTTCAAGATGTGAGCTTGCTCGCAAGAGTGCCATGACAAGGAGCACATCAAGCTTTGTGAAGAGACCGTCAAAGATGACATCGAGAGCAAGTGCCCTGCGATCAACCGCAAGTTCAGACACTGGCTTTTGAAGAACAAGACGTGGAATGGCATCATTGACCTTGTGCCAAGTACTTTGAAGGTGTCATCAAGAAAGGCAGCAACACCAACATTCGCTTCTACAAGGACCGCGAGCCTACTTTTTATATCACGGAACCAGCTCCAGAAGCACATGAGCGAGGTCATGCAACGCATTTCCAAGCAATTATAAATGACTTTATGACATGCATTTATTCTCACATTTATTGCATTGGCTTTGGAACAAAAAAATACCAAATGTAAAGACATGATAGAATCCATCATTCTCACTGTCCTCTCGGGAGTGTCCCTACTACTTTACAAGCTCTATGACCCCAACAAGGACATGCAACGCCACTTTCACCAGAATGAAAAGGCAAAATATTACTTGCTCCAGTTTGCTGTCATCTCGCTAACCCTTTCGCTCATGTTTCACGGCCGCCACGTAGTTTGGTTCTGTTTGAAACACGTTTGGAATAAGATCTTTTGATTTCAAGAGATACTGTCCGTACATTTTAAAATTTATTTAGCAGGCTCGCTACACTTTTGCCTTATCACTTTTGAAAAGTCTTCTGGAAAGTCTGCATGGGTAAATAGAAACTTTTTATTCTTTGAATAAAGCTGAAAATCAGTGCTCTTTTTTTCCTTGTTGATCATGACGTAAAAATCAACTGCTTTGTGATGCCCCACACATTTAAACCTATCGGGATTGTCGGGCGTCTTTCGAGATACCAAGATGCAATTAATCTTGCACACCTTGACCAAGTGCTTGAGAAGCTCTAGACTATCCTTGTCACTGTCCCTGTCCCCTACTATAACATCACGTGATAACGCTGCACTACTGTACACCTTGTTTTGAATGTGGTGGAACAAGTCAACAAGCCAGTTGCCCTTGATCACATTCAAGCTAAACTCTTTCAACCGGATCGCCAAAAACGTAGGAAGTGGCACCGTTTGGCCTGTGATCCACCTCACATCTTGCACAATTTTATCTATTTTTACATCCAAATAATCTCTAGCAATATTTACTTGAACTGGCTCGAAATCGAAATTGCCAAAGGCACCCACACGACTCAGAATGTCATCTAGACCGTCCTTTCTGATATCAGCATCCGTGTATACCAAAATGTCATTGCTAGCCACCCTGGCGGCTCCCACAGGACGCACCACAAGGGCTATCAACGGGTTCAAGAGGTCCTCGATGCACCGTTCCATGAGCACATTGTAAAATGTAGTGGGGACATTTAGCTTGCAATGAGCACCGGTTTTTTTACTTGCACCGCCTTTTACACTTGTCTTTTTATCACTTTGCTTACCAATACTTTTTACAGATTTATTTTGTAAAGATTTATATTTAGATTTAGATTTTGAATCAGAAACAAAAATGCATTGCCCCACACACTCTTCCTTGCGGCTTATCGTAGAACATACCCGGGTGGAAAGCTGCTTGGCAATAGCTTCCTCTCGGCTCTTCCACACTGCTCGTGGCAAATACTTTTCCAGTTGATCCATGAGGTCGAATCGCCGCATTGTCTTGGGTATAGGATTCGCTGGATGCCTCATGGTGTATATCATACCCTCGAGCCTGCGGTGTTTGATCAAGTGTATAAGCTCATTCCATAAGAATGTGAAAAGCAACTCGATGTATTGCGTTCGGTCTATAAAGTCCTTGCGCTTATCCAACTTTTCGTGGCTGATAAAGATGGCACCGTCACGGATCACTTCCCTGTAAACATCACTCTCTTTGATTTTTGAATATTTTGCAAGAGGAACATAGACATAACACCCCTCTACCTTGAGCGCCACCTTGTTCCTGCTCGGCCCTTTTAGGACTCCCTCGACCTTGTAATATTCTTGGCCAAGTGATTTATTGATACTAGTCAAAATAGTTTTCACAGCAGCTGGGTCAATATCGTGTTTAAATGTCTTGATACACGTGTCCAAGAACATGAATCCTGAATTATGATTAAAATCCATGGGGGCTGGGGCCTTGAGTGGCACAATGATATTGGATTTCAGATAATAAGCAATGACATGCAATTCGAAATTGAGCAGCTGTGCCACGACACCAACACCAAGATGCTCTTTGATCTTGTCCGCTAAAGGATCATAGAGGCCCTTGTTGCATGTCCCCATGTACAACTTGACTAGGCGCCCGATGGCCTCGTTATCGGATATACCATGTTTCTTTGTATAGCTAAACCCGCCTTTCTTTTTCGTGACAGGATTCAAATTATATTTAACATGATAGACAGGCTCGTAAAAGTTGTCTTGATTGACCAAGATGACAGTTGGCCGCTCCTTGTTAAACGTGGTGTCTGCATTGCTATAAACCGGACAAGACAAGTGAAACACACCCTTTTTCTTTTCCACAGATTCCTCAATCACAATCAAGTTGTAGCCGTTGGCGTTCATCCATGGCCTATGAAGTTGCACCAAGTAGCCAAAGATCTCGTGCGTCTTTTTTATTTTGGGGTTCAACATGTATTCTTTAAAGGCCGCCATGGCGTTGTACAATCTAAACTCGCGCACTATAAACTTGGCATATTTCACTTCCATGTCAAATTCGGTGAGGTCGCGGACAATGCCAGCCAACGCTTCCAAGTTGAACCGCTTGATATATTCAATATTAATCTTGTTCAAAAAGTGTGTTTTAAAGTCATTAAAATCCCGCAAATCATGAATATTCTTCCGCTCGTCTACCACGGAGAGGAAACGGCGACACAAAAGACCATCATGAACACCCAAGAACTCGTCCATGCTCACATGTGTAACAATTGATGCTACCAACTCATCCACTGTCTTGATCTTGTCATTATCAAACGTGCTCACGATTGCTTGAAGGAACGATTGGTTATTCAAAGGAATGCCAAAGCGTACATAGCAATCGGTCTTGTCTCCCATCATGCCTTGTCCGCCATCTTTACCCCCACAAAATTTGTTTCCGAAAAATGTGGCCAGGGATTCAGGAAGCATCCCGTAGCGTTGCTCTTCCACTGGGAAAATATCGGTCTTGATATAGTTATCGCTTCCCACAACCTGAGTGCACTTGTCGGTCTTGTCAGAGAGAGGCTTCTTGAAGCAACACGGCATACAAAGTTGGTTCGGATGTTGCGTGGGACTCAGATAGCCAACATAGCGCTCACGACCATTCCAATAATCTGGTGTATCGAAAATGATTGGCTCCTCGCTGATCCCTGGAAACGGACACTTGCCCTTGTACTTGCCATTGAACTGCTCCATGGTCAAACCCACCCTGCTCTTGGGACACCACACCTTGGGGCACCAATAGTTGTTCTTGGCCGCAAGTTCAGGGGTCGATCCATAGTTTACCGTGTCTGTGATGGCCCCAGGAAAACACTTTTTATTATATTCTAATTCCGTTTTGCTCGTGACAATTGGCTGTCTCATCGATACCTTTTGGCACGTCTTGGCATATTGCTTGCCTGTGTTGACAGTAAAGAGCGCCTTGTCAGCCTCGTACAATTTATTCAACGCATACTTGTGTTGCCAATCTCGCTTTTCCACAGGAGCACCGCCTTGCAACATTTTCGCAGGTCCACCAGGGCACTTGCCTTTGAGCTTCATCTCGGCCACCTCGTCATCAATGCCTGCACTTTCACTTGCACTTGCACTTGCATCGCCCATGCCATCGTTTTCGTCATCAAAAAACGAGTTATCGGCACCTGAATCAGCATCCCCATCGAATGCAAAGTCGTTGATATCTAGATCAAAAAGCCCACCATCCCCCTTGTCATCATCATCGTCATCCAATTCATCAATCTTGTCCACTATTTTCTTGTTGCGTGCAGTGATATCGCGCCCCTTGACAATCGCATATCGAATAGCATGCACAATGCGCTGTATCTGCAGTTGTGTCTCGGCCCCATCGATGATGAACCGATAGCTGAGCTTGTTGGATTTGACCCGTACTACAATATGATGTTGGGGTTTAATACGGAAAAACGTGCGAGCATCCTCGTTTGCCCCTTGGATGTGCTTCCACTGCTTATACACCTCCTCGCCATCCACCCCAAAAATATCTTGCACTCGACCCACTAACTCCGCCTTGGCCATCGAAAAGTGTTGGCTCATGTAAAAAAGTGCGTTAAAGTTGTTACAAAAGCGGTTGGCTCGCTTGCACAAGAGCTGAATAACTCCACCTGTATTGCTCATCACAGTAAACATGGGCGCCAAGTTCTCTTCGACCGACTTGATGAGTTGTGCCTCGGTCACCTGCTGCTTGTCGTCCTCGATCATACCCGATGCAATTATCTTGTAGGCTCCGTCATTGTGAGGATCCAGCATGGGAAACGTTGGCAATATTATTTTGATTTCATCTCGAATATATTCTAAAAGTTTAGGAATAGGACGGGAAGCAAAAATGGCCTGGTGTGCAATCTTGAAATTAATCTTGATATCGTACATGCCTGTGGCAAAGATCAAAAGGGTGGCATAGAGGTCGGGTGCATCGGGTATCATCATTTTCAACACGATGATTTCATTATTTGATTTTACAAAGCGCGAGCTCTCTAGCTTGGACCAGGTGCCAATCATATTTCGCGCCCCAATGAACGACGAGTGCACTTTGAAAATGGTCTTGGAGGCCGATATCCACTTCATAAAGGGAGTGTGTGCATTGGGTACCGTATTTGTAAACAATTTAAACATGTTGAGTGTTGTGTTTTGCATCTTGTCCACCCGATAATGCAAATAGTTGGTGATGCACTTGGTGACCTTGGCGCCATCTTCTAGGGCATTGAACGCCAACACATTGTTCAAATCGGCATCCAACTTGGTCAGAACCCCCTTGTTCCATAATGCCACCTGTCCCTTGCGCTCGTTCCCATCTCGCACATATAGGATATTTGACAATGGGCGAAATGATTCAATGGTAAAATCTGCATTGTCATGGCCTTCACCTGCATATGCATCTGCACCTGCACCATATATAATAAAAGGGCCATCTTTAAAAGTGAAGGAAATCGGCACGTACACGGTCTTGAACACTGCCCTGATAGCCTCCCGCGCCTTTTCCTTTTCCACTTTTTCGCCATCGCCAACATACTTGACCCGTTTGCCAGTGGCCTCGTAAAACGCACTGGTAAAATCCGCAGCGCTCACATGTTGTTGATCCCTAAACACGTTGAAAATAAACTCATCAGCTGAGCTATCGTGCTTGCAAGAAATAAACGGCTTTTTCACACCGCCCCCTGCGTATGCAGCAATCTTTGCTTCTACCACCTTGACTATGTCGTCGTGAAAGATGGTCTCTTTTAGGAACACGGCACCATCCGTTTTCAACGCAAGCTTGTTCACCGCATTCTTACCAAATATTTCAACAATGTTCTTGATGCGAACCGCGAGAGGTTTTTTGCCCTCCCATATATTCCAAAAGCGCTCGTCCCTCCCGGCAAAAACATACAACTTGCCGTCTATTTTGACCTTGTATACAGGATATTCGCTTATTTCTTTACAAAATGAATGGTGTTTCATACCGTTTCTTTTTATTTAGGCTCAGACATATTTGTCTCTTGTACTACAAACTTTCTAAACTACAATAGAGTTGTTGATCTTGATGCCACAATAGTCGGCCGGCCTGTCAGCATAATCCGTCTTTTTATAGAGCCGCATGTCTATGGCCTCGTTCAAAATATATTTGAAATTATTCCAAAATCCGGTCGTATGCCCTACGTCCGATGTCATGAGGTGCCCCAGCTCATGAATGGCCACATATAAAATCGTATTCTTGTCCACAAACTCTTGATTCTTTTGGCGGATACAGAGAATGATTTTTTCTCCCTTGTTAACACTATACGAAGTGTAACCACTGTCGGGGCTGCCCTCTGATATCGAACTGGGATTAAAATTCTTATAAAGGCGTTGAACATCCGCATTGTCAGGATATTTAGCCATGAGGTGATTGACAAGTGTACTCAAGTCCTTTGTCACGGCCGCCAAAAGGTCCGCAGCCTGCTGCTTGTCGTCCAAGTTGCGCACCAGATATTCGCGTTGATCAGTCGACGATTTCACATATTCAACTTCTCCATAGTGGTTCATCAAGTACATGAGCAGAATTATTGCCATGATGAAAATGACGAAAATCTCGGTAAAATGAATCATATTGTCTCGTATATTACAATCTTGCGATGGAATAAATATTTGCGCCGGGATAAAAAGATGACTACTTCAAATTATAGTTTAAGTGCAAGACGCATATCATACTACAACTAGTATTTTCCAAATGTCAGCAAAAAAGACACCCATTGTGTTCCAGGCCCTCGCATGGCACGCTGAGGACATCGAGACGGACGAGGTCCACGAAAAACATGGCCCCATATTGCAATACGTGATCAAGATTTTTGGCATGGACGCCGAGGGCCGCAAGATCTCCGTGTCGGTCAAGGAGTTCCCGGCGTTCTTTTGTGTCAAGGCCGAGCCCCACTGGCACACCGACGAGATCAAGATCCTTCGCTCTTTTCTGACGCGCAACTTGAAGTACCACCACACAAGGTTGTTGCGCAGCAAGGACTTTTGGGGGTTCACTGACAATGAAGAATTCAACTTTTTGCGCATCACGTTTTCGAGCCAGAAGGACATGAAGCATGCCATCTCGGTGCTCAACCGCTACCACAACATCTCGGGCCTTGGCCAGTCTATCAAGATCAAGATGTACGAGTCCAACATTGACCCCTACATCCGGTTCATCCACATGAACGGCCTTCAGCCCACAGGCTGGATCAAGCTCGACAGGTACTCGACCAGCACAGACCTGTTGCCTGCCATCTCGGACGTCGACGTGGAAGCACACTGGAAGAACGTGTTGCCCTTCGAGAGCGACGCCATTGCTCCCTTTCTCGTCGCAAGCTTTGATATCGAGTGCACAAGCAGTGGTGGCGACTTTCCAATGCCCAAGAAGGACTACAGGCACATCGCCTCGCAGCTCTATGACATTCACAAAAAGATGACAAGCCGTGGGCTCACTGACTACAACAAGAAGACAGGGCTCAACACATGCTTGCTTGCAGCCATTGGCCTTGGCCCGGAGCACCCCGAGTTCTCGATTTGCCGGGTCATTCCCAAGTTCCAGCCCAAGGACACGGCGTCAGAGGCCATCGAGGCCATGATAGACGAGGTCAACACGATCTTGGTGCACAAGGCGGTCAAAGACAAGGTCGTGACGGCGCTCGCCAAGTTTTTCGAGAAGCGCCCTGAGATCTTCCCGCCCTTGAGCGGTGACCCGATCATACAGATTGGCACAACATTTCACAGCTACGGCTCAAAGGAGTGCTCGTTCAGGCACATTGTGACACTGGGCTCGTGTGAGGACATCGAGGGGGCGACTGTGGAGACATGCGGGTCGGAGGAGGAGTTGTTGTTGCGCTGGACCAAGATGATGCGCAAGGTCAATCCCGACATCATCACAGGCTACAACATCTTTGGGTTTGACTTTGAGTACATGTACCACAGGGCCCAGGAGCTTGGTGTGGCCCAGCGCTTCATGAAGCTCTCCCGCTTCAAGGACAGGACGTGTGGCTTCAAGGAGCAGCGGCTCTCGTCCTCAGCATTGGGTGACAACTTTTTGAAATACGTCGACATGGAGGGCAGGGTGCTCTGTGACCTGATGAAGATCGTGCAGCGCGACCACAAGCTGGACTCGTACAAGCTGGACGCAGTGGCCAACCACTTCATGAAGCTCAACAAGCACGACGTCTCGCCCCAGGAGATCTTTGCCCTGCAGAAGGGATCGGCTGCTGACCGCAGGAAGATCGCCGAGTACTGCATTCAGGATTGCGCGCTCTGCAACTACCTCGTGATGAAGCTCGAGATTGTGGCCAACAACATGGGTATGTCCAACGTGTGCCTCGTGCCCATGTCGTTCATTTTCATGAGGGGACAGGGCATCAAGATCTTCAGCCTGGTCTTGAAAGAGTGCTATGCCAACGGGTACATGATCCCGGTGATCAAGAAGGACATTTCGGTTCGCAAGGAGGACATCGAGTTCTTTGGGTCAGAGACGCTCAAGGCGTCCAAGATCGAGGACGAGGTCAAGCGGCTGTGCAAGTTGTTGCGCACCGAAAAGGCCATGGACAACTTCAAGCCCACGAGCATCTCAGCAGGCGTGATTGCGACGGCGATGGCCAACCTGTCTGTCACAAGCAACAAGTTGATTCCGCCCCTGTCCTTGTTCCAGGGCAAGTGGAAGTGGCTCAAGCAGGCCGACCTGGACCATGTCATCTCCGTGGTGCAGAAGAACAATGACGAGGACCAAGTCGAGCCAGTGTCCCTAGATGACGACTCGTACGAGGGCGCCATTGTGTTGGACCCCAAGACATGCATCTATGTGGACCAGCCCGTGGCAGTGTTGGACTATGCATCGCTCTACCCCTCGTCCATGATATCGGAGAACCTGTCGCACGACTGCATTGTGTTGGACCCCAAGTATGACAACATCGAGGGGGTCGAGTACCTTGACATTACATACGACCTGTATGATGGCAAGAAGCAGAAAATCGGCGAGAAGCACTGCCGATATGTGCAGGGGGAAAAAGGGATCATTCCGCGCATCTTGCAGAAGCTGTTGACGGCGCGCAAGACCACCCGCAAAAAGATGACATGGAAGACTTACGGGGGCATATCTGGCATCTATGACGAAAAGGCACAGACCATCACGGATACCGCAGGTACAGGCACGGTGGTCAAGGTCGTCAATCCCACCGAACTCACGGACACCTTCAACGAGTTCCAGATTGCGGTGTTGGACGGCCTACAGAACGCCTATAAGGTGACTGCCAACTCGCTCTATGGTCAGATTGGTGCCAAGACCAGCCCTATCTACCTGAAGGAGATTGCCGCATGCACCACGGCCACTGGCCGCAAGATGATCATGATGGCCCGTGACTTTCTCGTGGACAAGTACAAGGCGGACGTGATTTACGGTGACACAGACTCAATTTTCGTGACGTTTCCCGAGCTCAAGGCGGACACACCCCATGGCAAGATCATGCCCTCGATATTGGCCAGCCAGGCTGCCTCTGCTGAGTTCAAAAAGCTTATAAAGAAGCCGCACGACCTCGAGTATGAGAAGACGTTCTGGCCGTTCATCCTCTTGTCCAAGAAGAGGTATGTGGGCAACCTGTATGAGATGGATGACCGCAAGTTCAAGCAAAAGAGCATGGGCATTGTGTTGAAGCGCAGGGACAATGCCAACATTGTGAAGAAGATCTATGGTGGCATCATTGACATCATCTTGAGTGAGCAAGACGTGTCCAAGTCGGTTGACTTTTTGACAAGCAGCCTCAGCAACCTGATCAAGGGCAAGTACCCCATCGAGGACCTGATCATAAGCAAGTCGCTCAAGGCCGAGTACAAGGACCCCACACGCATTGCCCACAAGGTCTTGGCGGACCGCATCGCGGAGCGTGAGCCTGGCAACAAGCCCCAGATCGGCGACAGGATCCCTTACTTGTACGTGTCGATGCCCGAGCCAGAAAAGGGGGTCAAGCAGTTGCAGGGCGAGCGCATCGAGACGCCGCAGTATACGCAGCAGGCTGGCCTCAGCCCCGACTACAACTTTTACATTACCAACCAGATCATGAAGCCCATCCTCCAGATCTATGCATTGGTGGTGGAGCAGCTGCCGGGCTTTGGGGCCAAGCCACCTAACTACTACAAGGTGATTGCGCGGCGGCTGCGGCAGGAGCTGAACAACGAGGACAAGGAAAAGGACAAGATGTCGACCATTCGGGAGATGGACGTCAAGCAAATCTTGTTCGACCCTATATTGGCCAAGATTGAAAACGTCAAGATCAAAAAGTCATTAGTTGCCAAGAAGTATTACAAGGACAAGAACGGACAAGTACCCAAGGACGCAGATGCCTAAGTGGAGTGTATAAGGACAAGTACCCAATGATGTGTAAATGACTGAATGCACGAATATAAAAGGTATTGACAATATCGGGTGCTCGTGCTATATCAACACAGCATTACAATGCTTGTACAGTGATCCAACATTTGATTCATTTCTTATCAAAGCTATTCGCAAAAATAGTAATAATGCCAACTTGGCCCCGCTACTTCGCCAAGAAACAATACAGCAAAACATCAGACCTCTAGTCCGTAGCTTGCATCAGCGGATTGGTAAATACATGGACCTCAATATGCAGAATGACATGCAAGAGTTCCTATTATTGCTTTTCGACGAGCTTGACAAGGAATTGGAAAAGAAAAACATGGATAAAAGGCAAAGGTCACAAGAGCCTCACACATTCCATTCATTTCTGAAAAAAGAGTGGGCGCGTAATCACTTCCAAGGGGTTACATCGCTCTCTGACAGGATCTATGGTCAGACAGTGTCACAGATCAAATGTCCTACATGTGCCAAAATCTTTCACAATGCCGAGAACTTTTGCACACTCACGCTTGATCTCCCCACTAAAGAGACAACACTCATTGACCTTGTCTCGGACTATTTCAAGGGTGATATTGTTAATGATTGGAAGTGTGACACCTGTGGCACTACCCATGCTCAAGTCCAAAAGGATATCAAGCTGACGCGTGTTCCCAAGGTCCTCATGATCACGTTGAAGCGATTTGGGGATGGGCCATATCGCAAAAATTCAAGCCATGTTGAAATTGTTCCCGACATTACTCTAACATGTCTCATGAGAGAGCAACACAAGTACAATCTGACAGGTGTGGGATGTCACACGGGATGTGGACTGGGTGGACACTATTACGCGGTTGTAAAAGACACAATCAATAGTGACTGGTACACAGTGGATGACGAAACTGTCACAAAAGCCAAGGGTGTCGACGGCCGTGCTGCCTATATGCTCTTCTACTCTGCCTTTTGATTCTTCAACGCCTCTTGGAGCTCCCCTGTGGTCATCTGTTGAGTCCGCAACAATACATCCACTAATTCTTTTACAGTACCCGTCTTCAACTTGCTAATAGTTTCCTTGGCAGCTTCTTGGCTTGTCGTGATGCCCTCTAGAGTGCGAGTAGCCAATCGATCGATCTTGTCCCTGTCCGGTCCATCTCCAGAAAGCGATTGTGTGAGTTGTATAAAGCGCTCTAGAATCTCCATTTGTTTTTGTACTTGCACTTCGTACTCGGCGGCCACCCCACTGATTGCGTACTCAAATATGTCTTGATATTGAGAAATGATTAGAATAAAAATCACATTCATTTGGATATATTTATAGCGGTAAAACATGGCGTCCGTCTGCAATCGGGTAAAAGGTGCGAATATAGTACCAAGCTTTTTCTGCATTTTGTCTCCTACAACACCCGACTCGCTAAACCGCGATTGAAGTGGTTGCATTTTAGCCTCGTTTGTGCGAGCCAAGGAATTATAAAGCTCGCTATCAGAGTTTATAGAGTCACGGCTACCTGTACCGTTGGGGAACATGGCCTTGTCCGTTTGCGCTATCACTTCGATCAATTCACGCTTATTTATTTTTGGGTTGTCAGGCAGAGCCTCAATAAAGCGGCGCACCTCGTTTAAATCATTGTTCTTGAAAACCGACATGCCAGCGGCGAATTGGTCAATAAGATTGTTGAGACGTGGCACTGACTGCTGATGACTTTGTGCAGCTCCCATTTACTTTTACTATATAAGAAATTGTCAACACGATCAAAACAATAAAATAAATACAAGATGGATCATTTCTTGGCCGAAGTTTTTGATCTATATTCCCACAAGGACATTTATGAAAAGATAGGGCTTGCTATAGTCGATGGTCAGTTCAATTACCAAGAGCTCCTCACACACCCTCTTGTTATCAAGGGCCTTTTGAACCGATGGGTATATCGCAAGATTTTCAAAGTAGAGCCATGTAAGCAACACATCAAACATGATTACAATCTCTTTCACGAAATATTCAAATACAACATTGCCACCAACACAATTTACAAGTTCATTCAGATAGGAGCCGAAGCAAATATCAGTATCGAGTTTGAAAAGTACAAGCACGCTATCACTTCTGACGTATATTTTGTCAAGCAAGAGCTTTACGACAAGTTAGTGGCACGTGTTGGAAACACGAAAACATGCACATATGATTCCACCAAGACTCTATTCGAGCTTTTTAAACAATGCATTGGACCTGATGCCAATTTCTATAAAGACCAGATACAGAAAATATATGCTAATGAAAAAGGAAATAAAAACATTGTTACAAATCTGGATCTAGATGTTCCTACACTCCCTGTCCCACTCACAACATATAGCCAAGCTGATCACACTCTACGGATTTGTGCAAACGACTACTACTTGTGTCGCACAATCTACCAACAAAAGGTGTTGATCATTGGCGACGACGCTCCACTCGATGTCATGTCTGTTATTACAGCTTACAACCCAAAAGTAATATTCTACACGGATCCTTCGCGATCGCTTTTTGGTCTATCTTACCATGCCCCCATCGAGTACATTGCTGCTATTCCCAAGATAGCCAAAGAGTGCGTCATCATAGGTGCCAATGCATCGCTATGGGAAAATGCGTGTGTGATACCGTGCACAAAGGACATTCTTGCTTTTGACTATTTTGCGAGCACCATGATAAAAGAGTTCGCCAAGCAACCTGTAAATATTCCGAGCGAAATTCTAAAAGAATATTTTACAATTGTAAACAACTTGTCAGAACAAACGAGGACGACAAAAAACCCCAAGAATAGCATCTTGGTGATTGACAATCGGAAAAACATGATGAACGTTCTTGCAATCCAGATCTCGCTTAAAAACCTGCAGCACGATACATGGTCTATCATTTTCATGACTCTGCCTGATAACGAAGAGTATTATAGGACACATATGCCTGATCATGATATCAACTTTATCACACACCCTATTCAACAAAAACAAGGGCCATTCAGTATTGAGGACTATAACATTTTGATGAAGGACCCATTGACATGGCGACTCCTAGACAACCTCGGTGTTGAAACGGTGCTGACAGTACAAGACGACGGCATCATACTCAAGCCAGGACTTGAAACCGAGTTCTTTGACAACGACATGAAGTGTAATTATGATTACGTGGGTGCACCTTGGCAACCTAGTGACATGTTAAAAGGAACAGCCCCGGAGTATGTGGGCAATGGTGGCCTTTCGTTGCGCAATGTCAAAATGATGTGTTCTATCGCGGAAGCCCCTAATACATGTCGTGACAAGGTATTTAATGTGATGCAGCCGATGCCCGAGGACGTATTTTTTGCCACTGAAATCAAGAAAATAAATGGCTCGCGACTCCCTACAAGGAATAAAGCTCATCGATTTGCATCAGAAATGGTAATCAACCCATATTCCCTTGGAATTCATAAGCCATGGGGATATCACCCCATCAACCAAATAAAAAACATGTACTTTGCAACTGATTACGCAAAATCATGATGACTTAAAATTGAAGCTAGTTCGGCATCTCTTTTCTTCACAATATTCTGAACTATTTCTTTCGTAAAATGGGATTGTTGAATAGTATATTGTTCATATTTGATTTCTTTTCTACTTTTTAATTCTGCTTCTTTTTCTTTCCGTTTTGCAACAACCAATGCATTTCCAGCATCTCTCCGAGCAATCCATGCATGATATGATGCATCATTATCGTCTTTATCTATTTTGGTGTGGGTAAATTGTGGCAATAACGAAAGTAGTGTGTGATTTGCAGATTGTGTTCTATACAAACATTTAATCAATGCATCTGGTAGCTCACGTTTCTCTCCGAATATGCGAGAAATATCAATCAATTGTTGTTCAAGATTTTCGTTATTTTGTGGAAATGTATTCAATATATATTTTACAACATGATATTTCGAAATATATGCCATGATCCAATAATAAAAACGGCTTTATACCAAAACATAGCAAAACTCACACAAAGGCGAAAAATGGCACAGCGAGTAGAACAACTGACACGGCCATGATGATTGACTTGAGCGCACGAATAGCCCGCAGTCCCTCGGTATTATACCTGAAATATTTCTTTGTTTGCATGTATTGTGCTACGATGCAAATAATTGTAAAGAGCAAGAGCACATAGATGCCCCAGTCGATGATGAACGCCTTGATTAGGTCTGCGTTAATAATGAAATCACCCGAAGGTCGTTGGAAGATGTACATGGTCAGGAAGAGCACCGTGAGCATAAACATGATGAGTCCAAAGTCGATGGCAAGGAAGATGCAAATCATAACGACAAGGTTGGGTGGGTCTGAATTTTGCGCATAGACATTCTTCATGTACATTTCACTAAAAATCTTTTCGGTCAAGAAAAGCGACATGATAATTAAAAGAAAGTGAAATGCCTTGAGCACATAGCAAGCGATGAAGTGACTATCGAGTACGATATCCATGAGAGAGTGTTCATTATTGTATATCGAGATTAGTTTGGCATTTAAAGTAGCGATTTCCTGAATAAACTCGGTGCTCTTTTTTCCAAAGGCAGCACTTGCGTCAGGCGAGTTCCTATCTGCCAAGTTCTTGAGCTTTTCACCAACTTCACCCCCATGTTGCTTCGGTGAGTCAATATCGTTGTCACTTTTCAGCGTTGAGAAATTTGATAGATAAACATCTGCGAACCGATCACCAACCCCCTTGATTATAAGCGACAATTTTTCCACATTGGGCATGACTTCGTCTGTGATGGTCTTCATGACACCTCGATAGTCTTCATATGCCCATCCTAGCTCCTTAGAGTCTTCGGGATGTCGCTTGGCCCATAGGTTGTACTGGTCCTCACTCATGTCCATGTATTCCATGAACCTTGATATATAGCCGTAATTGTGTCTCATTTTTCGCAGATAAAACTGCTTGCAATGCTTGTAAAACGCCACGTACAATGATTTGGCCTCGACAAAGAACTTGTTCATCTCGCGAATGACCGCCTCTTGAGTGCGCAACGACACAGAGCCTTTCTTTTCCTGATCTTGTCTTTTTTTTTCAAGCTCACCTGTCTTGTCTTTTGCTTCAATATCACTGTTTATCAACACTTGGTTGTCCTTCATATTCTTCACACGCTCGGTGATTGCAAGCACTGTTTTTTTGAACAGTTGCTCCAAGGCTGCAATCTGACTTTTGCCTATGTTTGTGGCAATCTTGTGCTCGACTTTCAAATCCACCACTAGTTTCTTCATGACGGACAAGTTAAAAGTGCGACGCAACGACGAGTTCTTGAGTTTTGAAACAGTATTACTCGGAGGGCATTTACATTTTGTTCCTTTTCTCTTGGCTGTTTGCTCGAAATCCTCCGAGTTTGAATCGTCCGCATCACTTTCTTCCTCTTCTTCCTGTTCCTGTTGTCGCTTGTTCCTTCTTTCTTCCTTGGCCAATTGCTTTTTAAGATTATGAAAATCTTTTTCCTTGGTTCTTGTGGCATGGGTTTTTTTTAAAGCAGTCTTGACCAACTCGTCTTTGTCATCGCTATCAGCTTCACTTGCGCTTCCACTGTCACTATCACTGTCACTATCACTTTCACCATGATCGCTCATACGAGATCTTTCACGTTTATTGTGAAACGGATTACTATTGGGGTTCCAATTTTCAAAAAGTGATTCAAATGGATTTTTACCAATCCAAGCCTCTTGCAGTGTATTAAACGGCTTATCCCATGACGACACGGACACTGACATTGAAACTATTATTTTACACGCAGATTTTTTACATGCACAAAAACATGGCACCTCTGTAATAATGGCGAGTTCTGCACCAACGCAAAACAACCCCGACATGTCGAGTGATTTCTATCAATCAGCAGGTATCATTTGGGATTTGATCAGCGGATCCTTGTCAAGTGTCCATTACATGTTGATAGCAATTCTTACAATTTGGGCACTTGTTGTGTTCTTTATTGCATGGTACAAGGGTAAAGCGTCTGTCATCTTGCCCTTTTTATGTCTGATCGGGATCATCTTGTTGGCCACTTCCAACTATTGTTCCCAACTTGAAAACAACATTCTTGAAGATAATGACAGGATCGTGATGAGCAATCGGTTGTACATTGTTCTCAGTTTTGTGTGCAACTACTTGTACGTGATAGCACGTGTCATAATCTATGGCCTTGTTTTCTTCTACATTGTGGTCGTCTATCTAACGGTGGTCGAGATCCATACCACCATTGGCCGAAAATACCCATTGAAATATATATTTCCACTGATCGAGTGGTTTACTCTGTTTGGTCCATGGTTTAGCATCCGGCAACATACCGAGGTGGCTTTTGCTGAATATGACAAGAAAGCACCAGATCCCAAAAGAGCCAAGTATGATCCTAATATAAAGGAACTATTCACAGACAATGACAACGAGCCCCAATACTTGAAAGCAAACGAGCTCTATGAAAAAGGCGACAAGCTAAACAAGCAAATCACCTATTTTGATGGCCAAGTGGTGCAAAATCCCAGATTCAAAAAGTTGTATACCTTGCTCACTCCAGATGCCCTATTTCAATCTATTAATAGCTCTGACGTGAGTAACTGGCGAGCTCACGCAGGCATCTTTCTCATAGGCATCATCTTGTCCATCATTTACGGCATGTTTGGCATTGACAAACCAACATGTAATACAACTCTAGGCAACATCCCTACGGACATCGAGATGAAAATCAAGACACAATTTGTCGAAGGCCTTATTGCAGTAAGTTTGGTAATGAGTGTGATATATTTGATCATTTATATTTGGAAAGCATTCAGCTAAAAAATAAGTAATACATGAGAAAAAATAAAGAATAAAATACAAATAATAATAAAACAGTTGCATTTGTCAAAATATAATTCAAATAAATACAATAAGCAAAGGGCAACCTACAATGTACAATGAAGCACATATCATATAGACCTTTGCAAATCGCTTATTATCGTCTTTTATTGTCAGGTTGTATCGATACATATAGCTCATGGTCAGCCATAATAAAAACATCAGTGTTATGAATCCAATAACAAAAATCTTGACATAAGTCCCCAAGCGCCCTTTATAAGCCATTGTGAATGCTACAAAGAGTACGAGTGCTATTAAATTCGCCAAGACATAGTAGCGGTGATGATAGTTTATGGTGCATGGATTGATCCACTTGATCGCTATAAAATGGCCAATCCCAAAGGCGAGCAGTCCAAAGCAAATAAACACGACAACGATTTGTAAGATAGTCATTCGCTTTTGTAGATCAATGCTTGCTTTGTTTCCAAGCCGCGCCTTTCTTGCATCTTGTGTCTCTTCAAGCGAGTCCAAAATAGCCTGAGCCTTTTTCACACACTCTTTTAATATTTCTATTTGTTTTTTCAGGGAATCAGATTCTACAACATCTTTCATCAAATCATTCACAGCCGCCACATGTTCTGCTTTTCCACGAACTTTTACTTGATCGACAATGTCATGCAATCTCTCCAAGAGGTATGCTTGCTCTTTGCGCAACTTGGACAGCTCCTCTTGAAATCGCCGTTCTTTTTCTCTCTCGTCATCCCGAGTCTTTTTTTCGCTCTCGAGTACAGATATCAAATCGTGCAACCTAGCCTTTTCCGTAGTGAGCTTTCCAACAGCCACTTGACACGATCCAATTGCCTTGCCAAGAATATCGATTTGGGTTGTGTCAACAATGGATTTGTATTCACCATTTTGTTTAAAAGCAATGGCAATCTCTTTTTCAAAATCAGGTGCATTTAAAAGTTGAGACTTTGCTCTTGCTATAATATATTCTATATCATCACCACCACCAACCGGGCGAGACTCAATATTATCACATGTTGTTGCAATATCCTTCGTATAAGAGATGATAATATTATCCTTTTCTGAAATATCTTGTGCGATGTTTGCTATAATGTCACCAAGTTTTGCAAGCGTGTCCTTTTTCAGAGATTCCAATGATTCCTTGTGAGCTTTTTCTAAGCTTTCTCCCGCTTCTAGAGCCTCTTGTGCATATTTGTTTCTTCCATTTACCCTGCTTTCCAACACCTTGATATCCTGCTTTGACTTGCCATACAAAAGCTCTGCGCTTTTAATCGTTACAACACTTGGGTCAAGCTTGAACTTGCTTTGGATTTCTAAAGATGCCGAATATTTATCATCAATTTGGTGTTGAATCACAATGTATTTTTCAAGATCATCCTTGTCTTTATCAACAATAGCTTTCACTTTTGCCTTGTCATCTGCTTGGACATATCCTATGTCTAGTATATTTTTTTCTATTATGACCAATAATTTTATAGTGTCATCAACACTGTTCACATCTGCAATTGCTCCTGGAAGAGAGTATTCGGTTTTAAACACGTGTGGTAGTGTTTCGTTTTCAAACACAATACCAGTCGCCAAAGTAGTTATATCGGATTCATGTTTTGATATTTGATCGTTGGCTTTTTCAATTAAATCCTTGATTGAAGTATTAATAAAATCCACAGAGTATTGGTTCAACTCTTTGGCAATGCTATTCAACGCTTCTTCAGGGATGTCAAAATCAACCAATGATTTGTTGATGGCTTTCAGAGCAGTTACATATTCATTTTCAATTATCGCTTGAATTTCCTCGACCAATTTGAAACTTGGGTCTCTGTCCAAATCTTGTATACAAACTTTCAAATTTTGTATAGCGGGATCCGTTATAGTTTTAAAATACTTGTGTATTTTCTCCAAATAACCAATTGCGCTTGAACATTTTTCTTTAATATTTAGAACCCGCTTTTCAAATTCTGCACGAAGTGTAGCTTGTCGTTTCGCCTCTTCAGCAGCCAACCTCGCAGCTTCCTTGGCCGCTTCTACTTCAGCTGCCAACCTTGCAGCCGCTTCTGCTTCAACAGCTAAACGAGCCCTTTCTTGTTCGGCTGCCAATCTAGCGGCCTCTTGTTCGGCTGCCAACTTTTCAGCAGCTACTCTGGCAGCCTCTTTGGCAATTAATCTAGCGTTTTCCTCGGCTGCTTTCCTTGTAGCTTCTAGTTCAGCTAGTCGATTGGCTTCCTCCTCTGCTGCTAACCGTTTAGCTTTTTCATCGGTCAACCTATTAAATTCGTCGACTGCATTAATAGTCAATTGTTTAGATGATGCCACATTACCAAGCAACTCCTTAATTGTATTGAGAAACTCATCTATATCGTCAATTGAGCTATCCGGACTATTGAATCGTTCCCCCATTTGTTTCAGCTCTTGAAAAGTAGTAAAAGCATTGTTGGCGTGTTGTGTTGATATATCGACCTGTTCATCGATATCTATATCTCCCGTTTTCAATCCAGCAATACTTTTTGCAACTTGTTTAGCATCTTGTGAAAGTTTCTCAGCTTCCAAAATGGAATCTGAAACCAATTTTGTTTTAACCTCTTTGTGCAAATGTAAAAGCCTTTGTAAATTGAGAATAATATTTCGTAACCTTTCTTTGTCCCACCCAACTTTTTTCCCAGGAATATTTTGATACCATTCTACAATAGTTGTAAGTCTAAAAAGATGTTGAAGGTCGACTATATTTGTGTCAGCTACCTCGGTTGTGTCTCCGATTTTAATTTCATCTAGTTTCAAGTACTTGGTTATAAATAATGTGACCTCGCCATGTATATAGTCCAAGTCTTTCTTTATACACAACTTGATTTGGTTTGTATCGTGTATATTCTTTGTAGCAAACACTTTGATATCTTTAAGAATGGCCCTATTATATATGATGCTCAACTCGGCATTTATTGCAGCTATAGCAGAAAAAGTATATTCTTGCAGAGCTTTACTGGATTGTTTTGACTGTTGTAACTCTCTTATTCTTTTTTTGTAGTCGCCTATTATATTCAAAAGGTTAACCCTAACCGAACCTAGTTTAGAATTGAGTCGTTCGCCTATTACACACACCCCATTTAGAGTTGTATCCGTTAAAAGATCCTTCCATTTTATTGAATTCGCCATTATTATTCTCGCAGTTTAAAAATTCGCAAAAAAGGATCACATAAAACACTTTATATTCCACAATAGGAAAAGCAATAATAACGGATACACCCCACGAAGTCCCACTTCTTGCTTGTAACCCAAGTCGTAGCTCACTACGGTTTCTTTAATCACCATTTCAATGACTGAATATAGTGATAGGGCTAGCAAGATCATGAGGGCATATGTGACAACTTTGAGCATATCCCTGCGTTTGTATCCCATTTTTTCGGTATATGTGGGACTTGTGCGTTGTTGTTGTGGTTGTTTTTGTACAGGTTGTGTTTCAGTGACAAACGTTTCTTGTTTTGGCAAGGCCGAGATAGGCGTGGACAGTTGCCGCCCCCCTTCCTGTCCCTGTCTTGTAGCCACCACAACAGGCTGTGGCGCGTTCGCAGCTTCAGGCACAGGCCGCATAGAGTTGCTATCTTCAAAAAGCATAAACGCATTGTTCAAATCCGCTCCAAATTGCATTTCTTTACTACATGACCATATATTTTCCAAAATAATCTTCTTTAGAGAGGATAAAAGAAATGAAAGAACTTCTCATCATTTTTGTGATCCTACTTGTTTTGCTCATGCTCATTAGCACATTTGGTGGCTCCATTCGCCAGACCGAGACCTTTATTCAAGCAGGAGGCATTACCCAGGAAGAGAGTCACGCCCTATACGTCCCAAAACCTGCTCTCTTCGAGATGCCACCGATGCCAGTACTCGAGCTCTCACCCCTACCCTCTAGCCCTCCGTTTGACATTCCGGCACCGGTTGTCGAGCCATTTGACAATTTCAAATCCTTTGCAACCGTGTAAAACTATTGAATCATATTCAAGTATTTTTGCTGTTGCAAAATGACATCGTCCACGTCGTACTCTGTCTCGTCCTCACGGTTATCAGCGTCATAACCTGCCATCCGATAAGCCAAAATATCCGGATTGTAATTGGGATTGAGAACCGACCGCGTCATCCTAGTCTTGTTCTTTGGTGAGTAGTATTTTATCGAGATCAAAAGTTGATGATCCACACCTTTGAAGTCATATAGAGAAGTATCTTGGTTTTCAAAACTAAAACTAATTTTTTGTAGTTTGCCAATGGGGTGGAAAGGACGCCGCACAACATTTACAAAATCAAAGCGTAGTTGTTGCATGCTATTTGTATCCGTCATTTTAAACAGTGAAATACCTGGGGCATAGACAAAGTTGGCATAGCTACCCAACATCTGGTTCTCAATCTCAGGACACCGCAACAGGATAAAGCGCGCAGATTCAAGGTTGACAATGCCCGGCGTCACGAGGACTTCAACATCTTGAGCCGCGGGCGGTGGAGGTAGCAACGACATGAAGAGTTGTTTGTTGTCACGGTAGACGATGCTCATATACTTTGTGCATGTGATTGCAAACGAAGAGAACCCTAACACATAATCCATAGTACATTTTTTCATATCGAGAATGACAGGATATCTCCCGCTATTCCACTGGTAGACTGACGTGATGGAAGCATTGCCTTTGGTAACGGTATCAAGATAGGACACTTCGACTTGTGAGTTTGGGATCAATTTGATGTATTGGTTGTAAGCATTTCCTTGCAACAAGACACTGTTCATATAGGTCAAAAGACTATCGATCGAATAGTTTCCGTGCTGACACGTCAATATGCTGTTGCAAAAGAGCACATCAAATGGACCAAGCCCAATGGTAGTGTCTGGCATAATGACACTAGCAATATAGGCATTGACTTGTGCGTCTGTGCAGTATTTCCACTCGAAATAAAAAATCGTATTCACCTGGTTGAAAACGTAAACAGAATTGGTGCCACCTAGTGCTAGAAAAGGGACCTGGATGCCATAAACAACACCATCGATGGTTAATGTGTGTGCAGCATCAGTCACCGGCACAACCGTGCAACTGCTATAGTACAGTATAAGGTGCTCAGAATATGCGCTCGCATCATCAAGTACATTGGTCATGGCGTCAAATCCCCTGCGGTTCCGGCACACGAATATATTAGCCATGGTGGTTTCGACACTCGAAAAAAGGTGATCAAACGCATCAGAATATTGCACACACCTAAATATGGCAAGGACGTCGTTATTTGCATCCACCCCCTTGGTAACGAATACATTGGTAATGGCCAAGCGATCCATCCCAGCATCAATGTTGTAGGTTGTGACTGGCATTGTCGCGTCCAAGATCTCAATCCCAAACACGTTGCGAATAGGTTGCTGAAAGTCCACCACATACTGTGAGGGCGTAGGATACACAGAACGGTCACGGTTCTTGCTGTCTATGAAAATAGTGAGCGAGTTTTGTTCTGAGTTTTCCAACAAATAATCAACATCTTCAATCATTTCTATTTACGCTACTAAATTAATTCTAGAGTTGAAACACTTTTAAACCAAAAGAAAGGTATAGAAACCATTACAATGGAAGGATCGTTATTCGTCAAGTTTCTCTTCAACTGGTTGTTATTTTATACCACAATTAATATATTTCTAGTAGTCTTTCACAAATACACGTCCAAATACGTTGATGTACTCTTGTCCTCGCTCATTGTGGCATTTGTATCGTTTGGCATTACCTATATCCACCCCCGAGAAGTCCGCATGGAGGTGGACACCGACCACACCTACATTGTCCATACTTATTCGTTTGGATCGCTTGCCATAGATTTCGCGATGCATTGGGTACCACTCATATATGTCTTGATATTCGTTCCCATTACCAATAAAGGCAGCAACGGATATCGACAAATATTCCTAACATTTGTCATGGTCATGAGCTATATGCTGATAGTGAATGCACAGAAGTTGTACAATTTCGACATGAACATCAGCATATTGTTCGTCATCTTGGCCGTCATAGTGCGATTTGCCATCAGGGCATAGCAATATAAAAAAGAACAAAATACAACAAATATATACATCATGAATCAACTAGAAAGGTGTCTCACGTTTCCGTTTATTTTGCCCATGTATATTGCAATCGTTCCATGCATGTTGGCAATCAACTCGATAAATATGTTTAAAAACAAGATCCGAATTTTAAAATTATTTAATTCGATCCGTGTTGGATCCATATTGGAATTTAAAATAAATAATGATCTAACTAGAACCTACTTTGTATTGTTCAAATCTGACAATAGAATAGAATTGGTCAAACACAATGCATTGTATTTTCATACAAATACACAAATCAAAATCATCAACAAGGACAAAGTACTGACAAGTTGGGATAAAATGGTCAAGAACACGTGTAAAATGATCGACATTGATGTTTGGGCCTTTAAAATAGTGGAGCTTCCCAATATCCCTAGATGGATACAAAATCAGCAGTTGCAGGGGCAGCGTACATTCCTTGTGACACATCGATTTCACGTTTATGCAAGACGGATACAACATGCTTGGAGGGCGTATGCCAAGCACCGCAAACGAAACGCAGTCGCACTTATAGAAAATGCAGTTCTTCACGCCATGTATAGACCAGGTGGTTGGCTAGCTCCAACACAATTTGCAATTCCAATCTGTGGCCATGGATAAATGCAAGCTTTGATGCTCGGTGCCAAAAGAAACACGCCATGCAAATCATAGAAGACGCCGTACTTCATGCCATGTACAACATCATTTAAGACCATGTTGTCTTGATAAAACAATTGAAATAACTATCATAATGGATCAAAACATTCATCAACTTGATGAGGACAGTCCGCGGGCAGAGCAACCCGAGTGTTGCAAGATTCCGCTCATGCCCCACCAGCTGGCCCTATTGCAACGCTGCCGCGATTACGAGCGAGGCCCTGTTGTCCTTCCAGATAATCCAAATCAGTCTTTCCAGACCATGCTTGGCATTATCGGGGACAAGGCAGGATCTGGCAAGTCCTATGTGATTCTCAGCCTGGTGATGGACAAGAGCACACTGCCCCTCGTACAGACCGTTACTACCAACTATAGCAATACACGCATATCCTTGGCGGTCCAAAAGAATGTACCCTATTTCCCAATGTCAGTCATTGTGATTCCTAGTCATCTGGTCGAGCAATGGAAATTTTACCTGTATTATTTCAACCCGGAACTCAAAGTTTTCATATACTCGACGTCCACACAAAGCTTCAACATCGAGCAGATCCTGGAAACCGACCTCATCATTGTGACTGACACTCAACACAACTTTTTCGCCGAGTGTGTTGCGGTTGCTGGCATCACGTTTGCCCGTACCTTTTATGACGAGGCTGACTCGCTGAATATCCGCGGACGCTCCGAGATTTCCAGCAAGTTTCACTGGTTTTGCTCGTCGGGTTATAAAAACCTCCAGTTTCCATATGGCCTTTATGGGAGCAGCAATACACATATTATCAACAAACAGATTTCCAAGGGTATTCGGGCGACCGGTTGTTACCGCGATGTCATCATACGCATGAGTAACCACGAACGCATTGCGCGGGCCCTGGTGGTGAGGTGTAACGACCGTTTTGTGGACATCAGCATCAGCATCAGCAGGATAATTCCCAAAATTGAAGAGGCAAACGTCATTTGCAAGAGCACGGCCAAGCTCATTATCCAAGGTGACAACATCGAGTCCAACTTTTTGAGGTGCATATACGCGGATGAAATGGCAACTGCAATCACCTTGCTCGATGATCAGAACAAGGGGACTGAGAAGGAGATTGTTACATTGTGCATTGGTGCAGATAATGACAACAAAAGCACCGACATACAAAGCAATAACAAGTACATTCGCATCCACAACACAAGCACATGCTCCATTTGTTACGAAAACATAGATACCAAGGCCGTGTTAAAATGTTGCACCAATGCGTTTTGCATCAAATGTATTAGTCGATGGGTTGCGACCAAAAAGACGTGTCCCATGTGCAAGACTCGGGTGCAACTTGACAACCTCTTGGTTGTGTTGCCCATACACGTTCCGCCTCCACCAAAGAAGATCATGTTCATCATGGAAGACGAGTTCAACTTTGATTCCACAAGCGACAAGTCAGCCAATTTGGTCACGCTACTTTCAAACCCCCTTGTTGAAAAAGCCCTAATATTTTCAGAGTATGATCACATGTACCAAGATATCCCCAACCGTGTTCTAGACATGAGCTTTATGAATTTCAAGGGCAATCCAAACACGATTGCAAAGAACAAGGATAGATACAAGCGCCCTGGGCAGCGCACT